>Ga0126373_10000027_pt1 | contig 163201 bp, 112 predicted proteins | sample PanSoiMetPlot_11_FD_92545 | JGI IMG/M metagenome (GOLD analysis project Ga0126373, IMG submission 92545) | Tropical forest soil microbial communities from Panama - MetaG Plot_11 | ecosystem: Environmental > Terrestrial > Soil > Tropical forest > Bulk soil | place: Panama | collected 2016-02-17
AAATCTGCGACGGGAGACGAACCCCAATCTGCACCCAGCAAAAACGCTGATCCAGAGTGCGTATGGAAGCGGGTCCAATCCTCTCCTCGTTGACACAATCCAGCACTCTCATGGAAGCGGAGCGGGTGCGGTTTTTTGCACCCGGTCACTCGAAGGATCTGCAGTTGTTCCTGCCTTTGCCTTACTCAACCCGCCACCACCTCCCCTGCTTTTCCCTTGACGCTCCATCGGGAAACGGCTAGGCTGCTTGTCACCTGCACATCCCCCCTCTGCAGCCGGGCCCCTCTGTGCTCCCCTAATCGGAAAACCGTGCGGATTCGCACGCGGCGAACACCGGCGCGCGCATCCCTGCCCCGAAACTCCATCCCCAGGAGTCGCGCCATGCCTGAATCTGTGCATTCCTCCAGCTTGCTCGTCCGCGCCCTCTCGCTCGCGGCCTGCCTCGTTGCCTTAGCCTCCGTCGCCCCCGCAGCCTCCGCGCCGGACTACAGCTTTTTCTCCCTGCATCAGTTCTCCGGACAATCGGGGCCCGATGGCAGTTTCCCAGGGGGCGCGCTGGTCTCCGATGCCAACGGCAACCTCTACGGAACCACACGGGTGGGCGGCGCACACGGCGTAGGTTCGGTCTTCGAGCTGGTCGTCAATGGCGAAGGAAACTACACCGCGCGGGTTCTCTACTCCTTCACCGCCGGCAATGACGGCGGATTTCCGCTTGCGGGCGTCGTCCTCGACGCCAACGGCAACCTGTTCGGAAGCGCCGCGACGGGCGGAGTTCACGGCCTCGGCGACGTCTTCGAACTCGTCAACAACGGCAACGGAACCTACACCGAAAGCACGTTGTACTCCTTTGCCGGCGGAGCCGACGGCTTGAACCCGGAGGCGCCCCTCGTCTTCGACGCCCACGGCAACCTGTTTGGAACCACGTCCGCCCAGGCCTCGCCCCATGATGGTTCCGTCTTCGAACTCGTTTCCAACGGTAACGGAACCTACACCGAGTCCACGCTCTATTCCTTCACCGGTGGCGCCGACGGCTCGGGTCCGAGTGGGGGTCTCGCCATCGACGCGAACGGCAATATCTTCGGAACCACCTTTAGCGGTGGCAGCCATCACGAAGGCGTGATCTTCGAGCTCCAGGGCAACGGCCAGGGAGGCTACTCCGAACGCACTGTCTATACGTTCACCGGAGGCAGCGACGGCTCTGTTCCTACCGCGGGCGTGATCATTGACGCCAACGGCAATCTCTACGGAACCAACTCAGTGGGCGGTCCACAAGGCGGCGGCGTAGCCTGGGAACTCGTGAACAGCGGCGGGGGACAATATTCCTTCCTTACGCTCTACGGCTTCACCGGCGCCACCGTCCCCGGCCAAAACAATCCGAATCCCGGCGGCCTGGTTATGGATATCAGCGGAAACTTCTTCGGGACCACGCAGTACGGCGGCTCTTCGGACGATGGCACAGCCTTCGAACTCGTTTACTCCGGCACCCCCGGCAATTACACGCAAAAAGTCCTTCGCTCATTCACCGGCAGCGCGGATGGCTCTCAGCCTGCATCGGGCCCGCTGCTGATGGACGCCTCCGGTAATCTCTTCGGAATCACAATGGCAGGAACCGCCTCTTTTGGCGGAGCGGTCTGGGAATTTTCGCCCCCCGACGCCACCGACGCCAGCAACACCTTCTACGGCAACCAGGTCGTAAACGGCCGGCTCACCGCCAACAGCTTCTCCGGCAATGGCGCCAACCTGACCAATGTGACGGCCGTCGCACTCAACTGCGCCGGCTGCATCACCGACGCTCAGCTCCAAAACAGCTACGCAGCTGCCGATGCCCCGAGCGGCAATGCGCTCAACGCTCTGGCGCTCAACGGCCTGTCCTCGACCGCATTCGCCATCACCGGCGCAGGCGGCAACACCTTCGCCGGGCCGCAGATCTTCTCGAGCACAATCACCGCAAACGCCGCGCTCAACGGCACGTCGGCCGGCTTCAGTGGCCCGCTTTCCTCGAGCGGGTTTGCGCTGTCCCCCGCCGGCTCCGCAACCGCTTCGCAGGGCTTCAACTCCACGCCCCTCGATCTGCCCGCCTCTATCTACAGCAGCAACACCGCCGCGCCTGAAAACATCCTCTTCCGCTGGCAGGCCGAGCCCGTCGCCGCAACCAACAACACTCCCAATCCCGCGGCCACCCTGAATCTGCTATACGGCCCTCCCGCATCTCCGTCCGAAACAGGCCTCAGCGTCAATCAGGACGGCACCTTCAACTTCGCCGCGGGCCAGACCTTCCCCGGTACGCTGGCATCCGGATCAAATCCGTCCTTCGGCACGGTTACCGCAACGAGCTTCAACGGCGGCTCATTCAGCGGCAACGGCACGGCCCTGACAGGCGTTCAGGCCGCCGGCCTTGCGTCTGCCGCAATGATTAGCGGCTCGCAGGTCAGCGGACCCGTGGGCAACGCCGTCACCGCGGCCAACCTCACCGGCAACATCGCCGAGTCCCAGGTGACCAACCTTACTGCCGACCTCGCCAATCTGGCGAACGGCGCATTCGTGCCGCTGGCCGGGGGCACAATGACCGGCGCTCTGAATCTGCCCACGCTCAACGCCACTGGCGCGGTCACCAGTGCGTCTGCCGCAACCAGCTCGCTCACCATCGGCGGCGGCACCCCCATCACGCAATATTTGTCGGTCACGGCCAACATCACTCTTCCCGACGTCAAAGGAAATTCATGCGCAACGGTGGAGACTGCGGCGATAGCGGGCTTCACGCCGGGCGCCGCCGACACCATCGCCCTCGGACTCCCGGTCAACTTCCTCTCCGGGCTCAACGACGGTAAAGGCGCCGCCATCTTCCTCATGTTCCAGGCGTGGGAGACGACCGGCTCACCGAACACGTCGATTACGCTTCAGGTCTGCAACCCAACCGGCGCCAACTATCCCCCACACAAGAAGAGCGCGGCCACAGGCACCGTGCGCATCGACATCCTCAAGCACTAGGCGAGATTTCAAACCATCCGCCTCGCCACAAATCTCCACCCCGCACCCCGGCTCTCCCCGATAATGGCCGAGTCGCCACCGGAGCGCCGCCATGCCCCTCCGCATCCCGCTCGCCGCCATCCTCCTCGTCGCACTAGCCTCCGCTCAATCCCCGCCCGCTCTCATCAACACCTGCCTCATCACATCCGACGTCAACCGCCTCGTCGCCTTCTACGAACCCATCCTCAACCAGAAAGCAATCCGCTCCGGCCCGGACTACGCCGAATTCCACACTGCGGGTGCAGTGCTCGCCATCTTCTCCGCCAAAGCGCAGCAGGCCTACATCCCCGGCTCGGCCGAAGCAGCAAACAACAAAAGTGTGATCATCGAATTCCGCGTCTCCAACGTCGACGCCGAGTACGTCCGCCTGCATCCCCTCGTAAAGAACTGGGTCAAGCCCCCAACCACCCAGCCCTGGGGCACGCGCTCCATCTACTTCCGCGACCCCGACGGCAACCTCGTAGACTTCTTCCAACCCGCAAAATAGCCTTACTCGGTCCCTCAATCCCGCAGCCTGCCGTGGGAGAAGTCGAAGGGTCCCTTTGTCCCTCTGTCCCGCAGCCTGCCCTGAGCGAAGCCGAAGGGTCCCTGCCTTTCTGGTCCCTGGTCCCTGATGCCTGGTCCCTGCCTTTATTACTCCACGCCGAGAACCTTCACAATCACCCGCTTCTTCCTCTGCCCGTCGAACTCCGCATAAAACACCCGCTGCCACGTACCCAGGTCAAGCTTCCCATTCGTCACGGGCAGCGTCGTCTCGTGGTGCAGCAGCAGCGACTTCAAATGCGCGTCGCCGTTATCTTCGCCCGTCTGGTGGTGCTTGTAATCCGGCCGCGCCGGCGCCAGCTCCTCCAGCCACTTCCCGATATCCTCGATCAGCCCGCTCTCCAGATCGTTCACATAAATCGCCGCCGTGATGTGCATCGGAGATACAAAGCACAGCCCGTCCCTCACCCCGCTCTTCCGCACAATCTCCCCCACGCGATCGGTGATGTGCACCATCTCCCTGCGCCGCTTCGTCTCGAATACCAGGTACTCCGTGTGGCTCTTCATCCGCTCATCCTCTCCCAGCCATTCTAGATTTGGCCGGTGCGACCCTGTGAAACAGCCAGGTGCCCCATCCATCGCGCTCCTGAGCGAGTCCGTAGGACGAGTCGAAGGACCCGCAGTTGTCTTTCGCACGTGCGATGGGTGGGAAACAACCACCGCCCCGCGCCCTCATCGCGCCGTAGGCGCAGCGTTCGTTAGCCCCGCGCTTCAGCGTGGGGAGACGCGATTATCAGTCCCCCGGAGTCCCGTAGGGACGGTGCTCGTTAGCACCTGAATTCTTGTCAAGTGCCCGAGTGCGCCCCAACAAACCCCATGCCTTTGGGAATTCTGTTCAGCCACTACAAGAGCGTGCCCCATCCATCGCGCTGTCTAACCGCGCGATGGGTGGGATACCACAGAGACCGCCCGCCGCCACGGATTCCGCTCCATCGAAACGCCATCCGCAACCGGCTATGGAGGAATCCGCAAACCAGTGCTAAACTTTCCGCAATATTCTCGCGCAGAGGTTTCCCGTGGAAACCCATCTTCATGCGCATCCCGTTCGCATTTCGCCGCCCCCACCGGGCCCCCAGCCAATCCCTGACTTGCCGATCCCTGGCCTTTTCGCGGCGCTCCATCCTCCGGTTCTCCCGGATTTCCATGTGAACCCCTCGCCACGGAAAGGATGAACGCCATGTCCCACCCAACGCTTCTCGTTCTGGCAGCCGGAATGGGCACCCGCTACGGCGGCGGCGGACTCAGCCCCCTCGAAACCGTCGGCCCCGGCGGCGAGACCATCGCCGACTACTCCATCTACGACGCGCACCGCGCCGGCTTCGGCAAAGTCATCTTCGTCATTCGCCGCAGCGTGGAAGCCCGCGCCCGCGAGGTTGTCGCGGCGCGTTTCGGCGCTCGCATCCCGTACGATTTCGTGCACCAGGAGACCCTCGATCTTCCGCCCGGCTTTCAGGCCCCCGCGGGAAGGGTCAAGCCCTGGGGCACCGCGCACGCGGTCCTCATGGCGATGAACGCGATCCACGAGCCCTTTGCAGTCATCAATGCCAACGATTTCTACGGCGAGCACAGCTATCATGCACTCGCCCGCTACCTTCAGTCGGGCATCGCGAACCATGCCATCGTCAGCTTCATCCTCCGCAATACGCTCTCTGATTTTGGATCGGTAGCGCGCCATATCTGCGAGGTCAACGACCGCGGCTATCTCGACAGGATCGTCGAACACAAGGCCATCGAGCGCGAAAAAGGCCACGCCGTCAGCATCGCGCCGGACGGCGCTGAAACTCCGCTTACCGGCGACGAAGCCGTCTCCATGAACATGTGGGGCTTCACGCCTGCGATCTTCAAGCCTCTAGCCGAACGATTCGCCGCATTCCTCAGGCAGCACGGCAACGAACTCGACTCGGAATTCTCGCTCCACACCGCCGTCAATGAACTCCTCGCATCCGGAAGTGTAAAGGTCCGCGTCCTGCACAGCGTCGATTCATGGTTCGGGCTCACCTATCACGAAGACCACGAGCGCGCTGTCGAAAACATCCGGCACCTCAACGAAGACGGCCATTACCCCCACAGGCTCTGGGCTGCGTAACGCACGCCCCGCACAGCTCCGGCCTTCACGCCACCATCGCCTGCGCCTCGCGCCGAACCGTCAGCACGGTAATATCGTCCTCCTGCCCGAACGACTTCGCAGCGTCCGCAATATAGAACGCCGTCTGATTGCTCAGATTGTGCACGCGATCGAACCCGAACAGCTCCCCGCTAGGCTGCCGCGCCTCCACCACGCCATCCGACATCATCAGCATCCTGTCGCCGGGGTGCAGGTAAAGCCGCACCTCCTCGTATTTCACCTCGGGAATCGCGCCCAACGGCAACCCGCCCGGGAGAAAAATCTCCTGCGTGTTCAGGTACGGAGGAAGGTGCCCCGCATTGGCCAGCACCAGTTCGCCATCGCCGCCGAACCAGGCCGCCTGGCAAGTCGTAAAGCTCTCGCTCCCCGCCAGCACGCGGTTGAGCGACTCCAGGATCTTCGCCGGGCTCCTGTCAGGCATGCGCCGCAGCGCGCCCATCAGCATCGACACATTCATCGCCGCCTTGAGCCCCTTGCCCGCCACGTCGCCCAGCACCACCAGGAGCCCGCCGTCTCCGGTCGTCTCCACGTGATAGAAGTCCCCGCCCACCTCGTTGGCCGGGTTGTACACCGAATCCACCTGGAACCCTGGCGTGTTCAGCTTCTCCTGCGGAATCAGCAGCTCCTGCACGTTGCGCGCAGCCGCCAGCTCGCTGCTCGCGCGTTCCTGGTCGCTCTGGATCCTGAGGAACCGTAGAAAGATGATCACCACGATCACCAGCAGCCCGCTGAAGTCAGCAATTGAGGCAAAGTGGATCGGGATCGGCCCCGCCTGCATCGTCAGCGGTGAGTGATAATCTCGTCCCGTAAAGTCGCTCATGTTGCTCGCGAAGATGCCCTCCAGCATCCCCACGAAGCTCAGCACCAGCGGCAGCAGCAGCAGCCCGGCCTCGAAGTTGCGACGCACCGTGGCCTTGATCAGGGTAATAAAGCAGAACAGCACCCACCCGAGCATCCACAGCGCGGTGCCTATCCCCACCACCGCAAGGCAAATCGCCATAAACGTGCTGTGCCCGACAAGCAGAAGTCCGGGCGCGATGCCCGCCAGGATCGGAGCCGTGTAGCGCAACCAGACGACGTACCAGCGCCTCTTCAACGCCAGAAAAGACACCAGGAACTCGAAGTAGAGATACGCCGACAGCAGCACAAGCTGGATCACGCTGGCCGCGTACCAGATCTGGTCCAGCCGCGCCGAGCTGCCCTCCAGCTCAAGAAACGGGAGCGGCGCCTGCGCCAGCTCGTGCATCGCCAGCCACAGGTACTCCGCGTGGCCCCTTTGAACGTAATAGAGAACCAGCAGAAAGATCGCCATCACAACCAGCAGGATGGCGACTGTCAGCCGCGGTATCCGCTCGAACAGGCTGTGGTTCGCCCACAGCTCGAGCAGCTGGCCGAGGTCGCCCGGCGCTCCAAGATACACCGTGCGGTTTGCAAAGAACTGCGTATATGTGTTGTAGCCGAACGGAATGTACATCGTCCGGATCACCAGCACCAGCGAGGTCTCCTCGGGCGGCACATTCAGCTGGTAGATCCGCGAGATCATCTGGTACCGCTCAGGGTGGTCGCCGTGAGGCCCGTCCGGCTGGATCATCTTGCCGTTGGCATATACATCCGGCGTAATTCCCTCCCCGATACTGATCGAGGTGCTGTGCGAAACCGGCAGTTGGATAAGCAGCGCCACCGGCCCGTGATTCGGCGCCAGCTTGATGTGTAACCGGAACCACGCGAAAGGCCGCTGATGCCCTTGCGGAGGGCCGCGATGATCCGGCGGCGGCTGGCCATGCTGGCCGTCTTCCGGCGGAGCGTCCATGTCCGGCACATCGGCAATCGCCTCTGACGCTTTCCGCACGTCCCACGTCGTGTCATCGAAGTCGGCATTCGCGGCCGCGGGATTGCCCGTGATTCCCACCCGCCAGTTGCGGTCAAGCTCCAGCGGCGAGCCCATCGCCGTGGCGTCGACGATCACATCGGGAGTGGAAGTCCGGTTCGCCTGCGGCGGCCGCGCATGTTGATGCGGGGCGAGAATCGCGCCCAGTGGTCCGCCGGGATGGCCCCCGCCGTGATCAGGTCCGCCCGGGTGACCCGGCGGCGGCTGCCCCGCCGACTGCAGCGATGCCCACACAACGAGCGCGGCCAGTATGGTCAATCGTCGGCGCAACGAAACCTCCCCGTCTTGCTGTTGCCTGTCTGACTACGGCCTCATCTTGCTCCGGACTGTCCGGGTGCGGAATCTACTCTAATTCAGCCGGATGCAAGCTCCAAGCGCATCGCGCCACTTCGCATGTTTCCGGCCGGAATTAAAGTCCGCGGCCGCCACTCCCGGACCGGTAATTACAGGAACGGGTCGCGCGCAATACCAGTTCCGAATTATTCTGTTATATGGGTGCCAAAAGAGCGGATACTTGCGTCTAACAGACCGAGCGGAGCGGAACAGCATAGCCGCCTCGTTGGACCTGGAGGTGAGGCATGAAAGGTCTTGGGATCATGAAGACCGGAACACTGGCCGCGGTGACGGCAGGCCTGGCGCTGGCAGTAAGCGTCGCTGCGTGGGGCCAGTCGGATCCCCAGGCGAACCCGCCCTCCAGCACTCCGCCCGCACAGCAGCCTGCGAGCACACAGCAGCAACCGGCTCAGCCGGCCTCAACCTCTCAGCAGCCCTCTACCTCCCAGCAACCGTCGGCCACCCAGCAGGCCCCCGCAAACACCCCGGCTGCCGACAAGCCCGCCCCCGGAACCCAGCCCGTAGCCGGCGACGTCCCCGCCCCTCCGCCCGATCAGAAGCCGAGCAAGAAAGACAAGAAGCACAAGAACGACAAGCAGGACGCAGCGGACGATCAGGAGTCGAGCGCCAACGCCAACGTCAAGGTCGACCCCGACAAGGTCGTCCAGGTCGGCAGCGAGCTTGAAAAGGTCAAGCCCGGCAGCATCCAGGATGTCAGCGCCGTCGGCAACCGCGACATCGGCGGACGCGGCGTGGGCAACTGGTACTCCACCGACAGCGAAATCAAGATGGGCAAGTCCTACGCGTCGGAGATCGAGAAGAGCACCAAGTTCATCACCGACCCGATCGTCACCGAATACGTCAACCGCGTCGGCCAGAACATCGTCAAGAACTCCGACTGCAAGGTGCCCTTCACCATCAAGGTCATTGACTCGGACGAGATCAACGCCATGGCGCTGCCCGGCGGGTTCTTCTACGTCAACTCCGGCTTGATTCTCAACGCCGACGAGGAAGCCGAGCTTGCCGGTGTCATGGCCCACGAGGTCGCCCACGTCTGCGCTCACCACGCTGCCCGCGAAATGACGCGCATGAACTATGTGCAGCTCGGCACCATCCCCCTCATCATGATGACCGGCTATAGCTGGACCGGGTACGGCATCTATGAAGCCGTCCAGTTCGCCGTGCCCGTCACCTTCCTCAAGTTCTCCCGCGACTTTGAGCAGCAGGCCGACTACCTCGGCCTCGAGTACATGTACAAGGCGGGCTACGATCCGCAGGCCTTCATCGCCTTCTTTGAAAAGATCCAGGCTCTCGAGAAGCGCAAGCCCGGCCTCGTCGCCAAGGCCTTCTCCGACCACCCCCAGACGCCTGACCGCATCCTCCACTCGCAGGAAGAGATCGAGAAGATCCTTCCTCCCCGCGATGAATACACGGTCACGACGTCCGAGTTCGACGACGTGAAGGCGCGCCTCGCCCGCATCGAGAACAAGCGCCGCCTCACCGACACGCACGACAAGAACAAGCCTTCGCTGCGCCGCGCCAGCACCGGCGACGATCCCAACGCGCAGCAGCAGGGCGACGACACCGACCGCCCAACCCTGCACCGCCGCGAAGATCAGCAGAACTAGGGCAAGTTCTACGATTGACGTATTCGGTTCTGAGGTGATGTATCCGGCGTAAAGCTTTGTAACAGGGCACGACTTCACAGCTTGGTGAAAAACTCAGCTTGGAGAGGCTTTGTAACAGGGCACGGCTCTAATGGCCATTGAAAATAAATAAGTTATTGATTTTTCAATGTCCTAGATGTCCAAGAAGTCCACAATGTCCAAGTCTGTAGCACAAATTAGCACAAAACCCGTACGGCAAGGCTGCGTTGCCCGAAGCCTCTCGGTTGGCAATCACGCGCCCTCATTTCTGTCGTAACATCTCTTTCATCTGTTCCGAGGATATGAAATGCTTCACGAAATCAGGCTTCGCCCGCTGGTTTGGCTCCGGGACGCCGTATGTGCCTTCAGTCTCGTCTTCTTCGTAGCACTGGAGAGCATTTCGGCGGCTGTATTGATTTCGGACCGCAGTGAGTGGTCCACGTCACAGGAACGCGCGCTTGGATGGCTACTGGTCGTGCTGGATTGTGCCCTCATGGTCGGATTGGTTTTCCTGCTTGGCACGGCAAGAAGAAAACTGGGGTTTTACCCCGTTGCGATGAGCTTGTCGCTGTTCGGAGTACTTATCTGTTGGGACGATTCTCATTGGCCCGGTGAGCATACCTGGATATTCGATGCGAGCTGGATAGCGTTGTGCGCCATCGGCGTTGTTGCCGCGAGAGTCTTGAGGAGCAGACCCCCAAAGGCATCGGGCAACGTGCCAAACTCGGCAGAATTTGTCTAAGCAGGCAAGTGACTCCCGATACGCGAGTATGAATCTCCGGCGCTCAAAAGGCGTAGCACAAAATCAGCACAAAATTCCGGGCCCCATTGAAGAGCGACTGATTTTGCAGCGGTTCCTGATTGGTCTTTGTGTCAGGGCACGACTTCACAGCTTGGTGAAAAACTCAGCTTGGAGAGGCTTTGTAACAGGGCACGACTTTAGTCGTGCCGCTAAGCCACACAAAATCCGCGCGGCTTTAGCCGCTGTAGGGCGGTTTTCTTGAGCCAGCAATGGCACTTTCCCTTTTTCACCAAGCTGTTCAGTCGTGCCGCAAGAGCGTTTCTTTGAAGTCTCGGGCTTCAGCCCCTGCCTGGCTCGTCAGCCCGATGCTGCTTCCCAGGAACTTTTCCGCAGCTCCTCGTCCGACTGTCCCCTTACCCGAATTCCCTTGTCTGTCACGCTTTCAGGCGGTAGTCTGAACTGGGTTACCCACCAGTTTCAGCACGCCTTTGCCCCGCTGCACGCCGGGCGCACGGGCGAGTCTCAGGCGGAATCCCAGGACTCGTATTCTCATGAAGAAGATCGCGTTGTTTGCGGCCGTTTTTGTATTTATCCTCCTCCTAACCAAGATCGCCAACCAGGTCCCCCCTGCCCCGCAGTCAGGTTCAGCGTTTTCTCTCAAGGCCCAGAAAGTCGTCCAGTGTTCTCCCACCGAGATCACGTTGGTCGACGGCCACATGACAGCCACCCACCTCGACAAAGACACCACCTGGCCCGACTGCTCCGCCTTCGGACACGACGAGGTGCTGGACTTCTATCTCTCCCGCGGCGAGAAAACCAAGTTCCTCAGCATGGAACGAACCGCCTGGTGGCGCAAAGCCCTCTAACGCACATAAAGAAGCGGTAAACTTCCCTGCCCCGCACCACCAGCATTCGGAAAATCGGATTCCAGGTGAATGAGCGGTGCCCATCCATCGCGCAGTCTTATCGCGGTAAAGATGGGATACTGCCAGCCTCCACCCCCTCGGGGATCTCGGTTTTGTCCTTGTCTTTCTGATCCCTGGCCCCTGATCCCTGGTCCCTGTTTTTCCTGTCAAGTCCCCGCCTGTGGAAAACTTCCCGTAACTCCATGACAAGACAGGAGAAAAAGTTTTTCCCAGAGTTGGCCGATCCATTTTCCGAATTCGGTATCATTAAATAAGACCCGAAAAAGCCCCTCAACCCGAGGGGCTTTTTCCTTTGCACCGCCGGCTTCCAAGTACCGCCGGTCTAGAGGTACCGCCGGTTTCGGGGTACCGCCGGTTTCTAAACCGGCTGTTGTGCGAGTCTCCAGACTCGCACCCGGCGCCAGCTCAATAGCTCAATCTCCACTCGGATCACAAAGATCTGACTTCAACCCAAGGCCAGCCCACCCGGGCTGGCCTTTTTCACTGCAAGAGGAAAATATGCCGCAATCCGATACCCGCACCGAAGTTTTCAACACCATCAACCGCTGCAACGAGGCCTGGAACAAAGCCAAGAACCAGCCCGGCGCCGACGAAGATACGCAGCAGGAGAGTGCCACCTGGGCCTTCCTCGACCAGCTGCCCGTTCTCCACGACCCCCAGTCCTTCCAGGTCTACACCGCCTGCATCGCCCACGGAGTAACCCTCGGCGTCATCGATGTGGTCGACATCGGCCGCTACGGCCACCTCGTCCAGCTCGCCATGTCCACCTGGAAACTCGCCAATCCGGACTGGAAGAATCCGCAAAAGCAGGACCCCCTCCCCCCCACCAAAGGTAACCACGAAGTCGCCGAAGAACGGTCGGGCGCCCTGGATCCCTCGCACCTGGGGACCCGGGAGGGACGCCAAACCCCCACTCAACCCTCCGCGGAGCCCGAAAACACCCACCCCCTCCCCCCCAACGGTAACCATTCTGAAGACGAGAAACAGTTGGGTGCCCCTGGTCCCTCGCCTTTGGGGACCAGGGAGGGAAGTCCGACCGCAGACCATAACCACTTCGAGGACGAGTCCAGCCGCATCGCCGCCTCCTGCCTTCCCGACTTCGACACGCAAAAGGCCTTGTTCAAAGAACTTAGACGCCAGGGCTTCTCCCTGCCCAGCAACAGCCACCTGCAAAGGAATCCCGTCGAAGCGCTCTACTACTGCGGCATGGCCGGACTTCGGTTCGACGGGCAGCCCTCAGCGCAGGCAAATCAGGCCGCCTGACCCCCGGAATCGAGGAGCAGCCAGCTCCCCCCGCGCACCTGCACCGCCACCCAAGCGATATCCCCGCCTCTTCGTCAAATACCAATAAGATGCTTATATACATATAATTACAGCATTCAAAAGCTCACAGTTAGACACTAGAAACTGAGAGCTGAAAGCTGTCAGCTAAAAAGCCAAACCCCGCCGGTCCGCCCCAGCTGCCCGCAACGCCCCGAACCATCCGCGTCATCATCCCAACATATGGCGGCATCCCACCCAGCCGGCACCATGATCTTGCGTCCCTCGAACGCGTGACCGGTCCGCCCCCGCGGCCCCTCCAGCCAAATCCGCCCAAAAACCCGAAAATCCTTGAACTCCCCGCCAAAACCGAGTTATATACAAGAACACCGGCACTTCCGCCGGAGATCCTGAACCGCCCGCCCGGAGGACCCCATGCGCAATGCTGCCCGTTCTAACCTGCTGGTTCCCGAAGTGCGGGAGGTGATGGATATCCGACAGGCCTCCGACTACCTCGGCATCTCGCCCGATACGCTCTACAAGTACGCCTCCGAGGGGTTCGTGCCCGCCTTTAAGCTGGGCAACCGCTGGCGCTTCAAGCGCTCGCGCCTCGATGAGTGGATGGACCGCCAGTCCGAGATCCAGTCCGGCCAGCTCCAGGTCGATCCCGAGCAGAAGAAGACCGTCAAGCCCGCAATGTAGCGCAGCTCACTGTCCCCCGCGCCGTCCGGGCGTAATCTGTTTCCATGCAGGCGCATTGGGAGAAGGTCTACCACACCCGCGGCGCGGACCGCGTCAGCTGGTTTCGCGCGCACCTCGACACATCCCTCGCGCTCATTCAGCACGCAACGCAGGGCGACTGCTCCGCGGATATCATCGACGTCGGCGCCGGAGCCTCAACACTGGTCGACGACCTTCTCACTGCAGGCTACGCAGGCCTCACGGTCCTCGACATCTCCGAAAATGCCCTCGCACTTGCCCGCGCCCGCCTCGGCGACGCCGGCAAATCCGTGCGCTGGATCTCGGGCGACATATTGCAGCCGGTCCTTCCCGCGAAGGCTTATGACGTCTGGCACGACCGCGCCGTATTCCACTTTCTCGTCGACCCCGCGGAGCGCGCAGCCTATGTCCGCAACGTCGTTCGCGCGGTGCGCCCGGGCGGCCACGTCATCGTCAGCACCTTCGGTCCCCAGGGCCCGCACAAGTGCAGCGGGCTCGACGTCATGCGCTACGACTCCGCGACTCTCCACGCCGAATTCGGCGCGAAGTTCAAACTGGTAGAGAGCGTCAAGGAACTGCACGAAACCCCATCCGGTTCGAAGCAGCAATTCGTCTACTGCCACTGCATGCTGCTGCGCTAGCTCTCCTCAACCCAAACCCGGCCTATACAGCCGCCCATGCAAATCCCCGCATCGTAGCGAGCATGAGCCGCACGCTGCTCCCCGGCAAGCCCTTCCCTCTTGGCGCCACCGCTTACAAAAGAGGAACAAACTTCGCGCTCTACTCCGACGCGGCCACGCGCGTCGACGTCTGCTTCTTCGATCCCGGCGGAGCGCAGATCGACTGCATCACCCTCCGCGAAAAAACCGCCCACGTCTTCCACGGCTTCGTCAATGGCATCCGGCCCGGCCAGCTCTACGGCTTCCGCGTCGACGGCCCCTGGGACCCGCACAATGGCCAGCGCTTCAACTTCCACAAGCTCCTCGTCGATCCCTACGCCCGCGCCATCTGCGGCGACGTCGACTGGAAGAAGCCAATCTTCGGCTACGACATCGCCTCGGGCGACACCACAAAAATGAGTGAGGAGAACAGCGCCGACGGCGTCCCGAAATCCGTAGTCATCGACACCACATTCGACTGGGAAGGCGACGCACCGCTCGATATTCCACTCGCCGACTCCGTCATCTACGAAACCCACGTCCGCGGGTTCTCGATCCGCAATCCAGCCGTCCCGGAAGAACTCCGCGGCACCTACGCCGGCCTCGCGCATGAGTCCAGCATCGACTACCTGCAGCGCCTTGGCGTCACCGCCGTCGAGCTGCTGCCCATCCATCACTTCATCGACGAGGGCTTTCTTCTAGACCGCGGCCTCCGCGACTACTGGGGCTACAACACGCTCGGCTTCTTCGCACCCATGTCGCGCTACAGCTCATCCGGCGACCAGGGCGGCCAGGTCCGCGAGTTCAAGGAGATGGTCAAAACCCTCCACGCCGCCGGCATCGAAGTCATCCTCGACGTGGTCTACAACCACACCTGCGAGGGCAACCACCTCGGCCCCATGCTCTCGTGGAAAGGCGTCTGCAACACCACCTACTATCGCCTCATCCCCGAAGACCCGCAGTTCTACATGGACTACACCGGAACCGGCAACTCGCTCAACGTGCGCAACCCGCAGGTCCTCAAAATGATCATGGATTCGCTGCGCTACTGGCGCAACGAGATGCACGTCGACGGCTTCCGCTTCGACCTCGCCGCCACGCTCGCCCGCGAGCTCCACGAAGTCAGCCGCCTCAGTTCCTTCTTCGACACCATTCACCAGGACCCCATCCTCGAACAGGTCAAGCTCATCGCCGAGCCATGGGACGTCGGCGACGGCGGCTATCAGGTCGGCAATTTCCCCGTCCTCTGGGCCGAGTGGAACGGCCGTTATCGCGACACGGTGCGCCGCTTCTGGAAAGGCGACCAGGGCATGCTCTCCGACTTCGCCTTCCGTCTCACCGGTTCCAGCGACCTCTACCAGTTCGACGGCCGCAAGCCTTACGCCAGCATCAATTTCGTCACCGCCCACGACGGCTTCACGCTCAACGACCTCGTCAGCTACAACAGCAAGCACAACGAAGCCAACAAGGAAGACAACAAGGACGGCTCCGACTCGAACGACTCATGGAACATGGGCGCCGAAGGGCCCACCGATAAGCCCTGCATCAACAAACTGCGCGAACGCCAGATGCGCAACTTCCTCGCTACCGTCCTGCTCTCCCAGGGCGTGCCCATGTTGAACGGCGGCGACGAAATCGCCCACACGCAGCAGGGCAATAACAACACCTTCTGCCAGGACAACGAGCTCAGCTGGTTCAACTGGGATCTCGACGACGCGCAAAAACGCCTGTGTGACTTCACGCGCAAGCTCATCCGCCTGCGCCTCGACCACCCGAACCTGCACCGCCGCAAGTTCTTTCAGGATCGCGAAATCCGCAAGCGCCGCGACGGCTCGCTCGTTAAGGTCATCAAGGACATCGCCTGGTACAACCCCGACGGAAACGAAGTAGACGACGAGGACTGGAGCGCGAGCTGGGTCCGCGCCATCGCCCTCATGCTCAACGGCCGCACACTCCAGGTGATGAATGAAGACGGCGACTGGCTTCTCGACGACAGCTTTCTCCTGCTCGTCAACGCCGCGCACGAGGGCGTCGAGTTCACGTTGCCCGAATCGCCCAGCGGCAATCCGTGGCACCAGATCATCGACACCGAGAACATCGACGACCCGTTCGTCGACATCGCCGAAGTCGACGACAAAGTCATCATCGGCGGCCGCGCGCTCAAGCTCATGAGCGACCGCTCGGTGACAGGAATCTGAGCGAAGCACTAACTCCGCAAACACCGCTATTTTCTCAACTCCACAGCCACCACCTGCCCGTCCACCGACTTGTCCGAAACCTCTGCATACTGCACACGCGCCTTCCGCCCCTCGAAATCCGTGCACGGATTCATATTGTCCTTCGGCGTAAATCCCAGAGCCGACAAATCCATCTTGAAATAGTTGTTCGTATAAACGTCCACCGGCTTCCCCTGCCCTTCCACGCGAAACTCCAGCGTCGAAGGATAACTACACGTCACCCCGCGCATTACGCCGTCGGCAAAATGCTTCGTACCCGTCGGCGCCTCCGTCGGATGCTTCGGCCCGGTGTCCTTCGCCACTTCGATCACCCTGGGCGAGCCCGGAGCTTCGATCGTAGTCACAGGCGCGGCATCCCGATCTGCAATCGCCGCCTCCATGTGCTTCACCTGGTCCAGGCGGCTCTCAACCGCAGCCGTATCCTGCGGGCTCTTCGCCAGCCGCATCGCAGCCGACAGCACCTTCTCCGCATTTTCATACTTGCTCATGCCCATCAGCACGCTGGCGGCATTCAGCCGGTACCCCAGCACCCCCGGATCAAGTTCCACCGCCTTTGAAATCAGCTTGAGCGCCTCGTCCATCTTCTCGCGGCGCATTCCATAGAACATCGCAAGCTGGTTGTACGCAGGCGCGAAGCCCGGGTTTAGCCGGATCGCCTCCCGAAGGCTCGTCTCCACTTGCGCGCTGTCGCCGCCTGAGTCCCCTTCAGCCATCGTCATCTCGGCATAAAAGAAATGCGCAAAAAAGCTGTTCGAATTCAGCTTCACCGCTTCTCCAAACCACTTCAGCGCCTCCGCCTGGTTGTTCTCGCGGAAGGCCGCCATTCCCATCACCTCGTGCGCCTGCGCGTTGTTCGGGTCCGCCTTCAGTATCGGTTCAACCAACGCCCGCGCATCGTTTACCCGGTTCACTCCGACCAGCACATCGGCCCGTGCGCAGTCAGCGTCCTCCTGCGTCATCGTCCGCACCTCGTACGCCGACTCGTCAATCGGCGCCGCCGCGCTCGACATCACGAACTGCTTGTAGGTGCCCATCTGGATGTAGCCCTGGAGCTCCGACTGCAATTTCTTCAAATCGCCGAAAGCCTTCTCCGCCGCCGTCACCGCATCTTCGTGCTGGGCCAGGTGGTTGATGTAGTCGTCCAGTCGGTGAGTCTTGTTCTCGCGATCCGAAATCTGCAGAAAGTGCGTCAGCGCCCACGCCTCCGCATAGAACACGCCTCCCTTGTGCTCTTCGTGGTAGTAAGGCGAGCTCTGGTCCACTTTGAACAGCACCGGAAGCGGTATCAGGCTCTGCTGCCGCAGAAACAGGATGTTGTCACGGCTCGGCTCCCCCAGCAGAACATCCTTGTTGCGGATCTCGGTGTTCTGGAAGAACTCCGCCAGCCCTTCGTTCAGCCACAACGGCATCCACTCTGAGCTCTTGCTGAACTCGAAGTGCGTGTACTCGTGATACACCGTCGCAAACGGATGCTCCTCCTGGGCGTCCATCCGCAGCAGCACGTAGTTCCTGTACTGCGTCCGCAGAAAATATCCGCCCAGTGTGATCTGCCCTTTGGCAAGATAAGCTTCCGGCTCCAGGCCCTGGAAAGTCTTTGAGTTCTTCGCCGCAATCACCTCGATCGGCGTCGACGCATCCTGCCTTACATTCGGAAACAGCGTCTGGAACACCCATCGCATGCGCTCGAACTGGTCCAGCACATGCCGTCCCTGCTTCTCACCGTCGTTCGTGATCACCGTGAAGTGCGGGCTCCGCACCTCCGTCCACTGCTCCGGCGCCGCCGCGCACACCCTGCACGCCACGAATAGCGCCGCTGCAAATCGAAATCCCCTGCCCATAAGACCCGGCCCTCGAGTGACGCCAGTGTACACACTTACGAACGTGGGGCATCAATCTTTCGCTCCCATGAGCAAAGGCCGGGCAGGCGCACCTTCAGCGCCTCCCGGCCCTAAGCCCTCCGGCTCGACCGCAAACTCAATCGGCCGTGTCAGGCCCCGTCGCCCGACCTGCAATCACTTCCTGTCAGAGCACCAGTGCGATTCATTCGAATACTCGGCCTGGGATTGGTAGAGCTTCCCATTGATCCTGAACGATGGATCGGGAATCTGCCCGAAGGCATTGGCGACGATCTCGCACTCATCCCCGATCTCGGCCCCGAGATTCGAATCGTTCCGCTGGTTCGTCCACCCCGTCGGACCGATCGGATCCGTGATGGTTTCGAACAGCTCGTGCCCCAGCGTCCCATTCGTCGAGTCTTCAACCGCGCCATTTGGGTTCGGCGGGGCTTCCTGGCATCCGACGACGTTCTGGTAGGGTTCCATTGTGAACAGCACGATGCCGATATCGGTAAATTCCACCCATCCGTGGTACCCGCAGAAATCAAAGTTCCCGAGCCCCAGGCCCGGATCGTAGCACGGCACCGGCGTGCCGCCGCCCTCGATGCAGGTATTCGTCCCCTTCGGCAGGAATATGTGATACACGTGAGCACCGCCCGTCCCGTAGACCGCCCCCGCCGCATGCGCAATCTCAAACACCTGCGTCAGCGAGATCTCGTTGGGAACGGTCGTGTTGTCGGGCGTGATGTTGACCTCGGCGTTTCCACCCACCGGGTACCGGTCGTCGGCACGCGAGTCCACGTACTGGTCCGTGATATGGATAAACCTGCTGTCGCTCACGTCGCTGAGGTAACCCTCCGGATCGCCCCAGTTGTCTGCCACCGTACCAACCAGGTTCACATAGATCGCGTGCTGGGTGCTGGTCGCCAAAACCGGCCCCAGTCCGTACTGCACGTCGGACGGAAAGTACGGAAGAATCCCGCGATGCCGATCGTGGTCGCCGTCGTCCCCCGACTTGTCGAACCCGGCAAGCGCTTCGCCGCTCGGACGCGCCTGCTGCTTCGCGTTCAGTTTCGTCATCGCCGCGTGCGCGCCGGCGATGTGCGCTGCCCGCCCGTGAAACGACGAGTTGGTTGCATCCTGCGCCGCCTGTTTGTCATTGGCGGTCACCTTCACATACTTCTGAATCTTGGTTCCTTGCGCGTTGGCCTGAAGACATGCGGCGGACACCATAAAAGCAGCGGCCGCGAGGGCAAAACTCATGAATAAACGATTCATTCTGTGAGCAGGCATGGCGTTCTTCCTCCTTTAGAGTCTTTTGAGGGATGAAAGACCAGGCGTGAAGAGGCGGAGCAGGCCTGGATCCAGTCGCGGGACAACGACTCAACTTGTTTGGATTTCAATCCAAGGCGGTCTTCAATCCCGGTCAGAGGCGGAATCGCCTACAATCCGGGGAACCTGGGTGCCGGCGCTCGAACAGGCGCATCTGGCGGGGAACATCTTGCAAGGATCCCGAAACTTCTATCGCGCAGCAATCATGGCACTGCTGCCCAACGTTTGCCTAGCAAATTCCGCACAAACAACCAGGAATTAACTTAGAAACAAACCAGCGTACCTCATTGTTTCCGGGTTCCATTGCAAGACAAGTTAGTCTCGGGGTTATCGCCAGACCCGCTTTCGCTCTTTTTCCGCCGTCGCGGCCCAGAAATTGAATAAAAATTTTTCGTTGGGCCAATAGCAACCCCGGCCCTAAGATTTGTGTCTAGATCAAATGTCAGGATTTCCCCCGGATCTGGAGTTGAGCGAGTGGCTTTAGCTGCGATCTTTCACTTTGGGAAAGATGAGTGCCAACGCGTGAGTGTGCTGCGGCAAGTGGGGTATAAAGTCCGCAAGTCGGATTCGCTCGACCGGCTTCGGCTACACCTCGTCCGAAACAAGAACGTCGATGCAGTGATCGTCTCCGATCCCGAGCCGCATTGCGCCGAGCAGGCGGCGGACCTGGTACGCCAGCACAGCGGGGCGCCCCTCATCCTCTTTCGGGGCTCTGATATCGCTCTCGATGAGAGCCTTTTCGACCGTGTCTTTTCCTCGCAAGTCCCGCCGGCAAAGTGGCTGTTTGACACAGCCGTTGTCGTGATGCAGTGCAAGGAGTTGCGAGCGCAATCCGAAGAACTTCGCCGCGAATCAGAAGCATCTCGCGCGTGGAGCAGTCGTCTGCAAAGGAAGTTCCAGGCGGAGAGTGAGCACAGGGTTCCAAGGGCCTGGCCCGCGACCGATAGTAACGACTTGATCGGCTGAGCCCTGGCCGGGTTCTTCTCATACCGGATCACAGCGGCAGGGTCACGCTGAATGTTGACCCCGCGCGCGCTCCCTCCAGGAAGGTTCGGATCTGGATCGGGTCTCGGTGTTTACCAACAATCTGCTCCTGATCACGCCGCCTTCAATCGCGTCGAGGCCGATGGCGATCAGATTTGAAAATACCTGCCTAAGTCTTCCGGCAACCGCCGTAACCTTTTGCCGGGTGCGCCATCGACATCGCTGGTGGGTATCGCAGCCGGTCCGGCATGCCAACAATTTAGGCCCATCGCACGCTCAGTTCATTTAATCTCCTCGCATGTCCCTATCCAGAGCGTGCTCTTACAGCACCCTTGTGTCGCTGCTGGTTGCTTCATGGCTCCTCTCCGGCTGCCACAAGCAGACTGAGCTCATCATCCGCACTCCCGAAGACGCAGCAAAGGCCCGCATCGGCGTGCTCACGGGCAGCATCGGGGAAAACATCTCGAAAACGCGCTGGCCCCAGGCCGACACGCAGACCTTCGACGACATCATGAACGCTGTGGCGGCAATCGATGCACGAAAGCTGGACGCGGTCATCACCAGCATCCCCGCGGCGCAACAGATTGCGAAGAGGCACACCAGCCTGTACGTGGTTCCCGAGCCGCTCGATCAGGAGAACACCTGCGTCGCCGTAAGAAAGGGTGATGACCAGCTCCTCCAGCAAGTCAATCAGATCATCTCCGGCCTCAAGGCGGACGGCACTCTCGCCGACATGCGCAGACGGTGGATGAAGCCCGACCTGAGTCCCTATGAGGTCCCCAACATCGAGCTGCCGAAGACCGGCACTCCGCTTAGGATCGGCGTGGCCGCAACCCGCGAACCATTGAGCTTCATAGACGCCGACGGCAACGTCACGGGGCACGATGGCGAGCTTGCGCGCCGGATCGCCGCCCATCTGCACCGCCCCATCGAGTTTCAGAACATGAAGTTTCTCGCGCTCATCCCCGCGCTCAAGTCCGGAAAGATCGACCTTGTGGTCACCGGAATGTCCGCCACCGACGAGCGTCGCAAATCGGTCGACTTCTCCACGTCATATTTCGACAACGCGCAGGTGCTTCTGGCGATCAAGCCGACGTCAGGCGCGGCCGCGTCTCAAACAAATTCAGCACAGGGAGAGATGCGCACGCCGGCGGACCTCGCCGACAAGAAGATCGGCGTCCTGATGGGATCCGCCGACTCGCCCTTCGCGCATGAGCATTATCCCAAGGCAACTATTCTCGAGTTCCAATCCCCGCCGGATGTCGTCCTCGCGGTGAAGGCAAAAAAAGTCGATGCCGCGCTGTTTGACGCCGTCCCGCTACAGGGCGTATTGCGCGAGGAACCGAGCCTTGGCGCCATGCAGGGGAACCTTTACTCATTCAACGTCGGCGCAGGATTTCGCAAGGACAACGTTGCGATGCGAACCCAGTTCAACCAATTCCTCGCCGAAACACGCAAGAACGGCGTCTACGACGACATGGTCAAGCGCTGGATTGACCAGGGCAACACCACCATGCCGCACATTGAATTGCCGTCGTCCGGCAAGCCCATTGTCGTCGGAGTCTCCGACGGCGGCATGCCTTTCGTCGGGGTACTCGAGAATCACCTCGTCGGCTTTGACGTTGAGCTGGCGACCCGCTTTGCCGCCGCCATCGGCCGGCCCATCCGGTTCGACAACATGCAGTTTGCCGGGCTCATCGCCGCCGTGGCGAGCGGCAAGGCCGACGTGATCCTCAGCTCGATCTACATCACTGAGGAGCGCCAGAAGCAGATCGCCTTCTCCGATCCGTATTTCGAGGAGGGGAGCCGGGCATTCGCGCTCAAGGAGAACCTTGCCGGTTACGGCGACTCAGGCGCGCCGCAGAATGCCGGCGCGGCGGCGGAACGCCCGTCCTTCTTCCGCGAGATCGGAAACAGCTTCGACAGCAACTTCATTCAGGAAAAGCGCTACCTGCTCATCTGGGATGGCCTCAAGACGACGATGATCATCTCGATCCTCGCGACGATCTTCGGCACGGTTCTGGGCGCGCTGGTCTGCTTCATGCGCATGTCGAAACTGCGCTTGCTGCGCATCCCCGCCAAAATCTACATCGATATCCTGCGCGGCACTCCGGTCCTCGTTCTGCTGATGCTGATCTTCTACGTCGTCTTCGCCTCGGTGAATATCAGCCCCGTTCTCGTAGCCGTCGTCGCATTTGGAATGAACTTCGCGGCCTATGTCTCCGAGATGTACCGCGCCGGAATTGAAAGCATCGACCGCGGACAGACAGAAGCTGCAATTGCAATGGGCTTCACAGCGGTGAAGAGCTTCTTCCACATTATTCTGCCGCAGACGATTCAGCGAATTCTCCCCGTCTACAAAGGCGAATTCATCTCCCTGGTCAAAATGACCTCGATCGTGGGCTACATCGCCGTGCAGGATCTCACCAAGGCAAGCGACATCATCCGAAGCCGCACGTTCGATGCGTTCTTCCCGTTGATCTTCGTCGCCATTCTCTACTTCGTGATCGCCTGGCTTTTGACGCTCGGCCTCGAGCGCATCGAGATCATGACCAACTCCAGGAGCAGAAGAAAGGTGGTGGCGTAATGATCAGCGTCGAACGCCTGTCGAAGCATTACGGTCCTCTCGCAGTCTTGAAAGACATCAACGTCGAGATCCGTAAAGGCGAAGTCATCTCGATCATCGGCCCATCAGGCACGGGCAAGAGCACCTTCCTCCGCTGCCTCAACCTTCTCGAAACGCCGACAAGCGGCTCGATCCGCGTGGACGGCATCGACCTGCTCGACAAAAAGACAGACGTGCCCAAAATGCGCCAGCGCATGAGCATGGTCTTTCAGTCGTTCAATCTGTTCAACCACCTGTCCGTGCTCGAAAACCTCACAATCGGTCCAAGACGCCTGAGAAAAATGCCCGCCTCCGAAGCCACGGCGAAGGCGATGGAGCTGCTGCGCCTCGTTGGCCTCGCCGAAAAAGCCAACAGCTATCCCGACGAGCTCTCCGGCGGCCAGAAACAGCGCGTCGCCATTGCGCGTTGCCTGGCGATGGAGCCCGAAATCATCCTCTTTGACGAGCCGACATCGGCCCTCGACCCCACCATGGTGCGCGAGGTCCTCTCCGTCATCCGCCGCCTCGCAAAGGACGGCATGACCATGGCGATCGTCACGCACGAAATGGACTTCGCCCGCGACGTCTCGAACCGCGTGCTGTACATGGATGAAGGAGTGATCTACGAAGAAGGCCCGCCCAGGCAGATCTTCGAAAACCCGGAGAGGGAGCGCACGAAGGCATTCATTCACCGAATCCTGAGCTTTGCCTGCCGCGTGAGCAGCCCGGATTACGACCTGCATGCCATCCACGCGCAGATCGACCTGTTCTGCGAGAAGCAGATCGTGGCGCGCGCGATGCGCGATCATCTCCTTCTCGTCATCGAAGAGGTGCTCGAGATCTACCGCCCCAGCCTCGGACCCGTCGCACTCGAAATGACCATTTCGTATTCGGAAAAACAGGAGCGCCTGACCGTCGTGATCGATAGCAATGGCCCTCCCGGCAATCCTCTCGAGACGGCCGACCTGCCCGACAATCTCGGCCTCATGCTCATCCGGGGATTCACCGAGAACCTAAACTATCGCCGCGCAGGCGACAGGAACCGCCTGGAATTCGACGTCAAGCGCTGACAGCAAGCCGCACCCACCTCTAAGGGAGAAGAAACAGCAAATCATCAACCGCCGGAAAAATCCCGAAATCGCAATTCGATTTTTTCATTTGGTACACAGGGCAAACCCGCGCCGTGTTCCATCCGCGGAACCCGCGATAATGGGAGCCGGAGCCACCATGCAGAACACTATCCGCCGCGCCGCAGGCAGCCTTCTTGTCGTCGGTCTCGGCGGCACGGAACTCACCGGCCTTGAGCGCGCCTGGCTGCGCCTCGTCCGCCCCGGCGGCGTGATCCTCTTCCGCCGCAATATCATCGACGCCGCCCAGACGCGAGCCCTCGTCGACGAATCTACCGGGCTCGGCGCACCTCACGGGGTCCGATGCGTCGATGTCGAAGGCGGCACCGTCAACCGCCTTCGCGACGCGCTCGCCCCCATGCCCTCCGCCCAGGCAGTCGCGCAGGCTGACCGCGTCGCCGCCCCAAAGCGTCCCTTCGCCCGCGTGCACGGCGAGCTCATCGCCCGCGCCGTCAAGGCCTTCGGGTTCAACACCACCCTCGCCCCCGTCGTCGACCTCATCCTGCCTGAATCCGTCGAAGTCATGGGCGCGCGCGCTCCCGCTGCCAACCCCCTCGAGGCGGCGCGCTTCGCCCGCAATTTCCTTCTCGGCCTCGGCGCACAAGACGTCGCCGGCTGCGGAAAGCACTTCCCCGGCCTCGGCGGCGCCGCCGGCGACACCCACTTCGTCACCCCTGCAATCGCGCGCACGTGGCAGCAGCTCTGGACCGAAGACCTTGTCCCCTACCGCGATCTGCACGCCGCGATTCCCATGATCATGACCAACCACGCAGCCTATCCCGCCTCGCGCGGCGCAGGAGAGCCTGCCAGCGCCTCCCGCTACTGGATCACCACCGTCCTCCGCCGCCAGATCGGCTATCGCGGCATCATTCTCTCCGACGACCTCGAGATGGGCGGCATCCTCAAATTCCTTCCCGTCGAAGAAGCCGCCGTCGCCGCCATACGCGCAGGCTCCGACCTGCTCGAAATCTGCCACAGCGCCGAACTGATCCTGCGCACCTACGAATCGCTCATCACCGCCGCCGAAAAGTCCTCAGCCTTCCGCACGCTGCTCCTCGAGCGTGCCCGCGACTGCGAGAGAAAGCGCGCGCGCATCTACCCGCCTCGCAAAGCCCGGCCACTCACCGCCGCGCAATTCGAAAAGCTGCGCGGCGAGATCACGCAATTCCGAGACAAGATCACCGCAGTCACCCAGGCCCAGGACGCCGAAGCGCGCGCCACCTCACCCGCGGAGCGCACATGAAGCTCAGCGCGATGAATGTCGCAGGAGTGATGAGCGGGACGTCGGCCGATGGGGTGGATGTGGCGGTGGTGCGGATTGAAGCTCCTTCCCAGCCTGGCCGCAAAGACAAGGGCGCGGCGAGGCTGGGGCACCCAGATCGTCCCAAGCTCACGCTTCTTGCCCACGAGGGATTTCCCTACCCCGCCGCGTTGCGCAAAGCCGTGCTCGCCGCTATGAACGCGAGCGCAACCTCCACCGCCGAGCTCGCGCGCCTCAACTGGCGCCTCGGCCTCGAATACGCCGCAGCCATCCACCGCACGATCAAGCGCCACAAACTCCGGATCGACCTCGCCGGCTGCCATGGCCAGACGCTCTATCATCAGGCCGCTGCTGCTCCGTATTCCGGCCGGCGGTTCACCTGCACGTGGCAGCTCGGCGAACCCGCGCTCATCGCCGCTGAAATCGGCGTTCCCGTTGTCTCGAACTTCCGCCCCGCCGATATGGCCTCCGGAGGCCAGGGCGCACCGCTCGTTCCGCTGCTCGACTACGTCTTCTTCGCGCATCCGCAACGTGGCCGCGTCTTGCAGAACGTCGGCGGAATCGCGAATTTGACCGCAATTCCCGCAGGCGCGTCTCCCAAAGATCTGATCGCGTTCGATACCGGCCCCGGCAACATGGTCATCGACGCGCTTACATCTAAGCTCATTTCAAAGCCCTTCGATCGCAACGGCGCAGTCGCCGCTCGCGGACTGGTGCTGGCCGACGTGATCGAAGCCGAACTTCGCCTTCCGTATTACCGTCTCAAGCCGCCACGTTCCGCCGGCCGCGAGCAGTTCGGCCGCGAATACGCGCAGAGCTTCGTTACCGCCTGCCGAAAACTAAGCCGCCGGCCCGAGGACGCCATCGCCACCGCCACCGCTCTCACCGCCGAGTCCATCGCACGCAGCTACATTCAATTCGTCCGCGAAGCAATGCGCGGCAAGCCAGTCGACTGCATCATCTCCGGCGGCGGCGCGCGCAACCGCACGCTCATGGCCATGCTCGCATCAAGGCTCACATCCCTCGGCTGCACTCTGACAACTACCGAAGAGTTCGGCCTTCCCGCATCCGCAAAAGAAGCTGCCGCCTTTGCGCTTCTCGCCTGGCAAACCTGGCATAATCTTCCCGGCAACGTTCCCGCCGCCACGGGCGCCGCGCGCCCCGTCATCCTCGGCCAGGTCACCTATGCGTAATCGCCTCGCCGCATCGCGATCCCAACACGCCCGCGGCCTCCCCGCCATCAACCTCGGGTATCGCGACGCCATAATCGTCCACAACCGCCGCCTGCTCTGCGTAGTGCCCACGCCTTCGGTCGGCTTCTCACTCCTTGAGACAGCGAAATTGCAGTAGTTGAATCAATCCACCACACTTCAGGGCTCGCGCGCTCCATTCCTTCGCGCCTTTCTCCGCACAAACGCTTGATTCCACTCCCCATGTGCCGGCAACCCCGCCACCGGAATCCGCGGCCTGCCTTCAACTTATTGCCGCGTTGTTTCGTCTACCCCTATGACGATTGATTCCCGAGGGAATCACCGGACGGAGGTCCCGGTCAGATCAATGACAAGCACGATGCCAACCCGACGTATATTCGTGAAGCTGTACGCATTGGCAGGAATCGCCATGCTCGCGCTCCTGCCGGTCCGGATGCACGCGCAGGGCGGGCAATTTGTTGGATCGATCACCGCGATCAGCGGCACCAACCTCACCGTCAAGCCCGATAAGGGCGGCGATCCGCAGCAGTTCGCGGTTCCTGATTCCACCGTTCTCAAGCGCATCGAACCCGGCCAGACCAGCCTCAGCTCAGCCGTCGATATGAAGTTCAGCGACCTCGCCGTCGGCGACCGCGTGCTCGTCCGCCTCGATTCCAGCGCATCCTCGCCAACCGCATCGCGCATCGTCGCAATCAAGGGCGCTGACCTCGCGCAGAAACAGAAGGCCGATCAGGAGGACTGGCAGCGCCGCGGCGTCGCCGGCCTCGTGAAGAGCGTTGACCCCGCCGCCGGCGTCATTATGGTCACCACCGGAGCCGGCCCAATGACCAGGACCGTCACCGTCAAAACCGCGTCCTCCACAAAGCTGCTGCGTTACTCGCCGCAGTCCATCAAGTTCGCTGACGCCGCGCCCGGGCCCATCGACTCAGTCAAACCCGGCGATCAGCTTCGCGCGCGCGGCACAAAGAGCGCAGACGGATCCGAAGTCGCAGCCGACGAAGTTGTCTCCGGCACCTTCCGCAACATCGCCGGAACGATCTCCGAGGTTGATGCATCGGGCTCGACTCTGCTGGTGAAAGATCTCGCCACCAAGAAGCCGGTCACGATTCACATTGCGCCCGACGTGCAGATGCGCCGCATTCCCGACCAGATGGCGAGGATGCTCGCCGCCCGCCTGAAAGGCAACGGCCCAGGCGCCACCTTCAACGCCGGAGGCGGAGGCAACTACGGAGGCGGCGCGGGACAGGGATCCAGCGCAGGTTCAGGCCAGGGCGCGCCCGGCGGACGTCAGCCCGGCGCTCCCAGCGGCGGTTTCGGCGCTGGCGGTTCTTCCGCCGGCGGGAACAGCCCATTCCGCGGAGGCATGGGCGGAGCCGGCGGCGGCGATCCGCAACGTTTTCTCAGCATGGCCCCGGCCATCAAACTCGGCGACCTTCAAAAAGGCGAAGCAGTCATGGTCGTCACAACCGCCGGCTCGAGCGACGTAAACGCGATCACGCTCCTGGCCGGCGTAGAACCGCTGCTCGAAGCACCCGCAGCCACCGACCTGCTCGCAAACTGGAGCATGGGCGGAGGCGGCGCCGAAGCCGCGGCAGGCACCCCATAGGCTTTTGCGTTCTCGCTCCGCGCGCGCGTCGTATCGCCGGGTGAGCGGAAAACGGATCACCGGTTCATTCGGCTCTTATCGTTGCGTGTGGTTTGAACGAACCAGGAAACAGTGAGGAAGAAGTGTACTCGAAACATTGCTTATTTCATCTTTTGATTGCCGCGGCATTAAGCTGCGCCCTGGCGAGCGCGCAAGGGCCGTCTCCGGAAGGCCAGGCAGCCGTCGCCGCTTCAGGCGCCGCGCAGGCTGGCCAGGCCGCCACCGCGGGAAGCCTGCACGGCCACATCACCGATCCCACTGGCGCGCTCATCCCCGGCGCAAAGGTCACCGTCGCCAACTCTGCGGGCAAAACCATTGCAACCGCCACAGCTGACTCAGCCGGCTCCTACACAGTGCACGGCCTTCCTCCGGGCGGCTACGTCGTCAAGGCTGCGTACACCGGTTTCGCTGCATTTGAGTCCCCCCTTATCCCGCTCGCCAACGGCCAATCCAAGCGCGTAGACATCTCCATGGCCATCGAAGTCGAGCAGCAAAATGTCGTCGTCACAGACGACACTCCAACCGTCAACGTTGAAGCCAGCGGCAACGCCAACGCCATCGTGCTCAAGGGCAAGGATCTCGATGCCCTCTCCGACGACCCCGATGAGCTCTCCAATGAGTTGCAGGCTCTCGCCGGTCCCTCCGCCGGCCCCAACGGCGGCCAGATCTTCATCGACGGATTCTCCGGCGGCCAGCTTCCCCCCAAGTCTGCGATCCGCGAAATCCGCATCAATCAGAACCCCTTCTCCGCCGAGTACGATCGCCTCGGCTACGGCCGCATCGAGATCCTCACAAAACCCGGCACCGACAAGCTGCACGGCCAGGTATTCGCCATGGGCAACGACAGCAGCTTCAACACCAATCACGTTTTCGGCACTCCCGGCGTCCAGACCACAGTCCCCAGCTACTACAGCTACATGTTCAACGGAACGCTGAGCGGGCCCATCAACAAGAACATGTCATACTTCCTCTCCGGCGAGCGCCGCGACATCGGCAACGCCAACACGTGGCTCATTCCTGAAGCTGTTCTTCCTGACTCGTCCGGCACCTACGTGAATGTCGGCCCCTACAACGTGTCCGAGCCCAATCAGCGCATCCGCACCAACATCTCCGGCCGCGTCGACTGGCAGCTCGGCGCGCGCAACACCCTCACCGCGCGCTACGGCTTCTGGAGCGAAAACGAAACCAACAACTTGAACGCCGGGTCGCTCCCTTCGGCCGCTTCGAACGAGTCGAACACAGATCATACAGTTCAGCTGAGCGACGCCTTCGTCGTAAACGATCACCTTGTGAACGAAACGCGCGCGCAGTACGAACGCCAGAACGAAAATCATTTCCCGGTCTCGATGGCCCGCACAATTTCAGTGGTCGGCAACTTCACCACCGGCGGCCTTTCCACGCAGATGTATCGCGATCACACCACCCGCCTGGAATTGCAGAACCTCAGCACGCTCTCGCACGGAGCGCACGCCATCAAGTTCGGCACCCGCCTGCGCGACTATCTCGACGCCAACCTCACCACGTCGAACTACAACGGCTCATTCAGCTTCTCCAGCCCGAACGCCAACCCCTCCCTCGGCGCCGACGCCTATGCCTACATGGAGAACGGCCTCGCCGCCGGCCAGAGCTACAGCGCGCTGCTTGCCGCGCACCCCGAATACGCGCCCATCAGCGCCAGCTACTCCACGGGCGTGCCGTCCTCGCAGGCCAACATGTTTGACGCCGCCCTGTTCGCGCAGGACGACTGGAAGGTCAACCAGCGCTTTACACTCTCCGGAGGCCTCCGCTGGGAAACGCAGAACCACATCGCCGACCACAACGACTGGGCGCCGCGCATCGGCCTCGCCTATGCGCTCGACGGCGGCCACGGCCACCCGCCCAAGACTGTCGTGCGCGCCGGCTTCGGAGTCTTCTACGACCGCTTCTCCGTGAACAACATCCTCAACGTGCACCACTACGAGACGCAGACGAAGATCGTGCTCAACTCGCCCGCTTGCACCGACACCACTGCCAAATCTCTCGAAACCGTCGACATGACGACGTGCGAGAGTTCCGGAGCCTCAGCGAGCAGCCAGTCGGTCCCTGTCCGCTATCAGATCTCCGATCGCTTCCGCTCGCCGTACACCAGCCAGTTCGGCGCCAGCATCGAACGGCAACTCACCAAGGGCGCCAACGCCACCGTCACCTACCTTCACTCGTTCGGCGCGCACCAGCTGGTCACCGTCAACGCCAACCAGTACAACTTCGACGCGGGCGATTTTCCGCTCGACCCCAGCGGCGGCTACATCTACGAGTACTATCCCGAGGCCGTGTTCCAACAGAACCAGATGATCGTAAGCGTCAACGGGCGCATCAACCCGAAGCTCAGCCTCATGGGCTTCTACACTCTCGGATTCGCCGACAGCGACGGCGGCGCGGGCTCCAACGCATCGAACGCCTACGACATCGGCCAGGACTACGGGCCCGCGACCTTCGTCTCGCACAACCAGGTCTTTGTGATGGCGAACTACAACGGCCCCTGGGGACTCACCTTCAATCCGTTCATGATGGCGAACTCGGGCAAGCCGTTCAACATCACTCTCCCCATCGACACGCTCAACAACTTCTATAACCAGCGTCCATCCTTTGCCACCGCGAGCACACCGGTAAGCGACATTGCAAGCACGCCCTGGGGCAACATGGACACCAACCCTGCGCCAACCGACCCGCGCGTCCCTGCGAATCTCGGCGTGGGTCCAGCGGGCGTGGCATTCAACCTGCGCGTAAGCCGCGGTTTCGGCTTCGGACCTGAGAAGAGCGGTCCCAGCGGACCCAATGGCGGCGGCCCATGGGGCGGAGGCGACGGTGGTGGACATCGCGGCGGACCTCCGGGAGGCGGCCTCGGTCCCGGCGGCCTGAGCGGCGGCGGTGGCGGCCCGCGCGGCATGTTCGGCGGCGGCAGCGCAAGCAGCCGCAAATATGCCCTCACATTCAGCGCCCAGGCGCTCAACCTCTTCAACAACATCAACTACGGCGGTCCCAACGGCACCATCGGCTCGCCCTACTTCCTGCGCTCCACCACGCTGGCCGGCGGCATGTTCAGCTCCGGCGCAGCCTCACGGCGCATCTTCCTCCAGGCGATCTTCTCGTTCTAGCGGCCGCTTGCCTCACAACCAGGGCCGGAGCATCCGCTCCGGCCGTTCTTTTTTGCCGCTCGCTCAAGCGCGCGAATTCGCAACCCGCATATAGACCCGTTCCCACTCGCCGGCCTTGCTCTCGAAATCGAATTGTTCCACCATGCGACTCCGCGCGGCGCGGCCCAGCGCTTCCCTCGCCTCCGCGGGACTCCGCATGGTATCGAGCATTGCCCCGGCAAGCATCTCCGAGTGCCGCGCAGGCACGAGCCTCGCGCAGTCTCCAGCAAGCTCTCTAACTCCCCCCACGTCTGTCGCGACCACGGCCTTTTCCATCGCCATCGCCTCCGCAAGCGCCATCGGCATCCCCTCCCACGCAGATGCGAGCACAAACCCGTCCGCCGCGTCCATCAGCGCCGGCACATCACTCCGCGCGCCCAGCCATCGCACCGCACTCGACACACCCAACTGCTCCCCAAGCCCGCGCATCTCCGCAACATAAGCCGGAGACCCATCGCCCGCAATCCACAACCGCGCCCTCGCATCGTTCCCGTGAACCGCCGCAAACGCCCGCAGCACGTTGGGATAATCCTTCGCCGGAACAACCCGCCCCGCCGCGAGCCACACAAATTCCCCGCTCACGTCCATCGATCTGCGCGTCTCCGCTCGCCGCGAAGCATCCGGCGAAAATGCAACCGCATCCACCCCATTTGCAATCACGCTGCACTTCCTCACCGGCACAACCCCGCTGCTCACCGCCGCGTCCGCCGCCGCATGGCACACCGCGACAGAACAGTCGCTCAGAGGATCCGTCAGGCGCAGCGCGAGCATCCGCGCCGTACCGCCCTCATACACGTTGTGAATCGTGGAGACGATCCGCGCGCGCTGCACGCACACTCTCAGCGACCGCGCCAGCAGGTTCCCGTAAAAATTGTGACTGTGAATCACATCAGGCCGAAAACCCCGCAGCATTTGCGCTGCACGAACCCATCCACGCCCAACGCTTGCCGGACTCTTCTCCATGCGAAAAGAACGCACGTCCACCTTCGGCACAATCCAGCCCGCTCCCGCTTCTCGTAAAGCCATGATCACAACAACGTGTCCCCGCGCGGCCATGCGCTCGGCAAGCGAAACAACCAGGCGCTCCGCTCCGCCAATTTCCAGCGTATTCAGAATGTAAGCAATCCGCATCGCCGCCCAGGTCAATCCCGATCAATCCGGTGCGACCATGCTACCCCGCCGCGCGCCCCGCCCGCAGTGATCCCCGCAAGCTACGGATCCACCATCCGTGGCCCTTTCTTCTTCGCCTCTGCGTCCGCCCAGCGCGCAACCACCCAGTCCAGCGCAAGCGATCCAGGCCCCAGAATCAAAATCAGCAGCGCCGCAAACCAGTAGTTGTATGCATCGGCCACCTGAAATTTGTCCGGATTCGAGATCACTCCCAGGAATGCATCGCGCTCCGCGGTCCAGAACGCCACCGTCATATTCACCAACAGCACCAGCGACACCAGCCGCGAGCCCAGCCCCAATGCAAGCAGAATCCCGCCCGCAAACTCTACGAGCCCGACAAAAATCGCCGTCAAATGCGGCGCCGGCAAACTCAGCGTAGTGAAATACGCAGTCACCTTCTCGACGTGGTTCAGTTTGCCCCATCCATCCTGCGCAAACTGCCATCCCCAATAGAGCCTGATCGCGAGCAGCAGCGGGCTCTTCAGCAAATCGAACATGCCCGCCGCCCGAACGTACGCGGAGCGCAGAAATCGAACGAGGTCCGTCATTGCCAGCTTCTTATCGACTCACATAGTTCGACCGTCACACCCGAACCAGCGTCTCTAGCTCCGGCGCGCAGATCCATCCCAGTGCCGCCCACGTCCCAAACCACTCCCGCACGCATTCGGCCCGTCGCGCTTCCTGAATCCTGCTCCCTCCGAACCCCGCCTCAAGCGCCTCGCCCAGCGTCTTCCCAGCGCGTATCGCCTCGAGCGTCAAAAACTCTTCGCGCTCCAGCCGCCGGTAGTACACCGTCAAGTCCACCCGGTGCGCCGCCACCCACGTCGGCCTTCGCCTCAGCCGCGGAAACCGTGCCGGCAGCTCGTCGCCTTCCTCGCGCCGCACCCCAGCTTCACTCGCCTGCCTCTTCTCGCGCCACTTCTCCCGATCGTGCAGCGCAATCACCAGCACGTCCGCCGCATACTCGAGCGCCAGTAACCGCACATGGTCCTGCAGCCCAAGCCGCGAATCTCCGTCGAGCGTCGCAATCTGCTCCAGCGTCAGCGGCGTGTCCTCGCCGCCGTCGAACGCCTCTACAAACGCCCACTCGATCCGCGCCACATCCACGGCAAGCGCATGCCTTCGCCCTGCAAACTCTGGATGCTCGCCAAGCCACTCCACCATCCGCGAGCCAAGATTCCTCAGCGTGAACGACCGGCTCGGATGCTCGCTCAGGTACGCAACCGATAGTGCCGCGAACGCGCGGCCTCCCACCACTGCCCTCAGCGCCTGGAAATCCTCCTCCAGCGCGCCTAGCACGCGCAACCAATACTGCCGGTTGTAAATCTCCAGCCGCTCGAACGCCGTCAGCCTGCTGTTCGGCGCGATAAAATCGGCTGCCGCTGTCGCCATCGGCCGTCCATCCGCTGTCTCGGCGCGCATGTCCTCGTCCGCCGTAAGCGGCATCATCACCGCCGCCGCCATCGCGCGCTGAATCGCCTCGAGGTTCATCGCGGTCGCACTCACGGTTCAACCCCTTCCGTCACGACAGCCGTCGTCACCGCGCCGCGATTGAGAAACCGCTCTGCCTTCTTCGCCTCGCCGTGCACTTCGTCGAAACTCGGAATATGATCGTCCCACTCGAGCAGAGTCGGCGTTGGCCCGCACCGCTCGATCGCCCGTGCATACAACGCCCACACGGGGTCGATCACCGGATGATCGTGCGTATCCAGAATGTACTTCTCATACTTCGAATGCCCTGCAATGTGAATCTGCGCCACGCGCTCCGCCGGCACTGCGTTCACATATTCCATCGGGTCGAACTCGTGATTCATCGCCGAAACGTAAATGTTGTTCACGTCCAGCAGGATCCCGCAGTCCGCTCGCTCCACCACTTCGGCCAGAAACTCCCACTCCGTCATCTCGGAAGCGGTGAACGCCGCATAGCTGCTTACGTTCTCCACCGCCACCGGAATCTCGAGAAAATCCTGCACCATCCGCACACGCTCCACCGTGCGATACACCGCCTCCCACGTGTACGGCAGCGGCAGCAGATCGTGAGTATATGTCCCGTCCACCGATCCCCAGCACAAATGATCGCTGAGCCACGGCGTACCCGTCCGCCGAACAAGCTGCTTCAGCCGCTTCAGATGCTCCGGATCCGGATCCGTCACCGACCCGAAGTACATCGAAACGCCGTGCTGCACCACGCGGTACTGCTCCAAGATGCGGTCGAGGTTGGCCAACGCCCGCCCGCCGTCCACCATGAAGTTTTCGCTGATGATCTCGAACCAGTCCACGACCGGCTTGCGCGAAAAAATGTGCTGGTAGTGCGGAATCCGCAACCCGATCCCGACCCCGTGATTCGAGTAAGCGTTAAATCGATTGGGCATGATTTCAGTGGTCAGTGTTCAGTGGATAGGGATCAGCGGTCAGAGATCGGTAATCAGCAACCTGCGCACCGGCGCGGTTACCGATCACTGAGCACTGACCACTGATCGCTGCTTCTAAACCAGGCTCGGCTTCTTCGATCCGTCCGTCGCGCAGCCGCCCTTGCCCTTGCAGGTGTTCTTGCCCTTGCAGCCATTGTCGCCGGTGCTGCACCCGCCCTGGCCCTTGCAGTCATTCTTGCCCTTGCAAGAGTGCTTCGCGGGCTGCTTGTCCTGGACATACTTGAGCCCGGCCTTCGCCGCCTTCACCATGGTGCCGTTCGCCGCGGAGTGAGTGGCTTGAGCCGCGACCGTAGTGCCGCCGATCAGCCCGGAGAGAGCAGCCGTCAATAACAGAGCATTCAGATTCTTCATCTTCGACCTCGCGAGATGGTTGGGGCGGATCAGCTCCGCGTTGGTACGGCGCAGGTTAAACCTCGAAGAACTTCCTGCGCATTCCTCGGTTCCGCACATAGGAGTACGAACCTGCGCGGAAGGTTACAGGCAAAATCGCGCCCCGGAAAATGAAAATCTCTCGAAACGGTCTTCTCCGGCGGCGGTCAGGCTCGCCGACCTTCCCGGCGGGACACCCCGTCCTTCTGCGTTACTCTGATAACTAACCGCTCCCCCGCGCTGTCTCACTTGCGAGACCATGCCCATCGACTTAGTCGCTAACGAAACCACTGCCCGCAACGTCGGGCGCGCCGGCCTTGTCATGGCCCTGCTGCAGAGCGTCTGCACGGCAGTGCTCACCCTCAGCGGAATCCGCGTCGCCATCGGCCTCACTGCGCTCGCCGCTGCTGGCGGCGTCTACGAGCCTGAGCGCGGCTGGCACGGCGACGCGATCCGCATTCCCATGCTCGTCCTCGCCACACTCGGTGCGCTCATCAATCTCGCTGTCCTCGCGTGGATCCGCCACCTCCGCGCCCGGCCTTCCGCGCAGTGGCGCAAACGCGGACTCACTCAAAAAGAGAAGCGCTCCGAGCGCCTTCAGATTGCCCTCGCCGTCCTCACACTCATCCTTGTCGCGCTTGAGCTCTGGACCCACACATTGATATTCCGCACCGGGCCGCCGCCGCACGCTGCCATTCAAATGCCTTTGAATTAGCTCCGTCGGCATCGCTGCCTTTCAGTACTGCCAGTTCACCGTCACATAACCAGTCCCGCTCGCCGGCACTGTGTACTGGTGATTCGCGCCATTCTCCCAGACCACATTCCCATTCGCCTGGATATCAATGAACTTGAACTGAACCGTCTGTCCCGCCGGCAGCGCCGCATTCAAAAACCAGTTCGGATAATTCGGGTCCAGCATCGGCCCCACCGCCGTCTGAAATGTCGTCCCCCAGTTACCTAACTCCACCGTGTTCCCCGTGACAAAGATGTAGTCACCCGTGTTCGTCGGATGCGCATTGTTCACGGTAAAGGTCACCGGAATGAGCTTCGCCGTCAGCACAGTAAACGTGATCGTGTTGGCCGCCGCGCCTCCCGCGTTCTTCAGCTGAACGTTGTAAGCTCCGCCGCTTACACTGGGCACCGTGAACGTCACCAGAGTATTCGTCCACGACTGAATCGCCGCCGCCGTCGATCCAAACCACACCGATCCCGTCGTCGCCCCGAATCCATCCCCCGCAATCGTTACCGTCATCCCCGGCTGTCCAACATGCGGCCCAATCGAACCCACCTCCGGGGCAGGCGCATTCACCTGGTACTGCCAAACACTCACGCTCGCCGGCGCAATCGTGTAGCTATTTGCCGGATTGTTCCCGCCGCTCCCCGCCGATACCGTCAGGTTGTTGCCGCTCTGCAACCCGCCAAGATAATCCGGGTAAGTTCCCGGCGGAAGCGCCGTGGAAAGACCCGAAATGTTATACCCCGTCGTGTCGTTCTTGTTGATCGCCACCAGCACCACATCATTGAAAAACTGCCGCTCGTAGATGTAAACGTCGCTGTTGATCCACCGCTGCTTCCATCCTCCGTACCCAACCGCGTCGTTCGCCGCGCGCAGCCCCGCCAGTTTGCCGATGATCGTGTACGCCGCCGTGGCCGTGTTAAAGCTCGACATCCACACCCTGTTATACGGATCATTCCCGCCATTCGAATTGTTGAACAGATACTGCTCGTCGCCATACAGAATGATCGGGATCCCCCGCCCCGTAAGGATGAACGCCATCGCCTCCTGCAGTCTGTTCTGGTTATCGTTCAGGGAAAGCAGACGCGCCTCGTCATGCGAATCGAAAAACGTCACCAGGTCGTTCGGATACGCGAAGTTCGAGTTCTCGGCGTTGATCGTCCCGTCCACCTCGCTCCAGTTCGCGTTGTTCGCAAACACATCGCGCAGCGCGGTGTTCAGCGGAAAGTCCAGCAGGTTGATTCCGCTCTTATTGGCGAATTTGTACGAATCCGAATACAGAGGATCGCTGGTGTTCGTCTCCATCCACTCGCCATACAAAAAGCTCGGCGCGTTGCTGAACACCGCGTTTGCAAACGAGTACTCCCATCCCCACGTCACGTGTTTCACCGCATCCAGCCGGAACGCATCGGCGTGATGGCTCTGCAACTGCATTGCAGCGCACTTCAGGTACGCGTCGACCGTCGCATTCTCCTGGTTCAAATCCGTCAGGTCGTCCAGCGTGTAGTACTGCAGCTGATAGCGGTCGTTGTAATTCGAGATATTCGGGTTATGGTGGAACAGCCCATTCGGATCGTTGTTCGCCGCTGCCATGAACGTCCCGTTGTTATAAAGCGACCCATACTCGCCGCAGTTATCGGGGTTTGAATGGTTATTCGCTTCATCCACGATCAGCTTCATGTTGTTCGAGTGCAGCGCGCTCGCCAGACTGTCGAACGCTGAAAACGAGTTCGAGTTATCCCCGAAGTGCTCCTCGATGTTCATGAAATCCCGCGCCCAGTACGCGTGATACGCCGCCGATATTCCAGTGCTCGCGCAGTTCAGGTTATCGTTGTTCACTACCGGCGACACCCAAATAGCCGTCGCGCCCATGCCCTTGATATACGCAAGCTGCTGCTGGATCCCGGCCAGATCGCCGCCCCAGTAAGCCTGCCACTGCGTATGGGTCGAGTCGAACAGCCCCGGGCTCTCCGCCGGATTGTCATTCGACGCGTTCCCGTCGTAAAACCTGTCCGTGACAATCTGGTAGATAACTTGCTTCTTGAAGTCCTGGCTGTGGAGGAACACGACTGTAAAGGCGCACAAAACGGCGAGCGCCGTCGCTACCGCGCGGGGGATGCGCTGCATGGGTTGTCTCCTGGCAGATCAGGGCTTCAACCCTGACAGAATTTCTCAAATCATCCGGCGTTAAAAAACCCGCTCTGATACTCCGTGGTCCAGGCTTTCGCTTTGTGACTGCGGCCTCGCCCCTGGGCGCTCTTGAAGCGCAGGAGAATCCCTCGAGCTCAGCCGCGAAAACTATCCTCCCGCTAACTCATCGCTGTCAAGATATGCCTGGTTACAAAGGTCGGGCACACCTTCAGAGCGAATTCCGCTCAATCGATTTGCTCTCCCGGCTGCAAAGGTTCACTTCCCGCTCGAAAGTAAACCGCCCGGGCTCCCGGTCAATCTGTCGCCGCTACCGCCGCAGTCCGCTCCTTCACATCCCGCGTCGCATACAAGTACCAGATCAGCCACGCCGGAGCCGTGAAGGCGTACCACGGCGCCGTCATCCGTGGCTGCTGCAATACTCCCGCCAGCATCGCCCCATCAACCAGAAGAAACAGTGCAAGCGTCCGCCGCGCGTTTTCCCTGCGATAGAGGCCGCTCAGCACCGCCGGCAATAGCAGGCACTGGTCGCTCACAAAGGAGTACGGAGCGCAGGCCACTGACAACATCACCGCCAGTTGCCCTTCCCTCATCCAGTCCCAGCGCTTGCGGCGTATCCACGCGTACCAACCGGCCCACGCGCATGCCGCCGCTTCCGGCACATATCCAATCCATCTTGATGCAGGATGAATCCACTGCCTCACCACCATTCCAAAAGTGGGCACGAACAGGTCCGCGATCGGCACCACCGATGCCATCGCGCGGTATTCAGTCCACGAGTGCGGATCAATCGCCATCGACGCAGCGCAGCTTGCTGCGAGCGCAACTAAGCCGCCCAGCAGCACACGCATCCTCCCGCGCACAACGCACCAGATCACCAGGGCAATCGCAAGTGGAACAATCAGGTGAGGCTTCAGCGCCAGCGGCATCAGCGCCGCGCCCGCCAGAAAAGGCCGCGTGTCGTGCCACACGAGAAACAGCACAAGGCACAGCAGAAAAAATGTTCCCAGCTGCCCCGCCATCTGGCACGCCAGCACGGGCGTAAACGCCAGCCCCACCAGGTGAAGCCGCGAATCGGGTCTGCCGTTCAGCCTCCACAGCAGCCACAGCGAAACAAGCAGGCAGGCCAGCTCAGCCATCAGCCACGAGATCAGCCCGGTCTTCGCGCTCACCCATCCCAGCGGCAGAAAAAACTCGAGAGCAACCGGCGGGCTGAAGCTCATCCGCGGATCGCCGGTCCGCATCCCGTTGTGCCGTTCGATCGCGAAGATGACCGCATAATCGTAGGGGTTCGCGTGGTGCGCAAGCTGCTGTCCCGCCGCCCAGTACTCGATGTAGTCGCGTTGAGTAACATCCGTAGGGGTTAGGCCCACCGCGTACATCATCACCACAAACGCCAGCCCCGCCGCCACAATGCAGCCTGCGGCAACCTTCCGCCACGCAGTCTGCGGCGGCGCCGCCGGTTCATCTGCGCGCACCCCGCCCGGCGGGATCTCAGAGGTGTCTTCAGTTTTTCCGGTGATCATTCGGATCAACTATACAGCCACGCCATGTCGCCCAAGCGCGCGCTGCATCCGCATGGAATCCACGGACTCAATCCCCGCCCGGCGAAAGTTCTCTCTCCAGCCGCGCATGCAGCCTCTCGCTGAACCCCACAGGAACCTCGAACACCCTCCCGTCCCCCACCAGCACCACCACGTTCCGCGTTGAATCCAGCACCGCCGAGCACACCTCGCACGTTTCCAGGTGCTTCTCGATCTGAATGCGCAACTCCGCCTCCACCTCGCCGTCGATATACGGCGAGATGAACTGCCACACGTGTTGGCAATCGATCCTCATCGGAACCACCCGAACAATCCTCTGCTCTTCGGTGCAAACGCTTTCAACTTCGGCGCCAGGGCCTTCTGCAGCAGCGCCCGCGCCCGGTGCAGCCGCACCTTCGCCGCCCCCTCGGTGATCCCAAGTACCTCGGCAGCCTCGCGGCCGTCCATCTCTTCGATGTCCCTCAGGATCACAACGTTACGGTAAATCTCCGGCAGCCGCTCAACCGCCTCGCGCAGCAGTCCCGCCAGCTCCTTCCGTTCCAACTCCTGCGCCGGAATCTCACGCCAGCTCGTCAGAATCGCCGGCGTAAAATCGCCCGTCTGCTCGTCCGTCCCCGCGTCCAGCGAGTCCTCCCGCCGCGCCCCCGCCTTCCGCAGCCTTCCCAGCGCCTCGTTCCGCGCAATCGACAGCACCCAGGTCCGGAACTGCGCATCGCCGCGAAAGTTCTTCAGGTTCAGGTATACCTTGATCGCCGTCTCCTGCGCCGCGTCTTCCGCCTCGGCCTCGTTGCCCAGCAACGACAGCAGCAGCACAAACATTGCCCGCTCGCACGGCCTGATCAGCTCGTGGAAGAGCTGCTTCTCACCCGCCAGAATCCTGCGGATGCACTCGGCCTCAAAACCCGGATTGGAGGTCGTATTCAAGCGGCCGCCTGCGCAATCAACGCGTCAATTCGAAAGGTGTCCGGCACTTCAGCCTGATTCTACAGGCACTTCGCTCGAGCCCGTGCCGCCTGCCCCCGGGATCGGTAAACACACGATTAACGCGCGAACTTACTGGAAACTTAGAAAAAAGATGATACAGTGACTGTACAGTTTGCACGAGGGAGACCCATGGCCGGCGATATTCAACTCACTTGCAGCGATTGCGGGCAGGATTTCACGTTCACCGCTGCGGATCAGGCGTTTTTCCAGGAACGCGGTTACTCGACCCCGAAGCGCTGCAAGCCCTGCCGGATGGCCAAGAAGAACGACCAGGGCGGCGGCGGGGGTATGCGCTCTTCGTCTCAGGGAACGCCCGTCATCTGCTCCGGTTGCGGCCAGCCCACAACGGTGCCCTTTGAGCCTCGTGGCGATCGTCCCGTCTTTTGCCGGGATTGCTACCAGGCCCGCAAGGGCAGCGGCGGTGGCGGCGCACGCGCGCGCAGCAGATATTAACTTCTAACCGGTCCGAATCTTCCCCCAAAGACCTTTCGGATTGCATTACTCCCAAAATCAGCCCTCAAGAACGACTCCATAGCGGCGCGGATTTGCCTCCATTCCCTCTGGCGTAACTTGATCGGGCGAAGTTTGCCCTGAAACGGCAGCCCGCAAGTCAGAATCCAATTCTGGTATGAGGATAACTGCCCTTTCTCCATCGCCGGCTGCTTTCATGCTCCTGGCGTGCGCGGCGGCGTTCGCCCTTTTCGCTCCCCGGTCACCGGCACAATCCGTCGCCGGCTCCTCCGCCTCCTGTACCCTCCGCATCCACGTAGACGGATTCCGCAACACGCACGGCAATCTCGGCACAACAGTCTTCGCCTCGCCCGACGGCTGGCCTGAAGACAACGCCAAGAGCTTCCGCCACGGCCCAGCGCCCATCGACCCCTCCACCCGCACCGCCGTCGCCGAATGGAACCTCGCTCCCGGCAATTACGGCGTCGCCGCCATCCACGACGAGAACTCCAACCACAAGCTCGACCGCAACATCCTCGGAATTCCCAAGGAAGGATTCGGCTTCGCGAACAATCCCCACGTCGTCCTCACCGCCCCGTCCTTTCAGGCCGCGCTCGTTCATGTCGCCTGCCCCGCCACCGACATCACCATCCACCTGATTTACAAATAGAGGCCCTCACGAACGCAACTCCGGCGGCGCCTTGTCATCGCCTCGAAACTTATATCGATCCAGCCGCTTCTTGTAGAGCATCAATACGCCCGGCCCGAAAGATGCGAGCATCACGGCAATCCCCGTAGTGATCCCGTAGCTCGTCGCGATCGGCGCTGTACAGTCGTCGCGTCTGCGCACAATCACGTGGCACGGCACCGCCACCAGCAGTTCGAGCACGCTTCCCCTCAACAGCCAATTCATCGCGCGCGATATCGCTGCAACGTTCCGCGTCGTTGCAAACCAATAGAACACTGCGCCCCAAGCCGCCCACGTCAGCAAGATCACGCCAACTGCCGCACCCACACGCTTCGAGAAGGTTTCTCCGAACTTTTCGCCATAAATCCCGGCATCCAGCGCCAACGCACCTGCAATTGTCAGAAGCATCAACAGCATCGATGTCGCCGCAACGGACACCCATACGGAAGACCTGGGTCTCAGCCGCTTCTGTGTTGTATCGACCGAAACGAATAGCAGCACTGACTGCCCTGCAATCAGCATCGCCAGCACCGCCCACAACGGCCACCAGCCGTACACCTCCTTCATATCGCCGACGAACCTAGCCGTAAATGGGTTCTGCGGAACCGCCAGCAGAGCACACGCCGGCGTCAACAGCATTACCAACACCACGGCATACAGCACGCTGACCACAATGCCCCATCTGCGCATAGGCCATCCTTTCGCGTCATCGCAGATTCTCTTGGATTACTTGCCGAACACTCTACTCCTCTTCCGTTCTGCGCGCGGTGATTCATTACAATAGTGCCAACGTTCGAAGTCACAATCATTCATGGGCAAATCCGCATTCCTGCCGGCCATCATCTTCCTGCTCGCCACGCCCTTCGCGCCCGCGCAAACCCGCGTCACCGTCGCCCAGATGGAGCAGCAGCTCGCCTCTCTTTCCCAGCAGAAAGAAGACGCCGCCGCCTCACAGCTCGCGCGCTTACAGTTGTCCGAGCGTGTCAGCCCTTCGCGCCTCGCACAGTGGCAATCCCGCTTCAAAGGCCAGCGCGCCCGTCAGATCCTGCTCTATCTCGCCGACGCATCCTCGATCTACGACCTGCCCGCATCCGAGCTCCCCTCCACTCCGCCGCCCGACGACGCCACTCGAGCCGCGATCCTCGAACGCGCCCGCCAGTACGTCCGCTCCATGCGCCCACGCCTGCCCAACTTCTCCGCTGTCCGCACGTCCACTTCATACGAGGTCACAAGCCTCGACCAGATCGAGGCCGAAGAGCGCCAGCTCCAGTTCCTCGAGCTCACCCGCGACCGCCTCGGCTTCCATTCCCTCGGAACGGTCGCCCACCCGCAGCAGCTTTTTCTTGAAGGATCAGCCGAAAGCCTCGTCACCTACCAGGACGGCGCCGAAGTCCAGAGCGACCCGCAGACTCAGGGCAAACACCGCACGCTCGTCCCGCGCAGCCTCACATCCGAAGGCGAGTTCGGCCCCATCCTTTCGCTCGTCGACCAGGACACCGTCAACGGCTCCATCGCCTGGAGTCACTGGGAGCAGGGCGATTCCGGCCCGCTTGCCGTCTTCCGCTACACCGTGCCCGCCGACAAGTCCCACTTCGCCGTCTTCTCGCCAATGGCCAGCATTCCCGGCGTCTCGTCAGAAAACCATCCCGCCTACCACGGTGAAATCGCCGTCGATCCCGAAACCGGCAGCGTTCTGCGCATAGCCATCATCGCGGACCCGTCCCCCTCCAATCCGTCCGAAGGGTTCGGCAATCCCGCCTCGATGGTTGTCGAGTACGGCCCTGTCGAAATCGGCGCCAAAACCTACATCTGCCCCGTGCACGCCGTGGCCATCACGCAGGTCTTCGATCCCGGTGACTCAAAGGCGCCCGCTCTCCCCCGCACCTTCGTCAACGACGTCACCTTCACCAACTACCACCTCTTCCGCTCCGACATGCGCATCCTCCCCTGATCCCTCGGGACTATTGCTTCTCGTCAGCTTTGAACGTCGTCCACGGTCCCGCCGGCATGTCCTTCAGAATCGGCTTCAGATACCCATACTCGGGATGCGCCTTCAAAAACGCCGCCGCGTGAAAATCATCCCCGCAAGGATGCCCTGCATGTGCCACCAGCTCCATGCGCCCCGCCAGCTCCGAATCCGTCACCTTTCCCGTCACCGCGCCCGCCGGATAATATGGTCCCCATCCGCCGTAATCCTGCATCCCGTCCTTTGACAGCTCCACGTGTCCGCAAAGCGACCGCTGATCCGGCTGTACCTTCCCCGTGTAACTGTCGTCGTGGTCCGCCTCGAACTTCTCCGCCAGCGCCACGTCGATCTGGCCCTTGTTCTCTGCCATCTTCTTTTCCCAGGTAACGCGCCGCGCGTTGGGCGACTTCGACAGATCGTCATAGCTGAACGTCGGCGTCTCGACCTTCAGCACCTCCGGGTCGCGCGCAAAATTCGAGCTGATGAAGAACCCATCCTTCGTCTTCCACAGCGGAGTGTTCTTGAGCCCCAGCTCCAGGTAGCCGATCTCCCCCGTTTTTCGGTCGCCGATCAGCCAGTCATTCGCGTACCCGCCATTGTTCCCTTCCTTCAGAATCTCCGCATACTCATCGATCGAAGTGCCATACTGCATTGCCTTCCGCGACCGCATGAACTCGGGCTTCCCGCGTGGATTCCATCCTTCGAAGCCGATGATCGTCGTCTCCGTGATCATCAGCCCCGCGTCGTTCTCGCCGAAATCGTCCTCGCTGGTGATCACGCCCGGCTCGCCGTCCATCAGGATGCGGTGCCCCGTCTCCGGCTTGATGTCGAAGATCACAGTCCACCGCGCTCCCTCCGCATACGTGGACCAGTTGTTGTGCGCCATCACGATCCGGCCGTCCTTCGTGTATCTCCCCGTCGCAACAAACGCCGAGCAGCGCCCGTTCGGCATCATCCCTATCCGGTTCCCCGTCCCGTTCGCCGCCCGCTCCAGCCTCTTGCCCTTGTTCAGGTACGGCACGTAGTACTCGCTCAGCTCGATCGACCCGTTCAGCGCCGTAATATCCCAAACATCCAGCTTGATCCCCTTCGACTCCACGCCCTTCGCAATCCCGATCAGCTCCTGCTGGTACTCAAGATCGATATGCGGCCACAACTGCTGCCGCGCCGCTGACCGATAAAAACTCCAGCTCCGCTTCGTGTCGTGCGCCGTCTCCACACGCACCACGTTCACCATGTCTTCGATCTCGTTCGCAAGCAGGCTACCGTGCTGAAAGCCGATCTGCTCAGGCGTTCCCTCCAGGTGCACATAAGTCCACCCGCCCTTCTCAAACCGGTACCCCGGCGACACCGAATCGCTCGCCTGCTTCCCGCGCGCATAAGCAGCCGCACCACCACCCGCCAGGACCACCACCAACACGACAAGCGCCCACCGCAACCAACGCATCCGCCACCCTCCAGATTGAAGAGAAGATATCACGTAGCGCGAAGAGAAAGGATTCGGTTCACCAGACCCCAATCCACAGGGTTTTGGGGAGCCGGACGAACCACCACACGGGGGTGCCCCGGGGTCTCGATTCTGAGACCCGGGAAACCACAAAAGCCCGCACTACAAGTTTTGGGATTTCGATCCACCCACTGGCATTCGAAGGAAATCAACGAAGGTCCTATTTCTTCTTCGCCACCTTCTTAGCCACTGGCTTGGCCGCCTTGTGCGGCTTAGTCTTCGACACGGGCTTCGCCTTCACCTTCGCACCCGCCTTCTTCGGCGCAGCTTTCGGAATCGACTTGTGCGCCGGCTTGGCGTGCGGCTTCAGCGCCGCCTTCTTCACCGGATGCTTGGCAGCAGGCGCCTTTGCCGCGGGCTTGTGCTTCGGCGCCGGGTGCGCATGATGCGACACCTTGGCCGCCGGCTTACCTTTCGCTGCCGGAGCAGCATGGGCCGGCTTGTGCGGTGCCTCCGGCTTGTGTCCTGCGGGCTTAGCCGCATGCTTATCTGGCGCAGGCGCATGCTTGGCAGGCGCGGCGGCATGTTTCGCCCCCGCAGCCACATGCTTGTCAGACGCCGCCGGATGTTTTGCCGGCACAGCCGCAGGTTTCGCCGGAGCATGAGCCGGTTTCGCCGCAGCCGCCGCGGGCTTCCCAGGCGCAGCCGCGGGTTTCGCGGGCGCACCCTTCTCCGCCTTGGCCCCCTTCGCCGCCGGAGCCTCCTTCACTGCCTTACCCGCGCCCTTGCCTCGCTTTGCCGGAGCCTCTTCTTCCTCTTCTTCCTCTTCCTCGTCCTCGCCCTCTTCGAGATCCTCTCCCTCAGCCGCGAGCCCGATCTTGGGCATCCCGAGGCCGATCTCGTCCTCGTCGTCGCCCGCGCCGATTCCTTCCAGCTCTTCCTCGCCCTCCTCTTCGCCTTCTTCTTCCTCTTCTTCGAAGGTCTCCTTAACTTTGGGCTCGGCGCCGCGCCGCCCACGCGGCCGCTTGAAGGTCTGCTGCGGCGGCGGTGCCGGCGGCGAATACGGCTCGAGGAACGCCTTCATCTCCTCCGGCGTCTCCAGCTTCCCATCAATCAATTGCAAAAAGATCGCGTGCAGAATCTCGTTGTAGTTCGGCAGCTCCGGCTTGATCCGCATCTCGATCATCATCGCGTGCGGAATCTTCTGCCGCATCTCCGGCCACACCTTCAGGAAGTTGTTGTACCGCTCCTGGACGTTCTTGTCCTTGCTCGTGAACCCCAGCCACAGAACCGCTTCAGGATCGTAGGTCGTAAACAACTTGTAGGAAGCCGATGGCGCCTCGTTGCCCTTGGCTAGCAGCACCTTGGCAAACCCCGCCGCCAGCGAGTCCAGGCTGTTCCACTCCTGTACGAATCCCTGCCGAAGCAGGCCCTTCTTCAGCGCCGTCAGGTCCTTGGGGTTCATCTTCGCCGTCAGCAGCTGCATCTGCGCCGCCGAAATATCCGCGTGAACGCCCTGCATCAGCAATTCCACCGAGAGGTCGTGCAACGCCTTCAGCTTGTCCAGGTCCGCCTTCGCCGAGGTCCATTGCGCGAACAGCACCTTCATCCAGCCCTCGGCTTCCAGGGCCTGCAGCACCTTGAACCCCTCGTCCTCGTGCCCTATCTGTTCCAGCTCCTGGCTCTTCGCGTGCGCCGAAAGGTATTCGATCACACCCTCCGACTTGGCATTCTCATACCGCTGCTGGGTCCTCGGGTCGAGTTCCCATCCCAGCCGCGTCCGGTAGCGTATCGCCCGGATCATCAGCGCCGGATCTTCCAGAAAGCCGTAATTCGACGCCAGCCGCAGCGTCCGCGCCTCGATGTCCGCGGCGCCGTTGAGCGGGTCGATCAGCAGTCCGAACGAACCTTCATTCAGCGAGATGGCCATCGCATTCGCCGTAAAATCCCGCCGCCTAAGGTCCTCCAGGATGGGCGCCGCATGGAGTATCGGATGCCCCAGCTTCTTGTACTCAACCTTGTGCGTGCTCACCACATCCACCCGCACTGTCCCCGGGAAACACAGATACAGCGACTTTGAAGTCTCGTCCTCACCCCACACCTTAGCGCCAGATTTCTCTAATGGTTTCTTTAGTTTAAGCGCATTTCCCTGAAGCGCCACTTCAATATCGCGGACGGCGTGCCCGCTGGTCAGGTCGCGCACCGCGTCGCCCGTCAGAAACAAGATGATCCCGGCATCCCGCGCCACGTCCCGCAGCACCTGAAGCGCATGCCGCTGGTCTGCCGAAAGCCGGTTTTCGAGGAGATAGATATAGTCGGGCATCGAACGTCCCCTGTCTTCTGCGTTCTGGGCCTGCCTCCAAGTCCCTGATCCAGAACCGCTTAACCCGCTGTGGGTTCGGGTTTCAAACCCTCACCTTATCACAACTCGACCCTGTTGACCAGACTGTGAATCTGGAAATCCTGCACCATCTTCGGTTCATTCCAGCCCAGGTCTTCCCAAAGGACGATTTAGCGGCCCCGTTCGTTTCACCCTGGCCGCAAACCCCCGGTTCGCGTGCTTCGGGCACCGTCCCATTCAATTACACGAAACTGAGCCGAAGGCCAAAGTCCGGGGCCGGCCCTGGCACTTTCCGACCCGGCCGCTCTCCGGTATTGGCGCAGATAAGCCAGTCGGGATCGTGGCGACCCTGCTTCTCTGATTGAAAATGTTCAACCCTGCTAAAGTGATTGCATTCTCAATTCCCCGAGGTGAATCGCGTGCGACTCACTACCCTTGCATGGTGTTCCCTTGCCTGCATATCCTGCACAGCCTTCGCGGATGGTCCTGCCGACAGAAAACCCACGGATCCACGCACGGTCAGTTCCGTGGGTGGAACCGCGTCCGCCCCTCTACCCGTCGAAGCCCTTCTGACCACTACGCGGATCGGAGGCATTGCCCGCTCCAACGACGGCCGCAAGCTCGCTTACATCAGCACCGAGTCCGGCCGCCCGAATCTCTGGATCATGAATGTGGATGGGACGGGGACGCGGCAACTGATCACCAGCAACGACCGCCAGACGAGTGCCCGCTTCACCCATGACGACAGCAGCCTCGTGTACAGCCAGGACCGCGGCGGCAACGAATACTACGACATCTATTTGGTGCCCGCCGCCGGAGGCGAGCCCCGAAATCTGACCAACACCCCCGAAGTAAGCGAGACTGTGCAACAGTTCTCCCCGGATGGCAAACTCCTGGCCATCGGCGTCAAGCAGAAGACGGCCCCCGCAACAAACCTTGCCGTCATGGACTGGCCCGGCGCGACGATTCGCCAGCTGACACACGAAGCCGATCCAAAGGCTTCATGGAGCGAAGATGCGTGGAGCCCGGATGGCCGGTTCCTCTATGCAACTCGCTCGATGGGCATTGACGATTCGCAGATCTATCGCATCGACGTCGCCACTGGAGCCGCCGAACAGCTCCTCCCGCACTCCGGTAAGCAACGGATCACCACTGCCGATGTCTCGAACGACGGCCGCACCCTGCTGGTCACCTCCGACGCCAAGGGCGGTTACGAGAACGCGGCCCTCCTCGACCTCGCCACGAAGAAATTGCGCTGGCTTTCCGACACGCAGTGGTCGGCGAATGCCGATTGCTTCACGCCCGATGGCGGCAGCGCCGTGATCCTCCTGAACGCCGACGGGCGCATTTCGACGCGCTTTATCAATTTGAGGACGATGCAGCAGACCGAACGCGGCGTGCCGCCAGGGTTGAACTTTCCGACAGGCGAGCCCAGGCCCTTCCTGCCCGACGGCTCCATGCTCCTGCTTCACGAAGACTCAAGCCACCCCCAGGAGTTGTACCGGCTTGCCGCGGATGACACCCTCACCCAGATCACTCACAACGCCAACGAAGGGTTGCAGCACATTTCCCTGCCGACGTCGCAGCTCGTGACGTACCCCAGCTTCGATGGCCGCCTTATTTCGGCCTTCGTCTGGGTTCCGTTCAATCTCAAGCGGGACGGAACCGCCCCTGCCGTAGTGATGCCGCATGGCGGTCCCACTGGGCAGACGACCGACGCCTTCAACGGCCGCGCCGAATTGCTGGCCTCGCGCGGATTCGTCGTCATCGCGCCGAATGTGCGCGGTTCCACCGGCTATGGCATGGAGTTCCAGAACGCCAACATTAAAGACCTTGGCGGCGGCGATTTGAAGGACGAGATTGCCGGCGTGGACTTCCTCAAGGCGACCGGGTTCATCGACCCGAAGCGCGTCGGTATCTGGGGCGGCTCCTACGGCGGCTACATGACGCTCATGGCCATCGGCAAAACCCCCGGCGTCTGGGCGGCCGCGGTCGATGAATACGGCATCCTGAATTGGCTCAGCATGCTCGAGCACGAAGACCCGTACCTTCAGGAATATGAAAAGAACCTCCTCGGCGATCCAGTGAAAGACCGCGCCGTCTACGAGGCCAGCTCGCCGCTCAAGTACATTCGCAGCGAAACCGCTCCGTTGCTCGTCCTGCAGGGCGAGAACGACATTCGCGTCCCGCGCGAAGAAGCCGCGCAGGTGGTGAGTATTTTGAAAGCGGAGGGCCGCACGGTGGACGCGGTCTACTATCCCGAGGAAGGACACGGCTTCGTCAAGCGCGAGCATCAGCGGGACGAACTCACGCGTTCCGTCGCCTGGCTTCAGAAATACTTGCAGCCGGCGCCCTGAGTCACTAAGCCATTGCCGCCACCGGCGAAAGTGTCACGGTCAGCACCGTGATGTCATCCTCCTGCCCAAAACGCGCTGCAGTTTCGGCGATCTGGGCGGCCGTCTGGCCGCTGATCTCGCGGGTGCGGTCGAAGCCGAAGATCTCGCCCGTGGCGGTGCGGGCCTCCACCACGCCGTCGGAAAGGAACGTGAGCGAATCGCCAGGCACGAGCTGCACCCGCGTCTCGATGTAGTTCGCCTCAGGCACGATGCCGAGCGGCAGGCCTGACTCACAGGCGACTTCGCGTCCATCGCTGTAGGGCGCCAGGTGCCCGGCATTCGCGATCGCCAGTTCGCCGTCGGCAGCCAACAGCGCGCAGAGGCACGTTGCAAATCCGCCGTCGGTCCGCCCGTGCAGGTGTCGGTTAAGCCGCTCGAGCATCTCCGCTGGTCCGATATTCTCCTGCGCCAGCGTGCCTGCGCCGCCCACAATCAGCGTTCCCAGCATGGCCGCGCGGAGGCCCTTGCCGCTTACGTCTCCCACGAGAATGAGTGCCGAGCCGTCGGAGCGCGGAAAGACCTGGTAGAAGTCGCCGCCCACTTCGCTTGCGGCGCGGTAGGCGGCATCGCAGGCAAAGGCCGCAAGCTGAGGCAGATCAGCGGGCACAAGCTGGTTTTGCACGCGGCGGGCAGACTCCATTTCCGTGCGCAGCCGCTGCTCCTGCTTTGCGGTGTCGGCATAGCGCAGCACCAGAACGGCGCCGACGGCGATGAAGAAGAGGACCGTGAAGATGTGCGACCACAAGATTGTGAAGCGCCCATTGTGGTAGAGGATGTTGGCACTGCCCAGGTTCACGATGCCGGAGGAGTACAGCGCCCAGATGATGGCCTGGATGCAATACGTCATCGTCCAAAGAGAGAAAGGAACCAGGAACATCTGTGCATCGCGGTTGCCACGCCGCGCCAACGTGTAAAGCCGGGCGGAGACGGCGAACGCGAGAAAGAGGTACATCCCCGCATCGATCCAATAGGCGACCCCCACGTGGGTGATCCCAAGGGTGGTGAGAGTGGCGGCGATGGCCTCGACCGACGATGCAGCCAGGCAGGTGTAGAGGAGACGGTCGGTGCGGGCGCGCACAAATCCCCAGGTGAACAGAAGCCAGAGGCAAAGCAGGATGGAATTGGAGGTATACGCCACCTGCGCCGCAATGCGGACACTGGTCCCGGTTTGCGCGCTGATCCACGAGTAGAGAAAGGTGGCGCCGTAGCCACAAAAAAAGACCGCTGCATAGGCATATTCGCGTGCGCGCCGATCGAGAAGAAAAAGGCCCAGGCTGAACAGGCCCACGGCAAAACACAACATGTCGGCGGCACGGTCGGACATTGCCGCTATCCAGCGATTCTGCTGTTCGAGACTGACGATGCGCTCCAAATCGGCAGCGGTTCCCACCAGCGGAGGATGCGACGCGGCGCCAGCGCCCAGGTATGAGGCCGCCAGAGGATCTTCCCATACTCGCAGGGCAACATCGACCGAGCGGCCATTGAGCGCGGAAGGCACACGAATAGCGTAGACATCACGGAGCAAGGTCCAGACCGGCTCGGGGCGCATTCGGCCGATGGTTCCCGCGAGAGTTCCGTCGATGTAAACCTCGGTGGCATTGGCAGGAGGATAGATCGCGAGGTCAAGCGGTTCGTTGCCCTTGGGAAGGATCACGCGAATGCGGTACCAGGCGTACCCGGCATATCCCTTGTGCCCTTCGCTCGCCCAATCCTTCGTAATGTCATGCAGCATCCACCGCGAATCATCAAACCCCGGCTGCGCAAACGCGGGGTCGTCGCCGAAGTGGATGCGCCAGGGCGCGTCAAGGGAGACGAGGGTACCGGCGGCGGATGCATCCAACTGCTGGCCCGGCGCGGGGAGAGTCAAGGCAAATAGCAGGAATGCGAGAAGAACACAGCAACGCCGGATCATCGAACCTCAGAGCTATGTAGGTGGCTATTGTGAAGAGACTACATGATCCCCAAACGGGCGGCAAATCGTAACTCGCGTGCGGGTCCCTCATCCCGCCAGACCGCCGTCTGACCGGGCGATTCGCCGTCTGGACCGCTCCACAGCAATATTCTCCTCATGACCTCACAGGTCATGGACTGCGCCTCCCCGATTCCCGATAATGCGGGTGCAGCAGTCAAAGCTGACTTCTCCCAGAGAGGCGCCATCATGAAAAAGAGTGTCTTCGCCCTATGTTTCGTAGCGTTGTTGCTCGCAGGCGTGGGTTGGTGGGCAAGCGCCTCCGATAAATCGGCCGCGGCAATGGCCGGCGACAGCAGCGCTCCTGCGGGCAATCCCGCCGATGTGCAGGCGATCAAACAACTCGAACAGGAGATGGGAAACGCCATGGTAGCCGGCGATGTCACACAACTCGGCAAGATCTATGCGGACGACTTTGCAACCGTCGGCTCCGATGGAAAAGTCGTCACCAGGGAAACCCTACTGCACGATTTCAATTCCTTCCACGACAAGCTCGAGTGGTTTGAGATCGGGCCCATCGACGTGCAGGTAGCCGGCAATGTCGCCGTAGCCCACGGCACGGTAAATGAGAAGAGGAGCAGCAACGGCAAAGATACCAGCGGTCAGTTCTTATGGATGGATCTCCTCAAAAAGCGCGACGGCAAATGGGTAGTCGTGCGCAGCGAAGCCGCCAGGGTGCAATGAGCGCTAGCTGACTCGCAGACTTGCTGACTCGCCGGCCCTATACCTCCCGCCGTCCCTCCATCGCCCGCGCCATCGTCACCTCGTCGGCATACTCGATATCGCTGCCCGCCGGAACCCCTGTGGCAATCCGCGTCACCCGCACTTTCGTGCCGCGCAGCGCGCTCGCCAGCCAGTTCGCCGTCGCCTCGCCTTCGAGCGTCGGGCTGGTCGCCAGGATGACCTCATCCAAGTCGCCCCGTTCCGCCCGCTCCACCAGCGACCGCGCGCGAAGCTGCTCCGGCCCCACGCCGTGCAGCGGCGAAAGCGTCCCGTGCAGCACGTGATAGATCCCCATGTACCCCCGCGTCCGCTCCACCGCTGCAATACTCGTCGGCTCCTCCACCACGCACACCTGCCGCTGGTTGCGCGCAGGGTTCGCGCAATACACGCAGGGATCGACATCCGTCACGTTGTTGCACACCGAACATAGCCGCAGGTTCGCCTTCAGCCCGCGCACCGCCTCTGCCAGCCCCTCCGCGTCCTCGTCGCTTCCGCGCAGGATATGAAACGCGAACCGTTGCGCGCTCTTGGTGCCCACCCCGGGCAGCTTCTTCAGTTCTTCAATGAGCCGCGCCATCGGCTCCGCATACCGTGACACCCCGCAAGCCTCCGTACAGTGATTAGTGGTTAGTGTTTAGTGATCAGTAGTTACTAATCAGTCATCAACTGATCATGCTTCAAGGTCGGTTTTCTTTGTCCCTGTCTTTTCTAGCCACTAACCACTAATCACTAACCACTGATCTTCACACCGTCCTGTACACAATCCCCACAAACATGTCCGGCGAGAAATTCCCCTTCGCCCACGTGGAATCAAGGTCCGCCGTCGGCTTCTTCGCCACAACTTCCTGCTCGGAGGCGCCTGCTTTCTTCAGCGCGGCCACGCGGTCGCGCACGGTCGCCAGCATGTCGCGCGTCGCCTGCAGCTCTTTCCTCGATCCCAGCGGCCCATGCCCCGGAACGATCTTCATCGCCGGCCCCGCGATGTGCAGCCCTCTCTCCTCGGCCTCGATCATGCCATTGATGTTGCCGTTGCTGCTTTCGTCAATGAACGGGTAGAAGCCGTTGAACCACGTATCGCCCATGTGCAGCACATCGGCCTTGTCGAAACGGATATAAATGTCCGTGTCCGTATGCGCCGGCATAAAGTGCTGCAGCTCGAGCGAATCGCCATTGCTCCATAGCCGCATCCAGTTGTCGAATACCGCGGTAGGAAGAGCGCCATCGGGCGCCGCCGGGAACGACATCCCCATCAGCTTGATCTCCGATGGCCTCGACAGCCGCATGCGCGTCTCCGAGTGCGCCATGATCGAGAACCCCGCCGCATGCATCCCCTCGTTGCCGTCCGTGTGGTCGATATGCCAGTGCGTGTTGATCAGCAAATGCGCCGGATCGTTGCTCAACGCCGCCAGCGCCTCGCGTATCCGCGGCACCGCCGTCGCAAAGCTCGAGTCGATCAGCACCTTGCCGTCCGGCCCCGTCTGCGCCACCATGTTCCCGCCCGCGCCCTGCAGCAGGTACAGGTTGTCATAGAGCTTCGTTGTCTTGATCGGTGTTGTCGCAGCTCCCTGCCGCATCTGTGTGACTCGGTCCACCTGCCCCGCCGCGCCTGCCTGCGCCATCATCCACCGCGGAGCAAGCGCCGCCGCGCCCGCCGCCATCCCCATCCCGAGAAAACCTCTGCGATCCATGCCTGAAATCACCGGCCCCTCCCGCCCATCAAACCGCATCACACCGCTCTACTTCATCCCCGGAATATTCAATCCACCCAGCATCCCCTTCACGCTCGACTGAAGCACGTCCTCGGCCTTCTGTCCCGCCGCGTTCACCGCCGACACCACCAGGTCCTCCAGCATCTCCACGTCCGGCCTCTCGCCCATCAGGCTCATCACCGCCGAAGGATCGATCTTCAGCTTCAGCAGCTGCTTCTTCCCGTTCATCGTTGCAGTCACGCAGCCCCCGCCGCTCGTTCCCTCCACGACCGTCTGCTCCAGCTTGCGCTGCATCTCGTCTTTCATCTGCCCGGCCTGGGCCATCATCTCCTGGATCTTCAGCGGATTGAACATCGTCTCTCGCTCCTGCCCCTCGTGCCACGGTCACAAACTTATTTACAAGCCCTTTATAGCTTCTTATCTATTTCCTGGTCCCCAATCACTAGTCACTAACCACTAACCACTAACCACCAACCACTAATCACTATCCACTAACCACTCTTCCTCAGGTCCACAACGCTCCTCACCTCAGCCTTGAAAATCTCCCGCGCCCGCTCCACCAGCGGATGCTTCAACGCCTCTTCCTGCACGCTTCCAGCAATCGGAGGCGCCGTCGCCGCCGCAGCCGCTCCATTCCCTTCTCCCGGAACGACCATCAACCGCGCCGGCCCACCCAGCCGCTGCAGCTCCTGCCGGATGATCTTCTCCGCCGCCGCATTCACCGTCAGGCTCAGCATCTTCTTGCCCATGCCCGGCACTTCAATCCGCAGGTTCGAACCATCCACAACCCAGCTTCCCGTGCCCAGCAACTGTGCCGCGCTCTGGTGCCCGCCATTCGCCAGCGCCGCAATCACTCCCTGCTGCAATGCGCCTGCTTCCGGAGCCTCGGCAACCGCGACCGCAGCTGTCCTCCCAGGTTCAGGACTCTCGACCCTCAACGGTTCAGAAACTCTCGCAACAATCGCCGGCGAACTCCCAGAATCGCTCAAAGCGCTGCGAACCGGCTCGCTCGCCGCCGCCATCGGAGTTCGCGTCGGTCGAGCCTCATCGGCAGACGCGCTCATCCCGCCGCCCGATCCCGCACCCCATCCTCCGCTGCCACCCTCAATCGGAGAACCCGATCCACCCGCCGCTGAAACCGCCGGCCGCGTTGCCTGTGCTGTGTTCGAAGAAGTCCGCGGCGTCCCCTGCGCCGGCCGCGCCACAGGCGCCCCAACCCGCGCCGTCCCGCCCGCGGCCACTCCGCTCAGCAACTCCTCAAGCGGAAGCAGCCTCTGCGCATGCACCAGCTTCAGCAGCCCCAGCTCCAGGTGAAACCTCTGCTCCTGCCGGAAATTCAAATCATCAAACGTCCGCAGCACGATCTGCAAATTCCGCGTCAGATCCTCTTCGCCGAACAGCATCGCTGTCCGCGCCGCCCGCGCCCGCTCGTCCGCCGAAATCTGCAGCAGCTCCGTCTGCTCCCCGCCCAGCTTGGCCATCAGCGCGTTCCGCAGATACCGCACCAGCTGCCGCGCCAGCGACAGCGGGCTGTGCCCTGCGTTCAGCAGCACGTTCACCTGCTCCATCAGCTCCGCGCTCTGTCCCGCGGCCACCGCCTCCATCAGACGCTCGAACACCGTGTTCGGCACCGACCCCATCAAATCCCGGATCTGCCCCGCCGCCAGCACCGGTCTTCCCTGCGCGTCGCACGGCGCCGAAGCAATCGCCTGGTCCATGATGCTCAGCGCATCGCGCATCGACCCGTCGCCCGCCTCCGCCAGCAGAGCCAGCGCGGCGTCCTCGGCCTCCACACTCTCCTTCGCCGCAATCATCTTGAGCTGCGCAAGAATGTCCTCGAACTTCACCGCATGAAAGCTGAAGTGCTGGCACCGCGACCGGATCGTTTGCGGAAAATTCTCCGGCTCCGTCGTCGCCATCATGAACACAACGTGCGCCGGAGGCTCTTCCAGCGTCTTCAGCAGCGCGTTGAACGCCGCCTCCGTGATCTGGTGCGCCTCGTCAAGAATGTAGATCTTGTACTTGTCCCGCGCCGGCGAGTAGCGCGCCGCATCCCTGAGCTCGCGGATCTCATCAATCCCGCGATTCGTCGCCGCGTCGATCTCGATCACGTCCACCGCGTTGCCCTGCCGCACCTCTACGCACGAGTCGCAGACCCCGCAAGGCTCCGCCGTCGGCCTCTCCGCGCTTCCAATTTCGTTGCGGCAATTCAGCGCCTGCGCCAGGATGCGCGCAATCGTCGTCTTCCCGATCCCGCGGTGCCCCGAAAAGATGTACCCGTGCGCGATCCTCTTCTGCTCCAGCGCATTCAGCAGCGTGCGCGTCACATGATCCTGGCCCGCCACGTCGGCAAACCGCTGCGGTCGATACTTCCGTGCCAGAACCTGGTAGCCCATACTGTGTGTACTCCCCTTTTACGCCTCAACATCCCACCAGCGCCTGAAAGGGATTGTACCGTTCCAGGGGAATGAAGATTTCGACTCTCGGTTCAGTAGGCAATCCGCCCGCGCGGTTCAAACGGTTTAGACTACGGTATCCACAGATTTACACACAGTGATACGGGGGAAAACTAGATGTTGACGAAGCTGGTGATCCGAAACTTTAAACGATTTGAAAACGTCGAGATTCCCCTCTCCAACCCGGTGGTGTTTATTGGCCCGAACAACTCAGGGAAAACAACGGCGCTCCAGGCTCTCGCCTTGTGGGAACTCGGACTTCGTCGTTGGCGAGAAAAGCGCGTCGGAGGAGCGCCAGAGAAGCGACCTGGAGTCGCCATTAACAGACGCGATTTGCTAATGGTGCCTGCCCCCACCGCGGATCAACTATGGCGCAAGCTTCATGTGAGGAACGTTCAGAAGACTAATGGGGTTCAAGAAACAAAGAATATACGCATCGACATTCTTGTCGCAGGCAATACGCGAGGCGTGGACTGGGAATGTGGGCTTGAATTCGATTTCTCAAACGACGAATCGTTTTTTTGCCGACCGTTGAGGGTAGAGGACACAAAGCAGCCGAGTAGGATGCCTATCCCAAATGAGGCAACGGAAGTTCAAGTTGCTTTTCTACCCCCAATGTCGGGGCTTGCCTCAAATGAAACTAGACTGGACAGTGGAGCGATCAACGTGCGCTTGGGCGAAGGACGAACAGCTGAAGTCCTTCGCAATCTCTGTTACAGGTTATATGAAGAAGATCAAAATGGGAGCGAAGGTCGACCTTGGGAGACTCTTGTCGCGCAAATGCATGACTTGTTCAGCGTCAAGTTACGCCCGCCGGTTTATGTTGCGGAGCGCGGCGAAATCCAGATGACATATCTCGACGAGAATGATGTCGAGCTTGACCTTTCATCCTCAGGGCGTGGACTTCAGCAGACTTTGCTCTTACTAGCTTACCTCTCTCTACATAAAGGTGCTGTGCTTCTGCTGGACGAGCCGGACGCTCACTTGGAGATTCTTCGACAAAGAGAGATCTACTTGAAACTGCGTGAGTCTGCGCGATCGAACGGAAGCCAGCTGATCATAGCTAGTCATTCAGAGGAAGTACTGAATCAAGCCGCCAGCTTGGAGGACGACAGCGTTGTGGCCTTCCTTGGAAGACCTCACGTAATTCCCCGGCAAAATGCAGCCAGAGGTAGGGTGAGAAGCGCCTTAACGACGTTGCGTTACGACCAGTATTATTTGGCGGAACAGGTAGGGTGGGTAATCTATCTGGAAAACTTCACGGATCTGAATATATTGCGGGCGTTTGCTGAAAAGCTGGGACACCCAGCCGCTGCCAATCTCAGTTCCCCATTTTTGTTTCCGATTGGCAACCAGCCGGCAAAGGCTAGATCACACTTTCATGACCTTCAAGAAGCCAAGCCGGAGCTTGTCGGATTCGTAATTGTCGACAACGATGCACCGACTCTTCCCGATGATCCAGCACTCCCTCAGATGAAATGGCAGCGCAGAGAAATCGAGAATTACATTTGCCAACCGGAAACCCTTGAATCTTTTGCACGGAAAGTAGGATCAGAATCGGCGGGGGGCCCACTATTGGAGCAAGCTCATGTCGAGGCGGCCTTAAATGCAATGAGAGAAGCTGTGCGAGACAGGGTAACTCCGGCGGCATTGAGGGACCCCAGGGATCTATGGTGGAGGACCGTCAAAGCCACAGACGATTTCTTAGATTTGGTATTTCCTGACTTCTACCGCAGATTGGGGCAGTATATGGACTTCAAAAAGGCAGACTACTATGAGCTCGTCCGGTATGTGCCGATGGATATGGTGAGCGATGAAATCCGGCTGGCCCTCGATCGGATCAACGAGACTGCACAGCGAGCGCGCCCTGCGGTCGAGTAGTCGCACCGAATGACGACCACCGGGAGACCCGCGTGAACCGCCGCACATTCCTGATCCGATGTGGAGAAACAGCTGCGTTAGTGGCGTCTTCAAAAACAGCAGTTGCCGCCAACACGACAGCCGAGCTCGTCCTCCGTGAAGCGCCCAACGCCCCGCGCATCCCCCTCACCTACACCGGCCTCAGCTACGAGCTGGCCCAACTCTCCGACCCCGACTTCTTTTCCGCATCGAACCGCGCGCTCGTAGCCCACTTCCGCCTCCTCAGCCCGCACGGCATCCTCCGCGTCGGCGGAAACAGCAGCGAGTTCTGCTGGTTCAAGGCCGACGCAAGCACGCCCGAGCCCACGCTGCACGTACCCAGGGGCGACCTCAACTCCAACTGGATGCCGCATCAACTCTTCGCCATCGAGCCCCGCGCCATCGATCAGCTCGCCGGCTTTCTCCGCGCAACCAACTGGCGACTCATCTACGGCCTCAACCTCGGCAACAGCACACCCGCACGCGCCGCCACCGAAGCCGCATACGTCGCCTCAAAGATCGGCCCGCAGCTCGAGTACTTCCAGATCGGCAACGAGCCCGACCTCTACCACAACCCCACCAACGGCACGCGTCCCTCTAACTGGGGCTTCGACGACTACGTAAATGATTGGTCGAACTTCGCCCGCGCCATCCTCTCCAAAGTTCCCAATGCACGCTTCGGCGGCCCCGACGTCGCGTCGTCCTCCGACTGGGTTGTGCGCTTCGCCGAGAGCATCCCGCAGGAGCTCCCCAACCGCATCGCCGCCCTCACCGGCCACTACTACGCCGAGGGCCCGCCCGACGATCCCCGCGTCACCATCGAGCGCTTGCTCCGTCCCAACCCCCGCATCGCCGAATCGATGAGCCGCATCGAACAGATCGCAAAACCGCGCAGTCTCGTCTACCGCATGTCCGAAGGCAACTCGTGCTACCGCGCCGGAAAACCGGGCCTCAGCAACGCCTTCGCCGCGGCCCTGTGGGGCGGCGACTACATGCTCCAGACGGCCTCGCTCGGCTGCGTCGGGGTCAACTTCCACGGCGGCCAGTCCGGATTCCTCACCCGCGCCCTCGGCAACCACAATCCCGGCCTCGACTCCGCCAAAGCCCCAACGAAAATGCACGGCGGCTACTACACGCCCATCCAGAGCGAGCCCGGCCAGCCCGTCCGCGCCATGCCTGTCTTCTACGGCATGATGCTCGCCAACCAGCTGGCCGGAGGCACAATGCTCGCCTGCGACCTCAAGACAGATGTGGACGCCACCGCCTACGCCGCTTCCCACGCGTCGTCAATCATCCTCGCCCTCTTCAACAAGGACTCCGGCAAATCGCTCGACCTCTCCATCCGAGCTCCGCACCCTCTGCGCGCCGCCCGCGCATGGCGTCTTCAGGCCCCATCCCTCGACGCAATCGAGGGCATCACGCTGGCCGGCGCATCCATCGACGACGACCACGCCCGCTGGACCCCAACGACGACCGAGAAGCTCAACCCAAGCGCAAATTCCCTCGACTTCCATCTCCCCGCCGCATCCGCCGCACTCCTCTTTCTGAATTCCTGACCGCGCGCCACGGCCCCTAGGGAGTTTCGTCCAGCCGCCTGCGCTACATGTGGATACAATCGAGTACCGGTTCATCGCAACAGGAGACAATCCATGAATCTGCCTGACGCGCCCGTTACACATGAAGGCTTTTTCGCAACTCAATTCTTCACGGTGGCCGACCAGGAAAAATCGAGAGACTTCTATGTCCGGATTCTTGGCGGGAAATTGATCAAGCCGGAAAATCCCTGTTACATCAAGCTCGCGAATACGTGGATCATTCTCAATTCCGGCGGCGGCCCGACTCCCGACAAGCCGGAGGTCACTCTTGAAACGCCGCGGGACCTCAAAAGGATGAGCAGCTTTCTTAATCTGCGTGTCGCCGACATCTGGGCCTGCTACAGGGAATGGGGCGGCAAGGGAGCGTCTTTTCTCACCGAACCATGGGCCAACGATGACGGTTGGGAATGGCGCTGCTACATGCGCGACCCGGACGGCTACATCATCGAGGTCGGCCAATACACTCAAGTCGCCCTCGACTGGTTCAAGAGCCACAGTTGAATGAGAATGAAGCCAGCTTCGCGAAGCGCGAGAGGCCGTAATTCTGCCGCCAGCCTTGAATCCCTGCTCTCAATTCAGGCGGAATCCCGCGGGCTATTCGCAGAACCATCGGCTGCTTTGTTCTGCTCCCAAAACTAAACGGCCCGGACCGAATAATCGCGATCCGGGCCGCTGTATTGACACAACTCACTTGCTCTGGCAACAGGAATCCGTGCAACCGCCCTGGCAGCACGTCTGCCCGCACTTGTCGCCGCAGCACGCCCTGCAATATGCGCCCTTCGAGAACGCCGAGGTCTGCGCCAGCGCCGTCACGCCCAGAACCACCGCAAGTGAACCCAATGCAAACATCCTTTTCATGATCCAAATCTCCTTTGACGTTGAGGGTGAACATCCAGGCCGCGGGCACAATCCAGCCTCGCAGCCGCCCCATGCGCTGCATGTCAGGAGAGATCTAGATCCGGAACACGCGGTTGAGAACGTATCGCGGAGGAGAGGCCGCCGGCGCCGGATCCATCGATCGTCCTGCCGGAGCCGCGGTCACACTCGCTGAAATCAGAACCGTCGCCACAACAGTCGAAATGGCAACCGCCTTCGGCTTCACCGCCGTCGCCCACGCCGCCGCAACTTGCGGAGCAGAATGACTGCAGCACTCCATCTCGCAGCTCGCAAGTTCGCGACCCATCGGACAATCCGGTCCCATCTCGGCCGCGCCCATCGTGCACGCAGCAGCGCGGCTGGCCATGTGCTTTGAGCACGCAAGCCCTTCCACCGCCGGCAGCCCGGCCAGTAGGGCAATCACCATCACCGCGACGTATTGGGAAACCCGCTTCATCCGCTGTATTCAAACCTATTGATCTGCCCCCTCCCGGTATGTGAGCCGAGTCACAGGTACCGGCCCTCACGTTATCGAAAGCAAACTCTTCGCCAACCACTTCTTCGCTCCAACCTCGTTCCGGCCCGGCAACCGAAAGCTGTGAACGATGAACTGCGAACTCTGAAATGGATATGGGAAATGAATTCCTTCGGATTGGCCGATTCGCTCGGATGATCTGCTATACTTATCAAGTAGGAAAATCACCCCTCGCGGAGCGGCCTCCCGAGGGGTGAGTCTTTTTGGGTCCGGACTGGCTCAGAGTTGGATGGGAAGGAAAATACCCCCCTCCCCCCCCTATATTTTTTCCTCGGAGGAAATATTGCTCAACCCGAGTCACCGCTGAGCGGCGCCGCGCGAGCGAAGGGCTACTCGCACCGAAAGTTCTTCGCATCCTCCGTGTCGCCGCTTCCCGAATACTGCGCATGCTTCGGATAAGCGCACAACGGCCGGCTCCGCCCCGGAAATGCCTTGCCGGTGGCGATCACCGAATCCGGCGCAACGCCCTTTTCCACCCAGTTCACCACCGCGTTCAGCATGTCGAACTGGTCGAGCGACGGACCACCCCCGCAATGTCCCATGCCCGGCACGAGAAACATCCGGCTCCATTCCGCCACCTTCTCCGCGCCGCCGTTGGTCTCCGCCAGCGACTTGTAGTAGCCAAGCGTGTCGAGCGGGGAAAACCATGGATCGCTATCTCCATGAAAGAAAAGTATCTTCCCGCCACTCCCTGAGAATGTCACGAGATTCACTGACGCCGGTTCGACCAGCGGATCGCTCGCGCTCAGAGCCTCCTTGTCCACATCGATCGTGGTCGCGGTAGTGTAAGGTCCAAAGATGCCGCGCGTGCCCATTGAAAGCAGGCCCGGAATCGGCGCCTTCTCGGCGATCCCCGCGTCGAACAGGAACCCCGGATAAACCTGTGTCCCATAAGCATTCTTCGGTCCCGCAAACGCCTTCTTGATTGCGGCTACCTTTTCCGGCGCGATGCACCCTTCGCTCTCGCCCGCCTTGCACGCAACCGCCGCCGGATCAAAGTCGCAGCCCATCGGATCGGAGATCATCCCGTCAGCCACGCCATCCCGCGCGTCGCACCTCTTCATCAGCGCATCCATGAAGACCTTGCGGTCGCCGTCAGTCAGGAACTTGTCGATCTCCGGCTTGCCCGACGTATCCTTCGGCGAAGCCTGGTTGTACGCCACCGGAATCCATTGACTGATAGCAAGGTTCGAGTACCCGGTACGCATCGCCGGATCGCCTGACACGATCCCGTTGAACACATTCGGATAGCGTTGCGAGAGAATCATTCCTTCTCGACCGCCCGTAGAGCAGCCCACGAAATACGAATATGAAGCAGTCCTGGCGTAGTAGTGCGCGATAATCTCCTTCGCCACCCTGGCGACTTCGGCGTTGGCCATATAGGCAAAGTCAAGATAGGCCTGCTGGTCGCGCATGAAATTAAAATCAAACGGCCCGGTCTTCGCCTTGTGTCCCGTATCCGTGCTCGCCACCGCAAATCCGCGCGCCAGGGCCGGCTTTCCGCCCGCGTAGTTGGCTCCAGTCGGATATCCAACGTATCCATTGCCGCCGCCGCCGCCCTGCATCATGAAATCGCCATTCCAGGCGCTCTTCTCCGGCAGCGCAACCGCAAACCCTATCCCGAATTCCTCTCCGCCGACGCCCTTGCGCGCATGGATCACCCCGTCTACGCGGCAGTGCGCGGGCAACGGACCAATCGCAGGAGATCCAGGAAATGGACCCGGCACGCTTAACCCCGCAGCAACAGCTTTGGCCGTGCTGATTGCAACACCGTCCAGTTTGAGATTCGTCAAATCGGCACAAGAATTCGCGGGCTGAGCCGTCGCCGCTGCAACCATGCAACACACTGCCGCCATCACTACAAGGAACCTCAACTGCGCCATGGTCGTGCCTTCTTTCTCTTTCGGGAACCATCCAACTATAGCGAGGCTGCTTAGAGAGCGGCAAGCAGAGTGCATTCGCAAGCCGGGCGGTTCAGCCCGAAATCTCCATCGCCAGCAGCGCGGACCCAAGACATTTTCCATGGGCATCCAGCGCCAGCGAGCGCGTCACGCTGTGTGACAACGGCCGCCGCAGCACAAAATTGAGCGCACCCAATTTGGGCAGGCTATATCGCTGGACAGGCCCTTCAATCAGTTCCTGAAAGTGAGCAGCCACGCATTCCGCCGTGACCTCCCGTTGCAGCATCTCGAAGTCTTCCGCCCGATAAGCGATCAACGAGATCGTCACAAGGTTCCCCTTGTCGCCGGTCCGCGAGTGCGCAACTTGGTTGAGAAGCATTTTCAGCTCTCCAGAATTTCGACTTGGTGGCTGGCAGCGTCCCGTGGAATAAGCGCAGAAATGATCGCGACAATCTCTCGCGTCGTTCCCGCGGCGCCGCCTCCACCCGCCGGCCCGTTCGTGTACAGCGCCTCAACCTCGCGCGGAATCCTCGCCGCCACAGCCTGCGACGCCGCCCGCCCCGCGGCGCGCAACCTGATTTCATTCGGCGTCGGCGCATGCCGCGACAAGTGCGGCCCGTGGATCGAATTCATCCCGACAAAATCAAATCGCAACTCATCCAGCGCCAACCGCGCCAGCCTCTCCGCAAGAATCTCCCGCGCAAGCTCGGCCCGCCGCAGCGCGTTCGGACCCGCGTACGAGATCTGCCCTTCGCCGATGTAGCCGTCGCTGAATCCGATCGAAACCTTGAGTGTGGCAGGACGCATCCGTCCTCGTCCCCCGCTCACGCGCACGCGGTCCGGCCCAACCTCTTCCAGCGTCACACCCGAAAAATCTGCGATCACATCCGGCGTGTAATAAGCTGCCGGGTCCTGAATCTCGTAGAGCAGTTGCTCAGTACAAGTCGCCCGATTCAACAACCCGCCCGATCCCTCAACTTTCGTGAGAATGGCTGAGCCATCCGCGCTTACCTCTGCAATCGGGAACCCGAGCCGCGCGAGCCCCGGCACATCTTTGAATCCCGGGTCTGCAAAATATCCGCCCGTAAGCTGTCCCGCACATTCGAGCAAATGCCCGACCACAGTTCCCTGCCCCAGCATCACCCAATCCTCCATCGGCCATTCAAACTCGTGGATCATTGGTGCCAGGAACAGCGCCGGGTCGGCCACGCGCCCGGTCAGAATCACATCCGCTCCGCGGCGCAGCGCCTCAAGCACTCCCGTCACACCAAGATAAGCATTGGCCGATAGCCACGTGCTGTGTGGAGGAAGCTGACCCTCGGGCATCTCGATGGCGATGCCTCCATTCCACATCGCGCTCAGCACATCATCCCCTGAAACGGCCGCGATCTTGAGCCCTCGCAGCCCGAGCCGCCCCGCAATTTCGCAGGTCTTCGCTGCCGCCGCCGCCGGATTCGCAGCGCCCATATTGCTGATGATTCGGATGCGCCGTTCCGCGCAATTCCTCAACACGGCTTCCATCCGCTCTTCGAGCAGCGGGTCGTAGCCCGACGAAGCATCCATCGTGCGCGCCTTTTGCGCGATGGCAATCGTCCGCTCCGCAAGACACTCGAAGACCAGATACTCGATCGAGCCCTTCTCCGCCAGTTCCAACGCCGGATCGATCCTGTCCCCGGAGTATCCCGCGCCGGCTCCGATTCTCACCGTCTTCATTGCATGCTCCGAATTCCCTAAAGCGGAATAATCCCCAGCATTAACGCAACGATCGTCATCAGCACTGAAGCCGCGAACAAGAATGGGATCGTAAACCGCTGATGCTGCGCCAGGCTAATCTCCGACAGGCCCACCACGAGGTAAGTCGCGGGCGTCAGAGGGCTCACCGGGAACCCCGTCGTGTGCATTCCCAGAAGCGCGCCCTGCGCAACCGTCACCGGCGCCAATCCGGCGGGCGCGCCAGCGCTCGCCAGCACGGGAAGAACCCCAAAGTAAAACGAATCCGGGTCGAAAAACAGGCTGAGCGGCATTGACGTAATCCCCAGCGCGAGCGGGATCAGTCGCACGTCGTGCTGCGGGACGTGCGCCACCACCGCTGCCGCCATCGCATTCAGCATTCCGGTACCCTTCATGATCCCCGTAAATGCTCCAGCCGCAAAGAGAATACTGGCCATAAGAATTGCGGCCGGCGCATGCGCCATAATCCGTTCCTGCTGCGCCTTAAGGTCTCGAAAATTCAGCGTTAGCGCGATCACCGTTCCCAGCATGAAGGCAATCGCCGGGTCGATCCTGCCGCTTATCATGGCGCCCAGCACCACCAGCGTAATGACCACATTGACAAGGAAAAACCGTGGATGTACCTCGCGTTCCCGCTCAGCGGGTGCAGCATCTCGTGCCGATGATCCGCCGTCCTGAATGCTCAGCCTGCGCTCCTCCCTGCGCCCGAGCATCCACGAGGTCGCAAACACGAACGCCAGCCCGACCGCCTGCACAGCGACCATCGGAACGAAGATGCTCGATACGGGAATGTGCAGCGCAGCCGACGCGCGCAGCGTAGGTCCCGTCCACGGCAGAAAATTCACGCCCGCAGCCATAGACACCACACACGCGAGGATGCGCCGGTCGATTCCCAATTCGTCATAAAGCGGCAGCACGGCGGGAATGGTGACGAGAAACGTCACCGCTCCCGATCCATCGAGATGAACCAGAAGCGCCAGCAGCGCCGTTCCAGGGATAATCCGCGATGGCTTCCGTCCAATCGCGCGCAGCAGCCACGCGATAAACGGTTTCAGCATTCCCGCGTCTGTCATGATTCCGAAGAACAGAATCGCGAACACGAACATGCCGATCACGCCGGAGATCGCTTCGATCCCAGAGAGCATGAACTTGCCCGTGCGCAGCCCGAATCCGCCGCACAAAGCCGCGAGCACCGGAATCGCAACAAGCGCTACGATGGGCGAAATCCTCTTGCTGAGGATCGCAGCCATAAGAGTCAATACGGTGAGCGCGCCCAGAGCGGCAAGGAGCATAGTGGGGTAGTCTTCCGCAGGATCGTTCCAACAAACTATAAGAGACAGCTGCCGGGTTTGGAAACGATCTTCAAAGAATATGCGGAAAGGCGGGCGCGGCTTTCCTTAGAAATCGTGCGACCGGGTCAATCGACTTCCTGTGCCTTGTCGGTCAGGTATTGTTCCCACGCGGCCGATCGGTCCATCTCCACCAGCTCCGCCATCAGTTCTTCAATTTGCTCCGCCTTGCGAGCGCTGACCTCGAGGAACTCGATCCCTGCCCTCGTTTGCCCGTGGACGTGCCGAACCACCCCCGCAACCCGCAGCGACATTCCCTTGATCTTCAAGTGAACTTCGACATTGGAGTGCTCGAACGCCGGTATCGGAACATCGGACAGGATGCAGCAACCCTTCTTGCTCAGGTCGAACAAAGCTCCAACCGCAACCCCTCCCACCGGCAGCACGCGCAGCTCCGCAATTCCCTTGCAGCGCAATCGGGGGTGCACCCGCTGCTCATGCTGCGGGCTTTCCTTTCCGTGGCCTGCCTCGGCCGGATTCTGGGTTGCTCTTGTCACGTAGACTCCCCTCGCTGCGGGCGACCGCTCGACTCCGCTGCGAACAGCACATGTTCTTAAGTCGCTTTTCGGCAGCCCGCGCCGAATCATGCGATCCGCCGGAGTCCGGGAGTAATTCAAGTCGCAAATCGTGCCGGTTTGGGAAGTGGCGAATGTTTATGGGTCACATCGGTATGTGATTCTCCTCACATACAGCCCGTGCATGCGACTCATTATTGTTGGTCTGTTTGATGACGTGGATCACATGAGACCGCTTCGCGCGGAAGCGCAGGCCGGCCTCGAGAAGACTGGTACCAATGCGCTTTTTCAAAGATGCAGGACATCTTTTCCGGTTCGCGGCTTTATTCGTGGTGGCATTCCTGATTTTTTGGGCGATACGCGGATTTGTGATTCCGCACACTTTCGGCAAGTACGGTCACTATCGCGCCGCCGCCATGGACGAAATTGCCGCCCGCCCCATTCACTATGCCGGCCACAAGGCGTGCGAAACCTGCCATTCCGATGTGGCGGACACCAAGAAAGCGGGCAAGCACGTGACCGTGAACTGCGAGGCATGTCACGGGCCGCAGGCACAACACGCCGATGATCCCGGCACCATAACCCCCGCCAAACTGGATACCGCAGTCCTGTGCGCCCGCTGTCATTCTGCCTCCGCCGCCCGGCCAAAAACGTTTCCCCAGATCAACGTGGCCGAGCACTCCAACGGCCTCCCCTGCGAGACCTGCCATCAGCCGCACAGCCCCGCGATTGGCGCGGCAACCGCCGCCAAGGGAGGAGCAAAGTGAATCTCAGCCGCCGTCATTTCCTGGTGCTCATGCCCGCCGCTGCCGTCGCTTGGAAATCCGTCCTTGCCGGAGAGCCGGAATCCGCGCCGAATTACACCATGTCCGACCACTGGTGGGGCATGTTGATCGACATCCCCAAGTGCATCGGCTGCGGCAACTGCGTGCGCGCCTGCCAGGCCGAGAACGATGTTCCGGACGGCTATTTCCGAACCTGGGTCGAGCGTTATCACGTAACCGACACCAACATGACCAATCCGGAAGTCATTTCGCCCGACGGCGGCAAAGAGGGCTTCCCAGCCGCGGCTGAAGATGCGGGCAAATACTTCTTTGTCCCCAAGTTGTGCAATCACTGCGCCGACTCGCCGTGCACGCAGGTCTGCCCGGTCGGGGCGACATTCGTCACCCCCGATGGCGTCGTGCTCGTCGATCCCAAGTACTGCCTCGGATGCGCCTACTGCGTGCAGGCGTGCCCGTATGGATGCCGTTACATCCATCCGGAAAAGAAAGTGGCGGACAAATGCACGCTCTGCTACCACCGCATCACCAAGGGATTGACCACCGCTTGCGCGGAGAATTGCCCCACGGGCGCGCGCCAGCTTGTGGATTTGAAGAACCCGAAGGACCCGATTCACGAGTTCCTGAAGACGCACAGCGTGCAGGTGCTCAAGCCGCAGATGGCCACCGGGGCAAAGGTTTACTACAACGATCTCGACGGTTCGGTGAGATAAGAGGTAGTCATCAGTTTTCAGTTGTCAGTTTTCAGCCTTGGGAGGCGTGAATTGACCCCCGATGTTGGCAATCAAGACTGACAGCTGACAACTGAGAACTGACAACTGGAGTTCGCTATGAACGGTGTAGAAGGCTTCATGTATCCGAACGAGATCGCGCTCCACTGGAGCGTGCTGATCGTCCTGTATCCATTTATTACGGGCCTGGTCGCGGGCGCTTTTATTTTGGCGTCGCTGGAGCGCGTGTTTCGCGTGGATGCGGTAAAGCCGACCTATCGCCTGGCGCTCCTCACGGCGCTCTCGTTCCTGCTGGTCGCTCCCTTGCCGCTGCAGTTGCACCTCGGCCACCCCGAGCGCTCGCCGGAGATGTACTTCACCCCGCACAGCACCTCCGCCATGGCCATGTTCGGCTACGTCTACCTCTGGTACCTGATGGCCGTGCTGGTGTTCGAGATCTGGCTTGACTATCGCCGCGAGATCGTTCTCTCCGCCCAGAGCTCGCACGGGATCAAGCGCCTCATCTACCGCATCATGTCGCTCGGCTCCAGCAACATTAGCGCCCGCTCGCTTCATATCGATGAGCGCGTGGGCTGGGTGGTGACGCTGGTCGGCATCCCGTCTGCCTTCATGTTGCACGGCTACGTCGGCTTCATCTTCGGATCCATCAAGGCCAACCCGTGGTGGTCGTCGCCGCTCATGCCGGTGGTCTTCATCTTTTCTGCGATGGTTTCGGGCATCGCATGCGTCATGGTCCTTTACATGGCGACGACCAAACTGCGCGGGAAGCAGATCGACATGAAGTGCGTCGATACCATCGCCATGTACCTGCTCTACACCTTCATCATCGACTTCAGCCTCGAGATGCTCGATCTCATTCATCGCATCTACGAGGCAGATGAATCCTTCCGCAGCCTGGACTTCATGGTCCACACGAAGCTCTATTTCTCTCATATTGTCGTCCAGATCATCCTCGGCACGCTCACTCCTCTCATTCTGCTTGCGATCACCCAGGTCGTTAAGCTGGGCGAGATTGCGCGCAAGCGCATGTATGCGACGGCCGGCGCGTTAACGCTCATGGGGATCTTTGCCATGCGCTGGAACGTCGTGATCGGCGGACAACTCTTCTCCAAAAGCTTTCTCGGCTACACCACCTACAAAATGGCGCTGGCTTCGCGCGAGGGGCTTCTCGTGGCCGTTGCTCTAACGCTTCTTCCGCTGGGAATCCTGTGGGTGCTCATCAAGCTGCTGCCGCCGTGGCCGGAAGACCACGCGGCCGTCGGAGCGAACGGGGACTAAGACCTCAGAAATACGATCAGCAACAATCGGGTGGATTCCATGAACGCTCATCCCGAAGCTGTAGACGAGCTGACCGCGCGGATCGAAGCGCTCGAGAAGCGCGTCACCAATCTCGAAGACCACCAGCCGGAGGCGGCAGGTCTCAAGTCCTCGCCGGCGGCGGCGAAGCCGATCGCAGATCCCGTTGAATCTGGCGTAATGAGCGGAACCGGGATCATTCCCGTGCTCGGAAGCTCGCTGCTCGGCATTGCCGGAGCTTACCTGCTCCGCGCCCTCTCCGGCACAACCCTTTTTCAGCGCAGAATCGTAGCGACGGTGGCGGCGGCGTATGCGGTGGCATGGCTGGTCGCCGCCCTGCGATCCGTCAAGCATCGCCAGGCGGCAGGAGTCTTCTTCGCCGCGACTTCCCTGCTCATTGTCTCCCCGATGATGTGGGAGATGTGCCTGCGGTTCCAGGCGATGTCGCCGGCAGTTGCAGCCGCCTTGCTCGCGGCCTACGCGGCCACTGCAACTGTGCTCGCACGGCAATCCGGACGCCGGGTTGTGCTTTCCGTGGCATGCATCGGCGTTGCCGCATCGGCGCTTGCGCTCCTGGTGGCCACGCATGACATGGCGCCATTCGCGCTCGTGCTGCTGGCGATGGTTGCGGTGAGCGAATACGCGCATCTCCTGGGCATCAGGATGGCGGCCCGCCCTGTCATCGCGTTGATCTGCGATGTCGCGGTGTGGAGCATACTTTTTGTCTATCGCCTTCCCGCGACTGACCGCCCTGAGTACCCGCCGCTCGGATGGCACGTGGCGCCGTTAATTGGCTGCGCTCTGTTCTTTTTGTGGACCTGCGGCCTCGCAATCCGGGTCCTGCGGCAGCGCCAAATCATCTCCGTGTTCGATGGAATCCAGGCAGTCATCTCGTTTCTGCTGGCAGCAGTTACATGGTTGTGGTTTGTGCCCGGCGCTGGTCCTGTAGCTCTCGGGGCCTGCTGCCTCATCCTCTCGGGCGCATGCTACGCGTCGGCATTCGGGCCATTCCGGAATGCCCCGAGCCGGCGGAATTTCCATGTCTTCGCAGTCTGGGCCGCGTCTCTGCTTGTAACGGGTGCATTTCTCTGCGCGCCCCAGGCCGTCGCGGCGGGGTTGCTGGCGGTCTCCGCATTGTGTGCGATCCTCGCCGCAAGGCGCATCGGAACCGGCTCCATCACCTTGGCGCTTCACGGGCTTGTGTTTCTGACCGTTGCCGTAGTCGCAGCACGAGTCCACTTCTTTGTCTTCGGCGCGCTGATCGGCCAGGTGCCTTCGCACCCCGGATGGAATCCCCTGCTTGTGATCGGGTGTGCCGTCCTGGCGTTTTCGTTCAGCGGCGAGCGTCCCGGGGAAGACTGGCACAAGCAGGCGATTCACCTGTCAATTTCCGCGGTTGCTGCGTGCACAGCCATAGCGCTCGTTGCGAGCGGCATCGTCGGGCTCGCGTCCCTCATCTTTTCTCCCAGCGTGTTTCATGTGGCGCTCATCCGGACGGTGACGATCTGCGCGGCGGCGCTCGGGCTTGCGCTGGGCGGATCGCGCGGCTCGCGTCCGGCAATGACACGAATCGCCTACGGCGCGCTGGCCCTCGCCGCGGCCAAGCTGCTCTTCGAAGATCTGCGCCATGGGCACATGGAATACATTGCGGCATCCATCTGCCTTGTGGCGCTCACGCTGATCGCGGTTCCGAAGATTGCGCACAGGCAGCCGCGCCCTTAGCCCGCTCTTCATCTCGCCGTTCGCGGGGCAGGTTCGCCGCTCCGGGGACGCCCGAAAAATTTCGCAGAAAAGTGGTTGACACGGCGGCCAGTCCGTTCTACATTAAACCAATCGGTTATTTAACCGACTGGTTTATTGCAATGCAGGATCAACTCAGCAATACGTTCGCCGCTCTCGCCGACCCCACCCGCCGCGCCATTCTCGCCCGGCTCGCGATGGGAGAAACGTCGGTGACGGAACTCGCACAGCCATTCGAGATGTCGATGCCTGCGGTCTCAAAGCACCTCAAAGTGCTGGAGCGCGCGGGCCTGATTGCCCGCGGGCGCGAGGCTCAGTGGCGGCCTTGCAGGCTGGATGCGGGCCCGCTCAAGGACGCAGCCGGGTGGATCGATGCGTACCGCCGATTCTGGGCCCCCTACGTGGATGCTCTCGAACGACACCTCGACCGCATGAGCCACCCGCTATCGGCAAAAAGAAAACCATCCTCAACACGGCGCAGCGCAAACCGCAGAAACCACAAAGGAGAGACAAAATGAAAATCAAAGTGACCACTCTGCTTGTCGACGATCAGGACAACGCACTGCACTTCTACACCGAAGTGCTGGGCCTCGTGAAGAAGGCTGATTACACCAATGGCCCATATCGCTGGCTCACGGTGGCCTCGGCGGAGGAGCCGGACGGCATCGAGTTGCAGCTCGCGCTGAATAACAACCCTGCGGCGAAAACCTATCAGCAGGCGGTGTTCCAGCAGGGTCAGCCCGCGTTCATGTTCTTCACCGACGACGTGAAGGCCGACTACGAGCGCATCAAGGCCGCCGGCGGCGAGTTCACCGCGCCCCCCACCGACGGGGGATACGCCACCATCGCCACGCTCAACGACTCCTGTGGCAACATCATTCAGCTCACGCAGCTCAAGCGCTGGCAAGGCTGATGTCGAAAAGAATCGCTGGCAGGCGCCGAAGGCCGCGGCTCAAACCGCAGCGATTCGACCGGCTGACGCCTGCACCGCGGCTCAACATCGACCGCTCTCGGAGGCTGTTTCGTTCGTTCTGGTCTGCATGTGTCGATGCTCTGGAACGGCACCTCGATCGCCTTGACCGGTCAGATCGAACCGGTAGAGCAGCACGAACGAAAAAGAAGGGAAGGAAATTCGATGACTGATCGCGCACAGTATGCACCGGGCCCAGCTCGCGGCGCCCAGGCTCGCAAGGACGGTGACGACTTGACGCTCATCCTCGTGCGGGAGCTGCATCACCCACCTGCGATGGTATGGGAGGCTCTTACCGATCCTGCGCACCTGGCCGAATGGGCGCCGTTCGACGCGGACCGCAGCCTGGCCGTAGTGGGGCCGGCGAAGCTCTCCTTAGCCAAATCACCGAAACAGCAGGTATTCGAATGCGTCGTCAAGAGGGCCGAAGCGCCCCGCCTTCTCGAGTACAACTGGGGCGAAAAGGACCTGCGCTGGGAGCTCGAACCGCTAAGCGGTGGCACCCGCCTCACCCTCTGGCACCACATCGACAGCCGCTACATCTCCTGGGGCGCCGCGGGCTGGCACATCTGCTTCGATGTGCTTGACCGGCTGCTCGCAGGCGATCCAATAGGACGCATCGTTGGCAACGACGCGATGAAATTTGAGTGGCAGCGCCTGAACGCCGAGTACGCGCAACAGTTCGGAGTAGAAGCGCGGAAGTGGACAGCGCCAAAACCATAAGGCAGAACGCCGCAATGCCGCAAGGAGATTGAATCCCATGATCAGACGCCAATCGCCCGCGATGAAATCGTTGAACGTCATGCTGTGGACAACACAGATCCTACTGGGGGTCTTCTTCTGTTTCACAGGCTTTGGCAAAGTCCTGGCGTATGACCCCGCCGTGTGGAACCGAATGCTCCACCAGGTAGCGTGGTTTTCTGCAGTGCCCCAGTGGCTTTTCATCTTCATCGGCCTCTGTGAAGGGCTGGGAGGAATCGGGTTGATCGTGCCGGCAATCACGCGAGTCGCGCCCAGGCTTACGCCAATCGCCGCCGCCGGCATTGCCCTCATCATGCTGCTCGCTGCCATCTTTCACATCGTGCGCGGCGAGTACGCCTTTTTCCTGCCTTTCAACCTGGTGATACTGGGTGTCGCTGCATTCGTCGCCTTCGGGCGCGTGGGGATTCCGATCGCGCCCGCGCGGATCGGCGCATTCCGCTTCGTGACGGGGCTGGCGTTATGCGGGCTGCTGGTTCTCGCGGGGATTGCCCCGGTCGTGTACCAGTCGGCACACACGCACTAACCTTTAGCTGAGCGGCTGGCGCCCCTTGCTCCAGCCTGGGCAACCACAGCTTGTGGGGATGCGAGATCCCTGGAATCCCGGCTCGAATAGCCCGCTTCGACCGGACACTAGGAATGGGGAGGTCAAGTGAACTGGAATAAATGGATTCGTCAGATCCACCGCTGGCTGTCCGTGCTCTTTACGGCGGTCGTCATCGTCAATGGCGTCGCTGTGTTCCGCGGTAAATATTCCAACGCGCTGGGCCTCGCAGCGGTGTACCCGCTCGCCCTGCTCTTTCTCAGCGGCGCCTACCTGTTCGTGCTGCCATATGCCGCACGGTGGCGCAGCGTGCGGCGCATAACTGAACAGGCATCAATCCGCACGGTGCGATGATTGCCGGTTAGGCGAAGCACAAACACATTTGGCGCGAGAGCAGGAGGTTCACATGAAAAGGCCCGTCCCCGCGGAATCCGCTTCTGATTTTATCGATGCAAAGATCAACTCACTTGCGGACTGGCGCGGGAAAGCGCTTGCGAAGGTCCGCGCCATCATTCACAAGGCAGACCCCGAGATCGTCGAAGAGGTCAAGTGGATGGGCACGCCTGTGTTCTCTCATGGCGGTATCGTCTGCACGGGGGAGACCTATAAGAACTCCGTCAAATTGACCTTCGCAAAGGGAGCCACGCTAAAGGATCCTGCCCGCCTGTTCAACTCCAGCCTTGACGGAAACGTCAGGCGCGCCATCGACATTCACGAAGGTGACAAGATCGATGAAGCCGCTCTGAAAGATCTCATCCGCGCCGCGGTGGCCCTCAATCTACAGGACAAATCAAAGCTCCGCCTGGCGGGCAGCAAGAACGCCGGCAAGCAATAAACCAATAGCTGAAGGCTGAAAGCGATAAGCCGCCACAATGGCGGCCAAGCAGTATTCGAGGGCACTCCCAAGCAACCGCTCAATTGCACGCCCTCGCTGACAGTTGCACATATGCGAAGTCAGGTACTGACGTAACGTTTTGCAGGGATTAACGGTCACATTCAGCCGCCCACCATCTCCTCGTACAAAGACGATAAATACCTCACAGCCGGGATGTTAATCCTGGGAAGGTCCCGCCCCTGCGTCGTCTGGGGGCAACCCGGCGATCTCGAAAGTACCGCTTTTCCCACCGAAAATTTTAGAGACATTTCACCGGCAACTGCGCTACACTCCATGCCACTCAGTGTCATGCACTGTGGGCCTAACAATCAGTTTCTAAATCGGTTCCGGGACCTTTATGCGGAAAACCGCCTCTCATGTGCCTCATTCGATCATTGGTTTTCCCGGTCACGAAATAAGTCCATTGACCACACCCTAATGTCCGAAGTGTGGCCCTGTCCTCGCGTGAGCGACAGCTGCAGTTTAAAAATCGGGCTTCGGGGTCCTTTCGGCGCAAGCTGGATACTTCCTCTCTTCCTTCTGTTTCCTTGGTCTTCTAAGGGCTCAACTCAGCTTCGATTGCACACTCTTCTGTCCGAAGAGGCGCCTATCCCCCCGCGTGTGCGGCGTCCGCACTGGCTCCTGATTCGGATCCCCATTCCCCGTGTGCGGACGGGCCCGGTTCGCGTCAGCGCAACCGACAATCAGGAGGAAAACGAAATGAGATCCATCTCCAAGTCACTCACTGGAATGGTGTGCCTCAGCCTGATAGGGCTGGCATGCCTCTTCTCCCCGAATGCTCAGGCTCAGGCCTCTCAGGTTGAAACTGCAGCGAGAGGCGCAAAGCAAGTCATTACCCTGGATCCGCCGGCCGGATGGGAGTTGCAGGTGCATTCCTTCGACGCGCAGGGCAATGCGCGCCCCGCGGCTCCGGAGAATTTTCGCCACCTGGGCGAAGCGACGGTGGGCGAAGAGACCGACCTGCACACGCTGACTCTTCGATTTGCACAGAGCACCCGAATTACGGGCATCTCCATCACAGGCGATTTTCACGTTGACCAGGGCGGCAGTTGCGTGGAAGGAAACGTGTATCAGCAGGGTGCGACCTGCCAGGTACTAGTTCGCTTCGCGCCGCAGGGTCCGGGGAACCGGCTTGGCAAGCTTTCTGTGAGCAATGACCTCTCTGCCCTACCCGCTGCCTTTGGGATAGGCGGATATGGCTATTCGCCAGTCATCAGCTTCATCCCCTCGATCATCTTGACGGTGCCGGGAACCTACCCTTCGAACGTGGGCCTGCTCAACGGCGCACAGAACCTTGCGATCGATGGGGGCGATACGCTGTGGGTTTCAGACACGGGCAACAACGTAGTCCGAAACATGGATTCGAGCGGAACCTTCAAAACGCTCGCCTCGGGATACACCGGACCGTTGGGCATCGCGGTGGACACCTTCGGAGAGGCGTACTTTGACTTGAACTCGAGCGCCAACATGTACGAGATCTATGACTACGGTCCGGTGGTCCAGATCAATGGAGCAGGATCGCTCACCTGCACGGCTGCATCGCCATGCAATCTCAGCGGCGAGGCACTCGGATCTCCGGGGATGTTGAGCATGGATCCCTACAATCACATGTTTTTCCCGGACAACCACGCCGGCGCAGCCATGGTGACTGTGCAGCCGCTTCCAGACCAGCTGGTGCTGATGTACAACCCATTCCCCTACCAGACCAACCCTTCAAGCGCAATGACCGTAGATTCGAGCGACAACCTCTATAGCTTCTGGACCACCAGCGGCGAATGCACGATTCAGCAGGCGTCGCTCTACAACGCGGAGAACTCCAACGTTCAATTCAACAAGGTTGCCGGCGGGCATACCTGCGGTTTCGCGGGTGATGGCGGCCTGGCAGGAAACGCCGAGATCAGCACAAAGATCGGCCAGATGGCGTTTGATACGGCCGGGAACCTGTACTTTACCGACACTAACAACCAGCGCGTGCGCCGCATCGATTACGTCACGGGGACCATCCGCACGATCGCCGGCAACGGCACGTCGGGATACACAAACGATGGCTATCCGTCCACCCAGGCCGAGCTCGCCAATCCCACCGGAGTAGGAATCGACTCACAGGGACAGGTCTACATCATCAGCGGCGCCGCATCTACAGGAACAGCCCAGGTGATCCGCAAGGTGAATCTCCGTGGCTTCGCTTACTTCGGCAGTCAACCAAAGGGTTCCCCAACCGCTGCGAATGTCGTCCTCGTCTCGAATACGGGGAACTCCACGATGGTGCTAACCAGCGCTCAGTTCACAGGGAATAATCCCTCCGACTTTGTCATCGACCCCAAGACCACTAGCTGCCTTCTGACCGCGGGAGCCGTGCTGCAGTCCGGCGCCTCGTGCCAGATCGGGTTCATTTTCACGCCGGCTGCCCCCGGAACACGCAGCGCCTATCTCACTCTGCTCAACAACACTGTGACCAATTCCAACAGCATCTACCTCTATGGCAACGGCACCCTTCCGGCGGCAACCTTCACCATCACCTCGCCGGCCAACGGCGCCTCGTTCGTGTCCGGAACGTCTGTTACGTTCAGCGCCAAGGTGACGTCAGGATCCGGGCCGGCTCCCACGGGAACGGTTCAGTTCAAGGTAGACGGAGCCAACTACGGCGGCCCGGTGACCATCGCCTCCAGCGTTGCTTCGACCACCGTCACGGGTCTGACGACGGCGACCCATACGCTGTCAGCCACCTATAGCGGCGATGCCAACTACGCGGCGGGAGGACCCATCAGCGTCACCATTACCGTCACCGCATCGGCGCCTCCGCCGGCCGTGGAGCCCACGGTCACCCTGGCCAGTTTCGTTCCCCCTGAGTCTGTGTCGCTCGGCGTTGCGTGCGCCGGCAGTATGCATTTCCAGGTGCTGGTCTCCAACGGCACCAGCCAGCTTCCCACCGGCGATGTGCAACTGTTCCATGGGTCGCAACAACTCGCCACGGGAACCCTCGCCAACGGAAAGGTGGTGTTGACGGCGCCAACGCTCGCACCCGGAACATACTCCCTCACCGCGCGTTACAACGGCGACGTGCTCGACCTGCCGGCTGTTTCCCCGGCGCTCAACGCTGTAGTATCGCGGCAACAGGCATGCTCGCCGGTTTTTCCGCGCCTCGACGAGCCGCACTTACCCACGCTCCACCGGTTAGCATATTGATTAACCTTACGATGCGGGACGACCCCGCAGCCCGCTTCGGATGGGTAAACCCCCGGCTCGCCGGGGGTTTACACTTGCATATAAACTGTTTATTTAGAAATAGATGCTATTCGACAACTTCCGAAATAAATTTTTTAAAGGGGGGGAGGGGGGGTATTTATTTTCTGGTAAACATCTTGCGGCTTCCCGGCGGGCCGAGGGGCTTGACAAGCCCATGCCTCAACTCGACGCCTCGGCGGCGAAGTCGACATACAGTGTCTCGCGAGTACCGATGAGCACCGCAGGCGGATTGGGGATACCGGCATGCAGGCGCTGCTGCAGACCAGATTCTTAAGCAGCAGGTGTGAGGCGAAGGGACGGGGTAACCAGCCGAACGGTACAGAAGGATAAGGGGCGGGCGCTGATAACCGTAAAGCCGGCGAGAAAACAGTTTATTTTATATCCCTAGCGCTGCATCATTGCGCTACCTTTGCGGTCGAACCGGGGAGCCTTCTTTTGTGGGTCCCTTCACCCGGTTTTGCAGTTCGAAAAGAAGCAAATCCCGTGCAAGGCGGGGGTCCCCATGTTTCTGTGCGTTGTTTCCTGCCTGTTATGGCGCCGCTCGTCCGGGCGCACTCTGCGAGCTTCGCGGCAAGCCACGTTCACGGCTGCCGGGCTTTTTGCTGTGTGCGCGATGACGCTGGTCCTGCCCGCGCACTCCCAGAGCAGCAGTTCGCCCATCACCACTTCTGCCAGCTTCAGCCTGAGCGGCAACGATCCCTACAACATGAGTTGCTCCATCTCCGCTGCGGCCACCCCGAGCGGAGCAGGACCAACCGGGACTGTCACCTTCACGGACACGGCCGGGTATCCCACCACCACGTTGGCGACGGCGCAGCTTGTACCGGTGTCGCTGACACAGGCCTATACGACGCCTGAGCCGGAATCCGGGGAGGTCGCAGGCGATTTCAATAACGACGGCATCCCCGACCTTTTGGTTTACGGCGGACCCTACTCACATACGGTCAGTATTCTGCTCGGCAAACCAGACGGAACTTTTCAGCCCCCGATTTTCGCCAGTACAGGAATGCCAGCAACATCGCAATACATACGGGTCGGCGACTTCAATGGCGACGGCAAGCTTGACCTGGGTTGGGTCTACGAGGAAAGCGGTCTTTTCCAGGTCATATTGGGAAACGGCGACGGCTCCTTTAACCCGAACGCGGCGTACTACGGTGGATTCTCCCCAAATTACTGGAACAGCATGGACATTCACCGTGACGGGTTCTCTGCTGTTCTGGTCGAGTCTCGAACGGCAAACAAATACACGGGTGTCGTACACGTCTGGTGGAACATTCAAGTCTTCACCCCTCAACCCGCGTCGTTGGAGATCGACGGCGATATCAATTGGCTTGACGCATGGGATGTGAACGGCGACGGCAAGATCGACCTGCTCGGATCGATCGCCAACAGCAGTGGACTTCAGATCTACCTCAATAATGGGAATGGCACGTTCCAGCAAGTCACCTATGACACACCCGTTGGGACACCCAGCAGCTTTGCGGCTGGATACTTCAACAATGATGGTGCGCTGGACCTCGCCGTAAGCAACGGAAACACCATTGGATTCCTGTTCGGAAACGGAGACGGAACGTTTCGGAGTGATACGGGCAACACGCTCAACGCATCCGGGCAGCTCTTCACTGGCCATTTCCTGCAGAAGGACAAGCAGGAACTGGCGGCCGTGTCGGGCAGCGAAATTACCGTGTTTGCTGTAAACGGGGATGGTACCTTCGGACCTGCGCAAAGCGTCCCCATTTTGCCGGCTTCCGGGGTCTTGGCCACGGCGGATATCAACGGCGACGGATTACTGGAGCTGCTCGGAAATGGCTGGTATAGCCTGGGGAACTTCGCGAGCACGGCCGGCACCGATCCCTCCGTGACCGTTTATGCAGGAACATACACCGACCATTACGTATCCTGCTCTTATTCCGGCGACGCGAATTTTGCTCCATCCCAGAGCCAGCAGTCGCAGCACCTGACCTTTCCTCAATTGAATGCGCCGGTCTTTTCCATTACACCCGGCCCGTACGTCTCCAGCCTGTCCATGTCGGACTCCAGTCCGGGAGCGTCCATCTACTACACCACCGACGGGAGCACGCCGACGATCTACTCCAAGCTGTACACCGGGGCCATTCCAATTACATCCACATCCACCTTTGAAGCCTTCGCCACCAACGGGCCGTCAAACGTAAACTCCCAGGTCGCGCAGGCTTCCTACCAGGTTCCCAACCCGCCGTACTTTTCGCTCCCGGCCGGCAACTACTCCGGCACGCAGAGCGTAACGATCCAGGACAGCGCACCGGCCGCTGCGATCTACTACACCACCGACGGCACCACGCCCAGCACAAGTTCGGCGGTTTACACCGCGCCCATCCCCGTCTCCGGCAAGATGACGATCCAGGCCATGGCGCTGTCGGCACAGATACTCAGCCCGGTTGCCGCAATCAGCTACAACACGCCTCTTCCCGCCAGCTCGATTGCACTGGCATCCTCCACCAACTCGACTACTCTGACGCCCTCCGGGCCAAATCCCCCGATCAATCTCACGGCTGCTGTCAGCGGCACAAAACCCACGGGCACGGTCACCTTCGCGTCGAATGGCTCGAACCTCGCCACGGTTTCCGTCGTCAATGGATCGGCGTCCTTCCAGCCGATCGTCGCAGCCGCGGGACCGTATGCGTTCACCGCGTCCTATTCGGGCGATAACCAGAACGCAGCCAGCGTTTCGAGCCCCGTCAACGTGACGGTCGCGCCAGCCGTTTCCACTACTGTGCTGAGCACATCGGCAACATCTTTGGCGGCCAATCAGACGTTCACGCTCAGGGCTGCGGTAACTGCAGACTCGCCCACCGGCACGGTGACGTTTTCGGCGGGTGCCATCACGCTGGGCCAGGCCACCGTCAGCAGTTTCAATGGAGTGGCTTCGCTGCAAGCCTCATTCGCCTACGCAGGCGGTTACACCATTACTGCCGCCTATTCAGGTGACGCCAACAATGCCGCGAGCACCTCGAATCCGGTATATGTCATTGTCGGACCTCTGCCCGTTCCCACCGTCTCGGTAGTTCCGGTGGCGCCGAACATCACGAGCGCGCAGGACGACACCGTGAACATCACAGTGACAGGCCCCCAGGGTTTCGCGACCCCCACGGGGACGGTAAGCCTCAGCGGCGGCGGATGGTTCGGGTCGGGAACCTTGTCCTCGGGAACGGCATCAATCCACATCCCGCCCGGTCTTCTTTTTGTCGCCGCCAATTCCATGTGGTCCGGGTATAGCGGCGACTCCAATTACGCTTCCGCCAGCGGCACCACCACGATCACCGTTACCGCGGCCACTCCCACCGTCACCGCTGTCCCAACTTCCACCGGAATCACGACCCAGCAGGGCGACACCATCAACATCACGGTATCCACGCTGCCGGGCGCTCCCATCCCTACCGGGTGGGTGAACGTTAGCGGGGGCGGATGGGAATCGCCGTCTACCACCCTCCAATCCGGCATTGCCTCGGTAAACATTCCTGCGGGCGCCATGAAGGTCGGCACCAACACCGTGACGGCGATTTATACCAACGACCGCAACACCAAGTACACGAATGCCACCGGCACCACCACGGTCACAGTCACCCTGGTAAATGGTCCCACGACCACCGCACTTTCCGTCTCGTCGGACACCGACTATGTGGGCCAGCAGATTACCCTGACCGCTACAGTTTTTGGCTCTTCACCCACGGGATCGGTGACATTCAAGGCCGGTTCCAACTCGCTCGGGCAGGCCACCCTGGCCAATGGAACCGCGACCCTGCAGACCTCGTTTGCCACCCCGGGGAATTATTCGATCACCGCCACCTACTCGGGCGACGCCCAAAATGCAGCTAGCACATCGGGCGCACTCAGCGTCGTCATCAATCCGTCCGCTCCCACATTTGCGCTCACGGTGACTCCCGCCTCCGGCGCGGGCACCGTGCAGAGCTTCGCGCTGGCCTATTCCGACTCGGCTGGAGTTTCCGATCTTAGCTGGGTGTACGCGCTGTTTACCCCGAACGGCGACGGCGCCCATGCCTGCGGCGTCTATTACCACCCGGGAAGCAACCTGATCTACCTGGCCGACGACAACAACACGACGGTGCTCGGACCCGGGGCCGTGGGACAGCCTGGCACGCTTTCGAACAGCCAGTGCACGATCGACATTGGAGCATCGTCCACTTCGGTTACGGGCAACACTGTCACGCTGAACCTGGTCACCTACTTCAAGGTCACCGGAACCTTTAATGGCCAGATAAGCACGTACATGTTCGCGGAGGACAACGAGAGCGACAATAGCGGCTTCGTGAACCGCGGCTCGTGGACTGTGGACGCCAATGTATTTCCGACGGCCGTCTCCGTAACGCCTTCGGCGGGTTCGGGAACTTCGCAGACGTTTGCTTTCACTTACTCGGATGGGAACGGCGCGGCCGATCTGCAGTGGGTATACGGGTATCTTTCTACGTCCGCCGACGCTACCAATTCCTGCTACTTCTGGTATCACCCGAGCGACAACCTCATCTACCTTGCAGACGATAACGGCGGTGGGTTCGGCCCGGGCGCGGTGGGTCAGGCCGGAACCCTCACGAATAACGAGTGCACTCTCAATGTCGGCGCGTCAAGCGTGAGCCGAACGCCCAACACCCTGACATTGAACGTGGCATTGAATTTTGAGGGTCAGCCGGCGGGGCAGAAGAACATCTACATGTTTGCCCAGGACAACGAGGGCCATACCAGCACGCCGCAGAGCCTCGGCACGTTCACGGTGACGACTCCGTCTTTTCACGCGGTTTCCGCGACCCCGGTTTACGGCCCGGGTTACCACTCCAATCAGAATACTTTCACCGTGACGTTCTCGGATCCGAACGGCGGCAGTGCAATCACATTCGCGTACGTCCTGTTCTCGCCGAACAATGACGGGGCACATGCCTGCGCGATCTATGTGCAGATGCCATCGAAGTTGGTTTACCTGGCGAACGATGCGAACGACGCCGTGTCAGGCCCGGGCGAGATGGGCTCCCCGGGGATACTTTCAAACAGCCAATGCGCGTTCGACGTGGGCAGCGCATCCGCAGCGGTGGTGGGGTTAACAGCGCTGCAGGTCAATTTGCCGGTCACGTTTGCCTCTGCGTTTGACGGACCGCTCAACATCATCGCCTACGCGCAGGACAACACCGGGCAGTACACGGGATACCAGAACATCGGTACCTACACGGTTTCTGCCCCGGTGGCTCCGACGTACGTTTACGGAACGCAGAATGGCGCGGCCGCGCCGACGGTTTACACGAGATTCGCTGACGCGAACGGGAACCAGGACCTGCAAACTCTGTACATCCTGGTCGGACCAACGTTGAATCCAAATGCCTCTTGCTATGTGCGTTACGAAAAGGCGAACAACACGATCTATCTCTCCGATGATGCGGGAGGTTGGAGAGGTCCAGGACAACCAGCACTTATTCTGCCCGGCTCGTCCGCCTCCGGCGTTTCGGGATCGCTGAGCAATAACGAGTGCACGATCGACACCGGCGATTCGCTTTCGGAGTGGCCAGTCAACTCCGATCCGACCTTGTGGCAGCTCGATGTGCCGATCACCCAATACGCCGCGCCGAGCGGAACGGTGCTGAACGTCTATATGAATGCGGTGGATAACGAAGGCAATTCGGCTGGTTGGGTGCAGAAGGGCACGTGGATTGTGCCGTGAGGCAGAGCGAAGGGTAGCAAAATTGGTGAAAAAGTGCGGTTTGGGGAGATATGCGATGTTAAGCGCACAGTTGGCAATTGAAGTAAGTTATTTATTATCAATTGATTAGCCGTTGCACCCTTTTGTCCCTCTCATTCTAAAGGGGTTACAGAATAGGGGGGGAGGGGGGAGGGGGGTGGGGGGGTAGCACTTTTCCCGGTCAACGCTGTCGAGCTTCCCGGCGGGATGATGCGGAGTCCGGAGCTGTCCCTGACCAGCCTTTGTAGTAATTTTCGTACACATATGCAGTAGGTTCTGTACACATATGTAGTAAGGTCGTCCCCTCTTCCGGCCGTTGCGGCGGCGGAGCCTGGGGGTCCGGGTCCAGAGGTCCATTGCAATAATTTAGGCGGGCAATAATTTACTTGACTCGCCCACTTGATCTTGATACATTTGTATACATCAAGGAGGGGTGAGATGGTTAAAGAGCCAAAGAGTCTGCAAGATGCGATCATCTACTTCTCGAATCAGGACAACTGTATCGAGTACCTTGCTTCGCGTCGCTGGACCGATGGGGCAATCTGCCCTATATGTGGTTCTGACAAGGTAAGCGCATTTAACGCCAAGCGTCGGACATGGAAGTGCGGAAGCCATCACCAGCGCAGGGAATTCTCGGTCAAGGTGGGGACGATATTCGAGGATAGCCCGATTGGTCTTGATAAGTGGCTGACGGCGATCTGGCTGGTAGTGAACTGCAAGAACGGCATCTCCAGTTACGAACTTGCCCGCGATCTCAAGATCACTCAGAAATCAGCATGGTTTCTCTTGCATCGGATTCGTCTAGCGATGGCTAACGGATCACTTGAGAAAATAGGCGGAAACGGTGGAGGACCAATTGAAATTGACGAAACCTTCATCGGTCCCAACCCTCAGAAGATGCACCGCGACAGACGGGAGGCCCGTTACAAGGCTATTTGTGCGCGTCCCAATCAGCCTGTTATGGGAATGCTTGACCGAGAACTGCGCCAGGTTCGCGCCAAGGTTGTACCGAACGTCCGCCGCGATACCTTACAGAATGAGATTCTGACTCAGATTGAAAAAGGTTCGACCGTATACACGGACAGCGCACCAGCCTATGACTTGCTCAAAGCGCAGGACTACATCCACGAGCAAGTGAACCACGTCAAAGAGTACGTTCGCGGCGAGGTTCATACGCAGGGGATCGAAAACTTCTGGAGTCTCTTGAAACGCGGATTGAAGGGAACCTACGTTGCCGTAGAGCCCTTCCATCTTGACCGTTACGTTGGGGAGCAGGTTTTTAGATTCAACAATCGCGCCACTAAGGATAACCCACTTACCGACTCAGATCGGTTTGCGTTGGCGGTTTCGCAGATCACAGGAAAGCGTTTAACGTTTGCGGAATTGACGGGCAAGGCTCCCAACTGAGCAAGGACTACCCAGACACGGGCCTCCCGGCGGCAAGGCCGGGGTAAGCGGGGTCAGAACGATCCCGCTTCTTTTTTGTCTTGTTACGCTTCCATTCCTCTTCACGCCTCTTTAGTTCAGGTTTCGATACGGTGAGTATGTTTCGCACAGCGTCATCGAATTTCTTGAACTCACGGACAGACTTCATTTCTTCTTCTCCGTTGACTCCATCTCGCACTGCAATCTTCCTGTCCCGTCTCTCCATACCTTGAACCAAAAAAACGATGCGGGAATATCCTTCGCAGTGATTCTGACCTGCAAGCGATTTCTTTCCGTGTATGGAACTTCCCAAGTGGCTCCATGCACTACATGAACCACTGCGAATCGATTGTCTCCCTCAAAAGCCGAAATGAAATCAATGTTTCTCTGCTCCCCAGGGTCAAGCGAAAAGACGCGTAGTTGGTCCTCCGGTTTAGATGGGTTATCGTGCCGAAGGTGTAGAGGAATTGGCAGAAATTCCCAATTCTCCCATTTGGGAGATATTGCATTCAACTGGACGCTCACGTTCTCCACCGTCGTACCTTCACTACGATTGATGACTTCAATCTGGTAGGCTCTGGCGCGCTGTCCAGCATGAGGTTCTCCCGGTTTGATAGGCCACTCCCGAGGTGTTATCTGTATTATTTCTATTCTTCTTTGGAGGCGAAGATGATGCGCGTGCCACGCATAAAATCCCGCTACGAACATAGCGATGATGAAGACATAAATGAGTTTTTCATTCGATGGATTTGCTAGAGCCCACCAAAGAAGAAATCCGACGCCCACTATAGTCTCTCCGAATAGAATGCTCATCCATTCCTTTGCGAGTGCTCGGAAATACAGAGGCACCGCGAGTGGTGTAAGGAATTGTTTCTTCAGCCATGTTCCGATTTTTCGCATGAGAGACGCGAATAGCCTAACTCCCCCGGCGTGGGCGAGGCAAGTATATTCTTGCCTTTAGGCGTTATATATGCTTCGTCCCTGAAAAGCGAAATGCCCGCATCGGGCGGGCATTTGAGCGGAGTCTTCTCCCTCTATTGTTAAGACTAACAGGGTTGAAAAGTGGATCGGCCACACTCCAGGGAAATTTTCCATGGGATAACCTTATGATATTAAGCCAGTTGCTTCTATTTCGCTTTTTCTTCCCTACTTGACAGGTGATTTTCCACAGAGATTTCCACAGGGAGTTCGTGCTTGTTTCGGAGGCGGCGCAAGCAGATTCCCTTCGGGAAAGACAGAAAGAAGAGCAAATGCGCCTGGACGCAGCTACGGTGGTTTTGCTTTAGAAGGTGGGGATGGGGCGCCAGAGCATGAAGTAGTTCACCTGGTCTTCGCGCTCGATCTGGAAGTTGAGGCGCTTGTGGAAGCGCAGGGAGCCGGGGTTGAACTTGCTGACCATGGAGCGGATTGGAAGGCGGGCGAGGGTAGCCTCCTGCTGGAGGCGCTGAATAAGGACGGTGCCGAGGCCCTTGCTCTGCACGTCTGGATGGACAGCTATGTCAACGAGGTAGAATTCGCGATCGCCGGGAGCGACCCAGAGGCGGCCGACAGGTTTCGAGTCGAGCAGCACGATGTGGTAGCAGGAGTTGGGGTAGTTCTGCGTGTAGGTGTAGAGCTGGCCGCGGAACTGAAGGCGCATCAGGTGCTCAAACTGATTGCGGGTAAGGCGAGCCTGTTCAAACTCGGGCTTGCGAATGGCCGAGTAGAGCTCGTACATGAAGATTTCGTCCTGGGGAAGCGCGGGGCGGACTGCGAGAGTGGACATGTCGAGTCTACGGTAATACAGGGTCAGAGATCGGAGATCAGGGACAAAGGGACAAAGGGACAAAGGGACTAGGGAAGAGGGACAAAAACCGGGGAGACAAACCCGCCGGGAGACGCGGGACCGGATGGGTGAGCCGGTCCCTTGAATGAATTGTGCGGATCAGGTGCGGGGCGGATAGACGCCCTGCAAGGCGATGCACCAGTTCAGCACAAGGTAGGGCATCATGTTGTTGTGCGGCTGGTCGCCTCCGGCCGGGGCGATGCAATTGTCATTCAAATTCACGAGCCCCGAGGTGGCGGTGTTATAGATGTTTCCCGCCTCGCCGGTGCCGGCCTTCGTCTTGGCCAGGGAACTGCCTTGAGCCGTGTTCTTGTCCTCAAAGGCCACCGACGCCTTGGCCTGGTGGGTGTGGCTTGGAATCTCACTCTCGAGCAAACTGACGGTGTCGGATCCGCCGGTCTCGCCGAGGTCGTGCAGGCTGAGGCCAGGCCCCTGGCCGGGGTGCATGGAGGCATTCCCCTGCATGTTGGGCAGGGCGAAGTTCGACTTTCCGTCGCCTCCGTAGGTGGTTCCCAACAGCGAAAAAAGCGCCGTGTTCTGCGAGAGGGGCAGGACCTGGCCATCGCAAAACGCCCAGCCTTTGGGGGGGAAATTGAAGGGATAGACTCTTATTTCAGCCACAAACGGATTCGACATAACGCAGATCTCCTCAAACTGCTTTTGCCTAGGTTTGCGTTGGAAAGATACCCTGCAGCGCGATGCACCAGTTCAGGACAAGAAACGGCTGCATGTTGAGGTGCGCCTGACTGCCACCGGTATTCGCGAGCATAGCGGGGTTCATGGCCACGGCGCTTGTGAATGAGCCAGTGAAGATCGGAGGGCCACCACCGGCGACATAGGCGTTTAACGGGTCAACCGTTGTGACCGCGGTGCCCGCGGTTGCCGAGTGAACGTGAGTAGGGATTTCAGAGATGCTGAGCGTGTGACTCTGCTCACCGCCTCTCTCGCCGAGGGTGTGGCCACCGCCCATGTGCAACGGCGTACGGCCCTGGAGATCGGGAAGTCCGAAATTGACTCGCCCATCGCCGCCAAAGGTGGTGCCGAGCAGCGAGAATAACGCCTGGTTCTGATTGATGGGCAAGAGTTGCCCGTCGCACAGGGCCCAGCCCTTGGGCGCGAACCCAAACGACATACAAGCAAGTTGGCTGAGAAACGGTGTTGTCCCCATAATTCTTCTCCTGTCTGGTGTTCGTTACCGGCTTGCGAGGGGCTGGGGTCTATGTCTGACTTGGAAAGACGCCAAAGAGCGAGATGATCCAGTCCAGGCAGAGATACGGCTGAAAGTTGTCGTGGGGCTGACTTCCTCCAGTTGAACTGATCATTCCTGCGGCCATGTTGGCGGTCGGAGCGAGCTGGGTGTACATATTCTGCCCGTCACTGAGGATGGAGTTAGCCGGAGTGGAGATGGTGTTCGCGGTTCCGGCATTGGCGAGAAACGGATGCGAGTGAACGGGGATTTGCGAGACGGTGAGCGTGACCGTTTCGACCCCACCGGTTTCGGCCAGCGTAAAGCCGTTCCCCTGGTGCATGGGGACGCGCCCGCGCATATCGGGAAGAGCGAAGGTGTTCTGGCCATCGCCGCCGTAGGTGGTTCCTATCAGGTTGAAGAGGGTTTCGTACTCACTGATGGGCAGGAGCTGCCCTTCGCAAAACATCCAGCCGGCTGGGGCAAAATTTCCGGCAAAAATGCGCACCTCACCGACGTACGGCTGAGACATGGACGAGTCCTCCAATGTGGGTGTGCAGAAACAACCGGGAAGATCTGCACTGGGGAATCAAGTTTCTCCACGACTATCACCTTCGGGGAGCCGGTTGCAAGAATTATTTGAATGAATTTCCCGCGGGGTGGAGATGGGGAGGCGAGTCTCTTAACCGGCTGATTCACGTGAACGTTTGGGCACCGGGAGTAACCCATTCGAGTTACGTTTACCGGTTGAGAATTTTGACGAATGGACCTATGATTTACGCACATCGCAGAAAAAAGCGTTGACACCTGTATCAAAAGAACTGTACATCTGCGTAAAACGGACTAACTACCCTTTCCCCGCTCCGTAAGGGCCGGGCTACGTTGGTTTCATTCCCTGGCAGCTATTTTCTATTCAGTCCTCTTTTTTTGGCTTCCATTCAACTCTGGCCATCACGAATTCGCTCGCACTTCGGAGTTCGTGGGCCATCGGACCGCGAGGATCGCTCGATGCCGAGATTGTCGCTCCCCTTCCTGTCAGGACGCCCCTGCCGCCTGAACTTCCGCCTGATTCCTGCTTTTACCGCGCTGGCGATCGCGCTGGCGCAGGGCGGCCATGCCGCGGCTCAATCGCTGGTCGGATCGGGCGGATCGATTGAGACGCACCCGGGGAACGATCCAAACGTTCAGAACCAGGCTGGGCAGTCGAGCGTCTCGGTGAGCGTGGCGGGCACGATCAACACCAACACTTCGGCGGTGAAGGTGGTGCTCCATGGCCTTACCACAAGCGCCGGCGGCGGGGATGACGCCCAGATTCAGTTGACATCGTTCATTCTGCAAAACACCACTACCAGCAAATCGATCGTGCTCCTTGGGGCGACGGGCGCCGGTACTGATAGTGATTTCAACAACTTCACGATCACGATCCAGGACGGCTTCAGCGCCGCACCCAGCGTGCTTGGAGGCCCTGACTGGACGAACAACCAGACCGTGGAACCCAGTTCGTATTGGAACGCCATTTATGGGTCTCAAAGCAACATCTCCACCTACACCACCAATTACCCGCAGTCAGACGGGAGCAAGACCCTCGCGAATGAGTTTGGGGGATTCTCGACGGACGGGACGTGGACGCTGACGATTCTTGGCAGCGCCCAGGACAACTCGGACATAAAGATCTCGAGCTGGGACCTGTACCTGGGATACACGGTGACGGCCAACAACCCGACATCGACCACGCTGACCGGGGGCAACAACAGCCCGAACTTCAGCAATGACCTGGGAACCATGAGCGGCAGCACTACCAACGTGACCCTCACGGCCACGGTGAGCGGCGGCGTACACGGAACTCCGACTACCGGGACCGTGGCGTTCAAGAACAATACCACCGGTGCAACTCTCTGCCCGTCAGTGAACGTGAACGGCAGCGGACAGGCGACCTGCGTTGTCGCGGCAAGCCTCGTTGGTGAGGGCCTCAACGTCGTCGAGGCGGATTACACGCCAGGGGCAACGTGGCAGGCGAGCGGCGGCACGATGAAGATGCTGATTGAGGGGGCGACGTCGGGTAGCGGAACCCGTTTCTGCAACACCGGCTCGATCACTTCGACGGGAGGAGCCAGTACAGGAAAGATCTATCCATCGATCATCAAGGTCTCCGGAGTGACCAACTCGGTCGCCAACGTAGCGGTGGAGTTGAACGGGGTTTCGACCGCCAATGGCGGCCTGCGGGCGCAGCACCTGCTGGTGGCGCCGGACGACATCCACAACCTGGATTTTCTCGACCAGGGTTTTTCTACGAACGCGCTCTCGAGTGTGAGCCTGAAGATAGCCGACGGGAACTCCTATCCGACCGAATCGAACACTCCGGGCAACGGCAGCCTCTGGAACCCCACGGACAACTCCCCAACGGTATCGGTGTGGGACAATACAACCCCGACGGCACACTCGTTTGACTCAGGCATCCCGGACATACCCGGGACGATCAACTTTTCCTACCCCAACGGGAACGCCCAGGAAACGCTCGAGCAGAACTTCCTAAGTATCAGCGCGAACGGGGACTGGGCGCTGTACATCTTCGACCAGTCGTCGGAGACAGAGGTGGTGAACAGCGGCTGGTGCCTCGACTTTACGCTGAATACGGGCATCGCGACCACGACAACGTTGGCCTCAAGCAATAACCAGGCGGGAGCGAATGGCGCGCACGTGGGCGATTCGCCGAAGCTGACGGCTACCGTGAAGGACACGAACGGCAATATAAACGGGGGAACCGTTACGTTCACAGAGAACGGCGCGCCTCCAGGGAGCATCGTCGCGCCCAACAATACGGTGGCCGTCGTGGGCGGAACGGCGGCGCTCACGATCCCCGGACTGACCGAGGGCGATCACACGATCTACGCGAATTACAGCGGCGACGCAGGGGATAACGAGAGCGAAGCATTTATCGTGCAGCGCATCGATCACACGACGTCTTACACGATCGCCGGCAACGTGATTACTGCCTGCAATACGGGAGCGGTGGAGAACCAGGCCTTTATCGGGTCCTTCACGCCCAACCCGTCGAACATCTTTGCGGCGAATATTCCGGGCAAGATGCAGAAGCTGACGGTCACGATTCCGGAGATGTTCTTCGACAGCGACAGCATGCCCGCAACATCGTTTATGCTCAGCGGACCGAATGGCAAAGGGCTGGACTTCTACTCGGGAACGGGCACCGGGACTTCGACGCTTACTTCAACGTCCAGCATTACTTTCGACGACGGCGCGGCCGGGACCGTTCCGCAAACGAGCTACGGCCCTGGGACGTTAACCTACAAGCCGACGGACTACACCTCGGATGTGTTCACCGCAAGCGCGAGCGGTTTCTATCCCCTTCCGGGCACGATTTCGTCCGCGGCTCCCTTGAGCTCAGCGACGCTCGCAAGTACGTTTGTGCCGGGAGGAACCAGCGCCATTGGAACGTGGAGCCTGTTCGGGGATGTCATCGAAAAGGCCGGACTTGCCGGCGGACAGAACGGCTGGTGCCTGAATTTCACGGAAACCCCGGTGCCGGTGACGGTGACCACAAACGCGGTTGCCGACTTTGAGCGGGCTGAGTCGAATGCCCAGTTCACGGTGGACATCCAGAACAGCGGGTCGGTGGGACCGACGGGCGACCCGACGCAGTCCAGCAACCCGATGACGGTGACGGACACCCTGGATTCGCGCCTGACGTTCGCGGGCACTTATTCGGGGAGCGGGTGGACCTGCACCGGAACGACGACGTTAACCTGCAAGAACGAGAGCTCTATTGCGCAGGGGGCGAGCTATTCCGAGCTGACGGTCAACGTGAACGTGTCGAACACAGCGGCGGGCGGAACCTTCACGAACACGGTGAACACATCCGGCGCGGGCACGACGGCAAACTCGGGCCACAGCACGATTACGATCACAGTTCCGCCGTCGATTACGAGCGCGAACAACACGACCTTCACCGTTGGGACGGCCGGCACATTCACGGTGACCACGGCAGCGGATGCCTTCCCCGCCAATCCGTCCCTCACGATCACATCCGGATCGCTGCCGAGCAATGTGACGTTGACGGATAACGGGAACGGAACGGCGACGATCGCAGGAACTCCGGCGGCGGCCACCGGCGGGACTTACCAGATCCAGATCACCGCACATAACGGCGCGCTTCCGGACGCAGTGCAGACGTTCACGCTGACCGTGGACCAGCCGCCGGCGATTACGAGCGGGAACAACACGACGTTTACGACGGGGACGAACGGCAGCTTCCAGATGACGGCGACCGGGTTCCCGGCGCCGACGTTCAGCGAGACGGGCTCACTGCCGGGCGGGGTGGGGCTCACTTCAGCCGGGCTGCTCTCGGGCACGCCAGCGGCGGGGACGGGCGGGACCTACGTGATTACCGTCACGGCGAGCAACGGTGTCGGCACGAATGCGACGCAGAGCTTCACGCTGACGGTGGATCAGCCGCCCGCGTTTACGAGCGCGAACAACACGACCTTTACGACGGGAGTGAACGGCAACTTCCAGATGACGGCGAGCGGGTTCCCGGCTCCGACGTTCAGCGAGACGGGCGCGCTGCCGAACGGGGTGGGGCTCACTTCGGCCGGGCTGCTCTCGGGCACACCGGCGGCGGGGACGGGCGGGACTTATCTGATATCCGTCACGGCGAGCAATGGTATCGGCACGAACGCGACGCAGAGCTTCACGCTGACGGTGAACCAGCCGCCGGCGATTACGAGCGCGAACGGAACGACTTTCACGGTACTCTCCAACGGCAGCTTCCAGATGACTGCAACCGGGTTCCCGGCGCCGACGTTCAGCGAGACGGGCGCACTGCCGTCTCCGGTGACGCTCACTTCAGCCGGTGTGCTTTCGGGAACTCCGGCGGCGGGGACGGCGGGGACTTATCCGATTACGGTGACGGCGAGCAATGGCGTCAGCCCGAATGCGACGCAATCGTTCACGCTCACAGTAAATGCGGCTGCCACCTCGACGGCGGAAGCCAGCGCGAGCACCGCGTTTTCACCGAACGCGCAGAACGTTCAACTGAGCGCGACGGTGACCAGCGGCGCATCGCCGGCGACTACGGGTACGGTGACGTTCACCGTGCTGCAGGGAGCGACGGTGATCGGCACAGCCACAACCGGCAGCGTGAACGGCGCGGGCACAGCTACGGTGAACTACGGACTGCCTGCAAGTCAGGCCGCGGGGACGTACACCATCCAGGCCAGCTACAACGCCAACAGCACATACGCGGCCAGTTCCGATAACTCTCAAACGCTCACGATATCGGCAGTGACTCCGACGATGACCTGGACTCCGGCAGGAACGATCATCGTTGGCGACGCCGGGGCGGGCGTTCTGAATGCGTCGGTGAACTGCACCTCGTGCGGCACTATCACGTACACGGCAAAACCGACAGGCGGCCCGGTGAATTCGATCACGACGACCAGCGGACTGGCCGCGGGCGCTTACACGATCGGAGCCAACTTCACTCCGAGTTCGGGTAACTACAACGCGACCAGCCTCACGAATCCGCTCGTCATCAGCGGGCAGAGCGTGTGGGTGGTGAATGGCGGCGGCGGGACTTCCGAGCTTGCCGGCAACGGGGCCGCGATCACGTCGAGCGCCTTCGCGGGAGCCAATGCGGCCGTGGCGATCGATGCAACCGGCAACGTGTGGACGGTGGGCACGGGCGCAACGCTGCTCGAGGCCACCAGCCAGACCGGCATCGTGCAGTCGACTCCCAGCGGCGGCGGGCTCAGCGCGCCCACTGCAATCATCATCGACGGCAGCAGCCAATCGTGGATCGCCAATGGCGGGAACAACAGCGTCAGCCTGTTCCTCGACAATGGCACGGCATCGTCGCCGTCAACCGGATTTACCGACAGCTCCCTTTCAAACCCGAGCGGCATCGCCGTTGATCTGGGCGGGAGCGTCTGGGTATCCAACCAGGGCAACAACAGCGTGACCAGGATCCTCGGCGCCGCCGCACCAGCAGCGCCGCTCTCCACCGCAGCAGCGAACAACACCACAGGAGCGAGGCCATGAAACAGTCGCGAATTGCGTGCATTACCTTAGCTGCCACGGCAGCAGCAGCCTTTGCGTTGACCGGGTGCGGCGCCGGTTCGGCGATGATGGAGAACCCGGCCCCCCCTCGGGCTGGAGCGCAGGTGACGGGCGAGATGCACGGAGGGCAGCAACCGATCGCGAACGCGACCCTTCAGCTCTACTCAGTGGGCACCGCAGGCTATGGATCCGCTGCCACGCCGCTGTTCTCTCCGGCGATTACGACCAATGCCAACGGCGCTTTCACGTTCCCCTCCAATTATTGCCCCACCGATGCCAGCTCGCTGGTTTACCTGGTGGGCTCCGGAGGCATGCCCGCCGGCGCCGGCACCAATATCACCGACAATAACGAGGCCGAGATGGTGGTGCTAGGGCCCTGCAACAGCCTGAACTCGAGCACGCACATCCGCATCAACGAGCTCACGACCGTGGCCGCCGTGTGGGCCCTGTCGCCGTTCATGAGCGGGACCACCAACGCCTATCTCAATATCGGCAGCTCTTCAACGAACCCAACCGGGATTCAACTGGCATTCCAGGCTGCCCAACAGGTGGTGAATACCTCGAGCGGCAACATCGGCGGCACCACATTGCCGGCAGGCGCCACGCTTCCCACCTCGGAGCTGAATACGCTGGCCGACATCCTCGCGCAGTGCGTCAACTCCGCGGGCGGCACTGAAGGCGACGGCAGCAACTGCGGCAAGCTCTTCCAGGACGCTCCCAACACGGCCGGCACGGCGTTTCCCTCCGATACCATCACGGCGGGCATGAATATCGCTCAGAACCCCGCCCGTAACGTCGCAGCGCTTTTCAACCTCGTTCCGCCCACGCCGGTCTACGAATCAGTGCTTCCGTCGGCGCCGAATGCGTGGACGGTCGCCATTCAATACACCGGCGGAGGGCTGAATGCCCCCACCTCAATTGCCGCCGATCAGGCGGGCAACATCTGGGTTGCCAACAGCGGAGCATCCACCGTTTCCCAGTTCGACAATCTCGGCAATTCGAAGCAGGGCAGCACTGGGATCAGCACCGGCTCCGGCTCTGCCACCGGCCTCGCGATCGATCCGACGGGCAACGCCTGGATTACGGTGAGCACCGCGAACACCCTGTTTGAAATAAGCCCGGCGGGCGCGGTCGGCTCGGCGATCACGGGCAACGGGCTGAATCAGCCGACGGGCCTGGCGATCGACGGGAACGGCGTGGTCTGGGTAGTGAACAGCAGCGGAAATACAGTCAGCGCCTTCAATAATGCGGGCACCGTCTTCACCGGGTCTCCATTCAGCGGAGGCGGAATTGCCTCACCGGCGGGTATCGCGATAAATGGAAGTGCAAATGCCAACTGCAGCGACTGCCACTAGAGAGATGGGCATAATGAAGTTCCCAGCGACCGCTCGATGCGGCAAGCGGCGGCAGCCGCTGTGGGCGCTGGCATGTCTCGCGGTTGCGGTGCTCGCCGCAGGCTGCGGAAGCTCCGTGACGCACAACGTGACTCCACCGCCCCCGCCTCCACCTCCTCCGCCGCCCACGCCGGCGACCGCCTTCACGGGCGTAATCAACAGCGGCACTACGGCGGTGAAAGGAGCCGCGATTTCGTTCTACGCATCCGGAACAACCGGACCCGGCGCAGGCGCGACCAATCTTCTGCCCGGCAGCGCGATCACGTCGGATGCAAACGGCAAATTTTCCGTTCCTGTTTTCACCTGTCCAGCGAATTCCAGCCAGGTATATCTCGTGGGGCGCGGCGGCAGCGCCAGCTCGACTTCAGGCTCCGATAATTCCGCTCTCGTAATGATGGCTGCCATGGGAGATTGCAGCGCCATCACCAGCTCGACGGCCGTTGTCATCAACGAGGTCACGACCGCGTCTGCCGTGTGGGCACTCGCTCAATTCATGTCACCCGGGGCTGTCGTCGGCGCAACTTCCACCAACTCGACTGGCCTTCGAAATGCCTTTCTCACCGTGCAGAACCTTGTGGACAACTCGAAGGGGACCGCGCCCGGACCATCGTTGCCGTCGAAGACGGTTCTTGAAACCGGCAAGCTGAACAGCCTCGCCAACATTTTGTCGGCCTGCGATCAATCGGCCGGCGGTTCGGCTTGCGAGTCTCTGTTCACCGCCGCAGCCGGGACAGGAACGCCGCCATCGAATACGCTCGACGCCGCGCTTGCAATCGTTCGCCATCCAGGCGCGAATGTTGCCGCTGTTTTCGGACTGCAAACCGGCACGCCCTACCAGCCTTCTCTCACCGCAGCCCCCCACGACTGGATGCTCTCTGCCACATACGGCAATTGCGCCTCAGGATGCGGCGGGCTCAACACTCCCGGCTCGCTTGCCATCGACTCAAACGGCAACATCTGGATCGCGAATTACTTCGGCGGCGCGGTATCGGAGTTTTCACCGACCGGCGTTCCCGCGGCCGCGAATGGCTTCCCGGCGCCGGGAATGGAAGCATCGTTTGGCATTGCCGTCGACGCGCAGAACTCGGTCTGGGTCACGAATGAAAACGGCACCTCGGCGGCGGGCACGGCGAAGGGCAGCGTCACGCACCTGAGCAGCACGGGGCAGAACCTCTCAGGCAACGGCTACACCGGCGGCGGCATTTACTACCCAATTGCAGTCTCCGCCACCTCCAGCGGAAAGATCTGGATCGCCGATTACGCGGGATCGGCGGCGACGCTTCTGGCAAGCGATGGATCCGCAATCTCGGGTTCCACCGGGTTTGCGGCGGCGGCACTTCCCTTCACCATCGCGGTTGCAGTCGATGGCAGCGAGAACGGCTGGTTCGCGTTCCAGGGCGGAGTAGCACGCGTGACCCCGGCAAACCAGGTAACGAGCTTTACCTGCTGCGACGAGCCTGCGGGAATCGCCATCGACCCATCGGGCCAGGTGTGGGTGGCCGATTATGGCGCGTCGGCCGTCGTCGAACTTTCGTCGTCCGGTTCGATTCTCGGCCAGGCCGCGAATGAGGGCGGCATCGACTCTCCCGCGGGCATCGCAGTCGATGGCAACGGAAACATCTGGGTCTCCAATTACCGCGGCAACTCTCTCAGCGAGATAGCCGCATCATCGACCAGCACGCTGTCTCCGGGAACCGGTTTCGGCCTCGATGCGCGGCTGGATAACCCTTTTGGCATCGGCGTCGATGCGAGCGGCAATCTGTGGACAACCAATGCCAACGCACTATCCAACACGCTGACGGAATTCTTTGGCGCAGCCAGCCCGGTGAAGACGCCGTTGCTGAGCGTTCCATCGCAACCCTGAGCGCAAATACTGACTGAAACAGGAGCCGAGTATCACAGCAGCGCATCACATTCTCGCTGGTTCCTCAGCGGCGGCCGTGGAGGCCGAGTGCACCCTCGACCTCACGTCCTGGGGCGTTCCCTTCCAGCTTGCCGCCGAGACGCCGATGCTGCTCGACAGGATGCGGCAGTCGGCTCCGTTCGGCTCAGTTCCCTGCCGAATCCCGGACCCTTCGATGCGCAGATTCTCGCTGCAACCATCTAATGCGCATGCGGGATACCGGGTTGTCGGCGGCGACGAGTTGCTCGCGGACGAGGAGTGCGAGGATGCCGCGCTCGATCAGCTGGGCGGGCACCTCATCACTCACGTTGCCGAACACGCGCCTGACTACGTCTTTGTCCATGCCGGCGTTGTCGCCCTGCACGGGCGCGCGCTTCTTCTTCCCGGTGTCAGCTTCGCCGGGAAATCGACCCTGGTGGCCGAGCTTGTGCGTGCCGGCGCTACGTACTATTCGGACGAGTTCGCGCTGATCGACTGCGAGGGTTTTGTGCATCCATTTCCGCGCGATCTCCGCATGCGGCAGCCGGGCCGGCCCGAGCAGACTCCTGTTCCTGTGCATCAATTGCAGGGCCGCGCGGGAACATGTCCGGTGCCGGTCGCGCTCGTGGTGTTCACGCACTTCGCTCCGGGCGGCGTATGGTCTCCCGAGCCGCTTTCTGTGGGCCAGGCCGCGCTTGAAATGCTGCTCCACGCCCTGCCGGTTCAGCGCACCCCGGCCCGCGTGCTGAGTACATTCGCAGCCGCCATGCGCCAGGCCCGGGCATTGCGCACGCCGCGCGGCGAAGCATCCCTGGCCGCCTCCGCGCTTCTCTCCGGTCTCGAATCAGAAGGAGCAGCAGCATGAGAGCCGGAATGGAGTGCCTTCTCAAGCTGTTGCGCGAACAGCCGCTGCCGGCTGCCGCAGCGGAATCCGAATGGCTGGATGTCCTGACGATTTGCGAACAGGAGAACATTCTGCCGTGGCTCGCGTCCCGGCTCACTTCCCTTTCAGATCAACTGCCGCAATCGATCAGCGCGGAGCTGGCGGAGATTCGCCGTCAAGCCCGGCAAGAGGCATTCGCCTGGACCGCGGAGCTGAAGCAAATGCTCGCAGCCTTTCACCAGCGCGGCATTCCCGTCATTTCGCTCAAGGGTCCGTGGCTCGCCGAGCGCCTGTACGGAGACGCGTCTCTGCGCTGCTACGGCGATCTCGATTTCCTGGTAAGGCCATCGGACTGGAACGCGGTAGAGGACACGCTCCGTGAGCTGGGCTTTGCTCCGGTTGGTCCCTCCGATGATCGCCACCGCGAATGGGAACGCGGCGGGGTCCACGTTGAACCGCACTTCCGGCTGCAAAATCCCGTGGACTTTGACTGGGATACCGAAGCAGTGTGGAGACGCGCCGTCTTATCCGAGTTTCACGGCGTTCCCGGCTGGTTGCTTGCGCCCGTGGACGAACTGCGATTCCTCAGCATTCACGCTGTTCTTCATGGCTTCGGAAGTTTCAAGCTTCTTCTCGATGTTAATCTCGCGTTTCAGAAGCTTTCTCTGCCGGACGATTTCGTCAATGAGCCGGGCGATTCAGTGCTGCAAAACTCTGTCGCCCTGTGTTGGGTTCTCGCGGCACCGTTCGGAACCAATCCTTCTCTTCCCGGCCTGTCGCCGGATTTCATTGCATCCCGTCCATATCTCCAGATGACCGCGGATCGGATATGGGAGCATCTCACACTCGGTCCTTCGTCGCCGAGTTGGCGAACGGTCCGCCGTATGTTCGTTGATATGGAAGCTCCGGGATGGCCCAGGTTCAGGCGCCGTATGCGATATGGCCTCGCCGCGGCGCACATCGCGCTCACTTGCCTTGATGAAGCCGACTTCGTCTTCGCTGCGCGCTTTCATCTTCGCCGCAGTTGGCAGGTCAGGATGCTCCGCCCCATTCGCCTCCTGACCAGAGAGGCCCACGCCGCGCTACAGAGGGCCAGCAAGATCGCTCATTTCCCGAATCCCCACGTTCAATCGAAACTGATCCCATTTGCGAAAGGAACTGATTCATGACATCTCCAACGCGGCCGCGCACGAAAAGTCTCGATCGAACTTCAGTACAGGTGATCGGCCAGGAAACCCTCATTTATGACGAACTCCACCATCAGGCGTGGTGTCTGAACCCCAGTTCAGCTTGCATCTGGCGCCTTTGCGATGGGCAGAAAACCGTGGAACAGATCGCCGCTGCCGCATCCGCGGAGCTGGACGCGCCGGTGACCGATGAGATCGTTCTGCTTGCGCTCGCCGAGTTCCAGGAAAAGAATCTTCTCGAGCCGGAGACGGTATCGATCCTGCCGGAAAACGTGTCACGCAGAAGGATGCTCACGAAGGCAGGGCTCGCGGCGGCCGCCCTGCTGCCGGTGGTTTCGTCGATTATGGCGCCTCCGGCACGCGCTCAGGGCGGATCTCAGACCGGCATGGTGCGGCCCAAGAATCCGCCGCCCAAGGGCTGAAGATGTGCGGGACGTCGATTAGGAAAAAGACGGCCGAATGTGATATTGGTGCAGTACCTGCTTCATCACTCGAAATACAACCATTCGGTCACCCCGCTGGCGGACAGGCAGGAGTGACCGGAATTCAATTCGCCCGGTGTGTTCGGAGGATGCAGATTCGCCGCCGATCCGGGACGTATAACTCAAGCCGCGACGTGACTGCTTTGTCGCTCAGCTCCGCGCGAATTACAAGGAATCTCTTGTAGATTTCGCGCAGACAGTGAGACCGGGCCCTCACCAGTTATTCCCCATTTTGAAATCAGCGCTGGCCTCCCCCGGGCCGCCGCAGAGCCGAATTCCGAGAGAAGTTCCCGGAGCCCTGACGACGAGCGGCACGAGGTTGAGACTATGTCCGGTAGCCCAGCGAGTACTTTTGTTCCCCGCCCTTCTTCCTACCTGCGCGCGGCATTGCTTGCCGGCCTGGCAATTGCTTTTCTCTCCACGAACGCCGTGGCGGCGAGCGCGCATTATTCGGGAGCGACCTTCACAATTTCAAACAACTTTGTGGTTCCGTTCGGAGTTGCAGTCGACGGCGCGGGCGACGTATTTGTTTCGGATAACTTTTCCGGCACGGTGTCTGAGATCGTAGCGGTGAACGGCCAGGTCTCCAGCACTTCCACGATTGTCCAGATCGCAAGCGGTTTCAACGCTCCAGCGGGGCTGGCGCTGGATGCCGCGGGGGATCTCTTCGTCGCGGAAACAAACAACGGTGCGATCAGGGAAATAGTGGCCGTGGGCGGGACGGTTTCCCCGAGCTCCACAATTGTGACCTTTGGCGGCCCATCCGACCCGACGTTCTTCGCGCCCGCGGCGGTGGCGGTGGATGCTGCGGGGAATGTCTACGTTACGGATGTCGCGTATGGAACCCTGAGCGAGATCCTGGCGTCCGGCGGCACAATTACACCCAGTTCGCTTGTCGTCACGCTTGCCGGCGACCTCAAGGGACCATTTGGAGTTGCAGTGGATGCCGCCGGCGACGTATTTGTGTCGCAAGAGAATGCATCCTCGATATCCGAGTACGTGCCGACTAACGGCCAGATACTTCCCGGCACCAACCCGACCCAGATTGGCAGCGGACTTAGCGGTCCTGCTGGAATCGCGCTGGATCCCGCGGGAGACATCTTCGTCGCCTCGCTCGGAGGCTTCACGGTAAAGGAAATCGTAGCCGGAGGCGCCACCATTCTTACCCTCGGAAGCAACTTCGGCAGTCCCGCCGGGGTGGCTGTAGGGGTGACCGGCAACGTCTACCTGACGGATAGCTCCGATGGTGTGGTAGACGAGATCAACCGGCAGGTCTTGAACTTCGGGAATGTCGCGATTGACGGCTTTCCCGTGTTGTCGACAGTTCAGTTCACATTCGACTCCGCGACGACGCTGGATTCGTGGTCAGTGCTGACCCGCGGCGCGATCAATCTGGACTACTTCGAATTCGCACTCGGAACCACATGCTCCACCACCACGGCTTACCAACCCGGAGACACCTGCTCGGTAGGGGTGGAGTACGCTCCGCTCTTTGCCGGACCGCAGATGGGCTCAGTGCAGCTGGTGTCAGGAGGAGCCGTGATTGCCACGGCAAACCTGATGTCCGTCGGCATCGGGCCTAACCCGATCTACCCGTTGCAGACGCCGCATGTGCTGAGCAACGTGTTCTCCAGTCCGGCCGGAATTGCGATCGATGGTAGCGGAGACGCCTTTGTCGGAGATATGAACGGCGCCGACGTAAAAGAGATCCAGGCGGTGGGCGGCGTTATCCCAATCAATCCCACGGTCGTTCCGTTGGGCGATGGCTCTTTCGTTGCCCCGTCGGGTGTGGCAGTGGACGGCAGCGGCGACCTGTTCGTTGCGGATTCGAGTACCGGAACAATCGTAGAGATGATGGCGGTCAACGGCCAGATTCCCGCCACTCCGACGATCGTGACGATTTCCAGCGCGTTCCAGACCCCCGAAGGAATCGCGATCGACAGGTCCGGAAACCTCTATGTCGCGGACGCGCTGAACAGCACGATTTCGGAGATCGTGGCCGTGAATGGCCAGGTGTCTCCCAGCTCGCTGGTCGTTACGCTCGGTTCAGGGTTCAACCAGCCTTACGGCGTTGCGGTGGACACAGCCGGCGACGTTTTTGTCGCGGATGGCTCGAACAGCGCGGTCAAGGAGATCGTGGCGGTCAACGGTCAGATTCCGGCCAGTCCACAGATCGTCACGAACAGCAGCTTTTTATTCAACGCCCCGAGCGGAGTTGCGGTGGACGCCGCAGGAAACGTCTTCGTCGCCGACCAGAACAACGGGGCTGTGTATGAGATTGGAGCTGACACCAGCCAGCCGTTTTCAAATTGGCCAGTGCACCAGGTCAGCGGGCCTCCGAGCTTCGCCATACCCTTCCAGGTCGCCCTTGACCCGGCGGGCGACTTGTTTGTCGCCGATCGGGGAACCAGTGCAGTTTCACAAATTCCGTTCGCGTCGCCTACCCCACTGGTGTTCCTCTCCGCAACTCCAGTCGGCACGACCGACCTTACCGACGGCGCCGAGTCCTTCACCATCGCCAACGACGGCAATGCTCCACTCGTACTCACCGCCCCGCTGACTGGATCCAATCCGAACATCAGCGCGGATTTCAGCTGGGATGGCTCGTCGACGTGCCCGCAAGCCTTTCCGGGGATTTTGCCCGAGCCGGAACTCGGGGCGAACGCCAGCTGCACGGTTGCAATTGACTTTACCCCGACGGACCTGGGCAGCATCTCGGGCAGCGCGGTGATCTCCTACACTCCTCCCAACCCGGTGTCCCCCGGTTCGTCTGTCAGCATGGTGAACCTGACCGGCACATCCACGGCCGGCAGTTTCGCCAAGCTCGTAGTTTCCGCTCCCTCGACGGTTGTGCAGGGCCAGGCGTTCACGTTCACGGTCACCGCGGAAGATTCGCTTGGGAATACCGTCACTACCTTCAGCGACAGCATTCAGTTCTCCAGTTCGGATGGGACCGCATCTCTGCCGGGCATCAGCGGACTGACCAATGGCGTGGGCACTTTCCCCGCGACGCTCAACCAGTCCGGCGGCCAGTCCCTCAGCGCAATTGACCTTGCGACGAGCACCGGCTACCAGGCGATCATTTCTGTTACCGCGCCACAATTCCTTGTTGTCAACGTCACAACCGACGATTTCCCAAATCCCTCCAACTGCACCCCGCAGGCAGCCGCCGGGCAAAACAATACGGACACGAGTCCTGGATGCGCATTGCGCGACGCGCTGGCCGAAGCGGCAACGCTGGCCCAGGCAAATATCAGCTTCGACTCCACCGCATTCGCGTCGGCGCAGACAATCACCCTGACACACGGGACCACATTGAACGTGCCTGCCAACACCACGATCACAGGCCCCACGTCGGGAAGCGGCGGCCCGGTGACCATCGATGGCGGAAGCGGGACGGACGGCAACTTCCCGGTGTTCACCATCGGCTCCGGAAATACGGTGACCATCTCGAACCTGACGATTCAGAAGGGTTCGAATCCGGGCAACGGCGGAGGAATCGCCAACTCCGGATCGCTTACCCTGAACAACTGCACGATCACCGCCAACGTTGCGGCATCAGGCGGAGGCATTGAGAGCAGCGGCAGCCTGGTCATCAACAACAGCACAATCTCAGGGAATCAAGCGAATGGTCCCGGCGCCGGACTGCTCATCGACGGCTCCTCAAGTACGGTTAACATCGCGAACAGCACATTTTCCGGGAACTTTTCGCAGGGAACCGGCGGCGGAATGGACATCAACGCCGGCACCGCCGTTGTGACGATATCGGGCAGTACGCTCAGCTCCAACATATCGGGCACGGTCGGCGGTGCTGTTTCCATCGAGAACGGATCGTTGAAGATCACCGACAGCGCGATTGCTGCGAATGAATCGAATGGTGATGGCGGTGGTGTGGAAGTCAACAACGGCACGGCGGACATCGAATACAGCACATTTCTTACGAACACGACGATCAGCGGGAGCGGTGGGGCAATCTCCGTCGAGGCCGGGACTGCGACTGTGACAAACGCCACGATCTCATTAAACCTGGCGAACGCCGCGAATGGTGGCGGCATTGCCGTGATTGGCGGGACACTAACGCTCGCCAACAGCATTGTTGCCGGAAATACGGCCGCCAGTGACCCCGACGTGGTTGGCGCCTTCGACTCCGCCGGCGCATTCAACCTGATTGGCGACGGAACCGGGATGAGCGGCCTCAGCAACGGGTCACAAAATAACCAGGTAGGATCGTCCGGCTCGCCGCTAGTCGCCGGACTCACTATCGTTGGAAATTACGGCGGCCCGACCCAGACCTTGGTTCCGCTTCCCCTCAGCCCGGCGATCTGCACAGGCGGGCTGGGCAGCATTCCCCCCGGCGTAACCGTCGACCAGCGCGGCGTGGCAAACACCAACACGACGTATGGGGCCTCGACATGCGTGGATATCGGCGCGGTGGAGACGCACTACCAGATTTCGTTCACAACCGAGCCGCCTTCGTCGGTCGCGGCCCTGCCGATATCGCCCGCCCCTGTCGTCGGTCTGACTGAAAACGGGCTCGGCGTGACCGCATCAACGGGCAATGTCGTTCTCACCGACCCGAGCAGCGCACTTCCCGCCTCGACCACTGCGCCGATGTCTTCAGGGCTGGCGACGTTCAGCAATCTCACGCTTACTACCACGGTCACGAACGACACGCTGAACGCGACATACGCGTTGGGCGGCGCCGCCAGCGTGACCGCGGCCAGCAACGACTTCTCCTACCAGCCGCCAGTGCTTGCCGTCAGCATGTCGCACTCGCCGGCCACGGGATTCACGCAGGGCTCCACGGGCGAGTGGGACATCACGGTTTCGAACACCGGCACGCAGCCCACGAGCGGCACGATCACCGTGACCGACACCCTGCCGACGGGCGGCTCGCCCCAGTGGGTCTACGCCCCGACGTCGTCCACGTTCACTTCGGGAGCATTCTCGTGCACCACCAGCAGCGGGCCGCCGCCTCTCACCGTAACCTGCACGAGTTCGAGCGCGATCGCCGGCGGCGGCAACACAGCTTTCGCCATCGTCGTGAGCGTGCCTGGTAACTCGACTTCCTTGGTATCGAACTCGATCCAGGCGTCGGGCGGCGGGGCCTCAAACACAGCCACCACCAGCGACACGGTGCCTGTGACCTTTACCACCATTCTGGCTGCCGGCAACGCGACAACCCCACAGTCCGCCACGGTGAAGACGCCCTTCACCAACAATCTGGTCGTCCATGCCGGCGACGTTTTCAACAACAACATCTCCGGCGACTCCATCACGTGGACCGCCTCCGTGCATCACGGTGCCAGCGGAACTTTTTCCAACGGAACGAACACCATCACGGTCCCGACGGACGGGAGCGGCGCAGCCGATCCCGGTCCCTTCACGGCCAATTCCAAGACCGGCACCTACCAGGTGACTGCAACCGACGGCATTGCCAGCGTGACCTACACGCTCACCAACGTTGCGGATTCGGCCACAGGGCACCTGGTTCTGAGTGATCCGGACACGTCCGACGGCACATGGCCGATCGAGTTTACCGGCTGGCCGCTTCCGCTCAAAGTGGCTGTCCTTGACCAGTTTGGCAACAGGGTCGCAAGCTTTGCCGATACGCTTCACTTCAGCAGCAGCGATTTGAGCGCGACTCTACCGGCGGATTCCACGCTCAGCAACGGCACATCGACCTTCAGCGTGACATTCAATGCGGCGGGGAGCCAGACCATCACTGTGACCGATCTCGCCAATCTAAGCCTGACGGCAACAACGAGCACGATCGTGGTGAATGCCACGCCGAATTACGTTGTCACCACAGCCTCGGATGACGCCGCGACGCCCTCCAACTGCAACCCTCAGGCGACGCCGGGAACCGGAACCGATCTTGCGTGCAGCCTGCGCGATGCGCTGGCGGCGGCTGCCTTATTCCACGCCGGCAACATCACCTTCGACAGCACCGCGTTCAGCACCGGCAACACCGCGGCGCAGAACACGATCCTGCTGACGAATGGAGTGCTCGATATTGCCAACGACACCAGCATCACCGGCGTATTCTCCGGCTCGGGCTCGACACTTACCGATAACGTCACCGTGAATGGCCACGGTACAGACGGCGTCTTCGAATTGATTGACCCGAATGAGCAGGGCATCATCAATGGCCTGGCCATAACGAACGGCGCACTGAGCGATTCCAGTCCGAATGCCGTAGTGACCGGCGCGGGTATTGATAACGACGGAACGCTCACTGTAACCAATTGCGTCATCTCGAACAACACCGTCAATGCCTCCGACCCGAGCGCATCGTCGGGGGGCGGCGGCATTTACAACGATGGCGAGTTGACCATCTCATCGAGCATCCTCACCGGGAACTCAGTTTCAGCGGGCGGCGCAGCCGCAGGCGGCGGGATTCTGAACTACACCGGATACCTGGACGCGAGCAACATTATCGTGACGGGCAATACCGTTACCGCTCCACTCGACGGTGGAGATGCAGCGGGCGGCGGGATCTTTACGGACGACAGCGAAATCAGTCACTCCCTCATTTCCGGTAATACGGCAACCGGCGTCAACGATGGCACCGGCACTTCAGAAGGCGGAGGACTCGCAGTCAACGCGGGCACGTGCATCCAGTACACCACCGTTGCAAATAACTTGACTTCAGCAGGCGGAATGGGCACAGGCGGCGGAATCTACACCTCGGGCGACGAGTGCCTCTACAACGACACGGTTTCGAATAACCAGGCCGACGGCGCCGGCGGGCTGATGCTTTTCGGGCCGACCACCCTGAACATTTACAACTCGATTGTGTCCGGAAACACGCTGACTGCGGGTGGCGTGGGCAATCCGGACTTTGTGAGCAGCGGCAGCGGCACGTTTAACGACGGCGGCGGCAACCAGATAAACGTCGCCGCGATTAACCTTGCGCCGCTGACTGACAACGGCGGCCTCATGCAGTCCATGCTGCCGCTGCCGGGGTCTCCTGCTATCTGCGATGGCCTGACTGCGAATATCGCCGGCCTTGGCACAACAACGGATGTACGCGGATTCCCGAACACCAACACCGCGTACGTGCCGAGCGTCACGTGCGTGGATTCCGGCGCTGTGCAGACGGCGTACCAGATCGCGTTCACGATTGATCCGCCATCGACGGTATTGACCAATCAACCGATTTCGCCGGCGCCAGCGGTAGTACTGACCGAGAGCCTCGTCATCGCAACGGCGCCAACCAACAACATCACGATGACCGACAGCTCCAGCGCGTTGAATGCAAGCGGGGCCACGGCGGCGCTGAGCGTAGGCTCCGCGATATTCAGCAACCTTGAATTCAGCAGCGACGCAACTAACGATTCGCTGACGGCTACCCTGGCGCTGACTTCGACGATCAACCTGACGACTACGAGCGGCGTCCAGGTTACGTCGGTGACGCCGGCCGCGCCAACATTCATCTGGAGCCCGCCAGCCACGATCATTGTGGGAGACGCGGGAACGAGTGTGCTGAATGCTTCCGTGAGTTGCTCATCCTGCGGCACCATTACGTATACCGCAACGCCGACAGGTGGCGGGGCTCCGGCGCCGATCACGACTACCTCCGGACTGTCGGTGGGCACTTACAACATCCAGGCCATCTTCACGCCGGGCTCGAGCTATTTCCTCGCGACCAGCAGCACGCAGCAGCTTACCGTTAGCGGGCAGAGCGTGTGGGTGGTGAATAGCGGCGGCGGCACATCGGAACTGGCGGGGAACGGGGCTGCCATCTCGTCCGGGACCTACGCGGGAGCGAACGCGGCCGTGGCGATCGATGCCACGGGCAATGTGTGGTCAGTAGGCACCGGCGCGCCGCTGGTGGAGGCCATCAACCAGGTCGGCGCCGAGCAGCATGCCATCAACAGCGGCGGCGGGCTCAAGGCGCCTGCTGCCCTGGCGATCGACGGCAATAGCCAGGTGTGGGTTGCGAACAGCGGGAATAACAGCATCAGCCTGTTCCTCGACACGGGCGCCGCCGTTTCGCCGTCCACGGGATTCACGGATAGCTCGCTTTCAGCGCCCAGCGGCATCGCCGTCGATCTGGGCGGGAGCGTCTGGGTCGCCAACAAGGGCAACAACAGTTTGACCAGGGTGGTGGGCGCAGCCGCGCCGGTGGCGCCGCTCTCAACCGCAGCGGCGAACAACACCACAGGAGCAAGGCCATGAACGATTCCCGGATTGCGTGCTTTACCCTTGCTGCCACAGCAGCAGCTTTAGTGTTGACCGGGTGCGGCGCCGGTTCCAGGATGACGGAGAACCCGGCGCATCCGGTTGTGGCACAAGTGCAGGGGGAGATGCACGGAGGGCAACAGCCAATTGCGAATGCGACCCTCCAGCTTTACTCGGTGGGCACAAGCGGCTATGGCTCCGCGGCCACGCCGCTGTTCTCTCCGGCGATTACGACCAATGCCAATGGCGGCTTCACGTTCCCATCGAATTATTGCCCCACCGATGCCAGCGCACTGGTTTATCTCGTAGGCATCGGAGGCCAGCCTGCCGGCGCCGGGACCAATATCACCAATAGCAACGAGGCCGAGATGGTGGTCCTCGGCCCGTGCAACAGCCTGAACTCAGGCACGCACATCAGAATAAACGAGCTCACAACCGTGGCGGCCGTGTGGGCCCTGGCGCCTTTCATGAGCGGGAATACGAATGCCTATCTCAACATCGGCAGCTCTTTGACGAATGCCACCGGGATTCAACTCGCGTTCGAGGCGGCACAGGAACTGGTGAATACTTCGAATGGCTCGGTCGGCGGGCTCGCTTTACCTGCAGGCGCCACGTTGCCGACCACGGAGATGAATACGCTGGCCGACATTCTCGCACAGTGCATCAACTCCGCAGGCGGCACAGCCGATGACACCAACTGCGGCAAGCTCTTTGTGGATGCCCGCAATTCCTCCGGTTCGTTTGCTCCCACCGATACCATTACAGCAGCCCTGAATATCGCGCAGAACCCCGCCCGTAACGTCAGCCTGCTTTTCAACCTGATTCCGCCTACGCCGGTCTTCGAATCGGTGCTCCCCTCGGCGCCGACTGCGTGGACGATCGCAATCCAGTACACCGGCGGCGGCCTGAATGCCCCCACCGCAATTGCCACCGATCAGTCGGGCAACGTATGGGTCGCCAACAGCGGAGCATCCACCGTTTCGGAGTTCGACAATCTTGGCAATTCGAAGCTCGGATCCACTGGGACCAGCACCGGCACGGGCGCGCCGACGGGCCTGGCGATCGATCAGGCGGGCAACGCGTGGATTACGGTAAGCACCGCGAACACCCTCTTTGAGGTGAGCCCCACCGGAACGCTTGGCTCGCCCATCACAGGCAACGGGCAGGACCAGCCCACAGGCCTGGCGATCGACGGGAACGGCGTGATCTGGGTCGTCAACAGCAACGGCAATACTGTGAGCGCATTCAACAATGCGGGCACCGCGATCGCCGGATCTCCTTTCAGCGGAGCCGGCATCGCCTCACCAACGGCAATTGCAGTCAACTCAAGTGCAAATGCCAACTGCAGCGACTGCCACTAAACGGCGCGGCTGAAAGTTCGATCACGTACGGATTCTTCGTTCTGCGAGAACAGAGTCTGCTCACTCGTTGCGCAGCGCCTTGTTTGGATCGGTGCGGGCAGCATGGCGAGCGGGAAAATAGCACGCAAGCATGGTTGTGGCTGCGACGGCGAGGGTGACGCCAACGCACGCGAGCGGATCATAGGAGCCCCTCGCTCCGTAGAAGACTGCCGCCAATCCGTGCGAAACCAGCAAAGCTAACCCGAGGCCGAGTGCGACGCCGATAATGACGCGGCGCATGCTGCGCGAGAGGATCATCCACAAGATATCGCTGGGGCGGCCGCCCAGGGCGAGGCGGATGCCGACCTCTCGCGTGCCGCGGCTCGTGTCGTATGCAACCACTCCGTAGATGCCCACAATCGCCAGACCGAAACCGATCAGTCCCAGGACGACGGTAAGGTAGGTGCCCAGGCGATAGGCATAAAAACCGCCAAGCGAATCCTGTAAAGCGTCCCAGAGGCTCCCCACGCCGAATACAGGCAGATCGGGAGCGAGACTGTGGATCTGCGATTCGACCGACTGGACGAGGCGCTCGGGAGGGATCGACGTTTTGACCAGCAGTGTCGCGAGCGGAACCTGTTGCTGGGCGATGGGGAGGTAGAGGCACGAGACGTTCTTGACGAAGAGGCTCTGATACACGCTGTCCTGCACAACGCCGACAACCTCGATCCACGGGCCGGATGCGCCGGAGATGCTGATATGCTCACCGAGCGGATCGGCTCCGTGCCACAACTGCTGAGCCATCGTGCTGTTCACCACAGCGACAGGCGGGGCGCTCGCGTTGTCTGAGTCCTGAATCAGGCGCCCGCGCAACAGCGGTATCTCCAGGGTCTCGAAGTACCCCGGCGAAACCGGGCTCCAGAGGCTGTCGGGAGGGAGCTTGCCGCCGTCCACGGCCCTGCCGCGAACATAGGTCGGGTGGAATTGCGCAATCGCTTCAGAAGGATAGGTAAACGAAATGCTTGCGTTTTGAACCGAAGGGAGCGCACGGACTTTTTGCAGCAGCACCGTGTAAAACTGCTGCTCGCGCGCGGCGTCGAACCCCGCGCCATGCGGATCGAGAATCATTTTGAGAACATGATCGGGATTGAATCCGAGATTGGCGTGCTGCACCGCAAACAAGCTGCGCGCGAACAATCCGGCAACGATCAGAAGCAGGAGCGACGACGAAATCTGGGCGATGACAAGCACGACGCGCAGGCGCTGGCGTCCGCCGGCCACCGAGTATCCGCCGTCGTGAAGCGCGCGGCCGGGGTTTGTCCATGCCACCCGGATGGCCGGCACCAGGCCGACCGTGAGTCCCGCCAGCAAGGCGATGGCCACTGCGTAAACAAAGACGCGAAGATCGATCCCGAAATCGAAGACGATGGGGACACCCATGCCAAGATGAATGCCCTGGACCGCGCGTGAACCCAGAACGCCGATGATCACGCCGCCTATGCAACCGAAAGCGGTGAGCAGCAGCGATTCGGTGATGAGATGGCGCGCGAGCGTCCAGCGCTGCGCACCGAGTGCCGCGCGCACCGCCATCTCCTGCTGCCTGGATAAATTGCGCACGAGCAAGAGGCTGCCAAGATTGAGGCAGGCCATCAGCAGCACGAGCAGCGAGAACCCAAGAAACAGGGCAGCGATCGCGAGGATGCGCTCATGCGTGCCGGGCCGCGGCACCGGCGTGATCGAGGATTCTGCCGCCGCCTGCAAAAAAATATGAGCTCCCTCGTCTTCCTGCGGGTGCTCGATGGCCAGGCGGTTCGCGGCGAGCTCCATGATGCTCGTGGCATGCGATAGCGATACTCCCGGTTGCAAGCGGCCAAGAACGAACAAGGTCCTGCCGTTGACTCGATCGTTGAGCGGCAACTTCATATCGATGTCGCTCATGTTCAAAGGCAGGAATGCCTGAACATTCATCCAGTTCGCGGCGCCGCGAAAGCCCTTTTGCGCAATGCCGACTACCGTAACCGCCTCGCCGTTGATCTTGACAGTTCTCCCCACAACACCCGGATCGCCGGAAAAGCGGCTCTTCCAGTAGGAGTAGCTGAGGACCACGACCGAATCTCTGCCCGTCAGCGCGCCCTCCGCAGGGCCGAGGAGCCTGCCGATCGCCGGCTTGATACCGAGACCCGTGAAGTAGGTCTGAGTCACATAACTCGTAACAATCTGCTCGGCACGGCCTCCTTCGCTCAATCCATCTGTGCCAATGCGGTACCCGAACAGGTCCGCTACGGGCTCAGCCTGTTTGCGAATCTCCTCCAGGTCGGGGTACGACATCACTCCGTACTGTCCCTTGAGCGAAAAGCCTACCGCGACCAATCGCGCGGGATCCGGAACCGGCAAGGAGCGAAACAGCAAGCCATTCACAATGCTGAAGACGGTGCTGTTCGCGCCAATGCCGAGGGCGAGAGTAGCAACGGCGGCCGTGGTGAATGCAGGGTTCCTCAACAGGTGGCGAAAACTATGGCGAATATCCCGCGCAAATGACCCCATCTCCATCCTCCGTAGAGCAACGCATCCTGTTTCACAATTGCGGTTACGCTCGATGCAATCCGTGGCGGCGCCTTCTCATGCGCGAACCCGGATGTCGACATGCTCCAGCCATTCGCCGCAACAAGCCGACAGCACAAGGCAGGCCGCGATCCAGCATGCGCTGACCGCGAACGCGGTGCCGATGTTCCGGTCGGCCAGCATCAGCACGGGCTGAAATAACCACTCGTGAAATGCCCAGGTGATCGGATCAGGGGAAACCCAATGGAGAAAACGCTGCAGAATGCTGTAGGTGATCTGAAGCATCCAGACGCCGGGAAAAACAATCACAATGCCGCGCCAGAGCCGCCCTGTGAGCAGCCCAACGAGTTCAACACCGGCAAACCGAACGTATGTGTAGATGAAGGACCACAGCGCCGCGCCAACGACACTCCTGAGCGGGACAGTGAACAGGAACGGCAGATAGGCGATCAAAAGCACGGACGCAAACTGAAGCGCGCGCGCGCTCCAGAGAGTGAATGCGAGCCCTCGCCTGGAAGGCGCTGCCGCGGCGAGAAAGCCGAGCGTGCCGCGGCCGAATTCGGCCGCCAATCCGCGCACGCTGAGCACGAGAACCAGGCAAGTGGAGACCAGGTTGATGATCCCGAATCCAATCTCGGTTGGAGACGCTTGCGCCACTCCGCCGGGCAGAGAGCGGTAGAACTCGGGCGGTCCGCCGAGCCGGGTTACAACCAGGCCGCAGACGAACAGGAACGCTGCGGCAATGACGCATGCCACTCGCCCATCGAAAAATATGCGCTGTGCATAGGCTCGGTTCATGATTCACGCTCCTTGCTCGATCGGACTTGCTGCGACATTCAGCGGAAGATCTTCGAGAAGCTCGACATAGAGGCTGCGCAACGTGACAGATTGAACATCGAGAATTTTTACGCCTCGCGTGGCAAGCTCCGCGGCGACCTCCCGGCAGTTTTTCTTCACCAGGTAGCGGACCGAGCCCTGCAAAGGGCGTGCGCGGAGAATGTCGGCGATCCCGGCCACTTCCACGAGCGGTTGCAGCGCGGTGATTACCCCGCAATTGCTCACGATGTCTTCAAGCAGGAACTCATGGCAGAGCTTGCCTCCATGCAATACGCCGATGCGTTCACACACTTGCGACATTTCCTCAAGCTCATGCGAGGCGATGAGTACAGTTGAACCTTCGGAGACGCAATCCTGGATGAGGGAACGAAGTATCTGCTGCACGGCAACCGGATCGAGGTTTGTCGTCGGCTCATCGATCATGAGAATCGGCGTGCGCCTTGCAGCAGCTAGTCCGTAGGCAAGTTGAACCCGGCCTTCCTTCGAGAGCGCGCGAACGCGGGTCTCAGCAGGGACACGAATGTATTTCGCCGCAATGGCGGCACTCCAGTTCGGCGAGAGGCCGCGCATGAATCCAATCATCTGACCGACCGTCAGATGGCCGTACATTGTTTTGGCCTGATCCACATACGTAATGTGAGAGGCGGTTTCGCGGCGTCTCGCTGAAGGATCGTGACCGTGAATCAGGCAACTGCCTTCGTCCGCTGCCAGCAGGCCCGCGAGCAGATTAAGCATCGTGCTCTTGCCGCTGGCATTGCGCCCGACAAGGCCATAGACGCACCCGTGAGGCACCTCCATGTCGAGCCCACGGAGGACCCAGCTCATGCCGAGCTTCTTTCCCAGTTGCCTGGCCACTACCGCCGGCTCACCCATTCCTGCCGCCTTTCGTCCTTGCGGCTTGCAACTGCCGATGCCACTCCCACTCCACTGCCGCGATGACATCTTCCCGCGACATCTCGAGGTACTGCCCCGCCCTCACAAGCCGTTCAACATCCGGACGCAACTGCAAAAACGCGTCTCCATCGAGGGCGGGATGGAGCGGATCTGCCACGAATGTCCCGCCGCCCGGCACAGTAGTCAGCACGCCTTGGCTTTCCAGGTTCCGATAAGCGCGGGCCGCGGTATTGGGATTGATTCCCAGTTCCGATGCCAGCACGCGGACCGAGGGAATGGAAGAGCCGGGAACCCACGCCCCGTGCAGAATGATCTGCCGGATCTGACGCTCTACCTGAACATGAATCGGCACTCCGCTGCCCATGTCGATCACCGGCAAAGTCATGGTCGAAGCTATCGGCTGTGCGCTCAATTCAGCCGTACTATTGCACTAGTACAGCTGAAAGTCAACAGAAATTTATAGCAACCAAATAAGTAGTCGAATAAACGGGATGCCGAGTCACCTCCCTGAGTTTATGACGCAAAACTAAAATATTCTTTTTTTACTTGCATATTGAAATATGCAGTGCTAGTCTCTCACCGACGACTGAGAACTGCTAGTTACGGGCATGTAGCTTCCCCCTAACTCCTAAGATGCGGTGCATCTTATCCTCCGTCTTCATATTCATCCAAGTCTACGCAGAGTGGGCTAATGGCGGCAGCACGTTCAGAGGTCCCACCCGGCGACAAGATTAAAGGGCCCGCAAACAACGTCTCTCCAATGACCTCCAGCACTCTTTAACTGCATCCCTCTTCCGACTTACTCCCCTCCCTGCGAATCTTGCGCTCCTTCCCGGACCGAAGCGTAACCGTCGGCAGACAAACCATCCTTCCTCATCAATGCCGAACCGGCTTGCCGTTCCCCTGTGCCATTCTTCCGATCCTTCCCGGATTGATGCGTTAAGTGTGCATGTCCCAGGAGCGTACATGAGATGGCGTCGAACAACCGGGATTGCCTTAATTGGTTCGCATTGCAGACAAGAATGCGCCGGGAGCACTTTGTAGCTTCGGCACTGGAGCAAAAGGGGTATACCGTTTTTTTGCCTCGTTCCGGTGCAAGCGCAAACATCGGATGTACCGAACCGCTCTTCCCTGGCTACTTGTTTGTTTACTTCAATCCATGGTGCCGTTCTTCATCGGGTGGTGCGATTATCACGACCGATGGCGTTATCCGAATCGTTGGAACGGGCAAGCGGCTATCGCCCATTCCTGAAGCGGAGATCGACAGCATCAAGGCGGCAATTGCATCCGGCCTGATGCTTCAACCGGTGCCATACGTCAACATCGGCGACTTCGTCTACATCGCCGAGGGCCCGCTGAAGGGCGTCAGCGGAACCATCCAGCGGATTAAAAACGAACAGCGACTTATCATTTCGATCTCGATGCTGCAACGTTCCGTTGCCGTCGAATTCGATATCGGCCAGGTGTGCCGGCAGGGTGTTCAGGGCTGGCCGCCGGTTGGTGCTGATCGCGCAAATATCGGATTACTCAGGATTCCCTAAACTTCCAATGCCTGCGAGAGACCCGCCGTTCGACGTGTGTTGCCGCGACTGTTGCAATGCGGCTCCGAGAACGCGCTCCGCATGGAGGCGCTCGCCGCACCTTATTGAGGCGCTGTGCCTGGAACAAGCGTGCGTGGTGCATCCGTTGTCCGAATCGTCTCGATTTCGATTCAGAGACGGATTTGAAATGCCACCGTAGCTGTCCGCGGTGAGCTTGCAAGAAAGGAGGAAGAGCAAATGCACGAGATTCTTGACGACATGGAAATGACGGAACTCGACCTGAAGCTGTCTGACCTGGAAATCATGGAACTGCAGACTGAAGACGCACTGGGTATCCCGGACCTGGGCGCTTCGTCCGCTAACACACTCTCATGTTCTAGCCTCTGTTGCGTGGTAATCCTGTAACAGCCGCTTACGCAGCGACGGGCTAAAACCCAATCCCGCCGGCGTATGCACCACGCACATCATTGAATCGCCTAACTCCGTGATATACATCGTCCATTCCGGAAAACTCTCAGAGCAGATCTTTGCTGTGCTTTCCAGCGAGCGCGTTACAGTTGCTTGGATGCCTGCTCATGTCGATGGAGCCGCCCAAGACTGGATAGTTATTGCTTCAGACAACATCCGGCTCGATGAGATACGCCGCTGGGCATCCGCCGCCTCGCAAAAAGGCATGAACCTGTTTCCTGTTCACGTGCAGGGCAGCGAGGCCGTGATCGGTCCGGATGTTCGCCCCGGCAGAGCGGGGTGCCTGGAGTGCTGGGAAAACCGGTACTTCCGAGGCAGGCCATGGCTGCGCAGATTCATGGAGCTGGCCGTTGAATGCGACGACCGGGAGCCCGATCCATGGCTCACGGAAGGTGTGCTGACGATTACTAGCCGGATTGCCGCGCGCCGGGTTGCGCAACTCGCGGAGGCAAACGAAGCGGCACGCGAAGGGCAGGTTTATTACCTGGACATCAAAACCTTTCGCGGGGCCGAATGGCCATTGATGCGAGACCACCGCTGCAAGTTCTGCGGGGACGCGGTAGATGATAGCCCCGAGCGGGCATCCATTCAGTTAGCTGGACGGTCTAAGCGCCACACCGAAAACGATCGGCTGCGACCCCTGTCGGAGTTACGGTCTCTGGCAGACACCTTCACCGGCCACCGGAGCAACATTATTGAGCGGAACAGCGAGCAATGGTGGTCCACGGGCGGCGGAGGCGTTGTGGTTTCATTTGGCGTGGCCCTGATCCAGGAGGCGCATCCTGAGCCGTGCTCCGGCTTCTCGATCTGCCAGAGCGACGCGCGAACGGCCGCGATACTTGAAGGGGTGGAACGCTACTCAGGTGTCGAGACGCGGGGATTTCGCTCTTCGACCCGAGGATGCTTCAACGAATTGCGCGACACGGCGCACGATCCGCGCAGCTTCGGATTGCACTCGGAACGCGAGTACCAGGCGAATGCCGGCCTGCATCGGTACTCCGATGACCTTGAGATGTATTTCGTCTGGGCGTATTCCTTCCGGGAACAGCGACAGGTGCTGGTGCCACTCCAAATCGGTTTCTTTTCCTGGCCGCGCCCGGGCGATCGCCTTTTCGTTCTCGGTGAGGGATCGTCTGGCTGCTCAATCGGGTCGTGCCTGGAAGAAGCGATCATGCATGGGCTCTTTGAGCTTGCGGAGCGCGACGCCTTCATGATGAGTTGGATCGCCAAATTGACTCCGCCGCGGGTCAATCTGGAAGACAGCACGGATCCCGAGATAAGGCATGTCATCAGGAAACTGAACAGCGCCGGGTTTGAACTGTCCGCGTTCAATATTACGACCGATCTGGGAATTCCAGCCATAGGTCTCCTGGCGTGCCGGGAGAATGCATGGCCGTTCATGATGGCAGGAGCCGCGGCACATCTGCGGCCCGAACGAGCGCTCAAGAAAGCCCTCCGTGAGTTGGCCGGGGGGCTTTCTCTATGGGAGTTGTCGGGCGACCGGGCCGCGCCAAGGGCCGCCGAGATGCTTGAGAATCCAAAGCTCGTACGCAAGCCCATGGACCACGGGCTGATGTACACCGCGCGGGAAGCGCGCCAGTTTTGCGACTTCATGTTTGCGAGCACGGAGCGGATCTCGATGAAAGACATGGCGGGGCCCGTGTCGGGATTCTGGTCCGGCGATCTTGGCAATGATGCCCGGGGTGTAATCCAGTGGCTCAATGAGCGTGGATTCGAGGTAATTGTCGTGAAACACACCGGGCCTGAGCATGAATCCCGGGGCCTGCACGTTGCAAAAGTGCTGGTCCCCGGAGCGCTGCCGGGAACCTGGGGAGATCATCTCTGGCGCACCGAGAACCTTCCCCGCCTGGATGCTGCATTGGCAAGTTCGGGGAGCGCGTCTCCTAATCTGGTTCCCCATCCGTACGCGTGAAGCTGTATCACGTATTGAAGGTGCGGCGCTTCGCATGAGGTTGCACCTGCTGTAGCAGTTCTTCCCTTCCCTGTTTGAAATGATCATGGAACCCCAGCTCCTATATCCGGCTGATGTGGCTGTCGAGCAATCGCCCGGCACTCTCATCCCCTTTGTCACGATGCGCAGCGGAGGGGTTCCTCCGGGTGGGCTTCGTGATCTTTTATTTGAAAAGACCATGGAGGCGGTGGATTGTCTGCTTGAGCTGGAGGCCGCCAATGCGCGAGACAGAGGGATCGCAGTCAAACTCCTCGAAACGCTCATTGGAGTAACTCCTACGGGTATAGGCGCCCGATTGGAGCTGATCAGTCTCAAGCGAGATATCTTCAACGACCGCGTTCCGCAGAAGCCATTGAGCGATGAAGCCCGACAACGCCTGAGTCCGAAAGAATGCGCGGTTCTTGAAGAGTGGACTGCTGTGCGCATGCGGAGACATCGAGCTGAAATCGAAGCGAAAGAAACATTCGCCAGCGAATCCAGGCAAAAATCGGCTGCACTCCGAAGGCTTTGCCAAAGGCGACACTTCCGCATCGCACTTGCCCAGGCTAGTCCGGCCCTGAGTGACGACCTCGACCGCGCAGGCAATCTGCCCACCCGGTTCTCAGCCGGTCAGACAAGCCGAATAGAGCGCTCTCTCATTCGTTACTACACTCGCAGCGCGATCAAATTGAGCCCATTCAGCAGCTTCATGCGAACTCGCGTTGTCCGATTGTCCAGCGCATGGTCGCCGTTGCCTGCAATGCTTCCGCAAAGAAGCGCCCTGAGAAGATCGGTGAGGATCAATCGCGCGATTGTCGCGCATTTCGCTCAGAAGATGGCCGAGCACCCGGAGATTCGGGAATCGATTCCGATTTTCCTGAACGGCGCGATTGCCCAGCACGGCGATCGTCTGCACATTCTTCGCTTGCGCCGCGACATGTCGCAGGCTTCGCGCCTCCGCATTCCCATCGAATCCATGGCACGCCTCAGGTATTCGCCAGCCTTGGGCCGCATACTCGATTATTTCTCGAGCCGCGCAATCAAAGGCGTGCATCTCGCGCAACTGGTCGAGGATTTCGCTGTCGAGTTCGGGAGCGCCGAGGCCGCATCGGGCTTCATTCAAAAGCTCATCGATATTGGGCTTCTTTTGCGGAAGATTCCTTTGCCCCAGGACGATTCATCCGCAGTTACGGCGCTGGCCGATGCAGCCGCGACCCTGCCGATGCCGAATGGAAGGCTTCGTGCGGTGACAGCGGAGTTCGATCGCCTGCGCGATCTTGAATTGCAACTGGAGAATGCCTCGGCCGCGCAGCAACCCGGGACTCTTGCTGCGCTGGCTGATGCCGTTCAGAGCACACATCGGGCCCTCGACGACGCGCGCGCCCCCGACTGGACGAGCCGGCTGGTTTCCGAAGAGGTTGTGGATGAGCCGGCTGCAGAGATGGCTCTTCCGGAGCGTTGGTCGCCGGCTCTCGACGACATGCGGAATTTCCTCGAGACGTACGGGCCGCTTCTGGACGTGAATTCCTCGCTTCGCGCCTCTATTCGTCATCACCTGATCAACGAATTCGGCGGTGGGCCGGTGGCGTTCTTGAAGTTTGTCGCCGGTTATCGCGCCGCTCTTCCTGTGGTTGGACAAGCCGGACAGGACATTGCCCTTCTCCGGAACCCGTTCCTGATTGACATGCTGGCGGCTCTCGAAGGCATGCGCAGCGAGTTGGGCGAAGTGATTACCGCCCCGGCGCCGCTTGAAGAAATCGATCTGAGAGATGTGGCCGTGCAGCGCCGGTGGGCCGAGCGCGTATCACGACTGGGAATGCCGCGGCCCGCTGGAGGCGCGAGCCTTGTCACGTGCTTTGTGCAGCCGTGCTTCGATCGCGACGGCTCTGCGGCTCTCGTGCTCAATCAGATGGACGCGGGACCATGCCGTACTCTGCTGCGCGCCGTATCGGCCATGAGCGATACGCGCGCAAAGAATGAGATGGTGACCGAGATCGCACGTTCGATCAGCACAATCTGGAGAGAAGCTCAGCCCTGCACAATTTACTCAACGTTTGATTATGAGCTGAACGCCTGCCCGATTGTGACGCGGCTTGTGCTCGACTACGAAGGCGACGCCGAAGACAGAGAACGTTCGATCCGAATGGGAGATCTTTCAATTGGGGTGACGGCTGATGGAAACGTAGAACTGACAGCCGGCCGAACTCCTGTTGTGGTTGTCCATTTCGGATCGGTCGCGTCGGCATTTCAGCCGCTCTGCACGGGCCTCCTCCTGGGAATCGCGCGTTCGGAGCCGATCCTCTTCCGTCCATTCGATCCGAGACACTGGAACGCTGAAGTTCCTTCATCGTGGCCCGAGATCGCGAGCTTCCCGCGCCTGGTATTCGGACGCTGCATTGTTCGCAGGCGCGGATGGCTCGTGAAGACGAGCGCATTGCCAAGACGAAGCCCGATGGAGCACCCCGCTTCCTATATTCTCCGCGTTCGCCGGTGGCAGCGCGAGGCCGGCATGCCTGACGAAGTATTTCTGCGTGCGCGCTCACTTGGAGAACGCAACAAAGGTGAGGATGCGACTTCCCGCTCCTCTACCCTGCCTCATAAGCCTCAGTATGTCGACTTCCGCAACTACCTTCTTGTCGAGAGCATGAACGAGCTCTTCAAAGACGTTTTAACCGCGGCATATTTTGAAGAGGCTCAGCCCTCTTTGAACGACTGGCGCGCAATGGGATTCATCCGGGCGCTCGAATTTGCGGTTGATGAGCGCATAGGGCCGGGGTCGGCATTTTAGAAGCCGCCACGCGAGAGAGACATGTCAATGCCAATGCGACAGAAACCTTCCGATGACTGGAACTGGGTTCGCGTCTACTATTTCGAGAAATGCAAAGACAGCCTCATTTTGGACGGCGTCTGGCCAGCTGTGACAACTCCTTGCAAGTGCGGGCACAGCGGTCAGGCATATTTCTATCGTGACTGGCAGGGCGGGCCGAATGTGCTTGCCGGGATTAAGAGTTGCTGTATCGGCAGAACCTCGCAGATTGTGGCCGCACTCGAGGAATATGTCGCTCTCCATCCTTCGACCATCGCGCTCGCCCAGGCCGAACAGGCGCACATCTCTGAATCGCTCCGGCGGCACGAGATGATACAGGACACGTGCACGCTGCGCGATAACAACTCCGTCGTGGTGGACCAGCATGATCCGGAAGGGCCTTTCGTGAAGGACCCGGGGGTGAAGAAGGCGTACAGGGAGTACCTTTCGCAGAGCTCTCTCTACTGCATTCGATGGCTGCACAGAGTGCGCAACGAAGGGCACGACCGAACCGAGGCTGCATTACATCTTCTTGTGGCTCTCATCTGGCTTGTCGATCCCGCGCGCCTTCGGGCACACGTAAGCCTGATGTCGCATGCGATTGGATTATTCAATGGCGTTCCCGAAGGGGGCCGTTTTTACCATGCCTTCGACGCACACTATTCGTCTCCCTCCGGGGCGGCGATTCGCAGGTTGGTCAACAAGGACGTGTGCTTACTGAAGGATGGCCGCGACACCCTGCCCGACATGAGTGAGTTTTTGTCGATGCTGCGCCTGTTCCTCGACGACTTTTTCGATTCGACACTGTCGGGCCAATACCAGCCTGAACCGATGGGGGAACTGATCAATTCAAGCCCCGCATGGAGATCCTGGCAGATGACTGTAAGCCTGCTGTACCGGACTCTGAACCAGCTGGGAATCACCCCGCTGCAACGGTTCCTAGCGGGTTACATGATCTCGAGGGCGTGCACGGACATTTATGGCGATGACGCACTGGATCTGCGCAACCTTATTCAGCGCAGCCGTTCGGATGCGGAATCTCTGCTCACCTACTTCGCTCCCCAGATTCAGCGATTGGAGGCGCGCGAATGTTAAGCGAAACGGCGGTAAATTCCCGGCTATCGGCGATCCGGCTGGAGAAGGCGGATGACGTTTCAATCGGCTACAGCAACGGACGATGGACAGTGCGCGGAGGCGGCGAGCCATTGTTCTTTCGATTGCCAGCCGGCAAAACATTTGCATTTCTCGATGAGATGCGCGACGGAGGTGTGCCGCTTGAGAGGCTTGACAGAGACGGCCGTGCCGATGAGGCCGGAGGCTGCGCCGTCGAGCAACTCGGCCGGTTGTGGCGGCAGGGACGCCTGGTCAAGGCAATCTACGATGGCGACGAACGGATCGCAGCGCTATTCAACTTCAGCGATGTCGAACTGCTGTACAGCGATTTCGACCCATCCATACCGTTCGTCATCACCGAGGATACCTGCCTTCATCGCGAAGGCGATTCGGCCATTCTTGAGACATCCGCAAGCGGCGCCTACCTGCAGATTCTGGACACACGGATCCTGAGAATCTCACTGCCTTTTTTCAAGCCGATTAAGTGTGAAGAGTGGGCAGCCGAGGTGCAGGTTCCTGAGAACGTCATCGTTGCGCTTGCCGATTGCCTTCATAGCATCCGCGTCATCGAGCCGGCGGCGAATTCGTCCGCGAGCATTACGCAGGCAAGCGGATGGTCGTTCGCAAACCGCATGGCTCATGCCCGCAGCCGCGTCGGACGGCACATTGGACAGTATGGTTCGCGCTCAAGTTATCCCGGGCGATTGGACGATCCGCTCCAGTCCTCCGATCCTCCGGATTCGCGCACGATCGAACTCGAGCGGCCGCAGGTGAGCGAACTCGCCGCAAACGACTGCTCATTTACTGAAGTTCTCGAAAGCCGCCGCTCAATCCGCGAGCACGGAGAAGTTCCCATTGATCTTCCCCGGCTGGGTGAGTTTCTCTTCCGGTCCGCGCGAGTGGTGGGAAAGGCCGGCTGGAGAGGGCAGGAGATTGCGCTTCGGCCGTACCCCTCCGCCGGCGGCCTGCACGAGCTTGAGATATATCCGCTGATCAATCGGTGCAACGGATTGCCGCAGGGCGTTTACCGGTATGATCCCTTCGGTCACCGCCTCATTCACCGCGCAGATCCCGGCCCTGGAACGGCGACGCTCATTGGCGAGTGCTACCGGGCGACCCAGATGCAGACGGAGCCGCAGGTGCTCGTCCTCGTCGCCGCCAGGTTCGCGCCCGTAAACGACAAGTACGATTCCATTGCGTACAGCCTGATTTTGAAGAACACCGGATGCCTGCTGCAGACGATGCACCTGGTCTCGAACGCAATGGGCCTTGCCGGATGCGTTCTGGGCGGCGGCAACTCCGATTTGTTCTGTAAGACTGTTGGATCTGATTTCTGGAAAGAGGGCACGGTTGGAGAGTTCCTGCTTGGCTCCAGGCGTGTTGTGCGGCAGCGCACCTGAACTCATACTCGCCATGAAAGGCCGGGCGTAATCATGTACGGGACAATTCGCGAACGAACAGCACGCGAGACTCTGAGCCAGATTGAACCGCTGGCGCGTTCACTCGGCGTAACGAGAGTGGGAAACCTCACCGGCCTCGACCGGGTGGGAGTCCCCGTGTGGATGGCTGTGCGGCCTTTGGCAAAATCGCTCACCGTCGCGCAGGGCAAAGGCCTCACGGATGAACTTTCCAGGTGTTCTGCTCTCATGGAAAGCATTGAAACTTATCATGCCGAGCAGGCCATGCCCGATGCGATTGAATGGCCACTCAGCGCCTATCAAACGAATGCCGAGTTCATTGACCCGAACAGGGTTCCGCTGCGCGCGCCTCTGCGAGGAGATGATGATCCACTCATCTGTTGGGTTGAAGGCCGCGACCAGGTCAGAGATGCTACGCGCTGGATTCCACATGAACTCTTTGCGCTCGACTCCACGCGCCGCCGCTCGCGCCCGCCGGTTTTTGCCGCTTCGAGCAACGGCCTCGCGTCCGGCAATACACGCAGAGAGGCAATCCTCCACGGTATATGCGAAGTGATCGAGCGCGACCAGACGTCTCGCTGGATGCGCGACCATGCAGGTGTTTCGAGTTCCAGCTCAAAGGTGGTTCTCGACACTGTCAATGATCCGGATTGCAGAGAGATCGTCGACAGGTGCCGGCGCGCAGGACTCGATCTGCACGTGTGGTCAGCGAGCGTCGACATTGAGATCCCGGTGTTCTGGGCGGTGGTAGCGGATTTCCGCGATAACGCCTGCTTTCCTCACCGCGCGGTCGGCTCTGGTTGCCATCCGATCAAGGAGATTGCCTTGAGCCGGGCTATGACCGAAGCTTTGCAGGTCAGGATCAGCAACATCTCTGGGCTGCGCGACGACGTCGGATGGGTGAGGTATCGCGACGACGCCATCCGCTGTCCGGGTTCGTGGATCGCCGAGATTCGCGGACAAAAGGAATCGGTGGACTTCGGCTCGATTCAGAGTCTGCCTTGCCCTGAACGCATTCCGGATCTTATGGCTTCTGTACGGCAGTCGCTTGAGAGTGCGGGCATCAGGGAGATCATCGTGGTCGATCTCACCCGGAACGAGATCGGTGTTCCTGTTGTGTTCGTTTGCATTCCCGATCTTGGTTTATTCCTGCACCAGGATCACGGAAGACAGCGCGGGATCGAACGTTCGCTGCGTATAGGCGTATAGCATGAAGAGCTGCGTCTTTATTGGCCCGAGCGGAAGAGGCATACCTCACCCACCTGGCATTGACATGCTCGGGCCAGCGCGTCTTGGATCAGTTCATCAGGCCGTGCTCGCCGGTTATAAGCGCATTGCGCTCGTTGACGCCTACTTCGGAAATGTTCCATCGGTTTGGCACAAGGAACTTCTCTTTGCGATCGCCAGCGGATGCGAAGTCTGGGGATCATCGAGCACGGGCGCATTGAGGGCGGCGGAACTTGACGTCTACGGAATGCGCGGTATAGGCGCCGCGTACCGATTGTTTCGCCGTGGCGCGCTCTCAGGCGAAGACGAACCGTGCCTGCTGCACGGCGATCACGCTTCCGGATACATTCATCTGACGTATCCGATGCTCAACATTCGCTCCACCCTTCGCACAATGCGAAGGCTCGGATACTTCGGAGCAAGCGCCGAGGAAGACTTCACCAGGGAGATGAAACTTATTCATTTCACCGAGCGCAGCCAGGAAGCGGTCAGACAGGTGTTTCAGGAGCATGTCGGCGCATCGTCCAATTCTCTGTGGCAGCGTTTTGTCTCCGCCTACACTGACATGAAGAAGCAGGATACCTGCGCGCTATACAGAGCACTGGAGCGATCTTCCGCATTAACTGGAACACTCCCGCAGAATTGGCAATTTCCCCGGACCACTTTCTGGGTCCGTCAGTTTATCGCTCACAACGATGACTTTCCGCCGCTCGAAGGCGATTATGCATCGACGGGCGCGAGCATCTGGCGCGCGTGAAGTTCCAGCCCGGTACGGCAAATGCCCCGCCGCTGCAAGTTCGCAGGTCAACAGTTGAGCGGGTCGGGTTACCACAGAGCGAAGGTCTACCACAAGATGGTCATGCAAACCGCCTGCATTCCAACGCGAACTGACCGCGAGACCCGCCTACTTTGCTCGCTCGATGAGGCAGTGTCGGCTTACTGCTCAGGCGAAACGCGCACTATCGACTCCGGGGCCGTGGTGGAGCGGGTGCTTGCCGCGATGCATCAGGAACTTCGTGCACAGGATGGAGCCACGCAATGGATCTATCTTCGCGTCGCAGTCAAGCCTGGCGCGCAGACTTCGGTCGCTATCTGCGAGGTCGCATCTTGTATCGACGAATGCAACAACCACGTTGCCATTTCGCAATGGTGGTGGCTCAATAAATGGGACCCTCTCGGTCCGGCGCTCCGAGTCCGTATCCAGACGCCCACTGCATCTGCCCGGGAGACAACGCATCTTCTCCTTTCCTGCCTTGAAAAGCGAGGACTCGAGGCGACACTGCCGCGCTATGAACCTGAACTTCTTCTTTTCGGCGGGCACGATGGAATCGAAATCGCTCATCGCCTCTTCGCAATCGACAGCATGTTTCTCGTGAGCTGGTTGCGCAGCACTGAAGCTCGCAACCTGCCGGTCGTGCCGCCGGGGCTGTCCTTCGCCCTGGTGATGCACCTCGCGCGCGGCGCGGGGCTCGATCTATTCGAGCAGTGGGACCTATTCGACCGTCTCGCCGCCAAGCGCACTGCCGGCCCGGAACAAAATGCGACCGAAGCAAGCTGTATCCGCATTGTGAAGCAGTTGCTCGCAGCCCCGGCTGAATCGCTGCTCCCGATTTTCAGTGATCCGCTCCGTGTCCTGGTGAAGAAGCATCTCGACAATCTTCAGAATGTCGGCATGCAAATCGCACAAGCATATTTTGGCGGACGGCTTGACTGCGGCTTGAGGGAGTTCCTTGTGCCGGTCGTCCTGTTTCATTGGAATCGCATCGGCCTGGCCGCCTCTGCACAGGGCGGGTTCGCACGCGCCGCTGCGCAGGAACTACGTCATCTGAGCCGGGAAGGGAGAGAAGCGCGGAATGCGACCACACCAGCTTAGATTGCGTGGACTTGTGCAATGCCGGCCCACAGATTCCGGGCTGCTTTTCCGCTACGGTGACTCTATCCTGCCCATTCGCGGAATCTCGGCTTCATCATGGTCCCGGGTCATTCATTCTCGTCTCGAGCATTTCGATGAACCACTGCGCCGTGAACCAGTACATACGGCGGACGATGAGATTCACAACCGTCTTTACAGCGCGCTGAAATCCGCAGATATGCTCTATGAGCGCCTGGATGATGATCCCGATGAGATTTCAAACGCGCTTCGAGCCCGGTTCCGGGCAGAGATTGCGAGGCTGGAAGCGACAACGAACCGGCCTCTTACGCTCTTTACGACGGTTCGTATGCGGCCTCTGCTCATCCTCGCGTCAATTGACCTCGTGTGCTCGATTGCCGAGGCGGCCATTGAGTCAGGCATGGCCAACATCGGCCTGTGCGTTCCCCAATTCCCGAAACGATTGACGGATGCAATCGCCCACTTGCACTCGCGCTACGACGATGAGATTCCAAACCTGCGGCTGACGGCGGTTTCGACGCCCGGTGCCGGCCCGCAAAACCGGGAAGCTGATCTCTGGCATTACATTGTGGCTGCCGGCGTGACGGACGAGGATTGGACGAGCGTTGACAATCTCCTCGATAAACAAATTGGCGCGACCTCGACGACTGTACTTGCCTTGTGCGCGGGCACGCAGCGCGTGGTGACGGGCCCCATCGACGCACGGCCTGGATCAACGTGCACGACGTGCATCAGGCGTTACTGCTCATCCCCTGATTCGCAATGTGCATTCGGATTGCCCGCCGCTCGCATGGTTGATCTGCAGATTGGATCCCGCTTGCTCTTTCAGCAGCTCTGGGACATTGCAAGCGAGATTCCGGGAGCGATGATCGAAGACACGATCCTTGATTTCGACATCCAGTCATGCAACCTGGAACGAAGACCACGGCCGAGAAACGCGAATTGCCCGCGGTGCGCGAGTGTGCCGCGATTGACTGAGCATCGCTTCACAGACTCGTGGGATGAAACCGCCCAGGTGTCTCTCCGCGAACTCTGCCGCAGGGCGGAGAGAGCTTATGCGGACGAGAAGACCGGGATGATTGCCGCGGTTGATGGAGTTGACCTCTTGCAATATCCCTTCGCCAAGTGCGCTGCGCAGATTTCGGATCGCTGGAAACCGGAGGGCGCTTCCGGCTGGTGCGTCGAATCCGGAGAGGACCTGGTGGCGGCACGGTGGCATGCGGTCTGCCGGGCAATCGAGGTTTCTTATGAGGAGATCATGTGCGCCCGTGCGCGCGCGGGACAGACAATCCCTGTCTTCTCCTGCTTGAATGAGTTTCTTGGCGACGAGATCCCATCGCGCGGCCACGTGGCTTCTGCTTCAAGGTGGGATGCGCTCAAAGCGGAGGCCTTTTACCGTTCCGTCGCGCGCTACATGAACATCGCCGGCGACTGGCATGCGCTTCAATGGATGGACAGGCCTCCAATCTCCAGTGTCGAACTCGGTTATGCCTACCTTGCCGATCTCAACGAAACGGAAGCCATCGCGATCGAGGAATGCCGGCTTGGTTGCACAACGATTCGAGGGCTGAGATTTCGGCGCGGGAATGAGACTTACAGCGTCATCGCTGGTCCGGACTCGGGCCCTCTTTGGCTACCCGGGATTCAGGACATTTGCATCGCCCTCGACGGTTCTTCGTCTCCTGACACCGGGGCGCCGGAGATTCGAACGAGATTTCGGGCTGTTCATCCTGGCGATCCAGCTTCGCTGGAATTTCAGATTCGCGAGTTGCGCGAATCGGCAGCTTTGGAATTTCGGTGGACGCCCCTGCACGACCCAGAGATGACCAAAAGGCTTCCGCTCTACCTAGCCTACGCAAGCCTCTTTCAACAGTAGATCCTCGAGACGGCGCTCAGACATGGAACTTCTTCGGATGCAGCACACCGAACACGATCGAACAGACGAACGGGAGCCGGTGATCTACATGTCTGAACCGGTGGCGATTCTTTCGCCTCGGCGCGTCCTGATGCGAAACAAAGTCACGGGGCGATCGGTGATCGTCGACCGGGCCGCAGCCAGAATTGCCGCACGGTGCGACACGCTCGCGACTCCAGAGCAGCACTGCAAGCGTGCGCAACTTGCAGTCAGCGAAGATCCTGCTGCGGCACAAAGGTGCGTGCAAACAGCGCTCGATACTGGTCTGTTCGTGACAAGGGACTACCTTGCCAGCTACTTGCGGCATCCGCTCGCAGGCAAACGCCCCGAATCCCGGATCGACGTAGTCGGGATTCCAACGTGCAATCGGCCGCACATGCTCGACCGCGTGCTCAACAGCCTTATCGGCCACATGCGCGCGCATGGCCGCAATGCGACTGTTCTTGTTCTCGACGACTCGAGAACGCCGGCCATGCAGGCAGCGAATGCAGCTGTAATAGCAAACCGCCAAAGAAACTCGTCGATCGTAATCCGGCATATCGATGACACAGCCAGGGACAGTTACATTGACCAGCTTGAGCATGACATCGGACTGAAGCCGGGCGCTCTGCGTTTTGGCTGCGCGAGAAACGATTCCTACTGTTCGACTGCAGGCGCCGCGAGAAACATGCTGTTGCTCCTGTCGTGCGGGCGCGGCGCTCTCTTCCTCGATGACGACCACCTCTGCCAGGTAATTGCGATTCCCGATGCCACCAACAGGGTTAAGCTGGCCAACGAAACGATGATCCGCCGGTTCCTTGCGAGCACGGAAGATGTCGAAGACAGCCTCTACGTGACGGAAGACATACTCGGGCTGCACGAGCGAATGCTCAACTTCAAGATCCCGGCGCTTGCTTGGGATACAGATCAACTCAACGACGCGCAGGGACTAGCATCTGAAACCTACCGCCGCCTCGGCCGTGAGAACCTGCGCATTATCACCTCGCAGATGGGCATCTTCGGCGATTGCGGCGTGGACGATCCACTGTCGCATATCCTGGCCGAGGACAGCGAATGGCGCGAGTTGGTCAAGGATCCGAGCGCCTATACAAACGCAATGCGGGGCCGCCTGGTATTGACCGGAACCAGGGAATTCCTGATTACTCCGCGCATTCATTCTCAGGCCGGCTGCCTCGCGGTGGATAACTCCAACGGCCTTCCGCCATTTCTGCCAGTGATGCGCGGAGAGGATGTTGTTTTCGGATTGTTGATCCGCATCTGCGCGCCAGAGGGCCTGTTCGGATTTCTTCCCCGCGCGATTGTTCATTCGCCGGATACCTCTCGCGAGTTTGCGGAAGGAGCGGCGCTCAAGCGAGCCGGCCGCTTTTCGTTCGCGGAAACCATCAATCTTCTCCTCACGGGAGCGGGTGGAGTATGGGGCGACGATTTCGGAGAACGAATGCGGCTGTTGGGCAGGTCGCTCCGGAACCTGATGACCGCAGGCGATGATGAGTTACGGGATTACCTCCACCGGATTGTCGATCCAATCCTGATCAACTGGATTCAAAGGCTGGAACAGCGCCTGGATGGAGCCAATCGCCAATTGCCCTGGGCCGCAGAACTCAGTGCCGTTCAGAATCGCCTGCTGGCCGGTCTGGACACTTTCGATCCCCTGCAACCGTTTGATCTGGAGCCCGGCTCTACAACAGGAAGTACCCCCTCCGCAGTGTTGCGGACCGCGGTAACCGCATTTTCAGAGTTGCTCGAGTTGTGGCCGGCGGTTCTCGACCACGTCCAGAGGCATCCGCTCGAATAGCCCCGAAGGAAATCGCTTCCCTGCCCCAGGCTTTGCGCACTTCAAACTCCCTAGTCATGTGAAGACAGTTCTATCGACAGACAACCAGTCTTGACGAGGTTAATACTCATGACAACACTTGCCACTCAATCTCTCGATCACAATGAGGTAATACGCATCGACCACCCGACGCCTGAAGGCGCTGTCGCGGCGGTGAGTGTGCGGGACCTTCGCAAGTCATACGGCGCTGTCGAGGCTGTCCGCGGGATCAGTTTCGACATTCCGGAGGGCACCATCTTTGGCCTGCTGGGGCCGAACGGAGCAGGCAAGACATCCACGATCGAAATGATCGAGGGTATCCGCAAGCCAAAGAGTGGAACGGTAAGAGTGTGCGGAATTGATCCGTTTGAAGATGGCCTCGCCGCGCGTCAACTCATCGGGGCTCAATTGCAGACAACAGCCCTGCATGGCATGTTGCGCGTGCGCGAGGCCCTTGTGCTCTTCGCCAGCTTCTATAAGGCGCCGATGGATGCCGACAAATTGCTCGAGTTCGTAGGGTTGGGTCATCGCAGAAAGAGCTACTACTCCACGCTGTCGGGCGGAGAAAAACAGCGGGTCGCGCTCGCTCTCGCGCTCGTAGGCAGTCCTCGCATCCTCTTTCTCGACGAGCCGACAGCCGGACTCGACGCTCAGATCCGTCACGATCTGCACGATCTGATCCTCGACATGAAAGAACAGGGCCGAACCGTTCTTATTACGACGCACTACATCGAGGAGGCAGAGAAACTCTGCGACCGGGTCGGCATCATCGATGAAGGCCAGCTCCACGTGATCGGCCAACCACGAGAGCTTATCCGCGAACTGGGAGAAGGAGATCGCCTGGAACTTACGTTTCGCGTGCCGATCGAGCCATCCCAGATTCAAGCGCTGCCGGGAGTCGAAAGCGTGATCGGGAGCGCAGAACACCTGGTCGTTCGTGGCGCCAGCGGCGGCAGGATGTTGGCGGCAATCGCTGTTCATGCGTACCAGGCGGGCAACGAAGTGCTTGAGGCTAAGGTGTTGCCCACAACTTTAGAAGACGTCTACCTGAAAATCACCGGCCGGAGGATGAGCGCATGAAACCCCTTCTCATGATCACCTGGACAAATATCCGCCTTTCGTATCGCGCCAAGGTGGCATTCTTCTTCATGTTTGTAATGCCCGTTGGCTTCTTTTTCATCTATTGCGGCCTCATCGCCCACGGACAGCCGGACCAGGTCGCCGGGCTCATGCAGCCGCTCGTGATTCTTTTGGCCATCACCAGCGGCCTTTACGGCGTTGGAGGAACGCTTGTCGGATTGCGGGAACGCGACATTCTCCATCGCTTTCACCTGGCACCGCTGACCGCCGTCCAAATCGTAATGAGCAACATTCTTGCCACGTACATCACATTTATTCCCATCGTGATTTTGATGTTCGCAATGGCAAGGTTTCTTTACCGGGTGCCGCTCCCGGCAGATGCCGCATTGGGCTTGCTGGCCGTGCTTTCGCTCGGGTATATGGCAATGGGCGGGCTGAGCATGGTAGTAGCCGGGCTTGTAAATACATCTCAGGAATCAAGCATTGTGCTGCAGGTGCTCTTCTTTGTTCTGCTCTTTCTGTCGGGAGCGAGCGTTCCCCTCGCGCACATGCCGCATTTTGTTCAAAGCCTCTCTCTGTGCCTGCCGCCCACACTCATGATCCTGTCGGGCCAGGGCCTGCTTATCGCGCATCATCGGCTCTACCTTCATGTTCCGGAGTTGATCGGACTGGCGTTCATGGCGATTTCGTCTCTCGCCCTGGCCACCACGGCGTTCCGGTGGGAGAATGACGGCCGGCCCGACCGCCGCAGGCTTGGCCCCGCAGTTCTGGCGATTCTGCCCTCGATTCTCGTAGGCATCTGGCTGAACTCGTCTTCCTCGGTCAGGCAGAACAATAACTATTTGCTCAGTCCTTCGACTCAAATCACCCAACCCGCGCAGCCGCAGTCACTCCCGAACAATCAAAACCGATAGTCTTTCGCTCCATCCTGAGTCCACATTCCAGATCCGAATTTTCATCAATGGGCCCCGGTTGCAAATTGAGGAGCGCCACCGCCATGAAGGCCACGTCCCTGTGACTCCCGATCTTAAGTACATGCCGGATGCAATCGATGCGATGCCTCAGGTGCGCCACTCTCCGGCCATGCGCTCCACTGAGGCGATCCGCTGGCTTGGGATCGTCACCCGGAATCGCTCCGCGCAACTGCGCCGCTGCCTCATCTCCTATGCACGTCATCTGCGCAAATTCGAGCGCGAGTACGAGGTGGCGATTGTGGACGATACGGAAAACCCCGCCGAGCGGCGAATAACGCGCGAGTGGCTGCGCGAATTTCAGCGGCGGCGGCGGATTCGCATATCGTACGCAGGCAGAGAGGAGAAGCAGGCATTTATTCAAAAACTGGCATTCGCCGGAATCCCTCCCGAGGATTTGTCATTCGCACTTGCGCCTTCCTCCCATCTCATCGAGTCGCCGGGAGCGAATCGAAATGCTCTCCTGCTTCAGACCGCGGGCTCGCTCGCACTCTCGTGCGACGACGACTCGATATGCCGGCTCAGGGCACTGTCACATGGGCAAATGCCCAATGGCGTCAGCTCTTATGGAAATGCCGACATCGAGGTTCAGTTCGCGCACGACCGGCTCTCTGCGCTTCAATGCTTCCCCGCGGCAGAATTCGACCTCATGTCGGCCCACGAAACGTTGCTTGGGCGCGATCTGGAGGAATTCATTTCGCCCAACCGGGCCAACCTCGGATCGCAGGCGAAGTTCATCGGCGCTAGCACGGTTACCGACCTCGTCTATCGCCGGGGGCGAGTCGGCGTTACGCTCACCGGAATTCTTGGTGATCCCGGCATGCCGGATCTGATGGGCTTCATGCTGGCGCGCGGAGACATCCGGCGGCGCTTCCTCGACTACTGGTCAAGCCGCGGCAAGCTGGATGCAATCAACGTGGTCAGTGGGGTCCGGCATCCAATCGTATCGCTCAAGTCCTCCATCATGACCACGACCGCCACTGGAATCGATCACAGAACTATATTGCCGCCCTTCGTCCCCGGCGGCCGTGGCGAAGACACGTTGTTTGGACTCTTGTTGAATAAATGCAATCCGGAGCTTTACACCGGCTTCGTGCCGGCGGCGTTGCTTCATGCAAGAAAGGACGCCGCGCTGCACCGCCGCCTTACCTACTCGCTGAGGTTGGGTGACATCCTGGCGGCCATCGTCACAGGGTCGGCAGAAACAATCGTCCCGTCTCCGGCGCGGCGAATGGAACTGCTGGCCAGCCATTTGCTCGAATGCGCGCAGGCGCCGGCCGCGGACTTCGCACGCTATCTGCACACTTCGGCTCTGCGCCGCATAGTAGGTCAAATCGAGAACTGCAGGCGACTGCTTCGCGAATTCAATTCGGAACCCGCCGCCTGGGCGTCTGAGCTGCTGCCGTGGCTCGCCGATATGGAATCAAGGCTCGATGACGCGTCCATCGGACTTCCTACCGACGCTACAGAGTTACGCGCCTGGACCTTTGAAGGTATCCAGGCAATTGTCGGAAAACTTGGCCGCCTGCTGCGCCTCTGGCCTCAAATTCATTCCGAGACGCTTGCGTTGCAGGCTAGCGGAATCCGAATCGCAGCGCCGGTCTAAATGATCGGACCTCAACCCAGCATGTAACCGGGCGGCGCCGCGGTCCTGACTCATCCGGCATCCCTGGCAATGCCTCCCAAGAGGAGAACCCGTGAATATTCTCGTGATTCATAACGATGTTCCCAGGCCCGATCGAAACGGCGCCGAAGCGCGTCTGATGGATATTCTCACAGCGCTGCGGCTCCTGCACCATACCGTAACGCTTGTCACCGTGAACACATGCGCGGAGCACAAATATGCCGCTGCCCTTGCCGATTGCGGCATTGCACTTTACTCCGGAATGGCCGACGGAAGCATATTCGACGAAGCGACCGGCGAGTCCGAAGATGCCTTCGGAACGCTCCTCAAGAAGCACAACTTCGACCTGGCAATCCTGACGCTATGGTTCTGGTCGTTCCTTTCCGGTCCCGAGATCTACATGGACAAGCTGTGGTCGGCGTCTCCGCGAACGGCGATCGCCGTCCTCACAGACGATCGTCACGGCTTGCGCCAGCGGCAACTTGCGAATCTCACGGGATCACTTATCGACCTCGAATACGCCAAAGATGTGGAGGAGCGCGAGCGCAGCATCTATGCGAAAAGCGACCTGGTCCTGACCATCACGGAGGCGGAGAAAGCCGCAGTGCGGTCGTGCGCTCCTCATGTTCCATGCTTCATCATTCCATTCTCGGCCGCCATCGCAACGCCACGCGCGAGTTACGAAACGCGCTCCGCACTGTGCATGCTTGCAAATTTCTCGAACACCGGCGCTCAGGACGCAGCCCTGTGGTTCTCAACCGGAATAGCGCCCATCATTAAGCGTGAACTTCCGGACGTGACGACAATCTTCGCCGGATGGCAATCCGAGAAAATGACTGCCATTACGGATGTGCACGCACGATTGCTGGGTCCTGTTTCAGACCTTGGTGGATTGCTCGACTCCACCCGCGTCTTCATTTCTCCGTTGCGCGTCGGCACGGGAATCGCAACCAAGAATGTCACGGCGATGGCGCACGGAGTGCCCGTGGTCACAACGTCGATCGGAGCACAGTCTCTCGGAGTCGAAAGCGATGACGCGATACTTGTCCGTGACTCGCCTTCAGAGTTCGCCACCGCGGTGATTCGGGCATACACCGACGCGGACTTGTGGCGGAAACTGTCGGCTAATGGCAGAGAGCACATCAGACGCGAATTCGGGGCCCGGCCCGAAACCGCGCTTAGCGCGATCCTCGAGCAACTGCCATTCATTCAGCACGACCGCAGGAAACACTCTCCAGCCTCCAGCACGAGGTGGATCGAACGGCTCCCGATCAGCCTGCAGTTCACCCACCAGGTGAAACGCAGCATCAACCTCCCGAGAGACGCTTACCTCTCCGCCGGATTCGCACTGCTGCGCAAAGGGCGGCCTGAAAGCGCAGCGGTTCAGTTCCGGCACGCGATGTCATTTATGAAATTCATACCCTCTTCAAGTGACAAACTCTCTCGAGCATTGACAGGCCTCAGGCAATGCTACGAGGAACTCGGTGACGAAGAGCTCTGCAGCCGGTACAGCACCGAACTTCAATCTGACCTGGAATTGCCCACCAACGAAAAGGTGCTCGCAGGCCCGCTCAGCGAGCGTTCTTCCGTTTCCGGAACGCACAAGCCGGGATCTCGTACACCCAACGGCACTCACGCGGCCACCGGAGAAATGGCTAAAAGTTCGGCGCCTCCCACGGTATCCGGAGATAATCCCACCGGCAACATCGGCAGTGATATTGCCCACCAGAACTCCGCTCGAGATCGAGTCTCTGCGCAGCGAATGGTCAGCACGATCCTCGATCGCGTCGGAGCAACCGGCCAGTTCTGGAAGCCATCGCCGCCAAAACTGCCGGAAGGCGCCGCGGATTATCTGACGTCTTCCAATGCGTATCTTCAAAGTCTGATATGGGATTACGCCGAGAGCGCAAGCCCCGCGATGAAATTCACCCAGTGGTCCCGCAGTTTCATTCACAGCGATGTTCCTCTCCATGCGTTTCGCGGAGACTGCGCTTACGTTTGGCAGCGCAGAGACGCAAACCTGCCGGTTGCGCACCTTCTTACTGCCTATTACTTGTTGAGCTGCGGCGCGGGCAACCTGCTCCAGTCGATGGAGGAAGACGATTACTTCGGCGCCTACACCATATTGATGGGGAGCGGAAAAGTTATAAGCAGAGACCTTCTGGACTCAATTTCGGAGATTTCATTCCTCGAGCGTTCGATCGGGTTACTGAGCGGAAGCATATCGGGGGTGATTGATGTCGGCAGCGGATACGGAAGGCTCGGTTACCGGCTCGCGCGTGCCTGTTCAACCCTGAATAGGATTCTGTGCGTAGATGCAATTCCGGAATCCACCTTTCTCTGCGATTACTATCTTCGTTTTCGAGGGGTCGCAGACAGGGCTCATGCAATTCCATTCGTAAATATTGAAAGGGCGCTCGACGAAACCCGCCCGGCGCTTGCCGTCAGCATCCATTGCCTGGAAGAGTGTTCGTTCGCGTCGACAAGCTGGTGGGTCCAGCTCCTGCGCCGCTATTCAGTCCGTTACATTTTTGTCGTTGTTAACCCAATCTCAATTCGCGGCGACGAACTATTGAGTTTGGAGCCAGATGGCAGCAGGCGTGACTTTGCCGCAGCAATTCGCGATGCCGGATACCGACTGCTTTGCAGAAGGCCGAAGTACGAGGACCCCGAAGTGCAGCGGTTCGGCGTTTCGCCCGCATATTATTCACTCTTCGAGCTTAGCCGCTGAAACAGTCTCGATTGATGAATGCAAGTCAACGCGCACGTTGAATATCGGAAATCAGTCCGGCCAATTCCGCAAATTCGCCTGGCGAAAACGGCTCCCGGACCATAGATGTGGCGATTCGCAAAGCTCAGGCCAGTTGCAAGTCGTCCATGGCGCCACGAGGAAAACTCGTGGATTCGCGCACGACAAGGCGCGTTTCAATTCCGTATTCGCGCTTTGGATCGTTGCCCTCCACATGAGCCTTGAGGGCATTCACGGCAGACCGCGCAAGATCGAGCCGCGACATGTGGACGGAGGTGAGTGGCGGAATCATGACACGCGCCATGTGCAGATCGTCGAACCCGACCACGGACATCTCACGCGGGACCTGCACGTTCGAACGGTAAAGCTTGTGCAGGACTCCGAGCGCGGTCATATCGTTTGAGCACATCACCGCTGTTGGCCTTGGCTGCAATAGGAGGAGCTTTTCAGCGGCGCTGATTCCCCCTTCCAACGTGTGGTCGCCTTCCACAATAAGCGCCGGATCGGGGCGGATGCCGCATTCAATCAATGCGCCGGTTATGGCTGTGAGCCGCGATTGTGCTGAATGCAATCCATGAGGGCCTGCGATGAATGCAATCTTCCTGTGTCCAAGAGCGGCGAGGTGCTGCACTCCCTGCCGGATCCCCTGCGAATAATCCACCTTCAGCAGGCTGACCCCAGGCCGGTCCGGCCCCTTGTCCACAAAGACGAGGGGAATGTCGCGCTGCGCCAACGGTTCCATCGACGATTCCTCCTCGCCGAAGGTCAACACTGCCACACCATCGGCCTTGCGCTCGAGCATGCGGCGAATGCAGAGCGACAGGCGGGCGGGATCGGAGTTGGTAGAGCTGACGAGAATCTCGTATCCGTTTTCGACGGCTACCTCTTCAAATCCGTGGATGAGCTCTGGAAAGAAGGGGTTTGTTATCTCGGAAACAATGATTCCCAATAGACCGCTGCGGCCGGATACCAGCGCGCGCGCTTGTGAATTAGGGAAGTAGTCAAGCTCGCGAATGGCATCCCAAACCTGCTTGGCGAGCTTGGGATTGACGGTGGGAATGCGATTGATCGTACGCGACACCGTGGCGATCGAGACATTGGCTCGCTTGGCGACGGCGCGAATATCCATCAGGACCTTCTTGCTCGAAGCACTCGCGCGGGATGAACGTGATCCTGTTTGCATAAGGGCAACGGCTGCGGACTTTCCTCTCTTCTGAACCTGTTGCAACTCGCTTCCGTGCTGCGCGGACAGGCGAAATTACCAACCTGTTGCTATTGCGGCAGCAGCTCGAATTGGTGCGGTTTGGGCTGCGCCGCATTTCGCTGCTGATCGGCAAGCGCCGCATCCTTGGCGTTCAGGATCGCGGTTATGCTTCCTTCGTCCTGCACTTTTGGATCCTCGATAGCCGTGATGAAGTTGGACTGGTCAAGCCGGGTTCTCTTCATTTCAATTCCGTCAACTTCCTTCGCCTGGCTCTCCATGGGCGTCGGATAGAGCGCGAGGTTTACACCGGACTCAAGCTGACCTGCATCGAACGTTCCGATCGCGTGTTTATCGATCTTGAGCGCGTAGCGGCCAGGACGCAACCCATCCACACGTAGAATCTGCTGATCCATTGCGGCAAGAGATGAGACTTGTAGCGTGAACTGAATCATACCGTCGTTCAGCTCGAGAGGCAATGGCAGGGCGTTATCGAGCTGAGTCCACGCCAGCGAGTCTTGTTGCGCTTTGATCTCGCTTACCTGCGCGTTCTGGCTGTCGACGAGCACACCTTTGCCGGCATCGAGACGAACGCTGCTGACGATGGGGGAGAATCCCCACGCGCGCGCAAGTTCCGCGGCCATCACCCAGTGCGCGGCCTCAGAGGGATGGATGCGATCGGGCACAAGAAGAGCAGCCAGAGAGGAGTTCTTCCCGGCTCCCTCTTTGAGCAGCGACGATACCGCTCGATCGAAATCCGCGAATTGAAAATGCGAGGCGACAGCAAATTCGCGCGCGAAATCGGCGTTGCGCCGAACCGCTTCGCTGTAGTGCGGAAACTCCGTTCCGTGCGTCACTTCATCGTAAGGAGTGCTCGAGATCAGAGTGAGCCGCGCGGCGGGATCCTGCGCTTGAATCTTTTTCACCAGGTCGCGATAGCCGGCTTCGAAGATGTCGAGATACTTCTGGCTAAAGGGCGAGTAGTACCCGTCGTTCATTCCCAGCAGGATGGTGACGACGGTGGGTTGATGAGGAAACAGGTCGCGGGCAAGACGCTTCGAGGTATCGCCCGTATATCCGCCGTACACCGTGTCCCCGGGCACGCCGGCATTCCAGAAAGTGACGCGCATACCCGGATAACGGGTAAGCGCAAAGTCCTCCACGAATCTTGTATAGAACCTCTGCGCGGTGATGCTGTCGCCGTAAAAGACGACGCGATCGCCGTCGTGAAGGGCGGGCCCCTGAGCGTTTGCGGTCACAAGACTGGAAACCAGGCAGGCTAACAAGGCGATGGTGTTCTTCGCGGTATTCATGCGTAATCCTCTCGTCGCGCGCATCAGTACTCCACCAGGTAAGCCGACCCGTCGAGCGTAATCAGGTCCTTTTCCGCGGAGTGGAATTGAATCGTGAGCGGCTTGTTCGCATTCAGCGATTTCGAGTCAATCTCGCCCACCGCCCAGCTCATGCCGCTCCACACGATCTTGTCGTAATCGATTTTGACCGGAACCGGCTTTCCGTCCTGCGTTGCTGAAAGCGCGAACACCTTGCCCATGTTCTCGCCATTGGGCGGCCCGCCGGCCCACGTGCGGCGAACGTAGCCATCCGGAGTCTTTTCGCGGATGATGATGCGAAGGGCTCCGTGGGAAGGAGGATCGATGCTGGCCTCGATGCTGCCCTTTCCTGTTGCATGGAACGCGATGGGCGTGGGCCGGATGGAGCGCGGAATCACGACGTCATCCTGCACGCCGAAGTCGTATTTGGGCGCCGCGTACGCGCCGTAGCCCACCATCGCCATCTGACCCGGGCCAAGCCTGATTTGATTGCCTTCGAGCCGCGGCTCGAAGCCCGCATCGTGAAACTGCACGCGCCCCGGCCCCAGCGCCGGCTGATTGAAGACTATCTTCGGCAATGTGATCGTCGCGACGTTCTGCGCGGGATTCATGACGACATACACCGCGCCGCGCGTCGTGACGCCCGCGAAGCCGTAGGGCTCGATGTCGCCGGGAATGCCGCCGAAGGTGTGGATGCGCCCCAGTCCCTGCAACTCAAAGAAGAGTGATTGCGCCCGTGCCATCCATGCAGCATCGTTGCCGCGGATGAGCTCGAGATTTCCATGCACGGTGTTCACCCACCCGCCTCGCGCCATCATCAGCAGATACGCGCCCTTCCAGGCGTGCATGGCGCGGTAGTAGATGGTGCCGGTCTTGCCGACCATGAAGCCTGTTGAGTCGATGCGTTCAAGCGGAAACCCCAGCTGCTCAAAGCGCCGCACCATGTGGTCGCTGTAGATATCCATCGACCGCCAGAAGTTTGCCTCGGGAACATCCGAAGGGCGAGGGTCGCCCGTATATTGCATCTGGAAGACTTCAAGCCAGCGAAGGTCGGTGGGCTCGTGAAACGGCAGATGATTGACCGAATTATCGAGGTCGCCGCCGAAGCCGTTGAACGCAATCAGCACAGCTTCAGGATTCTTGTCGCGGAACTTCCGCAGAGCCTCGCGCAGGGCGTCGGCGTTCTTTTCGCGGATCTCGGCTTTCGTGTATTTTGCCGCGCCGGCCGGCGTCACTGCGTTCAAATCGACAAAGTCGAACTTGAACATCCGTATGCCGTGGTCGTACCAGTACTGCAGCGCGTTCATGAAATCCGGAAGGAATCCGCCTTCAAAGAACGACATGGCTCCGCCGTCCTTTGTAAGTGAGTCCTTCCACGCCGGAGCTGCCTGGATCTTGACCAGCGTATTGGTGCTGAACCACAGGCCCGGGCGCACGCCGTTGGCCTGGCATTTGTTGATCCACGCATCCGGTCCGTTCGGCCAATTCGGCGTGCGCCACGTGCGGTAGCCGCCGTCGGGCGCGAACCAGAAGGCGTCCATCATGTAGTAGTCGAAGCGGACTCTGGCCTGCTTGAGGCGCAGCAACTCATCGAGTTCCTTCATCGCCAGCGTTTCGGTGAGGGGAATGTTGTCCGAAAGCTCGTCGTACGAGGACCAGTTGTTATAGACGGAGATCGGCGCCTGCAGCGCGGGCGGCCGCGGCTCGTTCTGCGCCAACGAGACGCTGTTCCCGCTCATGATGCAGAACACTGCAAGTGTCGCCGAAACCGCCCTTCGTGTGATCTGATTCATGGCTGCACCTCAGTCAAAGGCATCGCCTTGAGCGCAGCCTTCGCTTGCATGTGGGCGTATTGCGGCGCCCCGAGAAGATCGCGGACCATCCCGCCCAGGGTGGCTGCATTCTGCAAGCCCTGCCATGCCTTCAGCGGACTTCCGTTCGCGTTCTCAAGGCGGATCAGAATCGCCGTATTGGTAGATGAATCCGCGAAATCGAAACGCAGCGCGCCGGGGTAGACATCGTTGAGATCCTGGAGTGCGTTGGCTTCGGCATCCGGATCTCCGTGCGTCCGGAGATGAACTTCGACGGGCAGTCTCTCCGGCCCATACTCGCCGGCAAGATCGCGGAGCACAACAAGCTGCGCGCGGACCTCCGGCGAAAGCAGCCCGTCCTCATCGAGCTTGAGATCGAGGTATGCCTCGATTCGCAGCGGCCGCGCTGCCGGAGGTTCAGGTGAGGGTCGCGCGATCGTCGATCCCTCTTCCCTTCCCGCCTTCTGAAGCTCCGCCAGCGTTACGTCTTTGCGATCGCCCAGCGTGAACAGCGCTTCGCCCTGCGCCGAATACGCATTCTGCGATGGCGCGAAATCTGCGTTGCTCCGGTAGATGCGCGAAGCGCTCGAAACAACCCGGTTGTTGACAAACGCGATCGGCGCGCCCTTCACAAGCGCATCATTCACTATTGCCGCCGCGTCGGACACCGGAGGATTCCATTGGATCGTGTTCCCGGAGAGGATGAGATTCTTGATCGGCCCGTCGTTCCACGTGTGCAGGTACACTGCCCCCTGCAGCGCGGAAAGACGCGGGCTCAGCCCGTTTGCGATGCACAGGTTGTTGCGAACCGCGCTTTCGCTCGTGGTATATCCGGCCGCAAAGACGGCGACGCAGTAGCCCTGGGTGTCGTGCGCATAGTTGCGGTCGACCGTGTTGCGTGTGTTGTCCCAATCGATGTCGTATGCGCCTCCATCAACACCCGGACTGTCGGTAAGATACGCCTCGTTGTCGGCCACTACGCAGTCGGTGCACGTCCATGTCCAGATTGCATTGGGCGTTCCGGTAGTCTCGGTGGGTTGCATTCCGGTCTGCCATGCCGCGCTGGTTCTGATTGAACTGTCCTGGTCGCGAAACAAAATGATGCCGTCGCCGTAGACGTCGTGCACAGTCGAGTTGCGCACTTCAATATTTCGATTCAGGGGTGCATCGGGCGTATACGCAAAGTTGCCGCCGCCCACAAGAATGCCCGACCACTGGTTGGTGTGCGCAGCATCGACTCCATCCACAAGTACATCGTTAAAAGACGCCTTGGCGCTGCTTGGGCCGACCACCACAAGCCCGTTGTCCTTGTTCTTCATTGCGCCGCCCACTACGTCGTGCACGTAGAGGTTCTTGAGGTAAAGGTGATGCAAAGCCTTCGAGTCGCCGCTCACGAACACGCCATATTTGTTCGCGCCGGAGAAATCGAGGGAATCGATCTGCCAGTACTCCTGGTTGAACAGAAGCAAGCCCTGGCGGTCCGATGCAGAGGCGACGATGCGCGGCCTCGGGCCCTTGCCGTATGCCGTCAGGCGAATGGAATTGCCCTCGGCGCCCGAGCCCTGTGGAGCGAATGCGCCGTGACATGTTGTTCCGCGCGCGAGGGCGACGCGGTCGCCGGCGACGAACGAGTGAGCCTGAGCCGCCTCGAGTGTGTTCCAGGGATGCTGACGCGAGCCATCGCCCGCGGCGGCCGCTGAACAATCGATGAAATAGCTTTGACCGGTCTTTGCCGGTTGAGTCTGTCCACGGAGAGTTGGACTGCAAAGCACCAGCAGGACGACAACAGCCAGCGCGACCCATCGCGCACCGCTGCCTGGTTTCATCGCTGACGTGGAATTCATCTAGATCAACTCCTGGGCGTCCCGAAACCCCGGGGCAGAAAGAATTGCCGGAACCGGGGTGAGCTAAAAGCCCCGGTTCCGGCGCAGTAGAGAAACGTGGTGCAGTTGTTTAGAAGATGAACTTTGCGACGAGCTGTGCCCGGCGCTGATCTCCCATCGATGAGTTGATCATGCCGAACGTACCGGACTGGAGGTTGCCGTCCGGATTGCTGTAATGATCGGAATTCATCGTATTAAACGCCTCGGCGCGCAGTTGCAGAGTCCAGCGGTTCTCGAATGCGATCTCCTTGGACATTTGCGCGTCGAAGTTGATGAAGCCCGGCCCGGTGACGATGTTGCGGCCCGCGTTGCCGTAGGCGTAGCTTGCGCCCGCGGTCGGCGTGGGCACGCTGAACGCGCCGGTGTTGAAGTACTGGAAGACGCTCCGCTTGCCGTGAGGCAGGTTGGGATCTCCCGTGAGGTTAGGCCGCAGGCCCGCCAGCGCCGACTTCGGATCGAGACCCTGCACAACGTTCACCGGAGTGCCGGTGCGCATCGTCAGAATTCCGCCGAACTTCCATCCGCCGAGGACAGCGTCGGTCGCGTGGTTCCAGCTCGAACCGAACATCTGCCCCTTGCCGAAAGGCAGCGAGTAAACGCCGCTGGCGACAAAGTTGTGGCGGACATCCGAATCGGCAGACGCATACTCCGCGTTCAGATCGTGCGGGTTCTGCGGCCTGTCGTTGTTGTTGCCCAGGTCGAACGGCGCCGGGCCGTTGTCGAGGTTGTGGCCATACGTGTAGCTCACGAGGAAGCTCGTATTGCGCGTAGCCTGCTGCGACAGCTTCACTTCGAGCGAGTTGTACTTGCCCAGGCCCAGGTCCGTGAGGTACTGGATCGGCCCAAGGTACGGAGTGATGAGACCGTCGTAGTTGCCGCCGCTTCCGCCCTTGCTGGGATCGGCGTTGATGTCGCCGATTGCGTAGGACAGGTGCCGCGAAGTCGATCCGACATAGGCCACGTCGAGCGCCGTGCTCCGGCTCAACTGGCGCTCAAGCGTCAGGTTGTACGAGCCTGTCGTGCCCGTCTTCATGTTCGGGTTCACTGCGTAGGTGTTTTCCAGGTTGCCGTTCAGCAGGTCCTTCGGATTGATGTAGCCGGCGCCCGGAATGTTGATCGTGGTGTTGCGCTGGATGCCGGTGTCGATCTGGTAAGGCCACACCTGCGGGTCAGAGGGCGCAACGTTGAACTCCCAGTTCGAAAGCGAGTACTGCACCGCGAACGGGTTGTTCTTGGTCAGGAAGTCCTCGCGGCCGTCGTTCTCGGGCGAATAGAAGATCGCTCCGCCGGCGCGAATCACCGTCTTGGGATCGATCGTGTACGCGACTCCGAATCGCGGCGAGTAGTCGTTCTTGCGCGGTTTGATGATGCCGTTCGAAACGCCGTTCCGTCCCGCGATCACGATGTTCCCGCTCGCCAGGTCGTAATTGGCCATGTTGTTATGCTGCTCGGTCCACGGAGCCGAGTACTCGAAGCGAAAGCCGTAGTTCAGCGTCAGCTTCGGGGTCACCTTGTAGGTGTCCTGCGCGTAATAGTCCAGGTTGTAGCTCTGCGTGTGCGGGTTGGTGAGCTGCAGGCCGATGTAGGTATCCAGCGGCAGACCCAGCAGAAGGTCGGCGATGTCCGATCCGCCCGTCCAGTTCCAGCCGTTGTCTACGCACCAGCTCGGGTCGGCGCAGTAGTAGTAGCCCCACCAGGCCTGCGCGGAAGTCGCCGCATAACCCCAGCTTCCGTAGTACTGGTAGCCGGTCGGGAAGAGGGAGAAGTTCGGGTTCGAGTGCAGCAGGCGCGATTCCACGCCGAACTTGAACTCGTGATGCGGAACGCCGGTCCATGTGTACGCGTCGCCGATCTGGTAGTTCTGGTCGAGCACGTGATACGGCTTCCACGACGAACCGCCGGTCAGGTAGCCGTCCGCCATGTAGATGTCCGGGAACCCGATCGTCGCCGGGAACTCGTTCATGCCCACCTGCCCGTATCCGTACTTCGTCGAGTAGTCGGTGCCGTTCAGCAGGCTCTTCTGGTCCTGGTTGTAACGCAGGTATCCGAAGCGGAATTCGTTGAGCTGCGTCGGACTGGTGATGTGGTCGTAAGTCAGCGAAATCGACTGCGCGCCATCGGTCTCGTTCTGCGCCTGGTCGGCATCGCCTGCGCCCGCCACCACGGTATCGCCGTGGAACGAGTCCTGGTCCAGAACGTGATTGCCCTGCCAGTGATACACGGCGTACAGGCGGTCCTTGTCCGTGATCACCTGGTCGAACCGCGCGTCCACCTGGTCGGTGTTATCGCTGGTCGGCGCATACGACTGGTAGTTGCGGAAGTACCCGTTGCTCACGCCCGGGAGATTCGGCTTCGACGGGAAGAAATTCTTGAGCGTGTTCAGGCCCGCACGGCTTACGCGCGACGCGGGAATGACGTTGCCCGGGAACTGCGTCGACCACCAGCCGTAGTTGGCCACGGTGATGTTCGGGTCGAAGATGGGGTCGATCGTTCCAGCCGCCGGACCCTTGGGCTTGCCGTTGTTGTCCTTGCACTGCGCCCCGGCGCACGGATCCACGAGGTTCGAGAGATCCACGTCGCCGTTCGACTTGAAGTCGATGTACTGCGTCGGAATGGTCGAGGTGACGTAAGACCATGCATTTTTCTGGCGCATGCCCTCGTAGCCGACAAAGAAGAACGAGCGATCCTTCTTGATCGGGCCGCCGACTGTTCCGCCGAAGTTGTGCTGCTTGAGCGCGGGAGCCGGCTGAACGACCGCGGTCCCCGGAATCGGCTGCCGCGCGGTCATGAAGTTGGGCCGGAAAAACTCGTACGCGTCGCCGTGGAAAGCATTTCCGCCGGCCTTGGTCTGAACCGAGATCACGCCGCCCGCGGCGTTGCCGAACTCGGCGTTGTAGCTCGAGGTCTGCACCTTGAACTCCGCCACTGTGTCCACGTTCGGTGTGACCGTGATGTCCTGGGTGCGGTTCGTGGTCGACTCGATGCCGTCAAGCTGGATCGAGTTAGCGTATTCGCGCTGGCCGCTCACCGACAGGTTGAACGCATTCATGTTGCTGCCGTTGCCCGCATTCACACCCGGCACAAGGTTGGTCAGGTCGTAAAAGTTGCGTCCAAGCAGCGGCATATCCACAATGGCGGCGCCGCCGATGACGGTTCCCACCTCGGCCGACGACGACTGCAGCACGGGCGGCGCTTCAGTCACTGCGACCGAAGCTGTAACTGACGCCACGTTCAGCTTGAAGTTGAGCGTCATGTGCTGGTCAATCACGAGTGAGGCATTTGTGTACTTAGCGTCCTCAAATCCCGGAGCCGAAACAGCTACGGAGTACAGGCCCGGTGGAACACTCAAAACCGTGAAGTTGCCGTCGGCGCCGCTCACGCCGGTGAACTTCACTCCCTTTGAATTGTCGGTAGCGGTGATGGTCGCGCCCCGAATTCACGGCGCCGGTTGAATCGGTGACCTGTCCAAGAATTTGCCCGGCTGTGGCCTGCCCAAATCCGGGCAGAGCGACAAGCACGAGCAGAATACACAGGCCCAGTAGTTTTGCCAGGGATTGAATTCTGAACTGCACTTCGTTTGTCCTCCCAAGAAATCACACTTCGAGCGCGGGACTGCTGTCCTGAAGCAAGGTCCCGAAGGGTTCCCTGGGATCAGCAAACGTTTACTCTGTTGTGTAACGTTTGAATATTATTCCCGTATTCACAAAAACTGTCAAATTGGCCGATGGATGCCCGCAAGTCGTCCCGCATTCCATTTTAAGTTATTTATTATCAAACACATCAGCCTGGAATAACGGCTGCGGCCCCTGCAGAGCCGTCCGCGTTACGGGCGATCAGTAAACGTTTCATCAACATCCCCTCGAAGTCGATCTCCTGCCGTCCGGAACGCGGACCACCGTTCCCTGGAGTCTCAGATTTCAAACACCTATATAAGGAGCGCAGACTGAAAGAACAGCTAGTTCCCGCGAACCGCTGCCTCATCAAACAAGAGGCAATCGCTCAGGGCCAGCCTGGTTGCGGTGCGTGACTGCTGTTGCGCCCTTTTTGCCAATCTGCCCGTTGCTGTTCGCAGTTATTTTGCGAGTCAGCGGCCTATGCTGATTGCTGCGCATCTCGTGTTCGTCGACGCCCTCGATTCAGGTCTTAACAACGAGAGATCCCTTTGCGCCGGGTGAGTCAGTTATCGGCGATTAAGTGCCGGTGCGAGGTATGGACCGTGACAATCGAGAAGGCGCGCATAAGTCCGCTCCCCGAAGGAGAACCCTCTGGCATAACTTGAGGATTGGATTCGGAGTTATGTCTCAACCACCTGTGATAGGATGACTCGCGCAGGAGGTTTGCGTGACCGCAGACCCTTCCCCGAATCAAAATCAGGAAATTGAGCTGCTCTCGACGGCGTGGACGTTTGCGGGTGCGTATGGAGTTCCCGACGCTCCTCTCACCATGGCGGGAGACCGGTTGATCGGCGTCTACAAGAAGCGCGTGATCTATGCGCTCGATGTTTATGACGGCAGTGAGCTGAAGACCAAATGGCCAGGGGGCGGTTTCCCCTACCAGTGCTCTGACGAGTTGGCGCCGCGAACGGTGGCGGTGACCGATGGCGCCGTCTTCTTTGTCGATCGCGATGCGGCAGGAACCCCGCGGATCAAGGCCCTGCAGCTTGCCGACGGCGCGGCGCGAGCGGGCTGGAACCCTCCGGACGCGACAAACGTAACGGCGCTCGCCGGCTTCCCGGGACTCATCGTAGCGGTCACTTCGTCCTGGGACGATGGCACCAGGGTCGGCGCGTACAACACGAACGACGGAAGCGTGGCGTGGACGAAAGGGCCGTTCGCGATCTCTGATTACACGAGCGGCGCGCTGGCCTGTGCTTCGGACGCCATGTTTTTCGTCGCCAACAACCAGCTGTATGGAGTAAATTCCGATTTCGGCGATCCGCGCTTCCCGAAGAAAAACGCTGCCGAACAATCAGACGCACCTGCGGGATGGAACCTCGATCAGACACTTCCGCCCTTGCTGAGTGAAACCGCCTTGATTTGCGCGGGCGACGGAGTGTATGCCTTCGATCGCAAGAAGGGCACGCTCAAGTGGAGCGTGGGTCCCGACGCCGCATCCGCCCCGGCCACCTGGCGTTGCGCCATGGCAACAGACGGGAAATGGCTGGCCGCCGTTCGCTCCGATGGGCGAGTGATCGTGATCGAGTGCGCGACGGGAGCCATTCGCGCCGAAGCGCGGTGTGAGCAGGGCGGCGTCCCGGTCATCGGCGGCAGATCTATTTACGTGGTCGATCATGCGCGCGCGTTCCTGACCGTCTTTCACCTGAATCTCGATCACTCGCAGAACCTGAGTCTTGACCGCTGGCAGATCACGAAGAGTGGCTTCTTTTCGCTTGGCGAGCAGTTGGCGTCGATCGAACCCACAATAGGGAACGGCTCGATCTTTCTCTGCCGCAACGATGGAACCGTGGTGGCCAAGCGCTACTCCGGTGTTGTCGCCGCGCATTTCGACGGAACGGTCCAGGTGGACGTGACCCCCGATCCGGCGGAGTTCAGCTTTGGCACGGGCGATGTGACCATGGAAGCCTGGGTGCGCAGCACCTCGGGCGGGGAGATTCTCTCCGGCTATCCCGATCCAACTGCCGCGAACGCGCACGGTTTCCGGTTCAATCTGGGGCCGATGGGGGAAGTGCGTTTCGCCGCCTTCAACGCCACGGGATCAAACCAGGACCTTGCGCGGACCAATCCGACGTGCGCGGCAGACGGAAACTGGCACCACATTGCGGTAGCGCGCAAATCAGGCAGGATCGTCTGTTATCTGGATGGCGTGTTGCAGCCGACGCTGACGGCGGCGATTCGCAACGGACAAAAAGTGTATGCCAACGGCGAGCCGGTTTATCCGAATGGCATTCCGATACGCGATACGGCGACGCGGCGGCCTGCGCCCGAACCCTGCCCCATCGATGCACAGCAGCGCGTGACGATCGGTGCGTGGACGTTGAATGCGCAGACCGCTTCGGACGGTCACTTCCGTGGACTGTTGCGCGAAGTACGGTTGTGGGACCTGGGCCTTGACGCCGTCGCCATCCAGAGCCGCATGGGCAGAACTCTGCCGCCCACGGTCAATCACGCGCGCGGGAACTGGCATCTCGACGAGAACGAAAACGGCACTGTGCGCATCGTCAACGACGTGGAAGGCCACCGCTACGAAGCCGCGTTTGCGAATGGACGATCGGTGGTTACCGACCTCGAGCTCGACGATTCTGCGTTTCCCTATCTCCTCCATCAACCGGCGCCGCAGTGGCCTTACCCGGAGAGTTGGATTGTGCGCGGAGAGGAGCCCGTCGCCGGCTCGGCGGCGGTAAGCACCGACGGCGTGGTCTGCTTCGTCACCAATAACGCGCTCTACGGCGTGCGCAAGTCCGATGGTCTGCGGCGCTGGTCGATTCCGATCGCAGTCGGCTGCTCTACGCCCACTGCGTGGGGACACGGTTTTCTGGTGATGACCAACGAGTTTGGATTGATCCGCGTCGAGGCGCGAACAGGCGATCACCATGAAGTGGACGGATTCCAGGGTTTGCAGCCCAGCGGAGAGCCGATATCCTACTCGGCTCCGGCCATCAGCGGAGGGCTCATTGCAGCGGCGGCGCCGGATGGACGATTGTGGGTTGTCGACCCTGCACAAACAAAGCCGCAGGCGCGCACCTTCGCTCTGGGCGTCAATCCTTCGGATCTGGTATTTCAGTCGGGGGCGATCTACGCAATTGCCGGTGAGGCCTCGGCGCGAAAGCTCTGCGCGGTCAATCTGGCGAGTGGCCAGATCGCGACAACCGCCGTCGGAGCGGAGATCTTCGCGGCATACGAAGACAAGGTATTTCTAATCGGCCCGGACCAGAGGCTGGTGAGAATGGGCCCGGACCTCGTTGGGCCACAGGCTGCGGCGGCGACGGTCACGGGCGGTCACATCACCGGATTGTCCGCCGACCCCGATTCCAACCGCCTCGCGGTGACGACAGATTCAGGAGAGGTCGTGGGGCTTGCCTTCACGTCGCTCGGCGAAGAGTGGCGAAGGTCGATACCCGCGCCGCCAACGGCCTCGGCGCAAGGAAGAAGTCCCGCAGTGAACCCACCAGTTGTGAGCGGGCGCAACTTGTACTGCACGACGAAGGCGGGCGCGGTAGCTGCGCTCGACGGGCGATCGGGCGAATTCCGCGGCTTGCTCTTCGCGGCCAATCCGGCTATTACACCTCCGATCGAAGATCGGGGCGTGTTGTATTTCGGATGCGCTCACACCGGACCTAAAGACCCGATCGACGGTGCGCTGCACACCGCGGTGATCGGAACGCGTTACGCGCTGCGGCTGGGAGTGACGCCGCTCGACAAGCCCGACGCGGCTGGGTACGCGATCGTTAAGCCTTCGAAAACCGAAGACCTGCTCTGGTTTCGCGACCCGAAACAATGCTCAGTGGAAGCCTGGGTGAATACAACTGCGGGCGGCGAGATTATTTCCGTCTGCCCGACAATGGAGCAGCACGCCGGATTGCGCATGTGGCTCGATCCCGCAGCGGGTATCCGCTTCCGCGAGACGCACCAGGATCCGGCGACCGGAAAATGGCGAACCGTGGACGCGAACGCACCGCTCTACGGCCCAGCGCAGCAGCAACAAAACGCTACCGCGCTGAGCGCCTCATACCCCATGCTGGACGGCCATTGGCATCACGTCGCAGTGATCAGCGCGAGTGAAACCGAGATTCATATCTTCTTCGACGGCAAGGCGCTCACCGTCACCTCGAGCGTTTCTGAAGACACTCCGGCGCAGATCGCTCCCTCGTTTCTTGCCTACCTGGGAGCCGACGCCACCCAGTCCGGTTCGAATCCCGCCAACTTCTTTCAGGGAATGATTGCCGAGGTGCGGCTTTGGGACACATTCCTCGACGCGTCGGAGATCAGCGCGCGCATGCAGGAACGCTTGCGCGGGGACGAGCCCAACTTGCTTGCGTATTGGAAATTCGACGAAGCCGGCGTGCACGATGCTTCCCGCAATGGGCGCGACGGCTATTTGAGCGGCCCGGGCGCGACGTTCTGGCTTACGGATCTCCATTTCGAAGAGCCCGATAGTCCATACATTAAAACTGAGGCGGTCTACCGGCCCGGCGATTCCTCGCTCCCGGCCGGCGATCCCCACCGCGCTCCGAGCTACCGCCTAACTCTCACCGTTTGCAAAGGCAACGACGTTCCCTTCGCCGGCCAATCGCTGCAGTTCTGGTATGTGCGCCACGTGGATGCCGGCGAACCTGAAACGATCTATCTGCTGGACACGAGCACAACCATCAAGGGAATTCTCCCTTTGCAGCCCGAGCCTCCCTCGGGCGCGGACGTGACGTGGTTCGCGACATCGGACAAGAGCGGAAAAATCGTTGTCGATATTGCCTGCGACGACGACCGGCATGGACCATCGCTCGATGTGCGCGCACCGTTCCTGCGCGCCAACGAGCGCTACCATGTCAACGTTCTGCTGGATAAGCAGCACCTCGGCCAGATGCCTCCGCCGCGTCTTTTCGCGCAGTGCAAGCTGATTCAGGACTATCACTGGTCGCCGGGCAGCAAGATTGACTCCAGCCGCGAGCGGCCGGTGTACCGCTTGACGCTTTCGGCCATCAATCCGGATAACTCGCCCCGCTGCGGTGAGCGCATAGAGGTATCGACAGCATCGCCCGCCATGATTTCGGCCCCAGGAGGAGCCAGGCCCGTACTTGTTACAGAGGAAAATGCGCAAGAATACCTGACCGATTCCGAAGGCCAGGTGACCATCCTGATCGACGCCAAGGACCTCAAGCCACCAACGCTGATGGTTTGGGCCGGATTCATGGCGCCCGGTGCGCGCTACACCGTTTCGCCCGCCGAGGACGCTCACAACCGGCTCGCCGCTGTGCAAGGGGAGGACATGACCACGAACAGGATGAAGTCGTGGCGCCCTGACAACAGCCAGGAACGGGGCGGACCGGTCATGGGCCCGTTGCTCAAGCAGGAACATCACGGCAAGGCGCCGCAGACGGCGGCGGTGGTTCGCCACATGATGGCGGCAGGTACCGCCAGTTCGAGCCGGCAGTCGGTGGGCGCGGCGGTCGCGGGTTTCCGCATGCGGTTTGCCGACATGGCGCAGCGCGCCGAATTGCCCCGCGGCGACCAGATTCGCGCGATACCCACGCTCCGCCACATCAAGCGCGCGCATCCGGTGACTCACCAGCAGGTTCTGAAGTCCATCCAGGAAGAGTGCCCGGGCGCGCTGGGCTTCGAATTCAGCGTTCATCCCAAAGATGGCTTGCAGTTCCGCTACCTGTCGACGCACGAGGAGGTCAAGGCCGCGAGGGGAACTGCGGGCCCGTTTAATGCCCCTCCACTGGATAGCCAGCCAATGGCTGATGCCGTGAAAAATGCATGGGACAAGGTGGTTCACACCGCGGAAGACCTTGCCGAGAACGCCACCCGGATCGTGGTTTCGATCGCCAATGGAGTCAATCTGGCCCTTGAGACGCTCGACGGAATCATTCACCAGGTGGTGCACACGATCGAAGATGCGGTGAATGCGGTGGTGAGCTTTCTCATCAAGCTGGCTCTCGAAATCTACATGATCATCCAGTTTCTCCTGATGCTCTTCGATTTCGAGGCCATCATCAAGGCGCATCGAATCCTGCGCCAGACTTTCCGCAATCTGGGTCCTTATTTTAAACACGTGATTGGCGACGGCGCGATCGTGCACGACAGCCTCGCGCCCCTGGTCGCGCTGGTCCAGGGGCAGGAGCCGGTGGTCGCGGCCGCAGTGCCGGGAACAAGCGGCAATGGCATCCGGCAGGATTTGGCCCAGGACCCGACAAACGCGGCCAATCACGCCAACAGCGTGGGCGCGCGATCGATGTACGGAAAGCTCAAGGATCACACCAGCGAAGTATCGTTCGCCGGCGCGGGAGCGGACGCGGGCGACTCCGCCGGAAAGCTGACCGCATTCACGCAGGGATTGATCGAGCTCGTGCCGCAACTGCCAACGATGAATGCGAGCGACATCGCCCAGGCGCTGCTGCACCTTGTGCGCACCACGGCCGGCGACATTATCGGAGCAGCCGCGGACGCTCTCGTCTTTGCCGCCAAGACTACCGCGCAGTTGCTCGACTCAGTGATCGCGCTGCTCGATCAGGAGATCGACATCCCCTTTATCAGCACGTTGTACAAGTGGATCACCGGTGACGACCTGAGCATGCTCGACCTGATCTGCCTCGTGCTGGCCGTCATCGTTCACGTTGCTTACCTGCTGGTCACGGGCAATGAATTCTACAAGGACGCCGAGCACCTTCCCGACTTGCTCGTGCCACGCGTTCAGCTCAAGTCGCGGCCGCGCCCCATGGCGCTTGCGGCTCTTGCCGGCGATGAGCAGACCCCTGCCCTCCCGAAAATCTCGAACCCGCTCGATTCCTACAGCCGGCCGGATGGCTGCGTGATCGAGGAATGCCTGGTCGCGTTCCGGACACTGAACGTCGCCATGCAGGCCGGTACGGATTTCAGCTTCGCCGCCTTCGTGCCGAAAATCCCCAATCCCTTTCCCGAGCGGGACATGCTCAAGATCTTTCGCGGCCTCTCCGCCATGACGGTCTCGACACTCAGCTTCGTTTGCAGCACACCCGACTTTCTTCAGAAAATCATCAACGACTTGAACGATAGCCAGGGCAAGATTAGTGCTGCCCAGCGGCACTTTGTCCCCGGCTACTACCACGACAAGTGCATCACGCTGTTTGCCTTTGACCTTTTCGGGGGATTCCTGACCTTTGCCGGCGGACTGAAGGGTTGGCTGGGCAGAGACTCCACCCAGGCTCTCCTTCCCGGTCTTTCCGCATTCACTGTCGGACGCTGGCCGAAGATCTTCGACGTTTGCGAATTCGCATTCCTGTCAATTCTCTCCCTGGGCCACGTGGCGCTCATGATCCGCGAATCGATCGAAGTGAGCCAGGGCGCCGAATACAGCGAGCTGAGCGGCGATGTCGGCACGGCCGCAAAGCTCCTCTTCGCGCGCGATATTCTCGATAGTTGTTCCCGGCTGCCGGGTTTTCTTTATACCCGCACCGCGGCTTTTCTGATCCCCAACAAGACGCTGTATTACGTAATGTCGTCATTGCGAGCCGCCTCCGAGGCCGGCGCTGCGTCCTGCCACGGAGTGGCGGAGTTCAAATACCTGGGATTCTCCTGCGATACAACAGTGCCGCTTAAAAATATGGGATTGATCTCCTGAAGGATTCGATGGCTCGCAATTCGCTCGAAGCCGATTGCTCACCGTCTCGCGCGGAGCTTGCCACGCGCGTAGACCTGCGCGAATCCCCCTTTGGTTTTCCACCTGTCTACGATCAATGCTGGCTGGATAGCTGCACGGCCTGCGCCGTTTCGGCGGTACTGGCGTTCGATGTTCGCCATCGCACCCCGGAATCGGACTTCGAACCGTCGTGCCTTTTCCTCTATTACAACGAACGGCGCAGCTTTGGCGCGAACGGCTCGGCTGTCTACCTGCGCAACTGCCTCACAGAGCTTAACGAGACGGGAATCTGCGCGGAGCGCGAGTGGCCTTTCGATCCGTGTTGCGCGAAGATCGAGCCTCCCCTCTCGGCTTATCGCTGTGCTCTGTCCCGCCGCAACTTCGATGTGGTGCGCCTGCCGCGCGAGTTGCCGCGGCTGAAAGCGACCCTGGCCGCGGGATTTCCCTTCGTCTGCGGCATTGCCGTCCATCACAGCGCATTCGCGCCTCAGGTCCGGCGCAGCGGCGAACTTCCTCTTCCCGCGGCGGACGATCCGCGCTTCGCCGTGCACGCAATCGCTGTCACCGGCTACGACGATGCCGGCCAACGGTTCTTCTTTCGCAATTCGCAGGGCGAGCAATGGGGCGACGGCGGGTACGGAACTCTCCCCTATGCTTATCTGCTCGACCCCAACCTGGCGACCTCATTCTGGGTGGTAAAAACGGGCGCCCAAGGAGCTTAATCGAGATGCAAGTCCTGCTTCCCGCGATTAGCCAGTTGATCCCGGTTCCTGCTGGCCGGACCGCGAGTCCCACCGACTTTCAATACATACCGGAATCCAATTGCTTCGTGTTTGACGACGGCCAGACCGTCTATGGCCGCACCCCAAACGGCCTGGCGAGATTCACGATATCTCCGCAGATGAATCTGCTCGGCTGGGCAGCGATCGGACCGAATCTCTACCTTCAAGACGGATCGGTGCTCTGCGAATACGACATCAACGGGTTGAAAACGAACAATTCGCCGCTGCCTGAAAACGCCGTCAACCTGCGCACGCACCATAGCTGGTCGAACCAGGACTGGGGGAGCCAGAATGCCGACCCCAGCGGGTTCCTGGCGCTATTTCCTGAAGACAAGACGCCCGATCATTCGTTTGCAAAGCCCGCCGTGGCAAACTACGGCGACGGCAATCCGTGGATCCTTGTGCTCACTTCGCTTACCGCGCCTCCCCACGTGCGCGCGATCCCGTTCGCCTCTAACCTCGCGCACGGGCAGGTATATAGGACGGAGCAGGTTCCCGATTCGCCGCTGGCTGCATTCGCAATTAACGTTGCAGGCCAACTCTGCCTCCAATACAGCGAAGACAATCAGATGGTAACGCTGGCCAGGATGCCGCTTGAAAGGCAATCGAAGCTCACGCCGGCAAGCGGCACGGAGTTATGGCTCAGGCTCAGCCGCGCAGGCGCAAGGCAGTTCGCCGCACAGGCCGCATCTTCCCACCGCATCGAGGTTCCGGAATCGGCTTGGACCGCTACCGTATGCGCCGGGTCGCAGACTTCGCCGTGGCAGTTGTACGTGCTCGAGGCGACCGCCGCGGCGCAGCAGCCCGCGATGATCGCCTGCGTCGCGAACTCCGGAGAGGTCACCGGCGGCCAGCTTGGAAACAGCCAATCGCAGCGGATGCTGCTCGCGCCTCCCTTCGCCCGTCTTGAGGACGGCGCGATGACGATGTATGGAGTAACGCAAGATGGTTCGGGCCAGGTTTTCTTCGAGCAATACAAGCTTGCCGATGCTCTCGCCGGCCCGGCCTCCGACGCGCGCACGCTCATCGGGTCCCAGATGACCGGGATCGCGCCATGGCTCGCGGGGACGAGCATCGGAAGCAGCGGCCCCGCCATGGGCGCCGACATTCCGTTCGATTCCGACGCATCGCTGATTTGTCTCGCGGCGATTCTTGAAGTCTTTGCAATCACTGACCCTGGCATCGCTGCAAAGCTCGCCTCGGCAGTATCCGCCGCGGCCAGAAGCATGATCCGCATCGCGGCCGGAAGCGATTCCGTCCAGGTGGTTACCTCCACGCTGAACCGCCTCGCTTCCATTCCTCAAGCATCGGCCTTTGCATGGTTCTATGAACTGGGCTATTTGCCGGAACGCGTCATGGGCCTGATGCGCGCAATCTTCTCATCGGCAGGACGCGACGTTGTAGCGTTGTTGCGGGCCAAAGGTCACACCGAGGCGGAACTCGCCTCCGCTCTCTACCGAAATGAATACGGCGCCGTCGAGTTGCTCTTCGGACTCGACGCGCAGAACGAATGGGCGTGGCAGGGGCCCCAGGTCACTGGCAGCCCGGGGTATTTTTCGGTTCCCGACAATCTCAAGCCGCTATCGAACGCCCTGCCGGCCGCCGGCTATACATCCGACCAGGTCGCCTCTTCGTTCCTCACCAGCCGGATGGCGAAGGTTGCCGCCGCGGTTTTCTTGAGTTCCTATACCAACCTGAGTGCCTACGACGCCAAAGACACCCTGTACCGGGCGAGACCTTCGTTTCCGGACGACGACGCCTCGTTCGTTAACCTCGTCAGGGAAGCGATCTGGGATTATTACGGCATTGCCGTATGAGAGACGTCCTTCGCGACAATACCTGCCGGGGTTCTGATGCAGCGAAAGTGAACCGGAGCAGTAAAGGGTGCAAGGCGGGCAAGGGCCTGGCTCAATATTCAACTCGTGCACTCTGAAAAGCAGACTTGCGCATCAGGAGTTCGGGCCGTATCCGCGAATGATAATCTCAACTCCATCTGGCCAGGCGGTATATCGTCCTCCGGAAAATCAGTCGCATTCAATTGACCACGTCGGAATTGCGGGGAAATGATTATGCATTCGTTCGTCTTGAGGCTTCTTGTCTGCGTCGCCGTCGCTGTAGCGGCGCTCTCTGTGATCCGGTCTGTGGCTGCCCGCCAAATGAAGTCGATTTCAAGCCCGGAATCCGCGGGGACTGCATGCCCAAACGATGACACCGGATTGAAATTGCCGCCGGGATTCTGCGCAAGCGTCTTTGCCGATGGCATTGGTCACGCGCGGCACATTGCGGTGGCCTCGAATGGCGTTGTCTATGTGAACACGTGGTCAGGTTCCTACTATCCGCCAAACGAGCCCGCGCACGAAGACGGTTTTATCGTCGCGCTTCAAGACAGGTCGGGCTCAGGAAAGGCCGATGTAATCGAGCGGTTTGGCGAGACGTCCAAAACGGGAGGCGCCGGCGGCACTGGCATCGCGTTGTACAACGGATCGATCTACGCGGAGATCAATGACCGGATCGTACGGTACTCGCTGCCATCGGGCTCAATTGTGCCCCAGGGGCCACCGGCTACCGTTGTCTCCGGGCTGCCGCTCGGCGGCGACCACCCCATGCATCCGTTCTACATAAGCTCCGACGGTCTCCTCTATGTCGATGTTGGAACGGCGACGAATGCATGCCAATTAAAGAACAGGACCACTCATTCCCCGGGGGCGCAGCCTTGCACCGAGCTCGAGACCCGCGGCGGCATCTGGCGCTACGAAGCGAAGAAATCTGATCAGAAGTTTTCGCCGGCTGACCGCTACGCCACCGGGATTCGCAACGCGGAAGGCTTTGGAGTTGATCCAAAGGGCGACGTATACGTAACCCAGCACGGGCGAGACCAGCTTCATGCGAATTGGCCAGAGCTCTACAAGCCGGAGGAGGAAGCCACTCTCCCGGCGGAACAGGTGATGCTCCTCAGAAGCGGTGGCGACTATGGCTGGCCGGAGTGCTACTACGATCAAATCCGGGGCAGGCTCGTGTTGGCGCCCGAGTATGGCGGGGACGGCGGCCGCGCAATCGGCGTCTGCGCCAGCAAGATCGCTCCGGTTGCCGCATTCCCTGCACATTGGGCACCCAACGGAATGGCTTTCTACAGCCAGAAGCAGTTCCCCGCGCGCTATCGCAACGGCGTCTTCATCGCGTTTCACGGGTCGTGGGACCGTGCTCCATATGAGCAGGGCGGCTACAACATCGTCTTTCAATCCATCGGCGGTGATCGTTCATCGCAACGATGTGAAGTCTTCGCCGATGGATTCGCTGGCGCGGTCAGGACTCCGGAAGGCGCGACCCATCGTCCGTCGGGAGTTGCCGTCGGTCCCGACGGTTCGCTTTATGTCTCCGACGACGTGAAGGGCCGGATCTACAAAATCACTTACAGGGGCGGGCCTGGCGGGGGAACCGCGGACGCAGGCATCACTCCATGCCCGAGTCTCTCGGCTCCGGCAGGCGAAGTGGCAAAGGCCAGCGCGAATCCGCCGGAAGGGAACAATCCCGATGCCGGCGCAGCCGATGACATGAACCTGCCCGTTCCTTCAGGCGCCTCGCACGAGACAGTTGTGCTCGGCAGCCGAATCTTTCACGGCCAGGTTGCGCATGGCACCTGCACCGCGTGCCACGGCGCCAACGCTAAGGGGACCCCATTGGGATCTGACCTGACGGCAAACAAATGGATATGGAGCGACGGCAGCTGGGCAGGCATCACAAAAACGATCGTGGACGGCGTGCCTCAGCCGAAGCAGTACCGCAGCCCGATGCCTCCCATGGGTGGCTCGCAACTGACGCCCGATCAGGCATCCGCAGTAGGCGCCTACATCTGGGCCTTGAATCACCGCGTACCCGGGAGCTAAATCGCAAATGCGCTCATTCAGGTTCAGAAAAGTCCCGAACACGAGTATTGAAAATCGGGGGAACTTTTGAAGGGGTAGGTCACAAACTATAAAAAGATTGGCTCCTCAGGTAGGACTCGAACCTACAACCCTTCGGTTAACAGCCGAATGCTCTGCCATTTTGCCATTCAGATTCGCCGGATCGAGCATTTCTTAAGAGCCCCGATTGGTTAACTTTCTGATAGCAAATACAGTTCAATCAGTTTATTAAACGCTGAAAATGAAGGACTTTTGGCGTCGCCCACGATCCGCGCGATTTCGGTTCCCTCTCTCCCTTCCCTTCGCGGATTGCTATCGGTACTACCCCGATTATGACCGATTTTGAAATGGGCTGACGACAAAATTGACTACATTGTGGGGGGCGGTTATTCCAGCTCAAGACGACCGCAATCCTGTCTCCTTCCCTACCATTACGCCGAGCGTTTGATGAGCGGCGAAGCATGCGCCCGCAGGCACAGACGGCAGATTCGGCTGCAGGAATCTTCTCAAAGAATTTGCAGACGCCGTCTGCGAAATTGAGCGAGCATGTTCCGACTCTCGTTCTCTTGGTCTCATTGCCTAATGCTACTCGGAAGGCACAGTAGCGCCGGGACATCAGAGTAAAATGCAGAGCTATGGATTTGGTCTCCCTGCTCAGTCGGCCGGAAGGCAAAACGCTCGAATTTAAGCGCGACCTTTCGTCCCCCGATGGTGCGTTAAAGACCATCGTCGCCTTCGCGAACACCTCCGGAGGCGCTCTGCTGATTGGGATCGAGGACGGCGCGAGAGGAGTCAAGGGTATCCCTGACGTCCTGAAGGAAGAGGAACGTCTGGCGAACCTCATCGCTGACAATATCTCCCCCAAACTGGTTCCTTCCATCGAAGTCATTGCCTGGCGGAAGACCCATGTACTGGGGGTCGAGATTTATCCGAGTTCCAACCGGCCTCACCATCTCAACCGACTCGGCCCGGAAGAGGGTGTTTTCATTCGCGTTGGCTCGACGAATCGACGCGCCGATCCCGTTCTAATTGAGGAAATGCGGCGTTTCAGCCAGGTGTCGTCCCTGGACGAGCAGCCGATACCGGAATTGAACTCGGAAGCCATCGACTTCCGAGCTGCTTCCGAGTACTTTCGGCCGACCCGCAAATTGACCCGGCATGAACTGGAGACTTTGAGGCTGGTGACGACCTACCAGGGCCGAATTGTCCCGACTATCGGCGGCGTTCTCCTTTTTGGCGCCGATCGACTGAGCCGCTATCCCGACGCATGGATACAGGCCGGCAGATTCGCCGGGAATGACCGGCGCCGAATCATAGACACCACTGAGGTGCGCTCCTATCTTCCCGGCGCAGCTGAAGAAGTGATCGCCTTCTTGCAGAAACACATGACCCGCGAGGCCGTGATCGGATCTGTAAAGCGGACCGACGTCTGGACCTATCCGATGGTGGCTGTACGAGAAGCGATCATGAATGCAATCGTCCACGCTGACTATGCCCAGCGGGGTGCGCCCATCCGCGTTGCTCTCTTCGATGATCGTCTTGAGGTCGAGAATCCTGGATTGCTACCGTTCGGCCTCACCATCGAAGACATTCAAAAAGGAATCTCAAAGCTCCGTAACCGAGTAATCGGGCGGGTATTTCAGGAACTCGGGCTGATCGAACAATGGGGGAGCGGGATTCAGCGCATGACTGCGGCCTGCAAAGACCGAGGGCTGGACGCTCCGCGCTTTGAGGAGATTGGAACGCATTTCCGCGTGACCCTATCGGCCGTTATTCGAAGAGGACCCGCAAAGGATCCCCGCGACGAGATGATTCTCGCGGCATTGACCAAACATCCTGATGTTGGGCTTTCCACTTCGCAGATTGCTGAGGAAATTAAGCTCTCTCCCCGCGCAACTCGAACTCGTCTTGCTTCCTTGGTTGAACGTGGATTGATCGTGGAGATTGGAAGCGGCCCGAAGGATCCCCATCGACGCTATTATCTTGTCTCTCCAGCTCCCTGAGCCACGGTCTTGCACCAGGTTTGAATCTGCGAAAGCTCCGCAATCGAGCACACCGAACACCAGGTCAGCGCACGGTCAATGGATAGAAATACGAGGCGGGATCTCCCTCATGGGTGGTGGCGAGGAAGTAGGTGCCCGGAGGTAGTACACGCAAATCGAGCGTCATAGTGAGGTCGGCATGAAATCCCTGCACATTTGCGACAGCACGGCCGCTAGCTTTTTCTGCTGTGCCGTTGCGATCGGTTGTCACGGAGACAATGTAATTGCCGCCCGGGCTGAAATTCGGAAGGATCACGTGGGCGTTGACCACGCGACGCGGAAGGACAACTGCCGGAACGGTAGTTGTGTCAGTACCTCGGGTCGTACCTGCTTGGCTGAGATCAATCGTCACCGCCACCGGAGTGGCTTCGGCGACTTGGGCTGGTGTAGTTACCGTATGGGTGCGCCAGTAGATCACTCCAGCGACAGCCAGGCAGCAAAGAATGACCGACGCGAATACCGCCCATCGCCAGTTCGATGCTGGGTATTGATGAGAAGAGATTCCAATGTCTGCACCTTCTGATTGCTCGTTCCGGAGCCTGCGAAGTTCGATCAGCTCCCGCGTACACTCGGCGCACTTCAGGACATGCAGGTATTTTGGGTCGGAGAGATCCAGTTTTTGGGGCGAGTACACCCACGTTTTCAGGGTGGAATGGTCGATACAGCCAATGCGCTCAGGATTAGGGTATTTTTCGAGGACGTGCTCCTGAAGCTTCTCAAAGAGCAACGTATCATCGTCATCATCCTGCAAAAACGATTGACGCTCGTCCACTGAACCCTTCCCGGTCGCGTGAAGTACCTTTGCCGGAGTTTACTGCGCTGCACCCGGAATTCCCAATTTTTGTCGGATACGGTCGAGACACCTTTTGCATTGCTTTCGTATCGCTCCTGGGCTGGTAGCCGTTCTGGCTGCCACGTCGCTCCAGGACTCTGAGCTACCGTACCGCATCATCAGCGCTTCGCGCACTTTGGGTGGGGCATCTGCAAGAATTTTTTCCGCGTCGATCGCTGCGTCTACTGAGGAAATTTGCGAACAAGACGTGGACGGCTCGGGAACAAAAGAATGATCTATGAAGACGAGTGACCTGCGTTCCTTACGCCGACGCCCAACCTCCTGCCTGCAGAAGCGAGAGAGAGTTGAGCTGACATCTTCCTGATCTTCGGGTGGATGGTCGGCAAGGTAGGCAACGGCCTGCTCAATTGCCCCTTCCATGATCTCCGCAGCGAGAGTCTCGTCCCCAAGTACAGAGGCCGCGGCTCTTTGCGTGTCCGGCCAGTGCTTTTCAACGGCGGTACGCACCGCCGGCATGATCTGCAAAGAACCCGGCGAGTCCTTCACAGTCCAGCAGCGGTCTAGGGGAGACGGGGAGGCCATGACTGAACAATGAGCAAAGTCCGATTGACAACCCTGATCGGGCACAGGTGTCGAGTCAGTAACGCCACTTTACCCGAAAACCGGCCCGATTTCCACATCGCGCGCTATTTTTCCACGAGGCGCGTCCGTTTTTGGCGTTTTCCACAGCCTTTATATGTATAGGGCTTTTTCTGCTCTTTGCACGCTCCCCCCTTTGCTCGAGGTGCATATGGCGACCGCTCGCCCCTTACCAGGATTCATCCCCGCATGGGGATCGGAAGCAATCGCTTTGGCGGAACATGCCAGAGTGCTTTCAGGAAGCAAACTTGCCCAACTCGTTCGCAGGCTCCAGCGTCAGACCGGCCGCACACAGGAAGAATGCTGGCGTTTCGTGATCAAGTACGGCATTAAGGCGGAGGTCGACCACCGTCGCTGGCACCAGGAAGAACTGGACGATGCGCGCGAACTCCTCACGAAATACTCGGTCGAGGAAGTGGCTAAACGACTAAAAAGGAGCCCGAAGGCTCTTCGGAGCGCTCTCCAGAGACGGCAGTTGAGCGTTCGCGAAATCCGTTGCGACTGTTTTTCCCTCGCAGCCCTGGCACATGTGCTCCACGTTCGCCGCAGTGAAGTTTCTTGCTGGATCGAACAAGGGTGGCTACAGGCAACGGTCACGAAGCGGGGCAATCGAAGCGAGTATCGCATTACGCCTGAAGCCCTGAGTACGCTCTACAAGCACCACCTCGAAGACTTGCTGAAGCGGCGCATCCCGAATCACTCGCTCTTCGAAGCATACGTCCAATACTGTTTTTCACCCAAGCACACCACAGGCGAGCAGCTGCTGGAGGTCCGCCGCGACAAACGCGAGCGAGAGGCATTTGCGGCGCTACACAACGGAGAGTCTATCTCTCAGGAGAACGAGGAGGATGAAGATGGCACTTTCGGCGCTTGAATCCTCAAGAACGCGAGCCCGGCACTCGGTGTGTCCCC
>Ga0126373_10000029_pt1 | contig 154562 bp, 154 predicted proteins | sample PanSoiMetPlot_11_FD_92545 | JGI IMG/M metagenome (GOLD analysis project Ga0126373, IMG submission 92545) | Tropical forest soil microbial communities from Panama - MetaG Plot_11 | ecosystem: Environmental > Terrestrial > Soil > Tropical forest > Bulk soil | place: Panama | collected 2016-02-17
CGAACTAGGATCCGGTGAGCGATGCTGCGCCATGCGCAGATGCCTAAAGGGTCTCGGCGGGCGCCCAACGTCTACCGACGGGTTCATTCTCGGCCCCGTCACACGGCTCAGTGGGTCGGCTTGTCAAAATCAGCTGCCAGCTCCTAGCTAATTAGCTTCTAGCGTCAAACCTGCAGACTTCCTGGTAGACTGATCTTGTAGCGGTTCCATCTTTCCTGCATCTAATACACAAGTGTTCCCGCAACTTTTTCATTACGGAAGCTTTTTCCTTCCGACTTATGGATTTCTGGTCTCGCTTGGCGTCCTGCTGGGCCTGTGGATCAGCGTGCGGAATTCCGAACGCCTCGGCTACAACGGTGATGATGCGTGGAATCTTGGAATTCTCGTTGTGCTTTGCGGGATCGTGGGCGCGAAAATTCTTTACGTTATCAATGAGTGGGGCTACTACTCCACACATGGGCGGGAGATTTTCAGCATCAATACGCTGCAAGCAGGGGGGGTCTTCTCTGGCGGCTTGCTCGCCGCCTTCGTGGCCGCAGCATGGTATGTACGCAAGCAGCACATGCCCCCGTTAGGTACCTGCGATGCGTTCGCGCCGGGTTTGGCCCTGGGACATGCCATCGGCCGGCTTGGGTGCTTCGCCGCCGGATGCTGCTACGGGAAGCCCACACATCACTGGTGGGGAGTAACGTTCACCAATCCGCTCGCGAATTCCATCACCGGGACGCCACTTGGCATCGCGCTTGAGCCCACACAACTCTTCGAAGCTGCGGTCGAATTCGCGAATTTCGTCTTTCTGATGTGGCTGCTGAAGCGCAGAAAATTTGACGGGCAGGTGTTGGGAGCTTTCCTCTTTATCTACGGAGTGGCGAGATTTTTCCTGGAATACTTGCGCGATGATCCCGGCCGCGGATCTGTTTTCGGCGGAGCTATGAGCGGGACTCAGTTGATAGCGATCGGGCTGGTGCTGGGCGGGGGACTCATTTGGTGGCTGCGCCCCGGTTCGAAGCAAATTACAACTCACCCCGTCGCCAGATCGAAAACTGCTTAATGTTCTCTCGGTTGCAGCACTGCGTAATTCGTAATGGTGTATCCCAGCGCCGCCCCCAAAAACACATCCGACGGAAAGTGCGCCGCGGTCGTTACGCGCGAGAAGCTTATGGCGGTAGCAAAGCTATAAGCCAGCCACGGGACCCACTTGTGATTACGATAACGTTTGGCTACCACGGTCGCGACGGAAAATACTCCCGCTGCATGTCCGGACGGGAACGAGCTTCCATGAAAGGGCGATTTCCCGCCGCTGAAAAACGTATCGTCGAAAGGCTGTCCGGGCGGTACGTCAATCGGCCGCTTCCGTCGAGTCACCGCCTTCATCGCGAGATCGACAACGGCTGAATTTGCGTAGGCCTCTCCGCACAGGATCGCCGTGTCGACCTGGTAGTTGTCGTGTCGAATGTATCCCGCAACCATCAACGATGCGGGCACCGCAATCACCTCTGCCGTGGTGATGTAAGCATCGAAGACGTCATTGACATCATCTAAGTTGTTCTGATGATTCCGGAAGTAAGGCATCGTGTACTTATCGGTCGCAATCAGGACGGCAGTTCCTCCGGCGATGATAAGCGTCGGCATCCAGTGCTTGCCTTTCGCTAACTGCCCCGGAAAAAGCCAGATCTTTTTCTGATCGTGGAGGAAGTCCTTAGGCAATGAGCCCCACGATACGTCCCGATCTGCTGCCGGGTCGCCTCCGTGATGGGGATGAAACTCAACTTCTGAAGGCGCATCGGGCAGGTCAGAGGTGACCGATTGCGCGGAAGATTGGTTGAGGGGGGCGCCGATACTGGCGCAAACAATGATAGTTAATACCCAATGGTTCCCAGTAGCCATCATCGGCGCACTTGGATGCCTTTTCGGCGAACCGGGAAGCTGCGGATTTTCACGTAGGCGTAACACGGCGAAAACGTGTATATGGGGCGCAGGGCCGCGCGCGCTACGGGTTTGGGAATGAACGGAAATTTGAACACGTACGATCAGGCTACAGCTCGGGTGGTGCCGAACTCCACATTGCACTGCGCACAACCCCGGGCGAGGCGCTCGGGGCTAAGTGTTCGGTGCTGGTAGTATCGTGCCCGGGAAAATGTCCGAGGACCTTCCAACACACATTCGGGTAACAGCCGAAGATAACGGCAGGCGTCTGGACCAGTTTCTGGCATTTCGACTTGAGGTTAGCCGGGCGCGTGTGCAACGGCTCATCTCCGAGCAGAAAGTGCTCGTAAACGAAAAACCTACCCGGGCCTCGCTGCAGCTTCAGGGTGGGGAGCAAATCACATTGCTTGGGCCGGTTGCACGCCCTCCCCTTCGCGCGATCGCCGAAGAGATCCCGCTGGATATCGCCTACGAAGACGAGGACCTCGCGATCGTGAACAAACCCGCCGGCATGATGGTCCATGCCGGCGCTGGCGCCACCGATGATGCCCGCAACCGTGGCACACTCGTCAACGCTTTGCTCTATCATTTCTCGACCTTGTCGGCGGTGGGGGGAGAAATGCGGCCCGGCATCGTACATCGTCTCGACAAAGAAACCAGCGGGCTGATCGTCGTCGCGAAAAACGATGATGCGCACCAGAGTCTCGCGGCCCAGTTTTCCCGCCGCGAGGTCAAGAAAAAATATGTTGCACTCGTGCACGGCTGGATGCAGAAAGATTCAGGCACGATTTCTGCGGCGATCAGTCGTGACCGCGTTCGGCGCACGCGGATGACTACTCATCACCCCGAAGGACGCGAGTCCATTTCGCATTACAAAGTGGCCCGCCGCATCGCCTCTCCATTCGGAAAATTCAGTCTCCTCGAAGTAAAGATCGATACCGGACGCACGCATCAGATCCGCGTACATATGGCGTCGCTCGGGCATCCGATTGTCGGGGATGCTCTTTATGGGGCTGCGCGCGAATTGCGGGCGGGCCGAACACCGGGGAAGCATGCGGTTCCGGGTGCGATCTCGCTTCCTCGCAATTTCCTGCATGCGGCCGAATTGGACTTTCAGCATCCCCGCACTGGCGTCAGGATAGTGCTGACCAGCCCGCTTCCAGTCGAACTGCAGGAATTCCTGCGCAGGCTGGAGAAGCCGGAAGTAACCTGAAAGGCGGTTGCACGGACGGCTATAATAGCGGTATTCATGAACACCTTGGGGACGAAAATAATCCGGCTGGCGACGGTTTTTCTGATAACGCTTATTTCCATCGGCGCTCTGGCGCAGTCCCCCCAGGATGCTTCATCCCAGGGAAGCACTGCATCGCAACAGGCGAAGGCTACGACGTCCGATCAGAAGCCGCCCGATTCTGCGGACACCAGTAATGACCAGTCGCTACCGACCATCCGATCACGGACTGACGAAGTGAACGTTGTGTTCACCGTCATGGACAAGAAGGGTCGTCACATCACTGATCTCAAGCAGAACGATTTTCGGGTCGTCGACGACAACAAGCCTCCCGAGCAAATCCGCAGTTTTCAGGCGGAGACGAACCTGCCACTGCAGGTCGGCTTACTGATCGACGCCAGCAATTCGGTTCGTGACCGGTTCAAATTCGAGCAGGAATCGGCCATCGAGTTTCTGAATCAGACAATTCATCCGGGGAAGGATAAGGCATTCGTAATCGGCTTCGACGTTACTCCGGAAGTCACTCAGGACTTCACCGACAATACCGAAGCGCTAGCTCACGGCGTGCACGACCTGCGGCCCGGAGGCGGCACGGCGCTCTACGATGCCCTCTACTATGCCTGCCGCGACAAGCTTCTAAAAGTCTCCAAGGGACTGACCGTGCGTCGCGCCATCATACTGCTCAGCGACGGCGATGATAACCAGAGCCATGTGTCGCGCGAAGAAGCGATCGAGATGGCGCAGCGTGCCGAAGCCATCGTCTACACGATCAGCACCAATGTCAGCGGGACCAAAGGCCAGGGCGACAAGGTCCTCGAACGCATCGCCGATGCCACCGGCGGGCATGCCTTCTTTCCCTTCCAGATCCGCGACGTGGCGGACGCTTTCGCAGCCATCCAGGACGAATTGCGCAGCCAGTACGCGATCTCGTACAAGCCGGCCGATTTCAAATTCGATGGTCATTACCGAACGATTGAAATCGTCGCGAACGACCGCAAAAATTTTCGGGTCCGTGCCCGACGCGGATACTTCGCACCGGCGCAACAGTAAAACGCGCTAGCGGACGTGCCTTCCTTCGTGTACCTTCGTGTCCTTAGCGGTTATCACCTTTTAGGATATGGGCGCCCATGCCGGGATATTCAGGTACGCCTCTGCCGAAAAAGCTTGGTGTCAAAGACGGGTTTCGCGTCTCCTTGATCGATGCACCGTCAGAGGTTATCGCAGAATTGAAACCCTCGCTGGAAAACTGCAAAATCGTTAAACCTGGAAAGACTCCGATCGATTTCGCGATGCTTTTTGCCAAGTCGGGCGCGGCATTGAAAAGAGAATTTGGACGCGTCACAGAGAATCTAGCTCCCGCGGGGATGCTCTGGGTGGGCTGGCCCAAGAAGAGTTCCAGCCTGCCTAGCGACCTCAATGAGAACATCGTGCGCGAGATCGGGCTCGCCGCCGGAATGGTGGATGTCAAAGTCTGCGCGGTAACCGATGTCTGGTCTGGATTAAAATTCGTGCGTCGGCTCAAAGACCGCTGATCAAAGGAAAGAGCATGGTTCGAGCAGGCCTCATTGGATTCGGCTTGGGAGGTTATGCATTTCATGCCCCCATGATTCGTGGCGTTCAGGGCATGGAACTGGCGTGTGTCCTCGAGCGTCACACAAACAATGCCAAGGCGCGCTATCCGGAAGTCCGCATCGCGCGGAATCTCGACGAGATGCTCTCCGACAAGTCGATCAATCTTGTGGTAGTCACCACTCCGAACGACACGCACTACTCATATGCGAAGGCGTGCCTCGAAACCGGGCGCCATGTGGTCGTCGACAAACCGATGGCGCCGACCATGGCCGAAGCCGAAGAGTTGGTCGGGATGGCCGACAAACGCCATCTTCTGATTTCGGTGTACCAGGATCGCCGTTGGGACGGGGCGTTCCTGACCGTGAAGAAACTCATCCAATCGGGAGCGCTCGGCGAAGTGGCCGAATATGAATCGCGTTTCGACCGCTTCCGTCTTGATGCAAAACCGGGCGCGTGGCGGGAGAAGCCGGATTTTCCTGCGGCGGGGGTTCTGTGGGATTTGGGTCCGCACCTCATTGACGGAGCACTGGTGCTGTTTGGCGAGCCGGAGTCTGTGTACGCTGCAGCCTTGTGTCAGCGGGAAAGCGCGGTGGTCGACGATGCCTTCGACGTCATCTTTCAATATCCGCGACTGAGAGCGTCGCTGCGCGCACGAATCATCGCTTACGCTCCCACCCATCATTTGCTCATCCATGGCACCGAAGGCTCATTTGTGAAATACGGCATGGATCCGCAAGAAGAGATCCTGCGCAGTCCCAAATATCCAGATGGACTCGATTGGGGCAAAGACTGGGGTCTGGAACCGGAAGAGCGCTGGGGAACCCTGTCCCGGGTCGGCGAGAATCCGCGCAACATCGAGACCGAACGCGGCGACTACCGTGGTTTCTACGCAAACCTGCGGGCTGCTATTGAAGAAGGCACACCGCTGGAGGTTCCGCCTGAGCAGTTCCTGCGCACGCAGCGCGGACTTCTGCTCGCGCACAAGAGCAGCCGGGAAAAGCGTGTGGTGGGTTGGAACGAACCGGTGCAATAGGCCGGACCGATATTCGTTCGTTTTCATTCCTTTGGTGCCCCCATGAAGCGCACGCATACTCGGGCAGACGGCGCTACTCTTCGTTCGCTCAGGGGAAATGAATTAGCATTCGCAGATGCAAGTTCTGGTTCCGGGCCTAACCGCCGACAGCGTGTTGCGCACGTTTCAGGCGGACGCATTCACGCTCTTTCTGGGTGCTGCGATCGCCGCCACGGGCCTCGTGGCTGCCGCCTTTGCTGTTGTTCGTCGTGAGCGAACTTCTTTGCTTGTTTACTTCGCTCTCTTCGCAATCCTGTACGGAGTTCGTATGTGGATGCAGACGCGGCTGTTCGGTTTCATCTTTGATGGATCGACGGCTTTCATCCGCACAAGCTCTGCGATCAACTATGTTGTGCCCGTTCCTGCATTTCTCTTCTTCGATGGTGCGGGATTTCTCCGACGTAAGGCACGAATTCTTATATACTCCTTCTTCGCCGTATTCGCCGCTCTCGCGCTTGCCACCCTGATCACCGGTCCTTCTGCCTTTTATCAACAGGCGAATAATGTTCTCGTGATCGCCGCTCTGGTGCTTTTGCTCACCGAACCGATGCGCAGCCATGCTGCTGACCGCAACTTCACCGTGGTGCGCCGCGGACTTCTGACCTTCGCGGGCTTTGCGTTGTGGGATAACGTCGTCGGGGTATTTCAGTGGCGGCTTCCGAGGATCGAACCCCTCGGATTTGTGGCGCTTCTGGCGTCGCTGGGCTACGTAGCTGCCCGCCAGTCGATGCAAAGAGAGCAGCAACTGGCGGACATTCAGAAGGAACTCGAAGTCGCGCGCCGGATTCAGCTATCTATTTTGCCGTCCGAGTTTCCGAAATCCGGCAAATTTCATGTTGCAGCTCGCTATGTTCCGATGACCTCGGTTGCTGGGGACTTCTACGATTACGTCCTCGCGGATGCCAGCCGAGCGGGGCTGCTCATCGCCGATGTTTCCGGGCACGGGGTTCCGGCTGCCCTGATTGCTTCGATGGTCAAACTGGCTGCAACATCGCAGCGTTCCCAGGCAGACGATCCCGCGGCACTTCTGCTCGGCATGAACTCTGCCTTGCATGGAAATACGCAGAGCCAGTTCGTCACCGCTGCCTACGTCTATCTCGACGCGCAGGCGCGGGAGTTTCGCTACTCGGCAGCAGGTCATCCTCCGATGTTGTTGTTGCGTGACGGGAAGGTGACGGAAATCGCAGAAAACGGCCTCATGCTTGCGGCCTTTGATTTCGCTACTTACGGTACCGTCGCGCATGCCTTGCAGCCGCGGGACAGACTCGTTCTCTACACCGACGGCATCGTGGAAGCGGCGAATGCCGAAGGAGAATTCTTCGGCCAGGAAAATCTCGCGAGAGTGCTGCGCGACACAGTCACATTCACCGCCTACGAGGCCGCTGATCGTATCATCCGCGCCGTGCAGAACTGGGCGAGAACTCAGGACGATGATCTGACAGTGCTTGTCTGTGATTACGTGGCGTAATCAGAGCCAGGCAAGTTCTCCTTCAGTTTGTCCGCGCTACCAGACCTCGCACCTTTTTCCCTCCGGACGCACCATGGGGGAGTCCGCCTTGCAACTCCAGGCCTTCTGAAACTCCGGCAAATTGGACAACGGCCCGATTACGCGATATTTCGCGATGGGGTGCGGATCGCTCTGGACCATCAAGCGCTGGGCCTCGGGGCGGATCTCGTCGCCGCGGAATTGTCCCCAGGCTATGAAGAACTGCTGCTCCGGGGTGAACCCATCCATGTCGGCGGGACGCGGCTTCCGCTCCAATGATTTCTGATAGGCGAGGAAAGCGATTTTAGCCCCGCCCAGATCGCCGATGCTCTCACCGAGCACCAGCTTCCCGTTGTGATGGATGTCTTTCTCGATGAAGTAGTGATCAAACTGATCGGCTACGCATGCGCCACGGGCTTGAAAGTTCTTCTGATCCGCGTCTGTCCACCAGTTTCGCAAACGGCCGAGGAAATCAAACTGTGCCCCTTCATCGTCGAATCCGTGGGAGATTTCGTGCCCGATCACGACTCCGATGGCGCCATAGTTCACGGCGTCCACTGCGTTCACGTCGAACGCTGGTGGTTGCAGAATTCCTGCGGGGAACACGATTTCGTTTAGCAGCGGGTTGTAATAGGCATCGGAGGTCGGTGGCGTCATGCCCCAACGTCCACGGTCCACGGGCTTGCCGATCTGAGCGCGGTCATCCAACTCCACAAAATTCCGTCCCGCGATCATGTCCTCGAAGAACCCATCCCGCCGGATGGTCACCTGGCTGTAGTCCTTCCACTTGTCGGGATATCCAATCTTCGGATTGAAGGTTGCGATCTTCGCCATGGCTTTTTCTTTGGTGTCGTCGCTCATCCATGGCCGGCTCAGGATGTCGTCCCGCATCCCCGCCAGAAGGTTGCGCACCATTTCCTGCATGCGGGCTTTGGCTTCGGGCGGGAAGTATTTCTCGACATACCGTTTCCCGAGGGCCTCGCCAAGCAGCTGGTCTGCGGATTCGGCACAGCGCTTCCAGCGCGGCTTCATGTCTTTCGCACCGGCCAAATACTTGCCGTTGAAGGCAAAGTTTTCCTCCACAAAGGGAGCCGAGAGCGAATCTGCAACGGAATTCAGCAGTTGCCATTTCAGGTATACCTTCCAGTCGGCGAGTGGTGTCTGTTGAATCTGGCGGTCGAATTCCTGCATGAACTTCGGCTGGTCTACATTTATGTCGACGTCAGTCGGTAGCTGTCTGTGCTTGAAGTAGCCCGCCCAGTCAAAATGCGGGGACATGGCCTGCAATTGCGCGAAGGTTGTGTTGTGATCCGTGTTGGCAGGATCGCGCAAGGCCACGTTGTCGAGCGAGGCCTCGGCAAGCTTTGTTTCCATTGCCAGAACGGTCTGCGCGCCTGCGGCGGCTGTCTTCTCATCCCATCCCGCGAGTTTGAACATCGCCGTGACATGCCCAACATACTTTTCGCGGGCTTCTTTGAATCGCGCTTCCGGTTTGAGGTAATAGTCGCGATCGGGAAGACTTAGTCCGCTCGCGCCCACATCGGCCAGCACCCAGGAAGGTTTGTGCGGATCCGGCTGGCTTCCCATGGCAAACGGAGCCGTGACGAGAATGTCATGCATTTCTGCGATCAGACCCTGCAGGGCTGCCATGTCGCGGACACCATCAATCCTGGCGAACCATGGCTTAACGGGATCCATGCCCCGCGCGTTTACCCGCGCCTCGTCCATGCAAGCGCCGTAGTAGTCACCAACGATCTGGTCGGTGCTGCCTTTGCCGGCGTCTTTCTCAGCCGCGGCCGATTCGAGAATTTCGTGCAAGTGGTCCTTCGCATTTTCTCCGGCTTGCCAGCGCCGGCTCCATCGCGTCATGGAGGCCGGAATTGGATTGTTGGCCCGCCATGTGCCATTGGAAAACTCGAAAAAATCGTCGCAGGGATCGGCTTTGCGGTCGAGATCCGCTGTCTCGATTCCATGCGGCGCCGGGTCCTGCGGAAACGCGAACGATGCCGACACCAAACAAAAAGCAAATAGCAGATCGCGGCACGGATTGAACATGAGTCTCTCCACACAAAAATTAATTTTTCTGCGGACGCCAATTGTAGATCAGACGGAGCTAACCTCTGCAGGTTAGACATGGGGAGACTAACCCAAGAAAAATCGCCGTAGCACAAAACAGATTATCGATTGATGATCGGGAGAACTGGAAAGGACAAGATGGAGGCGGTCTAGGCCTATTACCCGCCAGCTTTTAGCTCAGTGAGCACCTGCTTGGCAATTTCCTTCAGGGTCTCAAATACTCCAACGCCCTGAAATGCCACTGCCTCCACGATGGGCTCGTTCTTCTTACGCAGTTCGGTGGAAAGCAAATCGATGGGAAGAATGTTGGGCAGGTCGCGCTTGTTCAGTTGCAGGACGTAGGGAATCTTGTTGAAGTCGTAACCATGTTCCCTGAGATTGGACATCAGGTTCTCGAGAGCCTCTACGTTTGCGTCCATACGCTGCTCCTGCGAGTCGGCGACGAAGACGATGCCATCGACGCCGCGGAGGATCAGTTTGCGGCTGGCATCGTAGAAAACCTGCCCGGGAACGGTGTAGAGGTGGATGCGCGTCTTAAAGCCCCGGACGGACCCTAGATCGAGCGGAAGGAAATCGAAGAAGAGGGTACGTTCGGTCTCGGTGGCCAGCGAGATCATCTTTCCCTTCTGCTGGTCCGCAGTCTTCTGATAAATCACCTGCAGATTCGTGGTTTTGCCGCCGAGCCCGGCGCCGTAATACACGATCTTGCAGTTGATTTCCCGGGCTGCGAAGTTGATGAAACTCAAAGGCTTTCCTCGAAATGCGGACACCCCTCCGGGGGTTGCCGCCTGCACTTCTATCCTTTTTGAGGCTCGGGGTCTTTATATCACACGGGGGGTGAGGACGGCAGGTTACTCAGGTGACCCCGGTGTTCCGCCCACCGGAAATGAGGTACTCTAATTGCCCCGGAAGTTGAAATCAATGCGCTGGAGGAGTCGGGTAATACCCCGCCTTGGCATACACATCCAGAGACTTGCGATGTACCAGTACTTCTATGCTGCGGTACGCCGAGGCCCCGGCGACCGCTTTGGGGCTATATCCGAGAGTGTATTGGTTCCGGGCCTCAGACGTAATCTGGGAATAAGCCTGCTCGATTGAATTCCGAGACAGTTCGGTAAAAACATTGCCTCCGCCCGTCGCGTTGGTGTACCTGGGCAGAATATTGCTGTAACCCTGACGGAACACATGGGGAAGCTTCTCCGCCTGCTTGTAGACCGGCAGGGCGCCCATATCGAGCACGACCCCTTTTACCTGGATTCCCTGCAACTGCAGAACGCGAAGCACCTCGCTATAACTGGCGTTACTGCCCCGCTCACGGCCGTCGCTGATCACGAAAATGACCTTGCGCCGCGTGCGCTCGCGCTTGCTCAAGTCCATGGCCGCTTTCAGGATGGCATCGTTTAACACGTGCGCTTCCTTTGGCGGCGTATATACCGGGGGAGGCCCGGACGTACCAACAGGAATTCCGTTAATCATCGGCGGCTGGGGTCCGAGCGGCCCTCCCAACACAGGAGGCCCGTTATTGTGGCCACGCACCAACTTCATAGTGTCCAACACGGATGTGAGCCGGTTGGCCTGGCCGGTAAAGTCCGCCACTCGGCTCACAGTGCTGCTATAGGTGTAGAGCGCGACCTCATCGTAGGGGCTGAACGCTCCCACAAGTGCCGAATAAGTTTCATTCACCTTCTGCAGAGCAACATCGGCCATCCCCAGATCAATCAGGACGGCGACGGAAAGCTGGAAAGGATCGCTCGTGAAGAAAGTCAGCTTCTGCGCTTTACCGTTTTCCAGAACAGTAAAATCCTGTGGCAGCAAGCCATCGACGCGGCGTCCCTGCTTGTCTTTCACCATCACAGGAATCTGCACCAGGTTTGTGCTGATCGCAATCGTGTACAGATCTTCCTTGGGATTAATCTGATTTCGAGGTCCGGTTCCCTGCGAACCCGCGTCCGGCACGCTGCCCGGCGCAACCGTTTCCACGGGAGGCATGGGCGGCGGCGCTGGCCTGTTGTCGTTCGGCTGAGTCGCAGTGCTGCTCGGAGCAGTGTTTTCGTACCCCGGCGACGCCGGCTTGTTCTCTGTTTGGGGCTCAGGCGCAGGCTTCGGCGCGGGCGGCTGCACTGCCGAAGGGGCATCTGGGATGTCATCGGAAGGCTGATTCTTTGAGGGTGTCGGATTCTGGCTTGAAGCCGGAGCTTGCGCAGGAGTCTGCGGCGCTCCAGACTGAGCTTCTGCAGGGGATATCCCCAGAACGCATGCAATACACAAAATTGCCAGCCGTCTAGCCGTAGGCACGTGGTGAAGACCGCAGCATGGGGACGGCGCCCCATCAACCGCGAAGCTCCGAAAGGGCGAAAGAACCCCCGCCACGGACGCCGCAAACCCCTGGATTCGCTGTGCTTTCATTCCCGCCCACCCGAAAAACCAGGATTTCACATTCTTGGGATGCGAATTCGAACCTGTTTGGTGCATCTAACCTTCAGGATTAGACTAACAAAAGATTCCCAGAGCGTCCCAATGCTGAAGCACCCCCGTATCCTCCGATTTTTGCCCGCCGTCGTTACCTTGACCTTAGCCGCGCTTGCCGTCGCTCAAGAGCCGGCGCAACCAGCGCCTTCTCAACAGGCGGGCGATCAAAACCCTGCCGAAACCCTCAAGGTCAATGTCAACGTCGTCCAACTTTTCTTCAACGTCAAGGATAAACACGGCGCCTTGATTCCCAACCTGGCGAAAGATGACTTCCAGATTTTCGAAGATGGTAAGTCTCAGGCGATCAAATACTTCACCGCCGAAACAAACCTTCCGCTAACGATCGGGATGATGATCGATTCCAGTGGCAGCCAGCGCAACGTGCTCGATATGGAAAAGGAAGTCGGAGGCGCCTTCCTTAGGCAGATCTTGACCGACAAGGATGAGGCATTTGTTATCAGCTTCGACATCACCGTCGACCTGCTGCAAGATTTCACGCGCGATAACCATCGCCTGCAGGCGGCGCTGGACAAGGCCAAAGTCAACGTCGACTACACTAGCGGGGGAATTCCGGGCATGGGCGGCGGGCCGGTGCCCACGCAGAATGCGCCGGGCACGCTGCTTTATGACGCCGTTTACCTTTCTTCGCATGACATGTTAGCCAAAGAAGTCGGACGGAAGGCGATGATTCTGCTTACCGACGGTCAGGATGAAGGCAGCCGACTCAAGCTCCAGGATGCGATTGAAGCCGCGCAAAAAGCCGACGCCATCGTGTACGTGCTGCTCTGTGCCGACCGCGGATTTTACGGTGGCTTCGGCTACTCCGGGGAGGGCGATATGCATAAACTGACGGAGCAAACTGGGGGCCGCGTCATCAATGTCGGTAACAAGTTCGACAAGTTGCGCGAAGCGTTCGACCAGATTGCCAAGGAGTTGCGTAGCCAATACAACGTCGGCTACGTTCCCACGAACCTGAAACTGGACGGGAGCTACCGCAAACTGGAAATCAAGAACAAACAAAATTACAAGATCCAAGCGCGGGCAGGGTATTACGCGATGAAGCGGGAAGAGTGACTCGCGCGGGCTGTGGCAGCACCTCCCAAAGCGCAATCGTTGCGCATACGGCCCAGACCGGCACAAGCAGGTGTGCGCTCAATCGCGGGTTTGTGACTCCAGGAACGGGAATTCGCCGCGTACAACGCTCCAAGGCGTGACAGATGATCGGAAAAATTGCGGTAAATTCTTTGCTGAGCCTGATATATAAAAGTTGGTTCTGCGCCACGTATTCGAGGGGCTGGAAGCAGATCGGGCATTATCGGAATGATGCATTGGGGCCGGTTCTCGAGTTTTTCGCGGACAAGTCCGAGGAAGCAAGATGCCGCGTCTGAGGCACTCAGGAAGTCGAAGTTGTTCAACAGGTAACAGCATCTCGGAATCCGAGCATGGAATCGCGAAAGGGAACTTCAGGAATCCACCTCAAATGCATCGGTCAACCCTATGGGATTGCGCTGAAAAAATGGCTGCATCTCTGCGTTGGTACGTCTCCCAAAAACAGCATAGGCATGCCCCTGATCAAGGTCGTTTTTGTAATCTCCCCAGTCTTCGTCTGAGCGCACCGCGTCTTACGCTTGTCTGAATGTTTCATCGCCCTTTAATTTAGCCGTAATTCGGCAGGAGGAGAACGTCACCAATTCACTAGGTTCGGGCCCCAGGCTTCCAGGTCTGATAAACTCCTTTCCACTGGAGGCCCCCTATGCCAGGCTTCTCCCGCCGTTCGTTTCTGCACCTGAGCGCCGCCGCTTCCGCCGCGGGCGCGTTCCGTATTATGTCGGAGCCCATGCTGGCTGCCGCGACCCGGCGCCGTCCTGCGCCTCCGGGTGCGGTTGTAATCGACTCGAACGAGAATCCGCTCGGGCCGTGCCAGGCCGCTCGCGAGGCGATGGCCAGCATCCTCCCGCAGGGGGGGCGCTACCAGGACAACCTGACCGATGAACTTGTCAGTACTTTTACGAAAATTGAAGGCCTCAATCCCGATTGCGTGCACGCAACGGTTGGATCGACTCCGCCGCTCGCCCATAGCGTTCTGGCCTTCACCTCGCCGCAAAAGGCTTATGTCACGGCTGATCCTGGATTTGAGCTTGGCATGATGACTTCAGAGAACTCCGGCGCTCGCGTGGTGAAAGTCCCACTGACAAAAACATACGCACATGACGTCAAAGCGATGATCGCTGCCGGAGAGGACGCGGGCGTTTTTTACATCTGCAATCCCAACAATCCGACGGGCACTGTGACGCCGAAGTCCGATATCGAATACCTGGTCGCGAACAAACCGAAAGATTCCCTCGTGGTGATCGACGAAGCTTACATTCATTTCACCGAGGCCCCGAACGCGCTTGATCTGGTGAAAGCGGGCAAAGATGTCATTGTGTTGCGTACCTTTTCGAAGGTCTATGGACTGGCCGGCATCCGCTGCGGTTTTATCGTCGCGCGCCCGGATTTGCTCGAGAGAGTGATGCAGCACGGCGGATGGAACTTCATGCCTGTCACGGGCGTGGTTGCGGCCACCACCAGCCTCAAGGATTCCAACCTGGTGCCGGAGCGGCGCCGCATCAACGCTGGCATCCGTCAGCAGACCTTTGATTGGCTCGCCCGCAGCGGTTATTCCTTCATTCCATCCGAATCGAACTGCTTCATGATCGATACCAAGCGTCCTGGGCAGGAAGTGCGGGATGCGATGGCGAAAGAGAACGTCATGATCGGCCGCGTCTGGCCCATCATGCCGACCTATGTCCGCATTACTGTAGGGACGCAAGAAGAAATGGCGAAATTCCAAACTGCCTTCCAGAAGGTAGTGAGGGCGTAGGCGCAGTCATAGCGCCAGGTTCGCTGATTCCTCGGTTTTCCTAGCACGCTTGTCGTAGCTACGCTGTTTCTCCTTCTCAGAGTCACCCGCTCTCGATTACGAACGTCATGTGCAGCTTTCGATCCGGGCAGAGATCATGGTTCTCGTACGGATCGCCGAGGTTCTGACGAGATTCCTTCATGACGTTTTCTGTGCTTGCCCCGAGTAGTTTGCACTTCGCCGGACTTCGCCTACTCTGCGCCATCGGAGGCTTCGCCGGATTCGCCGTGATTTTGCTGGGACTGCGGCGCCCTCGTAGCGGGCCAACCTCTTCGCAGGAATCACGCCTCGAGCCCGCTAAAGAAAATTTCGTACGGGAATCCGCAACGTCACAGTCGCCTGCGCTGCCCGAGGTCATCCATTTATCGACCGACCGGGGTTCCGCGCGAAGTTCCGAGATGACGCAGCAGCAGAGGATCGCGGCCGCTCTCAGTCGTGCCGGAATGACTAATTCTGGTTGGTCCCAACCGGAGATCCGTACAACCAGCGCTCTGCTTGACCCTCCATCTGAGTGCGCGACGCAATCCGATCATCCACAGGACGCTCAGCCACCCGCGAGTTTCAACCGCACCGTGACTTTGCTGGCGGGCACAATTTTGACCTTGCTAAGCCTGGTTTTGTTGTTGATCTTGCACTGATTGCCGGGTCGCGAGGGCCTCGCTCAACTCTCACATGCACCACGATCCTAACCATGCGCGTAGCACTCGCCAGATGGGGCACACGAGTCCCTCTAGTACAATCGAACGCGTGAGCGACACGGTGCGCATCGGAATCCTCGGTGATTTCAACGCTGAATTCCGCTCGCATCGCGCCACCAACGACGCCCTGCAGCATGCCACCCGCAAGCTCAAGATGGAATTGAAGAGCGAGTGGATTACAACTCCCTCCCTTCTGAACCCCGAAGCCGAGAAGACTTTGGAATCGTGCGACGGACTCTGGGCGTCACCCGGCAGTCCCTACAAGAGCTTCGAGGGCATGCTAAAGGGAATCGAGTTTGCTCGTCGACGGGACTGGCCCTTCCTCGGCACGTGTGGTGGATTCCAATACGCGTTCATCGAATTCGCCCGCAACGTGCTGCACATCGCCGACGCCGATTCCGCGGAGAATAATTCCGGATCGAAGAACATCATCATTTACCCCGTGGCCTGCGCGGTACCAGATCGCAAGGGCGATGCACCGAAACTCTCGGGAGCAGTTCCAGAGATTCGTTTGCGTCCGGGATCGTACCTTCAGACGTATTACGGCAAGGAACAGGAAGTCGTCAGCGAAGAATTCTTCTGCAACTTCGAAATCAATCCAGACTTCGAATGGACGACGATGGAGGCTGGATTTCCCGTGGTCGCACGCGGCCCTCAGGGCGAAATCCGTGCCATTGAATCGCCCACGCATCGTTTCTACCTAGCCACACTCTTTCAGCCTCAGCTCTCATCGACGGAGAAGAAACCGCATCCGCTGGTCTTGGCCTTTGTGCAGGCCGCTGCGGATTGGGGCAAGAAGAAACTCGACGACAGCGTGCTCGAGTAACGCAGGCGTCGGGCGTCAAGACTTCACAACACACTGACGCTAAACACTCGGTTGATCCCGCGCAAGCCAGAGCGAAATTGCGAGGCGCCCCAGAGGACTTAACGAGCATCCGAATCGCATGCGGCTGAGGCCCGACGCCTGATGCCTGCGTTACCAAAGTCCATTCACCGGGGCGGTTACTGTTCACGCCCGAAGCGCATCTGGAGCCCTCGGGATCCGACGGCTAGACTCCCTCTCGTCGGTCGCTCCTCCCCAACCAGCGCCGGCAGGAGCCACATTCGCCATGCACGTGCAGCCTATGCAGTTGATCGACTCGCTCCGCATCCCGTTTTCCACACTGGTCAGCTATATCCCCGTGTTGGCGACGATCGTGACCACGTTCTTCAGCGTGGTGCTCGCCCGAGCGACACTCCGTTATGTCGAGGCCACCGACCGAAGCCTCGAACTTGCTCGCGAAGAGTTCGAGCGCGAGTGGAATCCTGACCTGCACATCAAGATGGAGCGTCTCTCGCCGACCGAAGCGCGCATCATTGTCACGAATCTGGCGAAGACATCGGTGCTGCTGCAGTTGCTGCAGCTGCGCAAGCTCTCGCACGTAACGCCGTCCGAGCGCTGCCGCCTCAATGATCCGCTGGTCGGAGGCATGACCTGGACGCAGGAGATGGGAAAGCGCATCATTGGCTGCACCGGATACGAATTCGAAGGCCCCGTCGCTGTGGCGATGACCTTCTACGCGGCCGGACGGATGTACCGCACGGATTGGTTTCGTTCGCAGATCGTTGTGCGCGAAGGACGCATTGTTAGTCTGGAGCCGAGTACTATGCCCACGCGCAGGGTCCGGCAGGTAGAAAGAAAAGGCCAGCCCGAACGCCGGCGCGAATTCGTGCAGGACGTGGCGGGAAGCGCAGGCGAAAAAGAGGTCGCGAAAGCGGAGGAGAAATCCTTGGCGACAGGGGCTTGAAAAGCAGAGCCCTGCCCACCTGCGATGGACCGACGGATCACCGGTCGGCCAGCAAGCATTGACTAACCGCCGTGCCATGCACGATCTCTACCAGCAAGATCTCGCTTATATCCAGGCAACCGGGTTTGGCGACTTCGCCCGGAATGCAGCTCCTGCGGTTCTACGCATGCTTCGCGAGGCTTCGATCCCAGTGCGCCGCGTTGTAGAGGTGGGATGTGGGGCCGGACCGCTGACATCGATTCTGGTGGATGCAGGTTTTGACGTCACCGGAATCGATGTGTCGCCTGAACTCCTGCACATTGCACGGCTTGCATGTCCCCAAGCTAAGTTTCTCGTGCGTTCGATTTATGAGCAGGAGGTACCACCCTCCGAGGCCATTGTCGCGATCGGCGAGCCTTTGACGTATCACGACGGCGGAGATGCCGATTCTCGAGTGCGGGATTTCTTCCAGCGAGCTTTTCATGCATTGCCAATGAACGCGCCACTGATCTTCGATCTGATCGAACTTGGCCAGCCGTCGCTTCCTGGACGCTCGTGGAAAGCAGGCGAAGACTGGGCGGTGCTGGTGGACACAACAGAAGACCAAAGTTCTCGGACGCTGGTGCGTGAGATCGAGACGTTCAAGAAGGTGGGGAACACCTATCGGCGTGGGCGAGAGGTGCATCGGCTACGGCTGTTTGATAGTAGCGAAGTCTGCGGTTGGTTGGAGTCCGCGGGGTTCCGTGTGAGCACGGCGGTTGCGTACGGAGAATTCAAGTTGGCTTGGCGGAGGCGGGCATTTTTCGGGATCCGCGCCTAGGGCGAACTTTCATCTGCTGGGAGAACGTACTGCGGTTGCCGGGATCGCAGTCTACGGCAGGATAGTTGCTTCTGATCTGCGCATGCAGCCCAACTGGGATGCCGAGTACGCACGAGACGCTCTTCGCGGAATAGCCAAAGGCGGTTGTCTCCACACAAGTTGCGCCTCGCTTGCACTGCAGCACGCTCTAAAAAATCAAAATCCCCACTCTAAAATCGCAAACTGCGCGATTTTAGAATGGGGTACCCTCGCATTCCCTTACGCGTGCGACCCCTAGAGAAGACCCGCGGGGGATGCGACGCGGTCGATTACTAGAACTTCTACTGGTTCGGTCTTGGGTTCGAGCTTCAAGCCGAGCTGTTCCTGGAGAGCGGTGAACAGCGATGGGCCGCTCGGGTCAGGGGCTGTCATTCCGGTGTGCTCCTCATTCTCTCGTTGGAGGCGCTCTTGTTCATTGGAATCGGGCGTCCAGTGCAGGTTGAAGGCGTAGCTTCCCTTCAGGCCGGTTTTGTCGACAACTGGACGGCCGACTCGCAAGGAGAGTTGCGCGGCGAATAAATCGACCGGAGTTCCTTGCGAAATCAAATGGCCTGGCTCCATGTGCAAGACGTGGATCCCGTCGACTTCTTGCAGTTTGGGACCGCTGGAATCGACAACCAAGTCGTAGGCCGGCAGCGTTCTATTTTCCGAGTGCACCGCGAGTTTGAACCGGTCGGCCAGGAGCCCTCTCAGATCGCCGCTATTTTTTTCCGCCATCTGCTTATGCAGGGCAGCAACGACCGAGGGATCGAGCTTGGCGTCAATGTCGAACTGGGCACTGCTGACCCAGTCCGGGCCCCCAACCAGCTGAGAATCCTGGACGCGATAGGCCAATTGAATCAGGCGTTGCAAGGTGACGCCCCTGGCCGTGAAGCTTCCGTCCGCCAGGTTGACCATCATTTGGGGCGGCCGACCTTCGACGGACTCGGAGAGCCTTACCGAAACCGAAGAGTACACCGTACCGGGAAGATTTGAATTTGCGGTCTGTGACTGGGCCCGGCCAGGCGTGGCAGTCAGTACTCCGATCGTCACGGGAAGGGCAATCGCTAAGGTGGCGGCGATCGTCAGCAAGAGCTTTCGTGCGAGCCCCAGGTTGTGCAAGATGCGGTCATTCATAATGTGGACCATCCTTTTCTTCAAATCAGCGCCCGTGACCCCAGAAACGCAGGGCAACGGCAACCCCAGACAGAATTCACAGACTCTCAGAATGCTTTCGGCGTAGACCTGACGGTCGCCGCCCAGATCGAGAACCACCTCATCACATGCGCGTTCCCGCTCTTCGACGAGCCGGCCTCCCAGCCACCAAACCAGCGGATAAAACCAAAACACCGCTTCAACCACCATGTGGAGGGCGGCACAGAGATTGTCACGGCGACGGACGTGCCAGACCTCGTGGGCGAGGACGGCCTCAAGGTGAGCATCTTCAAGGCGAGGAGAGATTCCTTCAGGCCAAATGAGAACCGGACGGACGATGCCAAAGACGCCAAGCTCAAGCGGAGTGCGCGAGAGCAGGATGGCGATCGGATAGCGGATTCCGCCGAGACGTTCGATGCGGCGCAGAGCGCGAATTTCGCGCCCATCGGACACCCTCTCAGCGGAATGGATAGCCGCAGAGATGCGGCGCCAGCGGATCGCCCACAGAAATAGGACGGCAAGGAAACCAAGGAACCACAGCACCACAGGAACGGGAGCCACGAGGGCCCACGATGATGTGCCCGGAATAACCTGCGGCACCACCTGGTACGCAGACTGAGCGAATGGCTGCGTGATGTCTTCGACAGCGTAGTACAAGCGGACGGGCGTGGTGCTTGCTGTCGCGTGTGGCCAGGCCACCGAACGTCCGATGGCTATCAGCATTGAAAAAGGAATCAGGAACTTCAGCGAAGCGGCCAGCCAGAGCCAATAGCGGGCACCAGCGCGGTGCTTGCGAAAAGCCAGAGTCAACAAGCCTGCCGCGAGGGCTACCAGTGTGGATTGCCAAAGGTGATTCGCGACCGCCGGGGCCAGGGAGTCCCACAGGACGGAGAGAAAATTATGAGTCATGCTGCTTATCCTTTTTCTCCAGCTTGCGGAGCGTCTTTTCTGCTTCTTTCACGTCGGCTAGGGTAAGCTTGCCGGTTTCGATCAGATGCGCCATCACGGGCTGTGTGCGTCCGCCAAACAGCACGAGCAGTTCGTCGATGAGCTTGCGTTGTGCAGCGTCGCGGGAAATGGCCGGTTCGAAAATGTGGAAGTTGCCCACTTTCCTGACTCGGCGGACGGCCTTTTTTATTTCCAAACGATAGACCGTGGTTTGAATCGTCGTATACACGGGCCGATCTTTCTCGGGGAATCCCTCCTGGATCTCGCGAATCGAGGCGCTCCCCTGGCTCCACAGCGTTTCCATGATCTGCAGTTCCAACTTGGTTAATTTGGGGCTGGCCATTTAAGCTCCTATCATCGTTTGTTATATTACTACATTAATAGTAGATGCACAAGAACTTGGTATTGGGATTCAGGATTTACCTTTTGAGCGAAACCCTGGGCTTGGGCGCGCGTGATAGCATGCTCTGCCAGATACCGCAGCAAGGGGACGAGATGAGCAAACTTGTGATTCAGAGTGAACGTGGCGCGCCGCCGCAGGGGGCCTACTCCCAAGGATGGCGCGCCGGGGATTTCATTTTTGTGACGGGGACCGGCCCCATTGATCCCATTACCGGAAAACTCGTCGGCAACGAGATTGAGCAGCAGACCGAGCAGACCATCGACAACCTCACCGCGATTCTTGCGGCCGAAGGGGCTTCGCTCGCCGACGTGGTGAAGGTGAATGTACATTTGAGTGACACCGGGCTGTTTGCCCGCTACAACGCTGTGTATGCGCAGCGCTTTACCAAGCCGTACCCCGTGCGCACTACGGTGGGTAGCGATCTGGGACATACTCCGGGCATGTTGATTGAGATTGATTGCACTGCGTATATGCCAGAGAAGCAGAGGCCGAGGACCTCGGCCAGGGCTGGGCGACGGACGAAGAAGAAGGCGCGACGAGGGCGACATGGTTAGTTCGTGTCGTCCGCTAAAGCGGATTCCTTATCTTCAATTGGTTTTCCCGTGCGCTGGGGTGCCGGTACGCGAACTTCTTTCGCTGCTTCGGAGCGGCGGCATTTTCCACCTAATCCCACGGCTTGCGCCGTGGGCTGGATTCTCAGGCCGCTATGCGGCTCAGGTAGTGCAATGCGCTTCACGCGGCTCAATCTGCATTCCCGCACAAACTCAATGCCGGGCTTTAATACCGCCGCTCCGCGGCCGGGCATGGGATCAGCGCACCAGGTCGGCTTTTTCAGCAGCTTCCGTGACACGCTCTTCGAGCACTGGGCCCTCGTGGCCGCGTGCAGAGACCTTCTCTACTGCGTCGATTTGGCCGGTTCGCACAACCAATGCGGAGTCGAAGTTATTTACCGTGGGGCATACGTGGCGCGGTAGAAGATAGAGAACGTCTCCGACGCGGGGAGATACGAAACCTTCTTTGACTGCCAATGGCAAGTGTTCCTCGCTGGGAGAGAGACACATCAATTCGGGATGGCCGACGACTACGCACGTCGGCACGCCGGCATCGGCTGAAACGGCCTTGTGACCGGCATCGCAAGTGACGATGCCGCGATGCGGTTGGCTGACGACCCTCGTCACCACGAGTGCGGCCGGGGCGTAACCGTACTGGGGAGGGAACTGCGCCAGACTGGTTGCGTCGTTATAAACCACCGTGCCCGGGGAAGCTCGGTGGATGAAGGTGCCAGATTGAAATTCCGTGTACGCCAGGGAGCAGGGGAAGGTGGGCGTGCCCGCCGTAACGACTTCGGGGATGCGCATACCGGAACGTTCGAGATCGCGAACGAGTTCTATCAGCTGATCGTAGCCAGCCTGCGCGGCCTTGGTTCGTTCCGGCTCAGCCACGGCTCCGTATTGCCCGTCGTAGTAATGCAGGCCGCGGAACTCGATGCCTGCGAGCTTGGTGGCTTGTGCCAGGTCGAGGACACGCGGTCGGGAACTTTGCTCGATGCCGGTGCGGTTCATCCCGGGATTGATGTCGAGAAAAACGCCGATATCGGCGCCTGGCCATTGGTGGAGTTGGTCTTCGTTCTCCGCGAGGACTGAGATTGCAACTCGCGGGAATTGTTGTTTGATCTCACGTACACGGCGCGCGTTGGCCCCCATTACCGGATAGGCAACCAGGATGTCGCTGGCGCCGCTCCGGCAGGCTTCGAGAAGTTCGAGCGTCGTGGCACACTTGAAATTCACAATGCCATGCTCGAGCAGGCGGCGAAGCGTGTAGTTCAGTTTGGCGGTCTTGATGTGCGCGCGCCAGCGATCGGCATTCCCGCCGAGCAAATCCAGCGTGCGCTGGATGTTGGAAGCGATCACCTCGGGATACACGAGGAGTGCCGGGGTCAGTACACGTTCGGCACGTAAAAGGCGATACCGGTCGTGCCAGGGGAATTGCTGTAAGAGGAACTTCGCGGCTGCCATGCTCATTGATGATAACGCTGGCAGGTGGAAATACCCACTTGTCAAGATCCCCACTTCTCGCAACATCAGCCAGAAGTGGGGCACTCCGTCTGTATTGCACACTCACCTCATTTACGTTGATTGACCTTGCTGTGGGTGGATAGTAGGCTCTCTGGATTCACAAATGGGAACCAAACCTGGGGTTCAGGCCAAACAATCTGAGTCGATTCATCCGCATTTGATTCGCGGGCTCGGGCTTTGGGCGGCGACTGCAATCGTGATCGGGGACACGATTGGGACCGGAGTTTTTCTGGTGTCGAGCGACATGGCGCGCGCGGTCGGATCGGCTGGGCTCGTGCTGACCGCGTGGGTGCTTGGCGGAGTGATCGTTCTGCTGGGTGCACTTTGTTATGCAGAACTTGGCGCGGCGTTTCCGAAAGCGGGCGGACCGTATGTGTATCTTGGGCGCGGTCTTGGTCCGCTGTGGGGATTTCTGTTCGGATGGATGAGTTCGTTTCTGGATCGGCCTGTCGCGATGGCCGCGCTGGGAGCTGGATTCATACGCTTCATGGGATTCTTCTTGCCGGCCGTGGCCACGCCATTGTTCACGGGCCACATCGCGCATCAGGAATTCACGTTCACGGTAGCGCAGCCGTTAGCGGCGCTTGTCGTGGTGCTCGTGACCGCGATTAATTACTTCAGCGTCAAGATGAGTGGCGGCATTCAGGTGCTGCTAACGTCATTGAAGGTGGGGGCGATTGCCTTCATTGCATACGGAGGTTTACTTCTCGGTCACAAAGGAGTCGCGACAACGCCTCCACAGGCCCAGGCAGTTGGAATAGGGATCATCGGTGCGTTGCTGACAGCGCTTGTTCCTGCGATGTGGGCGTACAACGGCTTCAATGATCTTGGGGATTTAGGAGAAGAAATCAGCCGTCCGGAAAGGAATATCCCGCGGGCGATTCTGCTGGGACTGTTCACCGTGGGTGGACTTTACCTGTTGACCAACGCTGGTTATTTTCACGCCTTGCCATTTGCGCAGGTAGCGCAGTCGCAGCACGTTGCGTCCGACGCGGTGCAGGCATTTGCCGGCAGCCGTGGAGCAACTTGGCTGACTTTGGCCATGGCGGTGTCGGCTTTTGGCGCTTTGCACGTTGTGGTGCTGACTGGGGCGCGTATCCCGTACGCGATGGCGCGGGACGGGGTGTTCTTCAAGTTTGCGGGACGGGTGCATCCTTCATTCAAAACACCGACGGGGGCGCTGCTGTTCCTAGGGAGCGCCGCCACCCTGCTGGCACTGACCGGGACTTTTGAGGAACTGTATTCGCTATTTGTATTCGCGGTTTGGGTATTCTTCGCGCTGACCGGGATCGCGTTGCTGCGACTGCGGAGAATTGAGCCTAACCTGGCACGGCCTTACCGGGCGTGGGGATATCCGTGGACGCCGCTGATTTTTGTTTTGGCTGCGATTGCCTTGACCGTGAATCTTTGGACGGTGCGTCCGGTGAGGTCATCTCTGGGGCTGGCGGTGATTCTGCTGGGCATACCTTTCTTTTACCGCTGGCAGAAGACCAATCCTGGTGGGCTCGACGATGAACCTCCGCGACTCTGACCTCGATATCGTGGTCGCGGAATTTGGTGATGAGATCCACAGTCGAGGAGAGTAGCCACACGGGCTGATTAATCGGGCTCGATTTCTGGCAGCCGATTTTTCGCGATGCGGGGAGCGTTGGGATCGGACGGCACTGGAAGCGGAACGTCCACGGTACCGAGGTGGTTGCTCAGCTGATCCTGCACGCCGAGGCGCATCGTTGTCGCTTCCACTGGAATGTCGACTTCCTGCTGAAAACCGACGTCTCCGGTCACGATCTTTTTGTGGACCTCCGGCTGGATATCGCTTTGCGCGACAGTGGACATGCTGTTAAGCATGAGACCGTCAATGTTGTAGGACGTAAACATGAGCGCGAGCGAGTTGTGCAAAACGCCACTTCGCTGCGGGATGAAGCGCAACTCGGATCCATCCATGGTGTAGTCGACCACGTAGTGCTGCACTTCCACCTGGGCGGGTGCGGCCTGTTTCTTTTTTGACGCCATCTTTACTTCTCCTACAGCGGCCCGATCCATTTTCTCCTTGCCTCCGACGGGCCAGACTCTCACGGAGAACTGGACTTCGCGCGCGGGCGGCGAGCCATAATGCATCGCTGTCGCTATGGCATTGCGGGCGAGCTGCGCCTCCTTTGCCGCTACGTTCACTTCGTCGGCAAAATAGCCCTGGCGATAGGCGAGTTTGTAGCCTTTCTGCGCGAGTTGCACTTTGATTCTGCGGAACTTCCCATCGTAGACCTTGTTCGTGGAAGTGTAGGAAAACGAGTAGTAGTTGCTGCCTTGCTCATTGGCGGTGGCGATCGCTTCGCGGATATCGTTTGAATTAAAGAAGGCCTTTCCACCGGTGGCGACGGCGAATTGGGTAAACGTGTCTTGTTCGGCCGCTTGGTCTGTGAAGTCCGTGGCCTGCGGAACAGGGGCTGCTTGCGTCGCCGGGTTGGGAGATGTCGGGTCTGGAGGTTGGAAGGACCTTGGTCCGCCTACCCCTGCGCCGCTATCCAAGCTCGCCGTAAAGACCTGCAATCCGCGCACATCCACGGGATAAACGGCGACTTGTGCGTCCGCCAGCAGATTCGTGGCTCGCTTGATCTTATACGTGTAATTGGGATTATCGATGGCTGGATTGCTGGAGACGGGTCCAAGATTAATGGCAATGGGGAACGAAGCGGAGAGCCACACGATGTTCTTGCGGCCGGAAATACCGGAGAGATACCGCGCCAGGAGCATCATGGCATCGATGGTTCGGGTGGCGCGCTCACTGGTATTGGTCACGAATTGCTCGTCCTGCAGGTCCCGCAACACCCCAGCCAGGTTCTGGAACCCGCTGGTGCGCCCTTCCTGTGCAAGCGCGGACACAGTGGTGACCGAATTTCTAGTTTCCATCTGTGCCCCTTGCCACCGATTGTTTCTGGGCTGGCCTTTCTTCGCCTTGACCGCGGCCAGAAGTAGAGTTTCATCCTCCGTAAATCCCTGAATCAGGCGCAGAGGATAAAGGCCGGAGCCCAACCTACAAAGCGCAAACTGAGACATCTTAGGTTTGGACTCGAGGAACTTGATCAACTGCAGACGCGCGTATGCCTGGTCTTGCGGCGGAGTGTTGAGCGTATCGTATAGGACCATAGTGACCGCGCCCTCCTGCCCCGACCGTGCCCGATTGTCGAACACATTTGCAGAATGGGCCGGAGCCGCAGCTGTTTGAGGCAGATCGGGAGACGTTCCCGTGGTCGAAGTAACCTGAGCGGCAGGGGCCGGAGCGCTCGAGGATTCGGGAGATTTTTCCAGATCGCTGAATTCTCGAAAATACCGGACATCCTGCGGCTTGTTGTCCTCCGTGAGATGAAAATCCTCCGGCCGCAATCCTCTTATCGGGTGGCCCCTGTTATCGCTTACTACTACATCCACGACCACCGCCTTCGTGCTCACTTTGAAAATCGGCAGAGTCTCCGATGGCTCAGTCTTTTCGGCTGTCTCGGCAACTGTGGGCGGCGGGGCTGGAGCATTCGAGCTTCCCTGTGCAGCTTGACCATGCTCTCCGACCTGCGCTGTTGCCCCGGCGTCCGGCGTTTCGTCCGCAGTCGCGCTGGAGGGCGCATCCGCGGTCATGCCTTCATCCGAATTAGAAGCCGTCGAGGCAGTGTCCCACCAGTCCGCTTCGGCGCTGGGACCGATGTTATAGAGACGATTTACTTTAAGAGAGGCAAACTTGGTTTGCTCCTCGTCCGAAACCGGCGGCAGATCAAACAACTCCAGTGACGAGCCTCGAAGCAATGCCAGGCGGCGCCCATCGGGGGAGAGCGCAACGTTCTGCCCGGTTACGACGGCAGGGCTGACACTCATCGAAAAGACCGGAGTTCCACTCGCGGTGTCGAACACTTGAATTTCTTGCCGCAAGACATCGCGTTCCGAAACCCTGGGCTGGAACGGGTCATCGTCAGCGTCTTGTGAGTTGGAAGAGCCACTGGGAGCGGGCTCTACGAGCAGCGTGCTCACGCTGAAGCGATTGCTATCTCCACTTCGAGTTACTTCCGGAAATGAGCGCAGACCGGGCCAGTGCTGCCGCCACAGGCGCTGCCCCGTCAACGTGAATGCCGTTACTCCATAGTTGCAACCCGATTTCGCACAGCGGCCGATGAGCAAGGTGTTCTCGGTCGGGTACAACACGACTGGCACCGTCTGCGATCGCACCCGTGCGAGGTTGTGCCGCTTGGCGGCACTTGGGCCAAAACGCAGCAACCAGACATCGTGTTTGCGAATGACATCGGCATAACCGGCGCTCGTACCGGTGAGATTGGTGAAGTTGTTGAATAAGAGCGTGCGCAGGTTCGCATGGTTCTTGAGATCAAAGAACTGCACCACGAATTTTGGCTGAGTCTTGGACGCGGGCTGGTGACCTGATTCGTCAGGTTTCCCGTCGTTTTGCGTCTCGGTGATCACTTCGCTACCGTCGGGAGTCACAGAGACCCACAAGAGATCCTTCGGCGATTTCAGCAGCAGGGTCTCCTGCAAGTTCGAGTCGACGAGATAGAGACTGTTCCATTGGCGAAGCAAGAATTTGCCGGAAGACAAAGGCCACAAGTAGCGGCGCCGATCGTGGAGGTACCAGTCGGTTTCCACGACGACCTTGCCGCTTGGGATTTCGAGGACCGCCGCGTGCATCAGCCGGTCTTCATGGTCGGCAGGGCATTCGGGTAGCCGTTTGATCAACTGCTTGCGATTGAACGTCAGCAGTACATGGTTCGCGTCGCCGAAATCCAGCGAGAGGCTGGGCTGATATTCAGCAATGCGATCCATGCGTGATGGCTCGTGGAATCCTACGGCCGAAAGGTCGATCCGGGTGGATGGTTCCGCATCGGATTTGTCTGCAGCGGGCGTTTCCTGCACGGCAAATACTGGGACCACCATCGCGACCGTAAAGAGGACAGTCAGGATGAGGAAACCTGTACGGTAAATGGACATGCAGTACACGGGGTGCCTCGAGGAGTCGATGACGCGGAACCTGACCTACCGCACGAAACCGGGAGCATCAGAAGCGCCGGGCGGGCCGGCGTGGAACCGCAAGCATTGTATTGCAAAATTCCGGAACTTGCCGCGACCATAGCCAGCGGCTGCAGATGGGCTTCGGCGCCCACGAATTCAACGTTGGCGCCTGTGGTATCGAAATGCGGGTTGTCGGGCACGACATCGCCCGCCTTGCTTGCAGGCCACGCCGAACAGGATGCGCTCGACCGCGCGTCCCTGATGCGTGGGGATCACATGCTTATCGCCGAAGATGTCTTGAATGGAACTCCTGAAGTGATCGAAACTCTTGCTACCCGCGTAGCTTTCGTCGCCTTCCCATGATTGCGGCCCACTGGTCCGTAGACATCGCTTTGTGCCGGAATCGGTGACAAGGCCGATTAGGACGTCCTCGGCAGGGAGTAGGCAGAGATCGGAGTGTGCAGCTTCGGGCAGTTGCTCGCGCTCGCGGCGGAGGGTCCAGCGGATGGGTTCGACAGTGTTGATCCGGAAGGGTTCGATGATTGTTTTGACTGGCATGGGGGATTCCTGGACGGCGGGAATCAGCAACGGATTATGCTATGCCGTTCTGAATTGCCGCTTTGTGATTGGTCGCACGTCAAGGCGTGAGTGGGCTCGCAGCTCGGAGGACGCTAGAGTCAAAATCTCCACTTCTGGCAACATCGGCCAGAAGTGAGGCACACGGTTTTATTTGGCAGGACCGCTCGGCTTGGTCCCATCGCCTTTGCTCAGGGCACGCTTCTGGGGAACCGGCCGCGGCGGCAGTCGCCACGTAGTTGTGCGAACTAGCGCCACCGGTCTGGCCAGCGCCAGTCGTCGCGATCGCGGTCGCGGCGATAGCCATCGGAGTTGAAGGCTTCACGGTAGCCGCGCTCGTAACCTTCGCGGTACTCGTGTTTGTAGCGGCCCTTGTTTCCCATCCAGTGCTGGTAACCACGGGAGTCTTCCCAATCGTCGTTCTGAAATTTGAAGCGGCGTCCGCGGTCGGCGTCGTACTGACCGCGCTGATAGCCGTCGTGGTACCCGTTTCTGTAGCCGCGCTCGCTACCTTCGTCCCGGCGGTAGTAGTCATCGTTATAGCCATTCCAGGATTGACCCCAGGCGACGCTGCCCAGCATCACGGATGCCGTTACCGCGAGCAACCATAGCCTTAACCAGCGTTCAACACGGTCGCGCATAATAAATACCTCCCTGCGAAGAGGCGCGTCGCTTGCGGGGGACATAAGATCGGATGCGGGCTCTTGAACTGCCGATGCCTTCACCGGCTGTGCTGAATTGCCAAGACTGTCAAGGGTTTCGGCGGAATTGCAAGTTATGCAACTTTTTGCGGCGACAAGTGTTCTGTGGGTAAATTTACCCCGGATAGAAAGAATGCGCTCCCGAGCGCGAGCGCCAGGGAACACAGGAAAAATGGCCGGGTGGTAGACTCGAACGTTTTCATCGAGGCGAAATATGAGCGTGCAAAAAATTGGAGTGGTTGGCGCCGGGACGATGGGCAACGGCATTGCGCACGTATTTGCACGGAGCGGCTTTGATGTGATTCTGTGCGATGTCGAGCAACGATTTCTGGAACGCGCGCTGGAAGCGATTGAAAAGAACCTTGAGCGCGAAGTTGGAAAGAACAAGATCACCGGGGCTGACAAAGACGCGGCACTCGGCCGCATCCAGGCGGTGATCGATCGCGCACGGCTGGCGCAGTGTGATTTCGTGGTGGAGGCGGCGACGGAGAAGTTTGCAATTAAGACCGGAATCTTCCGAGAACTGGACGCGCTCCTGCGTCCAGATGTGATTCTGGCTTCGAACACGTCTTCGATCTCGATCACCAAGCTGGCCGCTTTGACCAAGAGAGCGGAAAGGGTGATCGGCATGCACTTCTTTAATCCTGTGCCGGTGATGAAGCTGGTTGAAGTGATTCGCGGGCTGGCGACCTCGCAGGAGACCTTTGAGACGGTGCGGGACATATCCGTCAAGTTGGAAAAAACACCGGTCGAGGTGAATGATGCGCCCGGGTTCGTATCGAACCGCGTGCTGATGCCGCTGCTGAATGAAGCCATGTACGCGGTCATGGAGAACGTGGCGACACCCGAGGCGGTCGATGAAGTCTTCAAGCTTGGTATGGCGCATCCGATGGGGCCTCTGACCCTGGCAGACTTTATTGGGCTCGATGTGTGCCTCGATATCATGCGTGTGCTGCATGCCGGGCTGGGAGATCCGAAGTACCGGCCTTGTCCGCTGCTGATCAAGATGGTGGACGCGGGATGGCTGGGGCGGAAGAGCGGGCGGGGATTCTACCCATATTGACGAGTTTCGAATGCCGATTGTTATTTCTGATTGCTCATTGTTGAATAAGAACCCAAAAAGCGAGGGCTGACCGCTCATGAACTCGGTAAATCGGAGATCAAGAAAGCCAGTCTTCGCAAGTCTATTGGTTACCGTCGTAATTTTTTCCGGCAGTCTGTTTGCGCAACGACCAGCGTGGGAGCCTGAGCCCGGGCATCTAACGCTGCCGCTCTGGCCTCATCCCCAAACCTTGGCAGGGCCGGAAATCGACGCTACCACCGCCAAAGACGATCTGGTGGCGGGAAAACCCGTGATGCGCTTGACTAATGTGTTGAATCCAAGCATCACGCTTTATGCGCCGAAGGGAAAGAACAGCGGAGCCGCGGTGGTTGTTTTCCCCGGAGGCGCCTACCGAATCCTGGCCATCGACCTTGAGGGGACAGAGGTCTGCGAGTGGCTCAATTCGATTGGCGTCACATGCATACTGCTGAAGTATCGCGTGCCGAACACGGGCCCGTATCCCAAGTCGGCGGCGGCGCTGGAGGATGCCCAACGAGCAGTCGGCATGGTGCGAGCCCAGGCGGCGCAGTGGCACATTGATCGGCAGAGGGTAGGAGTCCTCGGCTTCTCGGCGGGAGCGCACCTGGCCGCGGCGCTCAGCACACACTTTGATCAACGGCTGTACGGTTCCGTGGACGCTGCCGATCAAGTGAGTTGCCGTCCTGATTTTGCTGTGATCGTGTATCCGGGTTATCTGGCGCTGTCGGAGCAAAACTTCGCGCCGAACCCTGAAATCCACGTCACCCATAAGACTCCGACAACTTTCATCGTCCAGACCGAAGACGATCCGGTGCATGTGGAGAACTCGACGGTGTACTATCTGGCGCTGAAGAATGCCGGGGTTCCAGTGGAGATGCATTTGTACGCCCAGGGAGGGCATGGATACGGTTTGCGCCACACCGAGCTTCCCATGACCGCATGGCCGCAAAGCGTGGAAGCCTGGCTACACACGACCCATGTGCTTCCACCGAGCTCAAACCCTTAGCGGTACTCAGCACGCAGGTACCGGCTTAACCAAAAAGTAACTCCCGAATCCACAGGAATCGCGAGTATGCTGGCGAACATGGGTGTGAGTGTGTCCATGCTGGCTTCGGGGAGCCGAGGGAATTGCGCGATCGTCTCCAGTTCCACGACCAAGATCCTTGTGGACGCCGGCATTTCCTGCCGGGAAACCTTCCGAAGAATGAAGTCGCTCGGAGATGATCCTCACTCGCTCTCGGCGATCGTGATCACGCACGAACACTGCGATCACATTTACGGGCTAGCGACTCTGGGGAAGAAGCTGCACGTCCCGGTGTTCATGACCGGGGCCACGTATCATGCATGGCAGCGGGCGATGCGCGATGAACATGGCGTAAAGCCGCAGCTTGAAAAGTTCGAGCGCTTCGAATCAGGACACAGTTTTCAGGTCGGTGATATCGCAGTCAAGCCGTTCACGATTCCGCACGATGCCGCGGATCCGGTGGGTTTCACGTTTCGTGCCGAGGGGATCAAGATCGGGCTGGCCACCGATCTCGGTTATGTTCCGCTCAGCGTGAAGGATCACTTGCGCGGCTGTGACGTGCTGATTATGGAATCCAATCACGATCTGGAGATGCTGCGGGTAGGGCCGTATCCGTGGTCGGTGAAGCAGCGAGTAATGAGCCGTGTCGGGCACCTATCCAATGTCGCCCTCGCGGATTTCTTCACCAGCGACTATGATAATAGTGCAACGTTTGTAGTGCTGGCGCATCTTTCAGAGCAGAACAACCATCCGGAAATTGCCCGGAGAGAGGCAGAAAGAGCGCTGGCGGCGAGAGGTGGACTGTTCTGCAACCGTTTGCTGTTGGCGTCGCAGACCGAAGCAATCGAACCGATTCGTCTGTAGTGGGGCTGCGAGCTGATCGAACTCCCTCATGAGTCAGCAGTGTGTTGATCCAATAGTAGGTAAGATTCTGGCGGGCTGGCGATATGACATTTCCGGCCTTGCGCCGGAGATGCGCGGCGACTATGAGCAGCACTTCGCAGCTTGCGAGTACTGCCGCAGCCGCCAGCAGATTCATCGGGTTATCGATGTTGGATTGATCGTGCTCGCCTCGGTGTCGGCCGGGGTTTTTCTATTAGCTTTCGGGGTCATCCGATATCTTGGGCCGCGCCATGCGCTCGTGCTGGAGATTGCGGCACTGGCGGGATTCGCGCTTTCTGCGCTGATCTGGCTGGGTGTCGCAGTCGCCACACCAGCACCGGTTACGATGCTCGATGCCGCCAAAGAAGGCGCGCGCCGTGTGCATGACAAGTTGCCGGAAGAAATCCGCCAACGCCTCCCTGAAGAACTGCGTATCAAAATCACTGGGACATAGCAATGCTCCGTCCTTCGAAACTGCTCGCGGGAGTATTGCTTGCGGTATCTGCAGCCGCTGTTTTCCCTGTGATCGTCTGGGTGGGTTCTGCCAGTCAGGTCGCACACGGTACCGGGTGTCACCACCAATTCCCGACGACTCCTGCACCCAGGCATGATGGTCACCAGTGCTGCCTGAGCGGACACCAGTGCGCAGTTCCGGGGTCGGCAGTAACGTTGCGCCCTGTGGTCACAGAAGGTGTCATTCACGTCGAAAGTCGCGATCTTTGTGTGCGCCTGCTCCGGGATGGTCCGCCGACATTTCTCTCTCACAGTCCTCCGGTGAATACCTCGCTAAGAATCTAAACAACTTCATCGTCGCGTTCTGAAATGCGCGCGCCCGCGCGAGCGGGCATGCGCTGATCAACGATGTGAGGACGAGGTTGTGATGAAAGAGATTCTGATCGCATTGTATTTGGCGCTCGCGGCCGCGAGCGCACAGGAAGTACCACAAACTCATGATATGAGCCAAGGTTCGGAGCAGCACGAGATGGCGGGCATGGACATGAAGGTGGACGAGCATGCGCACGTTGAGTTGCCGTCTCCGCACCAGGGTTCTGGCACTTCCTGGCAACCCGCTTCGGTCACAGGGCATGAGTGGATGTGGATGCGGGGAGGCTGGGAAATCATGGCGCATGGCGTTGTCTTCATCGATTACAACCAGCAGGCCGGCCCACGCGGCGCCGGCAAAGCGGAGTCGGTGAATTGGGGCATGCTGATGGAGCAACACCGACTTGGTGCCGGAACGATTCTTTTGCGTCAAATGTTTTCGGCGGAATCGCTGACTTCCCCGCACCCCGGGTTTCCTCAACTTTTTCAGACCGGTGAGACTTATCACAACGAGCCGCTTGTGGATCATCAGCATCCGCACAATGTGTTCGCGGAACTTGCGGCACTGTACACGCTTCCGCTAAGTGACAAAGTCTCGTGGGAACTGTACGGAGGCCCTTCGGCGGAACCGGCGCTCGGACCGGTGACTTACATTCATCGCGCATCGGCTGCAGAACTGCCCATGGCGCCGCTCGGCCATCATCTCCAGGACTCGACGCATACGAGTTTCGGAGTGGTGACGACAGGATTTGTAATCGACCGGGTCAAGCTTGAGGCATCTGCTTTCAACGGGCGCGAACCGAACGAAGAACGGTGGAGTATCCAACTGGCGGCACTCGACTCGTGGTCAGGCCGGGCTTTCGTCGCCCCCACACGCAACTGGACCGCGCAATACAGTATCGGGCGGCTGGAGCATCCGGAAGCACTGGAGCCGGGCAGCCAATGGCGGCAGACCGCTTCGGTGGAGTATGTCAGGCCGATCGGAGCAGGCAACTGGGCAACGTCGCTGGTCTGGGGACACGTGCACAAGATCGCGACCGGCGACCACTTGAACAGCTACCTGCTCGAGTCGACGGTGAACTTCAGAGATCGGAATTACGCATTTACGCGGCTGGAACTGGTGGACAAAGACGAACTGTTTCCCCAGGCGACTCTGCCTGCGACCTATCGGATCGGCGCTTACACGTTCGGCGGAGTACGAGACGTGGTTCAAAACGACACTTGGCAGATGGGGCTAGGCGCGGATGTAATTTTCTATTCGAAACCCGCCTCGCTGGATGCCGCTTACGGCAACGATCCGGTTTCGTTCCAGATTTTTCTGCGCTTTCGCCCCGGGAAGACCGCCGGGCATCACTCGCATTGAATTTTTCTTTTTTTACAGCGTCTTTACACACACCCCGACAAATGGGACCGGGTTACTAACGATTCAGCCGTAGAATGTTTTTGTAGGGTGTGCAACAGTTCTCGCGAGAGAATCTGATCCATGGCGCGATCCCTGAAGACGCTGCGAACGGTGCAGTGGGCGCTCCTGCTAAGTATCCTGATGTATGTCGCAGTGGGTGAAGTTCTGGGCCCACGAATACGCCACCTCGATCCCGCATTGAGCTACGTTTTCAGCACGCTGGCGGTGGGCATTGTCGGAACCATATTTGTCGTGCGCCGCACGCTCGTATTGCGGGCGGCGTCGACGCTGGCGATTCAACCCGACGACGACATCAGCCTCAACCAGTGGAAGACCGGGTACTTCGCGACTTACGGCCTGTGTGAAGCTTTGGCCTTGTTTGGTCTAGTGCTGCGCTTCCGCGGCTCAGAATTGCAGCAAAGTCTGCTGTTCTACATCGGCGGGTTTGTGCTGCTCTTTTACTTCCGCCCGCGTCAGCCGGAACCTTCGTCTACTACTTAATGTGGCAGCTGGCCAATCCCCGCTTTTCCAGATATTGCTGATGGTAATCTTCCGCAGGATAGAATGTCACTGCGGGCAGGATTTGCGTAGCGATAGGCTTCGAGAAACGGTGGGCCTTTTCAAGGGCCTCCTTCGATGCCAAGGCTTGCGCCTGCTGTTCGGGTGAGTGGAAGAAGATCGCAGTGCGATACTGTGTGCCCCAATCGGGACCCTGGCGGTTCACCTGCGTCGGATCATGGTTCTCCCAAAAAACATTCAGCAGGTCGGTGTAGCGGATCTTGGCGGGATCGAATTCAACCTGTACCGCCTCGGCATGCCCTGTGCGATCGGTGCAGACTTCTTTATACGTCGGATTTTCGGTATGCCCGCCAATATAGCCTACCTGTGTTGAGGTTACTCCAGGCAATTGGCGGAACGTAGCTTCGACTCCCCAGAAACATCCTGCTGCGAATGTCGCCTTCTCCATAATGACTCCCCATTTCGATCCATCCACCCAGAGGATACGGAAGAACGCCGAGGAACCCCGGACCCTCGCTGTATTCTGCTTGATTTGATGGAGAAAGGCCATGAAAGTCACAGGTTTGTAAAAGATCGGTGGATGCCCGGGTTGGCGATTGACGGCCTAGGGGAATCAGGGTAGAGTCCGGTCAGGGTTCCTGACGTCCCTCCCTTGGCATGTCGGCCATCCGATTCAATTTCGTGGCGAGCATTGCGCAGAAGACCGCGCTGTGGCTGTTGCTAATGGGAGTCCCGGCGGCTCTCGCCGTCTCGAGTTTCGCGCCTCAGCTCCGTCTTGGATATCGGGTCGGCGATCAGTGGGAGCCTGCGATGGCGGCGGACGGGCACGGACATTTGTATGTTCTTTATCCGCAGTATGGAGTCACTCCGGGCTGTGCGACCTGCACAGCACCGTCGATGAACCTGCTGATCAGCGACGACAACGGGATTTCCTGGCATCCTTCAAAACCCCTGCTTCCCTTTCCCACCGGGCAGTACGACCCGCAGATCGTCGTCGATCCCGTCGACCGGCAGACGGTTTATGCCTCGTGGCTGCAGAACAACAAGAGGGATATCGTCGTGGCTCGCTCTCTGGATTACGGGCGCAACTGGTCGTTCTCGTGGGCCGAACGCGGGCAGGAAGAGACGGATAAGCCGGTGCTGACCGTGCGTGGCGCGGATGTATACGTGGGGTTCAATCGGGAGGAAACATTCCTGGTTGCGGCGTCCCATGATGCGGGGCAGACCTTCCGCGTTACAGTGGTCAATGCAAACGCGGAACCCGGGTCGTCTCTAGCCGGAGGCGCGACGGTAGATCCTTCAGGAAGTATCTTTTTTGGCTGGACGGCTTACTTAGGGGAGCAATCGCTGAGCCGCGGCGTGAGTATTTATGTCAGCCGTTCAACCGATGGGGGGCGAACTTGGAGCACAATTCTTCTGGACCAGTCTAGTGCACCTGCTGCATGTGTAGTCCAAGGCTGCGGGAACGGTTTCCTGGGAGCGCAGATCGCAATCGCGTCGGACTCGGCCGGCGATCTATACTCCGTGTGGAATGCAGGCTTGGTAAACGGCGGGCCGGAGCGGATTTACTTCTCCTCCTCCACGACGGGTGGAACCACCTGGTCGGCAAGAAGAAATATTTCGGGTGCGGCCATCCTGGCCGAGCATGCGTTTCCGGCGATTGTCGCCGGAGGACCGGGCGACGTGAGGGTCGCCTGGATGGATACGCGCTTCAGCGAAGCCGGACATCCAGAGCGTCGGGTTTGGAACACCTTTTATCGCGCATCAACCAACGGTGGGGCAACCTGGTCGGAAGAATCGAGGCTGTCGGCGCTGGTGCGGAATTACGACTATATTCTGCCAAGCGGATTCCGCTTTCCCTTTGGCGACTACTTTGGTCTCGCCATTGACAGCGACGGAAATACGCATGCCGTCTGGGGTGAGGGACGGGACTACAAAACTCCGGGGTCGATCTGGTACACTCGCGGCCGCTAATCAGTTCAATTCAGATAGCAGTCTGACGGAGGTTCCATGCACTTCCTCGGAGTGAACCTTTGGGCTGTTCTTGTGTCTGCGGTCGCGACCATGGTTGTAGGTTTCGTCTGGTATTCTCCTGCGCTGTTCGCGAACCCGTGGATGAAGCTGATGGGCTACGATCCCAACGACAAAGCAAAGATCGCCGAGATGCAGAAGAGCGCCGGCCCATCGTATCTCATGTCGCTTGTTGCCAGTATTCTCACGGCGTTTGTGCTGGGAAAACTGATTGCCGTCTCGGGCTTCTCGACCGCCCTGGATGGATTAAAGATCGGATTAGTGGTGTGGTTGGGGTTTGTGACCACGGTGCAGTTCACCAATGCCCTGTTCAGCCGCCAACGGAATCGGCTTTACATGATCAATACGGGATATCAGTTGGTGTGCTACGTCGTGATGGGGGCAATCTTGGGGGCGTGGCGCTGAAGGCGGCAAAACGTTTGCCCCAGCGAGAGACGTGGCAAGCTAAGTCTTTCCGAAGCTCGCTCATTCGATAACCATTCCGCCAATCAAGTCCGCGATACGAGTGATGTGATGGTCCTCGCACCATTGTTCTACGCCGTCGACAATCTTCTCCGTGGCGCAGGGGTCCCAGTAGCTGGCGGTACCGATCTGAACTGCGCTGGCGCCCGCGAGTATGAATTCAATCACATCCTCCGCTGTCGAGATTCCGCCCATGCCGATCACTGGGATCTTCACCGCATGGGCAGCGTCATAGACCATGCGGACGGCGATGGGCTTGATCGCCGGGCCAGACAATCCGGCAGTTACGTTCGCAATACGCGGCTTGCGGGTTTCGGGATCGATGGCCATGGCCACAAATGTGTTCACCAGGGATAATGCATCGGCGCCGGCTTCCTGCGCCACATAGGCCATCTGGGCGATGCTGGTCACATTCGGGGAAAGCTTCACAATGAGGGGACGCCGCGCGACTCGCTTCGCCGTGGTCACAACTTCATCGAGCGAGCGCGGATCACTGCCGAATTGCAGCCCGCCGTGGGCTGTATTGGGGCAGGAAACGTTCAATTCGTAAGCCGCGATGCCTTCGCCTTCATTCAAGATTTCAATGGTGCGTTCGTAATCCTCGCGGGCGTAGCCAAACACGTTCGTGATGACGACGATATCCTTGATCTGCCGCAGCCGTGGCATCTTCTCTTCGAGGAATGCCTGCGCGCCAATATTCTGCAGCCCAATCGCATTCAACATTCCCGCGGCCGTTTCCCAGAGTCGAGGTGGAGGATTGCCGATCATTGGCTCCACGGAAAGACCCTTCACCACAAATCCGCCGAGCTTGTCGAGTTCGACAACGTCTTCGAATTCGACTCCATAGCCGAAAGTTCCGCTCGCGGCTACAATGGGATTTTTCAGCGGAATTCCAGCGATGGTAACGCCTAGATCGGGCGGCGGGCTCATGGGGCTTTTCCCTCGCTGGGCGCCGAGCGCTGGGTTAATGCTTCGGTGAGCACGCGTCCGACGGAGTGCGTGGGAGCGTTGATGCCCAACAGCGACGCGAGCGTCGGGGCGAGATCGATAGGCTCGACACTCATGCGGTACGTACCTGCGTGAAAAGGCAAACCGTAGAACGCCAAGGGCACATGAGTGTCATAGTTATAGGGAGAGGTGTGATCTGTACCCTTTGCCCCGCCAACCGAGTAGATGTCGGGAACCCCCATGACGAACCAACTTCCCTCCGGAGAATAGCTGTTTAGATACTTGCGACCAAGTTCGGTATTGGGAACTTCGCCGGCCGCCAGTTGCGATTTTGTGTAGTAGTCGCGCAGACCCGCCTGCTTCAGCGCCTCGCCGACCGCCACCTCCGCATCGCGCTCGTGAACGTGGGCAGTGACGAAAGCATCTTGGACAAGCCACGCCAGAGGATAATCGAACTTTACGTATGACCCGGGGTGTCCCGGAAAAAGCTTGGCCGTGATCGCATGGTTGAGTTGTTCTTCGATTTTCGACGCACCCGCGTTGCCGGCAGGAATGCGCAGCTTCTTCACCGTGTCGGGGAGCGAGGCTACGCCGTGGTCGGCCGAGAGTGCAATCCAGACATCCGCGAGACCGATTTGATGACCCAGAAAACTAAAGAAGTCTGCAAGTTGATGATCGAGATCAAGCGCCATTTGCGCCATCCCGGGGGAGTCCGGACCGACCTGGTGGCCGAGAATGTCGTTGGGCGAAAGGCTAATCGTTAGGAGATCCGTAGCCGGTCCGCGGCCAACGTTTTCGTAAACCACTAGTTCTTTGGCGAACTCGAATTCGTATTGATTCCCGAAGGTAGTACTACCCACAACTTCGTAAAACCCAGCTTCCGAGCCATCTTTGGTCTTGCGGTGCGCGGTTGAGGCGAGGAGGGTGCCCTGAGAATCCTTCCACTCGCGGCCCCAGTATTTCGCCGGACGGCTGCCATTGAACTCCTGCACCCAGCGCGGGAGATCGTTACGATAGTAGGTAGAGGTGACCCACGTTCCGCTCTTGGGATCGATCCAATAGGCCGCGTCTCCAGCGAATCCCGCAGGAAGAATCGCGCCGCGATCCTTCAGTGAGACCCCGAAAACCCTCGCTTTCCCCTGAGTGGCCAACTTGAGCTCATCACCCAGGGTGTCAGCGAGAAGATTGTGGGGAGAGGCGCCAGTCTTGGCATCGGGACTACCAATCAGTTTGCTGTCGTCATCCTCCACCGACGTCACCATGTGCTTTTTCTTGGGATCCCACCATTCATTCGCCGCGATGCCATGCCCGTTGCTGTATGCGCCGGTGAACAGGGTCGAGTGGCCCGGGGCCGTGCGCGTGTTCGCGTAGTTGTAGTTGCAGTTCGAAAAGTAAGCGCCGTGATCGAGCAGGAGGCGGAACCCGGAGTCGCCGAACTGGTCGTGATAGCGTTCGACGTAATCGCCACGGAATTGATCGATGACGATTACAACGACGAGCTTCGGATGTGCATTGTAGGCAGAAGCAAAGCTGGAAACACAGAACGCAGTCAGAACCCCAGCGCAGAGGAGCACATTCAGCAATCGGCGGACAGCGCTGGGGGACGATCTCATTCCGACCGTAGTTTACACAGGCGCGGCAAACAAGCGGAAGGAGGAATCAACGCGATCAGTACCTCGTCGGCAGATCACGCGAGATTAGGCGTTGGCTGGAATCCGAAAGGACTTGTGCCAATGGATGCGCTCGCGAGATTTGTGGCCTGCGGAAGCCTCCGGGACGGAAAGAATCGAGAGCGGCTTACTGCGGTGCAAGCGGCCTTCATTGAAGGATCGCAGCAGGGCTGCGATGCCGACGCCTAAAGCGGCTGCCAAAACGACGAAGTACCACAAGGTGGGGAAGCCCAGGAGAAAGATGACCGCACTGCCGAGGGCGAAAACCAGTCCCATAAACCCACCGCCGAAAGACAGCCTGTGCATGGTAATGCCGGGATGGCGTTTCTCTGCCATGGAACACCTCTGTTAGAAACAATCATTCCACCGATCTCTCGGTTAGGCAAGGGCTGCACTTTCCGCCCAAAGGCGTCAACCACAAACGCAGAAGGTAGACAAAGCAAAAATGAGCTAATTTCCTTGCGGTGGTGTCCGACGTAGTGGTTCAAGGAATCGCCGGAGGGTGCAATTCTCGGCGCTTTTCCGATAAAGTATTCATTCCCATGCTCGACCTGAACTTTGTACGTGAAAATCTGCCGGTCGTAGAGGAGAAACTGCGTCAGCGCGGGATGGATCCCGCTGCCGTATTCAAGGACTTTCGTGGGGTGGACACACACCGCCGCCAAGCCATTACTGAAGCCGAGACTGCGAAGGCTCAGCGCAACAAGGCTTCCGAAGAAATCGCGAAGCTCAAGAAGGCGGGCCAGGACGCGACTGCCGCCATGGCACAGACCAAAGAGCTTCGCGAAAAGATTTCTGAGCTGGAGAAGACGGCTGCGGAACTTGACGCGCGTCTGAGAGAGATTCTGGTTGGCATTCCGAACCTTCCGCACGCCAGCGTGCCGGTCGGCCACAGTGCTGATGACAACGTGGAAGTGAGGCGCTGGGGCACGCCACCGAAATTTGATTTCACGCCAAAGCCGCATTGGGATTTGGGCCCGGATCTCGGGATTCTTGATCTTGAGCGAGCCGTGAAACTGACGGGCGCACGGTTCGCGGTGTATTGGGATTTGGGCGCGAAACTCGAGCGCGCACTCGCCAATTTCATGCTCGATCTGCATACCCGCGAGCACGGGTATACAGAAGTCCTTCCGCCATATCTTGTGAATTCCGATTCGATGTACGGGACCGGACAGTTGCCGAAATTCGGTGCCGATTCGTTTCGCGTGCCGCACGGCGACAGAGATCTGTGGCTGATTCCCACGTCGGAAGTTCCGGTTACTAATCTGTATCGGGATGAGGTGCTAGAGCAAGCGCGCCTTCCGATTTCCCTGACTGCATACACGCCGTGCTTTAGAAGCGAAGCGGGGTCGTACGGAAAAGACGTGCGCGGCATTATCCGACAGCATCAGTTTCAAAAAGTCGAAATGGTGAAGTTTACGCATCCGGAGCATTCGTACGAAGAGCACGAAAGGCTGACGGGCAATGCCGAACAAGTTCTGCAGAAGCTTGGCCTGCATTATCGAACCGTAACCCTGTGCACGGGCGACATGGGAGCGTCAGCGGCCAAGACCTACGATATTGAAGTCTGGCTTCCGGGACAACAACTGTTTCGCGAGATTTCATCCTGCTCGAATTTCGAGGCCTATCAGGCACGACGGGCGAATATCCGGTTTCGCCCCGAGGGCAAGAATAAGACGGAATTTGTGCATACACTAAATGGCAGTGGTCTGGCCGTCGGACGGACGTGGGTGGCAATCGTTGAGAATTATCAGCAGGCCGATGGAAGCGTGATCGTTCCGGAAGCGTTGCGGCCGTACATTGGCGCTGAGCGGATTACGCCAAAGAAGTTCTAGTTGCGAGCCTCGAGCCACGAGCTTCGCGTATGTAAACGATTCAGCTCGGCGCTCGTAGCTCACAGCTAACGCGGCACCGCTTGCTGCACCGGAATTGCCAAGAGAAGAACTGGTCACTAGACTTGCAGAGAGCAGAACTCACGACCGCGACACACGGCGCGCCCCTGCCCATGAACGCCATCTGGCGAACAATCCGCAGCTACATTCTGTGGCAGCACGAGCGGGGTACACTCCATTACGACATCATGGTCACGCTGATTCTGATCTTCATCTTCTTCTCGCCGCGCGTGATCAATTTCAGGGACAAACCCATCTCGCGTGATCCGCATCCGACTGAAGTAGTCGTCACGTCAGATACCGAAGGACGACTAATTTATCAAGTTGCGGCGAGTGCTGTGACGGCAAGCGACGACCCGTCGTTACGGGAACAGTTGTTGCGTATTATCGAGCCGATTTCAGGAGCAGTTTCCATCATCAGTTACGAAAAGGTCTCTGACAGCAAAGGTAAATTGCAGGGTTACAGAGTGATTGCGACACGGGAGTAGACACGGAACAAAGCGACGATAGAAAGAGGACCTATGAAATGTCTTTCGCTGGTGTTTGTGGCTACTCTAGGCTGGGCCATTCTCGGTTACGCTGCCGACCCCAAACCTAAACCGGACGATTCGGCCAACCTGGAAGCTGTTCTTCGTAAGATGGATGCCGTCTCGGTGAACTTCCGCACGGCGCAGGCCGAATTCGAGTGGGACAACTATCAGCGAGTCATCGACGAGATTGTTGACGTGCAGACCGGAACCATCTATTACCGGCGCGAGAGCAAAGACATCGAGATGATGGCGAACGTGAAGAAAGCGGGATCGAGCGCCTCCAGCACGAAGCCAGAACCGAAGTACGTGCTGTTCAGCGAAGGAAAGGTTCGCATGTATGAGCCCAAGATCGATCGCGTGACGGTTTACGATTTGGGCAAAGACAAGGCCGATTTGGAGAGCTATGTCGTGCTGGGCTTCGGAGGCAGCGGGCAGGATCTGCAGAAAGCCTTTGATGTGATTTATCAGGGGACCGAAAAGATTGGCGACGTGAATGCGGCAAAGTTGCAACTGACCCCCAAGTCGGAAGGTGTGAAAAAGTATTACAACCGAATGGTCCTCTGGATCGATCCGGGCAAAGGCGTTTCGGTGCAGCAGCAGTTTTTTACACCGCAGGGAGATTACAGGTTGTGCAAGTACACGGGAATCAAGCTGAACGAGAAGGTCTCGGACGAGGTCTTTAAGCTGAAGACGACCGGCAAGACGCAGACGATCGCACCGAAAGGTTGAGCTGCTTTAGCTGCCTCGAGAGTGGCTAAGTGGTTGAAGATGAAGGGGAATAAATAACCCTTCCGAGATTTGCACACCGACGATATACTGACCGAACCATTTCGTAGGGATTAATTCATGGCCAAGGTTTTTACGATTCCTGTCCCTCCTAGATTAGGCAATAAACGGCGCGAACGCACTTCGGATCCTCGATACGTCGAGGGACAACGCCTGCTCGTCGACGCTATGCGATACCTGACGCAAGCCGACCCGATGGGCAACCGCCCGGCAATCCACCTGATCTCCGAGCACGTCCGGACCCGGTTCCGCATGAGCGACTCGCCGCTCGCGTAGGAAACTCGACATCCCTATCCCGCAAAAGCGAAAGGCGGCATTTTGCCGGCCTTCGCGTTCTGCTGTGATGAACCGTCAGAAGGTGTAGCGTGCTCCAAGCTGCATAACGCGTGGCTTGAATAACGTATTGATGAAATTTCCGAAGCTCGGATTGTAATCGGTGTAGTTGTTCACGTTCTGAATATTGCCGGCATCGAACCGCACCGAGTTGGTTACGTTGAAGACCTCCCAGCTGAACCTCAGATTCTGACGCTCGGTGATTTTCCACTGTTTAGCCAAGCCCATATCGATGTTGAAGGCTCCCGGTCCGCGCAGTTCATTGCGTTGCCCGGACTCGCCAGGATACGCATCACGAAATTGATTGATCGCGGCGTTCGGATCGTTAGGGTTCGTAATTCCAGGATTCTGAAAAACGTTCGGCCCCACTCCTCCCCCAGCCTGCGGCACGATAAATTGACCGGTTTTCGGTTTCTTTCCAACCAGAATGGCATTGGACTCGAGATCCCAGTTAGTAGGCCAGCTGTAGAACGGGTAAACGGAGAATGGGAATGCCGTGGACCAGCGCCATAGACCTGAGATCTGCCAGCCTCCGAAGAATGCATCCGCCAATTTCGACATGCCTCCGCCGAAATGCTTTCCTTTGCCGACCGGCAGTTGATAGACCCAGTTGGCGTTGATGGCGTGCGTCGTGTCGAAGTCCGATGCCGAACGCAGTTGGTTTGGCTGCCATGCGTTGATGACCTGACTGGAAAAGCCGAGCCCTTCAAACACACTAATGCGCTCGGCATTCGAACCCATATCGATGGATTTTGAGTATGTGTAGTTGACGTCGAAAGTGAGGTCCCCGGTGTGATGCCTGAGGCTTACCTGCCCGGAGTTGAAGGCGCTATTTCCAATGCTGGACCATCCATCGAGCGACGAATATTGCGGCGACCAGAACGCGTAGCCTGTCGTCTGGCCGTTGAGGGTAGCGCAGGCAGGGAAGCATTCATTGGCATTGGTTGAACCTGAATATCCGGGAACATCAAGGTACGCTAATGAGTAGGTTTCGTTGGCCGCATTCACCGCCTGGCCACTAAAGCAGGAGTACAGATCATAAATCGCTTGGGTCGATGTGAAGGTCGTAACTCCTCCGGCGTTCGGAGCACAACCGTAAATGTATCCCTTGTTTGTGGCGTTTGGACCTGCGAGTGGGAATAGGTTTTCCCAGTAGGGGATAGGAGCGACACTGCCAATGTCAACATTCTTCCAGTACTGCTTCGCGAGAGCGGTGGCGGCCTGATAGTAGGTCATTCCAGAATTCGGGTCTCGCAGGTTGGCCGGCTGGGCAAGGTCGATCTCCGAAAGCAGCCGATGGGCGTAACGCCCCACGAAGGAGGTCTCGAGTACGTAGCCGCGCCCAAGATCTCTGGTGTACGACAAGGTGACGACGTGTGAATAGGGAGTTTTGAGTTTGTCGTCCAGGCCGAACCCAATCTGAAACGCGTACGGGAACGTGACCGGGAACGAACCGGAAGGCGCTGGATACGTGATCGGGCACGGTGCGGTCGGACAGGAGGATGTTGTAGTGAAGCTGGTGGTTGGAATGTTATTCAGTCCAGTGAAGCGGGCAGCCGCATCCACAGTCTGAATGCCAGCTGGGTTGGACACTGCTGACGTGAGTCCAAATGCACCCTGCCGATCGAAGGTACTGGTGATCCCTTCCCCGAAGTGGTCGTAATACATGCCATAGCCCAGACGAATGCTCGACTTTCCCGGAGCGCCGAATATGGTTTTGCCCAGGCCGGAATCCCAGTTCGGTGAGTATGCGATCGCCAGGCGCGGTGCCAAGTTACGGTAATCCCATCCCCAGTAGGGCTTCTTCCCATTGGCTTGCCCACCCAGGGCGAATTCGAGATTGTGATCGTAGATCGGATTCCCTGACGAATCTGTGCCGGTTTGAGGGAAATACGATTCGCCGTTATACGCAGCTTTGCCACGGTTCATAAACCAGTCGTGTGAACTGATGAGCGGTTGAACTTGTGTACCTGTTGCCTCGTAAGGAGGCTCGAGGATGGAATACCGGAGCCCGAAGGTTAGGGTTAAGTTGGGCCGCGCTCGCCAGGAATCCTGGCCGTACCACTCGTACTCCCAAGCCCGGAAATGACGGTTGATCAGCGCACCTTCCGCCAGCGGATTCAGGTTCTTGTCGAGGTTGTAATTGGAATCGACCTCTGAGATCAGACCCGCGAGTGAAGTCATCGCGGCGTTGTATGCCCCGAGGAAACTGTTAGTGACAGCAGGCAGGCCCATTGCCACACCGATTGGACTCGAAGGGTCGAGACTGTTGCCCGTGCCCGCGATTCCGGTGCCACTGAGCCAATCCGGATTGGTGCTGGCAGTAAAAAAGGACGTGTAGTTCGAGGCACCAATGTTGTCAACCTTCCTTATATTGGTACCAAACTGAAATGTGTGTTTTCCATGGATCTTGCTCACATCATCCACAAAATTCAAGACCGGTACGTCACGGGATTGGGTTTTGCTGAACGCGTTGATATTGTCGAGAAAGCGGAAGTGAACAAAATGCTGGGTTTGCAGCCCGACGTCATCATAGGCCTGGCGTATGTAACCGAAACGGAAGTTGTTGATCCAAGAAGTCTTGAAGTTTGATGTGAGGCCCACGGTCAGGCCTTTACTCGTGACCACTTCGTTGATGGAATTCGGTTGTCCCGGGAATTGTTGCGGGCCGGCAGCATTGTGCTCTCCATCCTGCACGCCGCGCACAAACAATCGGTGGCTGCCATTGGCGGTGAGATTGTAATCGAGCTTCGCAACATACATGTTGAGATTGTCGGGCGCCGGAGAATTGAAGGTATATCCGAGATAATTCAATCCGTCACCGACGCTGGAACTGTTGGCCTGAGGATATTGCTGGAATACATCCATCACGTAAGGATTGGGTCCCGGGAACGACCCAATGTGTGCGCCGCTGCTGTACACACAGCTCCCGATTCCTGAGCAATTTGGGTCCAGGGCAGCTATCTGCGTTGGGGTCAGTCGATATACACCAGAGGCCGGACAGTTCGGGTCGCTCGAATCACACTGATAGCTGACAAAACCGTTCCTGAGGTCATCGCTTGGCACCGTTCGGATGACAGACTGATCCTCTCGTTTTCTCATCCCCTCAAAGCTGAGAAAGAAAAAGAGGCGGTCCTTCTTAATGGGACCGCCGAAGAATGCTCCATACGTGTTGCGGAGTAAGAATGGGGGACGATTCGGAAGACCGCTGGAGACTTGCGACGCTTTAATGAACCAATCATTGGCAGCAAAAGTCGGACGGTAGTACTCGTAGGCGCCGCCGTGAAATTGATTGGTACCACTCTTCGTGACCAATGCGACTTGGCCTCCGGAAGACCGGCCAGAATCGGCATCCGAGTTGGCAGTGGTAACTCGGAACTCCTCAAGGGAGTCCAGAGGAACACGCAGCGATCCCTGTAGCCTGCCGGTAGCCTGGTCATTATCGTCGACGCCATCGAGAGTCACATTGGTCTGGTCGCTACGGCCACCGTTTACCGATCCACTGCGGCTGTCAACATCGAAGCCGCTGGCAGTTGTGCTGTTGACCTTATCCATGTTGTTGCCGGTAAACGTGACGCCCGCCTGCAACGTCAGGATGCTGGTGGGTTCTCGCCCTTCGAAAGGCAGCGACTGGATTTGTGACGAATCAAAGGCATGACCCATGGTGGCGTCGTCAGTGTTGATAAGGTTCGCAGTGGCACTGACTTCAACGGTTTCCATGGTTCCCGACACTTGCAGAGTCACGTTCGCCGTACCGGGAGTACGAACGAAGAGTTGAATTCCTTTGGCGATTGCATTCGAGAAGCCGCGGGCGCTGACGGTGAGTTCGTAAGTTCCGGGCGGTAGTTCGAGGAATTGATATTCGCCTTGATCGGTCGTTTTAGCTTCACGCGACAAGCCCACGGCAGGATTTGTGATCGTGACGTTGGCTCCAACGACGACTGCACCCTTCGCATCAGTGACGGTACCGTGCAGCGAGGTTGTGGCAGACTGACCGAGAGTCAATACAGCAAACGCGAAAAAGAAGACACAGAGAACTGCGACCTGCCATGAGCGAGAACGCATGGAAATCCCCCTTCACCGCCAAAGCGACATTCCGATTACGTTTTGCCCAGGTGTTAGAAGAATCGAGACCCTGGGGAACCCTGATGGGGCGTTATTGTGCTCCCGCAGGATGAAAATGTTCAAGTCGAAACTGCATTTTTAAAACGATTGAATACTCATGCTGAGCGACTGAACCAGGCTGACGCCAGGACTATGACCGTGGGATAGCATTCCAGAGTGTAGCGAGGCTCGGGATTTTCCAGTGTCCCGAGAAAAAGCGAGCGCAGTAACAGAAAAAAAACAAATAAGCCTATGCCGAAAAATTCTCGGCTGCGCCACCAACCTGCAACCATCATTGCAAAATACGCGAGGTTGATTACTCCGAAGGCGAGGCTCAGCGTGAGCCAATGTGGATCATCATTGCACTCCCACCACCGCGGATCGGAGGGGAAGAGTTCTGTCCGGGGGCGCAGCCACATGTCCGCGATGCGCAGTGCCGGGAGCCAGAGATAATAGCGGAGCGGCGCATGCTTGATGCGCTCGCTGGCCAAGGCGGCGAAGCGGTCATCCACCTCGGGAGTCATGTCGTGGCTCGCGTTATAGTCAGAGAAGAGTTGGGCCGTCTGACTCTGCTGCTGCGCTGAATCAAAGGCTCGCCTTGGCAGGCGGCCGACATCGATGTCGGAACCCGGAACGGGCCAGTAGATTTCCTCCACTGAAATGTAATCGGCCATCCACGTTTTCACCCAGCGGTTGAAACCGGGCATCAGGGGTTCGTCAGAATCGTTGGCATAGCGCGGGGCGAGCGGCTGAAAACGATGGAATGTGTGGAAATTCCTGATTGTCCAGGGAACCAGTGGGGCGAGTGCGCCTGCCCCAAGCACTAAACCCGCGACAATCAGAGAGTTCCGCGTAAGGGATGTCGCAGCTGAAATTCTCACTTCTGGCAAATGCGGCGAGAAGCGGGGCACCGCACTTTCATTTTTCCTCGCGATCGCCACATTTAAAGAGCGGCGAGGCTTGGCGAGGAGCCACAACAAATAGCCCGCGATGGCGGCGAGCAGAATCCCGCCATCGGGCCGCAGCAAAATCGCGCCGCCGATCGCGAGGCCACCGCCGAGCCACGTCAGAGCCGGCCTTCTCGGAATTCTTCCGATATTCAAGCCACCGAGAGCGAGATTCAGCGCGAGAGCGGTGAAGAAGATCTCCAGTGTCTCCGTCAGTGCCGCGGCGGAATAGTTGGCTAGAAAGGGACAAAGTGCAGCCAGCAGAAAGGCCGCTTTGGCAGCGCGCTCGGAAAAAAGCCGGCGCGCCATGTCCGCGATCAAAATGCAGGTGGCCAGATCGAAGACGACCTGAACGAGCAAGACGGCTCGATAATTGTCGATCCCGAACAGCCAGAAGATGGCCGCCAAAAACGCTGGGTACCCCGGCAAACGCGACAGGGTTGCCATGATCGTGCCCGAGTTCGTGATGCCATAGACACCATGCTGCAGCCAGTTCTTGGCAATGTCAGCGTATAAACGGGAATCATCGACCACAGCGGGGGCGCGAAAGACCAGGAAAAACCGTAAAGCCAGACCCGCCAGCGTGGTTCCCAGCAAGAATTGCGCATGCTTCCGAGCCATCTTAAGCATCAAGGTCTTGCCCGGTGCGAATCATAGCGCGTTGCGGCGATCCCGGTGGAAGGAAAGTGCATCTAAGCGATCGATGTGGTTGCTCACCCTGCCTTTCTGAGAATTGACCGTGTGCCTGCAGCGGCATACGATGAAAACCAGCTTTCATGCCCGAACCTGTCTTTTATGATCCGCAACGCGGCCGCTGGAAGCGGCTGCGATGGCTGTTCGATATAACAGCCGTCCTGGTTTCGGCACTTCTCATTTTTTTTGTGTACACGGCCTTGCGTGACGAGCCCCTGCCCGAGCTTTTTTTCTTTCCCCAAAAACGCCCTTTGAAAGCCCTGAAAGAAACGGAAAAGGAAAAGGCCAAGGAACGGGCCAAGAAAGCTGCTGCCCGCTCGCACCGGAAAACGAAGCTGGCCGCTTCGCAGGTGAAACTGAATCAGGAAGAAGGTATTCGGGCGGCTTTTTACGTACCATGGGACGCCGCCAGTTTCTCCTCGCTACGATCTTCCGCCCACCAGATCGATATCCTCTACCCCGACTGGCTGCATGTCTTCACGCCCGACGGGCGCCTTCAGGGGGTCGATGACCAAACCAATAAAAACTTCGACGTGGTGCAGGGAGAGAACGTGCTGCCGGTTGATGACCGGGTGATGCCCTTTTTGAAAGCCGAGGATCCCGGCATGGAAGTTTTCCCCATGGTAAACAACTCCGACGGGACGAAGTGGGTCGATGTCACGGAATTTGTGAACCATCCGGAGGCGCGAGCACTTTTCCGGAAACAGGTGGGGCAGTTTTTGTCGTCGGGACGCTTCCGTGGATTAATGATCGACTTCGAGGCCTTCCCCCCGGAAGGGCAGGCGGGATATGTCGCGTTGCTGCGGGAGTTATCTGGAGACCTTCATGGACGCGGGCTGAAACTGTACGTGGCGGTGCCTCCCCATAATGAAGAGTACGACTATGCGTCCATTTCCGCTGCCGCCGACGGCGTCATTTTGATGAACTACGACGAGCACTACCCGGGAGCGGCTGCCGGTCCCGTGGCTTCGCAAGATTGGTTTGAGCAGAACCTGAAATATGCTTCCAGCGTGATCCCCAAAGACAAGGTTATCTGCGCTATCGCAAATTACGGCTACGACTGGGTGCAGAAGCCAAAAAAAGAACAACTGCCGCCCGAGGTTCACGACAGCACCGTCAGCGTACAGGACGCGTGGCTGGCAGCTCGGGATTCCGATGAGGACGTTAACTTCGACGATGACGCGATGAATCCGCACTTCAGCTATCTCGACGAGCGGAATCTGCGGCATGACATCTGGTTCGTAGACGGGGTAACCGCGTTAAATCAAATGCGGGCCGCGCAGTCCATGGGCATTAGAACATTTGCGCTTTGGCGCCTGGGGAGCGAGGACCGCTCCCTCTGGCGAGTCTGGGACATGCCAGGAGACGCAGGAGCGCCCGATAAACTGCGCGACGTCCCTCCTGGCGCCGACGTTGACATGGAAGGACAGGGCGAGATCCTCCGGATTGAGGACAAACCTGTCCACGGCACGCGCGACATTAGTGTCGATGCCAACAGCCAGATGATTGACGACGAGGTCTTTCAGACTTTGCCGGAACCATACCGAGTGGCACGCTACGGGTACTCACCCAAAAAGGTCGTGATCACGTTTGACGATGGGCCCGATCCCGAATGGACGCCGAAAATTCTCGACGTCCTAAAGGAAAAGCAGGCCAGCGCAACCTTTTTTCTGATTGGGATTCAGGCCGACAAGTTTTCCGGTTTGACCAGGCGAGTTTCCGACGAAGGAAACACGATCGGCAATCACACCTTCACGCATCCTGACATCACCAATATGTCCACCCCGCTGTTCAAAGCGGAGCTGAACCTTACGGAGCGTCTGTTTGCCAGCATGCTGGGCGTCCGGACGACGCTGATGCGGCCGCCCTATGCGATTGACGAGGAGCCCGACACCGCCGATCAGGTGCGCCCGCTCGAGATTCCGCAGGAGATGGGCTACATCACGGTCGGAAACCGAATCGATCCGAACGACTGGAGTGAGAATCCGCGCCGCACTGCCGAGCAGATCACCGACTATGTTCTTTCGCACTTGCCGCCTTGCCGGGTGGAGGACCTGCGCTGCGGAAACATCGTGTTGCTGCACGATGGTGGTGGTGATCGCTCGGAAACCGTGCGTGCTTTGCCGATGATTATTGATGGTGTGCGAGCCCGAGGATACGAGATCGCGCCGATCTATGACTTGCTGAACATGCAGAGGGCTGATGTCATGGCTCCCCTTCCTCGGGGCGAGCTTTGGGCGGCACGCCTGGATCGGCTGGGTTTCTGGCTGTTTGACTTCGGAGTGGTCGGCATCACGTGGATTTTTCTTGTTGGCGACCTGCTGATGACGGGCCGCCTGCTTTTCATTGGAGCGGCCGCCGTTTACGACCGGCTGCATGAGAAGATTTTTGGCAAGCCCGCGGAGGTTGCTTCCTATAAGCCGAAAGTCGCGGTTCTAATTCCCGCGTACAACGAAGAGAAGGTCATTGAGCGCACGGTGCGGGCAGCGCTGAATTCGAATTACCCCAATCTCCGCGTCATTGTGATCGATGATGGCTCCAGGGATCGAACTCTGGAAGTCGCCCGCAACGCATTCAAACAAGAGGTGGCGGGCGGCAAGGTCCTCATCCTTGGCAAGCGGAATTCAGGAAAGGCTGAGGCGCTCAACTATGGGATCGATCATATTGGCGACGCCGAGCTGTTCGTCGGCATCGACGCCGACACGGTTATTGCGCCAGATGCGATCGCCAGGTTGGTCCCGCATTTCATCAATCCGAACGTGGGAGCGATCGCCGGAAACGCCAAAGTTGGCAATCGCGTGAATCTATGGACGCGCTGGCAGGCGTTGGAATACATCACGAGCCAGAACTTCGAACGACGGGCGCTCGACGTGTTGGGTGCCGTGAGCGTCGTGCCAGGAGCGATCGGCGCGTGGCGCGTTTCCGCTGTACGTGAGGCTGGAGGGTATCACACCGACACCGTAGCTGAGGACGCCGACTTGACCATGGCGCTGCTTCGGATGGGATATCGAGTCGAATACGAAGACATGGCGCTGGCGTACACCGAAGCGCCGACCAACGCCAATGGCTTGATGCGCCAGCGTTTTCGCTGGTCGTTCGGAATCTTGCAGGCCGTGTACAAGCATCGCGCCGTAGTGGCGCGCAAAGGGGTGTTGGGCTGGATCGCGCTTCATAATATCGTCATTTTCCAGATTCTGCTTCCCCTCGTATCGCCGCTAATCGACATTATGTTCGCGGTGGGCACCATCTGGTATTTCATTCAGAAACACTTCCATCCCGATTCCACGGATCCGGCCAGTTTCCACAAGCTGGTGCTGTTCTTTTTCGCGTTCCTGGTGATCGATTTCTTTGCCTCGGCGATCGCGTTTGCGCTCGAACGTCGACGGCCGGATGACCGGGAAGATCCCTGGCTCCTCAGCCAAGTGTGGCTGCAGCGTTTCGCTTATCGCCAGCTATTCTCGATTGTGCTGTTCAAGACGCTGAAGCGCGCGCTCGAAGGACGCAAGTTCGCATGGGATAAGTTGGAACGAACCGCAGCGGTGAAGTACGTTCCCTCTGAAATTCGCGATTCCGTCAACGTGCCCTAATCGCCAACCTCTACTTTCCCGTGTAGAAATCGGGAAAGACCTGCCGTAGGTGCGCTACTTTCGGTGCATCGTTGAAAACAATGTATGGCTGATTAGGGTGCAAAGCTGCGTAGTTCTGGTGATACGCCTCAGCGGGATAGAAAGCCTGCAGCGTCACTACCTGCGTGACGATTGGGCGTGAGAACACCTTCGCCTGGTCGAGTTGGGCGATGTACGCCTCCGCGATTCGCTTCTGCTCGTCATTGGCATAGAAGATCGCTGACCGGTATTGCGTGCCCTCGTCAGGCCCCTGTCGGTTCCATTGAGTGGGATCGTGCGCGACGGAGAAGAAGATGCGCAGCAGCTGGCCGTACGTTATCTGAGAGGGATCGTAAACGATCTGTACGGATTCGGCATGACCGGTCTCGCCAGTGCTGACAACCTCGTATTCCGCGCTCTTCGCCGATCCGCCCGAGTAACCCGAGGTCGCGGAGACGACGCCTTTCACGTGCTGGAAGACTGCCTGTATGCCCCAAAAACATCCGCCAGCGAGAACGGCCGTTTCTTGACCGGCTGCAGGCCTCCGCGCGGCGTCAACTGCTGGCGCCGGTACGGCCGCAGCGGCTGGATTTGCCTTTGCATTGCAGGCTGTAACTCCCAGCAGTGATCCCAATAACACAACCGCTATACGAGGCGACAACAACATGGCCCGTTCCTTTTTTGCAAAACTTGTGACTCTGGTCCATTGGAGTCGTCGGAAACGGGAAAAGTTTCAGCGCCTTGTGTTGAGCGGCTAAAAAATGTCGGCCTGACATTGCTGTACCGCGGGGGACCCGAGGTGCCGTCCCTCGCATCACCAACGCCGGCATCGTCTGCGGTTTACAGATTCAGGGATTCGAGGGATTGTTTGAGAGTCAGGAATCGGAATGGATATCCGGACGAGATCAGCTTTGCTGGTTCGACGCGCTGGCCGGCGAGCAGAAGTTCGTCGGCCATTTCGCCGAACGCCAGGCGGGCCGCAAATGCCGGTACCGGGAAAACAGCGGGCCGCGAGAGCACGCCGCCTAGGGTCTTGGAAAATTCCTCATTTGTAATCGCTCTTGGAGCTACGAGATTTACCGGGCCGTGCAGCAAATCGGAGCGCAGGATGTGCTGAATCGCTCCGATCACATCCTGCAGGTCAATCCAACTCATCCACTGACGGCCATCGCCGAGCTTACCACCCAAGCCCAGCCTGAACGCTGGCAGCATTCTGTGCAGGGCGCCACCGTTTCTTGCTATTACTACGCCGATCCGCATCTGCACCGTGCGAATACCCGCGTGGGCGGCAGGGAAGCTGGCCTCTTCCCATTCGCGCGCCATCTCCGCCGCGAAACCCGTCCCGGAAGTGCTTTCTTCCGTCAGAAGTTCACCTCCGCGATTGCCGTAGTATCCGATCGCGGAAGCGGAGAGGAATATCTGAGGCTTGGCTTTGGCGTGCACCAGGGCTCGAGCCAGGTTGGCGGTGGTGGGGATGCGGCTTTCCCGAAGTCGGAGCTTCTTGCTTGCTGTCCAGCGTCCCACAACGCTTTCGCCCGCCAGATGAATCACCGCATCGAAGCCAGAAACTGCCTCGGGAGGAATCGGTTGCAAGGGCTCCCATCGGATTCGCTCCTCATCGCTCGTTCCTTGAACACTCGAAGCACGTGCCAGGCGGGCAATTCTGGCGCCGCCACTCTTCAAAGAAGCCACCAACGCGGAGCCTATCAGCCCCGACGAGCCGCTTATCATAATGCGCGACATGCAGAGATTCACCCCGCATGAATGTAGCAGACTCAATCCGCGACTGGAGTTCTTTCTGCATGGATGAATGCGCTGAATTTCCTGAACGGAAAAGTCCGGTCGGATTTTTAAATGGCTCCCGGCGAACGGTGCGCCGCTCGCCGACCCCGGCCTAAGCGCTTCCCAATCGAAGGTATAATCGGATCAGCGTCCCAGCCGTCTTCTGCGGAGCCCTCTTCCCCGGCGGGTATAATCCATCATGGCGAGCTTGCGACAACAGATCGCGACGACGGCCCTTACGCTCACCAAGTTCCGCGACTTGATGAAGCGCATGCAGGAGAGCCGTCCGCAGGACGATCTGACCATTGTCAAAAAAGCCTACGACTATTCTCTCAAGCATCACGATGGGCAGACGCGGGCTTCGGGAGAACCGTACCTCGTTCATCCTCTCGAAGTTGCTCTTGTGCTTGCCGAAATGAAGATGGATCCGGTGGCCGTCGCGGCCGGACTGCTGCACGATTCCGTCGAAGACACCTCCGTTACAATCAACGACATTCGCAAAGATTTCGGCGAACAGGTCGCACATATCGTCGAAGGTGTTACCAAAATCAGCAAAATTGACTTCGCGACACGTGAGGAGCAACAGGCCGAAAACCTGCGCAAGATGATGCTCGCGATGGTCGACGACATCCGGGTCGTTCTGATCAAGCTGGCCGACCGCCTCCACAATATGCGGACACTCGAGCATCTGCCCCCGGATCGTCAGCACAAGATCGCGGAAGAGACGCTCGAAATCTACGCGCCCATAGCACACCGCCTGGGTATGGGCAAGATTCGCGGTGAGTTGGAAGATCTTGGGTTCCGGTTCCTCGATCCCGTGGGATACGAACAGGTCGGCGAAGCGGTCGAGGCGCGCAGGAAACAGGGCGAGGCATTCCTTGCCAAGACCCACGGGATTATCACCGACAAGCTGAAAGAGGCGGGGATTCAGGCACGCGTAGAAAGCCGCATCAAGCGGCTTTACAGCATTCATAAAAAGCTGCAGCGGCAACGGATTTCAGTCGAGCAGGTCTACGATCTGTACGCGATGCGGGTCATCACGCGTTCCCTGCAGGATTGCTACGCCGTCCTCGGAATCATTCATAACTTATGGCGACCAGTGCCGGGGCGAATCAAAGATTTCATCGCCATGCCACGACCGAACTTTTACCAGTCGCTGCACACTTCGGTAATTACTGAGGACGGCACGCCGTTCGAGATTCAGATCCGCACCGAAGAGATGCACAAGATGGCCGAGGAAGGCATCGCGGCGCACTGGAAATACAAAGATGGTCCGGTGTCCGCGCAGGATGAGCAGCGTCTGGCGTGGCTGCGGCAGGTCGTCGAGTGGCAGCGGGACGTGAGCGATCCCAATGAATTCCTGTCGACCTTGAAAGTCGATCTATATCCTGAAGAGGTTTATACCTTCACGCCGAAGGGCAAAGTGGTGGTGCTTCCGCGGGATGCCACGCCAATCGATTTTGCCTATTCGATCCACACGGAAGTTGGACACACCTGCATTGGGGCGAAAGTAAACGGGCGCATGGTGCCGTTGCGGCATAAGCTGCACTCCGGCGACATTGTTGAGATCCTCACCCAACCGGGTCACAAACCCAGCCGCGATTGGCTCGGGCTGGTCAAGTCCTCGCGCTCGCGCAACAAGATCAAGCACTGGCTGAATGTGCATCAGCGGGAACGAGCCATTGAAATCGGGCGCAAGCTAATCGAGAAGGAAGCCAGAAAATACCGCATCGCGCTGAAAGAGATTAGGGATGACGATCTGCTGAAGGTCGCATCCGGATACGGCCTCGGCAAGGCTGACGACTTGATGGCGGGGATTGGCTACGGGAAATATTCGGCACGACAGATCCTGGCCCGGTTGTTGCCGGCGGGCGCCACGCCCAGCATTGCAGGTGACATTGAAGCGGAGGGACTGACGTCACAGCCCGGGGCAATCGCCAGCGTCGTCCGGAGGGTTTTCGGCGATCACAACGCCATCATGGTGCGCGGACAGGGAGACATGCTGGTGTACCGGGCACGATGTTGTAATCCGATTCGCGGTGAAAGCATCGTCGGCTACATCACGCGGGGCAAGGGCGTGGCGGTGCATTCCGTCAGCTGTCCAAATGTCACAAATCTCCTCTACGAACCGGAGCGGAAGATTGAAGTCGAATGGGCGCGCGATGACAGCACTCCGACCGCATATCCAGTCAAGCTCACGGTCTTCTGCGACGATCGGTTCGGCATGCTGAAGAGCATCACCGGTGTGATTGGAGACGCCAAGAGCAATATCCGGAACATCACGGCGCACACGGCGAATAGCCAGGCGAGCGTTGAGGTTGTCCTCGATATTTCGGACCTGAAACATCTCGAGCAGATCATCGTCGGTCTGCGGAAGATCCCGGGCGTGCACGAAGTGCAGAGGCTGCAGAAGATCTGAAGACGGTGATCCGGGATCAGCGGCCCGTGGCGAGTGATCAGAAACTAAAAAGCTTGACACCATTCTCCTGTGTTACCCTGTGCCCTCTGTGGTTTGGTTCTTGCTGTCCACCGGCAACTGGCCACTGACAACTGACTTCATGCGCGAAATTATTTCCACCAAAGATGCTCCCCAGGCCATCGGGCCTTACTCGCAGGCCATCAAGGCCAACGGATTTGTTTTCGTATCCGGACAAGTCGCCATCGATCCAGCAACGCAGCAGGTGATTAGCGGTGATGTCGCGGCGCAGACCGATCGCGTGCTGCGCAACCTTTCGGAAATCCTGAAAGCGGCTGGCAGCGGCCTCGGCAAGGTGGTCCGTTGCGGCGTGTTCCTGAAGAGCATGAACGACTTCGCATCAATGAACGAAGTCTATGGCCAGTACTTCAGCTCTGCGCCCCCGGCGCGTTCCACGGTTGAGGTTTCGCGCTTGCCGAAGGATGTCCTGGTGGAAATCGACGTGATTGCATTGGAGTAAGAGATGAACGTCACGAAACTTTGTGGACTGATTTTGACTTTGTCGGCCGCTCTGGCGGCACAGAGTTCGAGTCACAAAGCGGCTCCTGCGCGCGTTCCAAACACAAACGCTCCGACGAGAGTCACTGGCGAGGGTGTGAAGACCGACTCTGGCCTGCAGTATTGGGAGATCAAAGTCGGTACCGGCGATGACGCCAGGAGCGGAGACAAAGTGAAGGTGCACTACACGGGATGGTTCACGTCGGGGAAAAAGTTCGACAGCTCAGTGGACGTTCAACAGCCCTATAGCTTCACTCTGGGTCAGGGGAACGTCATCAAGGGCTGGGACGAAGGGGTAACCGGGATGAAAGTCGGCGGCAAGCGGCAATTACGGATCCCGCCAGAACTTGCTTACGGCGAACAGGGCTACAAAAATATCATCCCGCCGAACTCGACACTGATTTTCGACGTACAGTTGCTGGCCGTGACGCCGCCACCGGCCAGAGATCCGACGAGTCCTTAGCAAGTCTGGCGCGAGAATCGTTCAGACGGACCACACCTGTGAAGGAGCATGATGCTCCTCCATCAGCCCAAAAAGAGAGCAAGTTTTCGCAGAGAAATCAGCTCTAGGCTTTCACGACTTTACCGCTACGCAGGCAGGACGTGCAGACGCGGATGCGCTTTCCCTGGCCATTTACCCTGGCGTGAACCGGACGCAGATTGATGTTCCAGCGCCGTTTGGTCACGTTATGCGCGTGGCTGATGCGGTTTCCCGCTTGCGGCTTCTTGCCGCAGATATCACATTGTTGTGCCATTCGACTGCTCCCAGAAAATTCAGATCTTGTAGGGCAAACGTTGATTCTACAGGATGTTGCACCAATTCGGCAACGGCGACGCGATCGCACAACCGAATGTCTGCGGGCACCCGGGTGCTTTTTCTCTTGTGCGATACTTATCCTATGCAGTCGCCCCTTCAAACGCCTACTGCGGCTACCGACCCCAAATCCGTTAAGGTGCATCTCACCAGTGGGGCGGGGATGGACATTGCATGGGCGGACGGGCATGCGTCGCATTACAGCTTTGTATACCTGCGGGACGCATGTCCCTGCGCCATGTGCGAGGAGGAGCGGGGGAAGACCGGGAGGCACCCAGGCGATCCCGCAACGGCTGCACCCGGCGCTTTAGTGATCTTTAAGCCCACTGCCAAGCCGCTTTCGGCCGAGGGCGTCGGCAAGTATGCCATCAAGTTTTCCTGGAATGACGATCACGATCTGGGAATCTACTCCTGGAAGTTTCTGCGTGAAGTCTGCCCATGCGATGAGTGTAAGAAGTCACGGGCCGCGGTTGAGCATGGATAGCCAGTTAGTCGAACACTGGCACGAAAGCGTCTAAATCCTTAGTTGCGCCATGAGTTCGTCAGACTCTAACTCGGCTGTGCGGTTGGTCGTGGGCGAATTGCTCGTGGAACTCCACGCCAAGTCCGGGTGTGCGCGGGTTGGACTCACCCGCGAATCCCTTTCCGCAATTCTGGTTGAAGTCGGTACCAAGTACGGCTCTAAGTCCGAGGCCGAAGCCCGCAGCTTTTTCTTGAATCTGCGGGTGGAGGAACTCGCTCTCGCGCGCGCCTGCGCTAAAGGCGAGAACTCTGCTTGGGAGATCTTTCTCGCAAAATACCGGGAAAAGCTCTACCTTTCCGCGCTTCGGATCGCGAGAGAAGACTCGGCCGCCCGCGAGTTAGCGGATACTCTCTACGCCGACCTGTACGGCACCATCACGCGAGATGGGCAGCGTGTTTCCAAGTTGTCCTCGTATACCGGGCGCGGGTCTTTGGAAGGCTGGCTCCGCACCGTTCTGGCACAGGAATACGTCAACCGTTACCGCCGCACCAAGCGACTGGTCAGCCTGGAAGAGGAGTCCGAGGAAGGCCTCCAGTTCCGGGCGCCCGATCCCGCGCCTGTGACCGCAGCCGACAACCGGCTGAGCCGAGCCACCGATCAAGCTCTGGCCGAACTCCCTGCGGAAGACCGGATGGTGCTTAGCGCGTATTATCTGGATGGCCGCACGCTTGCCGAGATTGCCCGGATGCTGGGCGTCCATGAGTCCACCATCAGCCGCAAGCTCGATAAACTGGCAAAGTCGCTGCGGAAGCAGATTGTGGCCGCGCTGACGAAAGGCGGGATGTCCCGCCGCCAAGCGGAAGAGGCCCTCGAAGTGGATGTTCGTGACCTGCACGTAGACATTCGTCGTAGTTTGGCGCAAGAAAGGGCTCCTGCGCCGTTCTCAGAGAAGGGAGTAGAGGCGAGAGTTCCTGAGGGCGAGGGCTAGGTGAAACCGGGCATTCCGGATATCGCAGTTCCATGACGCGAGACGGAGTCGGTCCCGGCCTAAGATGCTGAATTAATGGAGAATGCCGCCAAAATCGTGAAGGAGCGCCTGAAGTCGGCGGCGCGCGCGGTGGATCATCCGGACGCGGATGTGCTGACGGCATTCACCGAACGGACGCTGGGGGCCCGAGAACGGAGCCACGTCCTGGAGCATCTGGCTCACTGTGCCGAGTGCCGGGAGGTGGTCGTTCTGGCTATGCCGGCGGAAGAGCCCGATCTGGCTGTAATCCTTCCGGTGCGCGGTGGGTGGCTTACCTGGCCGCGACTTCGCTGGGGCTTGGTCGCGGCTGGCGTAATTGTGGTCGGATGGTTTGGGGTGCTTCGATACGAGCGCGCCCAAGATCCGGGGCCAGTAGCTTTTCAATCTGCGCGCACCGACGGACAGGAAAAGGAAGCAAAGAGTCAGCCTGACTACCTGGTTGCCCCCTCGGGAGAAGTGCCTGAGCGGAAACCGATAAGCAGGCCTCCGGCAGAGTCGAGCGATGTGAAGACGAAACCGCAGACCGAGGAAACAAAGAAAGACTCCGGTGCGATCAATTTCCTGGCGAAATCCGAAGCGCCGAGGGACGAAACGACTGCGACCGGCAACCGCACAATTCTCCACCGCCAGACGTTGGCGCACGGCCCAATGCCTCCCACACAGTGGCAGCAAAATCTGAATGCCAATTCGGCCAATCAACCCATGATGTTTCCGCAGGCGCCGGCGCCTGCGCCACATGCTCCAGCGGCTAAGGAGCCGACTGCTGCTGGCATCGTGGTGTCGGCCCAGTCCCCGCCCTCGCCAGCACCGCCCGTAGCCGGGCCGACGCCTTCGGAGAAGCCAACTCAGGATCTCGACACCCTCGCAGTTCGGGAGCGACCGGTTGCGGCGCTTCCCGCAACGAGAGGAAGCAACGGAACGGAGGTCGCCAGAGCTAAAGATGCGGAGCCCCCGGCCAATGCACCGGAAGCCCGGGCGGTTGGAGCGTACGCCGTCGCGGAAACATCCACCAGCAACTTTTCAGCCTCAGGCTCGCTGGTGCCGGAATCAGCGCGCTGGGCGATCAACGCCGCGGGCGGGTTGCAGCGATCGTTTGATCAGGGCAAGACTTGGCAGGCCATTGACGTAAACAGCGGCGCGCAAGATTCGACCGCCGCAGTGAACCTGCAGTTGGCAAAGAAATCTTCGCTTGCGAAAGCAGGGGCCAAGGGCAAATCCGACGCGAAGGCAAAACCGATTGTTTTTCGGGCCGTCGCCGCCAACGGCCCGGACGTTTGGGTGGGAGGCTCCGAAGCTACTCTATTTCACTCGCTGGATTCAGGGGATCACTGGATCAGAATTCAGCCTTCCTGGCGCGGGGCCCAACTGAATGGAGATATCCTAAGCCTGCAATTCGCGGACCCTCAGCATGGCCGCATCGTTACATCCACCGCTGAGATCTGGACTACCGCGGATGCCGGACAAAGCTGGGACAAGCAGTAACCGGGCCTTATCCAATGGCCACACGACCTACCTTTTGGTAGTGGAAACCTGCATAGCTTCAGGCTATGGCCATTACCAAAGTGACGTTTACACAACAGCAGGCGGCCCCTACCATCCAGTCGTGGTTTGGCAGTTCTGGGGGAGGGCTGCCGAGGCGTCCTGGACCGAAACGTCGAGGGCGCTTTTTCCTTTTCTCCTGCCGCCCTCGATCGCTCCGCTGTTCAAGGGACGGAGAGACATGTTACTGTTCATCGATTTAGCGGTCCGGTATTCTCGGCGCCCGCGGCTCTCTTCCATGCGATTCGAAAACAGAGAGCGGTAGAGGCGAAGCGCCGGCTCCTGAGTTATAGCAACTGAAAGTAATACTCCGATCCAGCGGCTATCCTGAAAGCCACCCACCACTGCAATGCGCCTTCAACCGCGGCATGCCGAGCAGTAACCGCCAATTTCAAGTCGAGAGACGAGCACACGGAAGCGGCAATCCTTTTCGACCTGTTGCTTGAGTTTCTCAAACTGATCACTGACGAATTCCGTGACCTTGCCGCACCGGAGACATGCCATGTGGATGTGATCGCGCTCCAACTTGCGTTCATAATAATGGCCCTCGCCATTGATGTGCATCAAATCGAGTTCATCGATCAAACCCTGTCTCTTCAGTAAGCGAAGCGTTCGATAAACCGTGCTGCGGTCAACACTTGGATCGAGTTTCTGCGCCTTGCGAAGAATCTGGCTGGCGTCGAGATGTTTGCTCGCAGTTTCCATCACGCTGAGAATGGCTCTGCGCTGCTGGGTCATGCGGATACCGCGCTCGGCAAAGTGGGCTTGTAGCCGGCCAGGCATTTCGGTTTGGGGCAAAGGCATTGGGCATCCTTCCGGCTGTCGCAACTGGTCGCAATCAGGGTGCGACAGAAACTTGCGCTCCCGTCTTGACGCTGCGACCTTATTCCGGCAGTATGATGAATGTAACCTAGATGCGACTAAGTTGCAACTAGAGATTTGTAAATCAGGGGCCAAACAAGCTGGCTCTGCGCATGTAATGCGACCGAGTCGCAAATTCTTTATCTCAGGAAGGATGCCTAATCTCCGCTTGCATTCACATACGGAAAGTATCTCTCTGCGATTCTCGCGGCTTCGCCGGTTGGGTCGCCGCCATTTCAGATGTCCAACGATCGTCGCCGCCCTGTTAGTGCTTACTCCTGCCATCTTTTCAGCCAGAAGTGATGCGCAAGAAGGCCCCTACTTCGTCACCTACGATCATTACCTTGAGGAACCTGGCAGCCTTGAGGTGGAATATTTCTCGAATTTTGCCACTCAGCGTGGAGGCAACGACTTCGCCGCCTACTGGCTGGAGTTCGAATATGGGGCGACGGCGTGGTGGACAGCCGAGCTTTATCTCGATGGTCAGACCACATTTGGCGACAGCACCCGGTTCACCGGATTCCGGCTGGAAAACCGGTTCCGACTGCTGAAAAACGAGCATGTGATCAACCCGGTACTCTACGTCGAGTATGAGCAAATCCGGGACGCTGACAAGATCATGAAAGAGATCGAAGGCCATGACGTAGAGGCCGATCACGCCGTCCCGAACGCGATTTTAGGTCAAGGTCACAATCACGAGCTCGAATTGAAATTGCTGCTTTCCAGCACGCACCAGGGGTGGAACTTCGCCGTCAATCCACTAGCCACTAAGCCGCTGACGGGTGGGGAATCCTGGGAGTTCGGTTATGCTATGGGAGTCAGCCGGCCGTTCGCACTTAAGGCTTCAGCGCAACGGTGCAGTTTCTGCCGCGAGAATTTCCTTGCCGGAGTTGAGATGTACGGAGGGTTAGGCGATCGTCACAGCTTTGGTTTGCACGAAACCTCGCATTACCTGGCACCGGTCATCGCCTGGAATCTGCCTTCCAGCTGGACCTTGCGGCTATCGCCGGGCTTCGGGCTGAACGACAGCAGCCATCAATTCTTATTGCGCTGGGGTGTATCGCGCGAGTTTTCCGGCTTCGGGTCGATGCTTGCGAGTTGGTTTGGTGGGGGGCGGTGATGAGAGTGCGAATAACGCCGCCGTCAATCCTGTTCTGGAGTGCGGTCTTGATGGCCGGCATCGCAACCGGGCAGTCGGGTGATTCCTCATCCGGGAGGTTCGACAAATCGGTATATGCGGAACTCGCGAAGGCGCCCGCCAAAGCAGCGGCGCGACACAATCCACTGGAATCAGATCCGGAGGCGGTGGCGGGCGGAGCGAAGCTGTTCGAACGGCATTGCGCCGAGTGTCACGGTGCAGGTGCCGACGGTGGGAAAAAGGGGCCTAGCCTTCGCGTGGTAGAGGTGCAACAATCCTCACCGGGCACGCTCTTTTGGGTTCTCTCGAATGGCGTGGTCCGCAAAGGAATGCCGGTCTGGTCCCGGCTACCGGAGCCGCAACGCTGGCAACTGATCAGCTATATCAAGTCGCTCGGAGCTTCCGATAAGCCGGCAAATAAGTGAAGACAAACAAGTTCCTGGCCCTTGCTCGCTTGCGACTTTTCCCTCTCCACGGTCATCCAATTGCAGTACGATAGAGAGTTGGCCTCCCCAAGGGGAAGCACTCATACCGATCGCAACCCCGGCAACGCCTTCCGATGGAGCGTCGGCCGACAGCGCGACGTTACAACGAGGAGAAGCAAAAACATGGCAGGCAATGGAATCGTCGAAGTCACTGATGCGAACTTCGACCAGGATGTACTGAAATCCGATAAGCCCGTTCTGCTGGATTTCTGGGCGACGTGGTGCGGCCCCTGCCGCGCAATCGCGCCCATTGTCGAGGAACTGGCAGCGGAATATAAAGACAAGATTAAGATCGGCAAGATGGATGTGGACTCCAATAGTGCGACGCCCATGCGCTACAAAGTGACAGGCATCCCTACACTGCTCGTATTTAAAGGTGGGCAGGTTGTGGAGCAGCTGGTCGGCTATCGTCCGAAGGACGCGATTGCGCAGGCGCTGAATAAGCACATCGGGTAATTTGCATTCAGCTGTACGGCTTTCAACCAAGAACGCCCGGGAGAGGTTCCCGGGCGTTTTTATTGCTGAGTTGTCGATCATCACCACTCTGAGACTCAGTATTTCCGCAGCACGCCTATCACCCTTCCCTGTACATCCACTGACGCGGCTGGCACGACGATGGGCTTCATGTTCACATTCGAAGGCTGCAGGCGGATGTTGTCGCCTTCACGGTAGAAGCGCTTCAGGGTAGCGTCGGTCGACTCGACCAGCGCGACCACAATATCCCCGTTATGGGCGGTCCTTGCCTTCTCTACCAGAACATAGTCGCCATCGAGGATGGCTTCATCCTGCATGGAGTCTCCACGCACTTCTAACACGAAGACTTCTTTCGAGCGCACAAAATCAGCAAGGGAGATAGTCTCGTTGCTCTGAATTGCCTCAATCGGTTGACCTGCGGCAATGCGGCCCAGAAGCGGTAGGACAACGCCGGTGTTCACGCTCATGGACTGTTTGAGTTTGCCCTTGGGCGGAAGCAGATCGATCGAACGGCTGCGGTTATAGTCGCGCGTCAGCAAGCCCTTCTTTTCCAGGTTCGAGATGTGCTTGTGGACCGTGGCCAGTGAGTTCAGCTTCATCCCCTGCCCAATTTCCTCGAAGGAGGGAGAATAGCCGTGCTCGGTGACGAAACGCGATATGAAGTCATACACTTCGCGCTGCCTGCGTGTGATCGCCATGCGCCATTATTGGCGAACAGAAGGCGAAAAAGCAAGCACAAACTAGATTCCGCCCTGCCTCCACCGTCGGGGCGATCGTTGCAGATCGAATCCCGGAATACTTGCACCTGTGATTCTGGTCACAGACTGCTTGGTTGGTTAGCGTCACTATGAGCACAATGATTCCGAGATCCATCGCGGCTACGTTGCTGGCTACACTTTGCTGGTTGAGCGTCCCCATCGCGTTTGGATTTACGGCGGTTGGAATCAGGCAATCGGCCCACCGCGATGCGTCGCCGGCGCAGGACCATTCCTGCTGCCCAGGGCCCCGCGCGCGCATTGCCCCAGATTTCTTCGTCCGCGTGAGTGTCCCGGCCATGCCCTGTGGCCTGCACCATCCCGGCTGCGCGAAGCAGAGACCAGGGAGCCCTTCGAGCATTCCGGTTCAGAGCAAGATCACACGACCTGCGGCAGCGCGGACATCGGCTATATCCGCCGAGATGGCCTCTCCGCATTGGGTTCGTGCGGCAGAGGCTCGTGTAATTCACTTCCTTCCATCTCCCTTTGAACTAAGTACGGTGCTGCGGATCTGAGCTTTCTTTTAATTCCCAATTGCACTTCATTCGCAGACCAACGGTCTAACTGGCTCCGATCCGGGTTACTCCGACAACCGGTTCATGGCAGAAGGGGAATTTATGAAGCCGAAAATGCTAGCGTTGATCCTCGCCCTCACCTTGGTTTCCTGGGCGCAAACCGCAACCCAGAACACTTCGTCCACTCCCCAGCCGGGCACGAGCACGGAAAATGCGAAATGCGCTTGCTGTGACCAGATGTCCGATGCGAAAGGCGGGCATGTCGCCTGCATGCATAACCATGCCGGAAAAGACATGGCCTCGTGCGGTACCGGGAAGGATGAGAAGTCCTGCTGCGCCGGCAAGGATGCTAAGTCTTGCATGAAGGACGACAAGTCTGCTGCCTCCTGCTGCAAAGACGGCGGGGGGAAGGAAAAGCACAAGACCGCTTCCTGCTGCGAACGAAACGCCGGAAAACAATGCGGCAAAGAATGCTGCAAAGGAAATAAGAGCGAGAAACCGGCGTAGCTCCAGAGAAACTCGCTACGAAAAGCCCCGGCAAGCTTAGCCGGGGCTTTTCACGTCAGCCATTCTTACTGCCATCGGCAGCGAGGCGAGAGCTGCTTGTAACAGTCCGAGGGATGCCGACCCTGGCTTGTTCACTGCGGATGAGGACGGTTCATTTCGTCGTGGAGTTTCTCGAGAAGCTGGGCGCGCTGTTCCGTGCTGAGTTCGCGCTTCAACTCCTCCAGCGCCAGCGCCACTATATGATAGTGGTGCGCACCGGCAAACTTGGGATCTGCCGTAATGTCGAGCCACAGCTTGTGCATGAGTTCGACATCTTGCGGCCGCATGCGCGGAGTGTGCGGACCGAGGGAATACTCGCGCACGCTCCCGTCGGGCGCACAGACTTCCAGCGTCAGGCGTGGGCGTGGTTCCGATAGGCGCTCCCACGCATCGCCCGTGAGTTTGGCCTGCTCGTCAGCGCTAAGCTTGTTGGAGAGTCCACAAATCACACGGCTGGAGTCGAGCCGCTGCGCCGTAACCATGATCGCCTCGAACACATCCGTCGCTGGAACGACCAGCAGTGATATCGGCTTGCCTTCCTTTTCCGCCACGGCTACCGCAGCGGTGAACAGCTCCTGTTCGTAATGGTCGAAAACCTGGGTTGCCTCAAACACCGTGCTGCCGCTGAAGCTGTGTTCGCGATGGTAGAGGCGCGCGCTCATCACGACTACGTCTTGCTTGCTCGTATTTGTATGGCTCAGGATGTGGCGTAGGTAATAGAGATTTCGCGGATCACGGACCGCCACAAGGACGTTACCCGGGCGCACTCCCATGGCCCCGCTGCCGAGTTCCTGGTTGCCGTACACACGGAACTGATCCAGTTGCTCGGGCTTGCCATGGCGTTCCTTAATGACGTGGTGCTCGGAGATGGTGAAGATGGTGAAGAACGCCGCGCTGAAAATCACTCCGGCGATCGTAGCCTCGTATTTCGTGAACAGGTTGACGATTGCGGTAGTGAACAAAACAGCAGCGATCAGCAGCAGACCGATCGGGATCTCGGTTTTTCCGATGTGAAAATTCCCGGGCACTTTCCACTCGCGGCGGCCTGGCTCGGTAAAGCGCAGCACCACCACGGAAAGCGCTTTCATGGTGAAGCTCCAGATTACGCCGAAGGCATACAATGCCGCCAGCTTGTAGACATCACCTTTGCTTCCAATGACAGTCAGCAACTGCAGAGTCACGATCAGGTTGATGATGCGGTAGCTAGTCCCAAAGCGGCGGTGCGGCTTCTGGAACCACTCCGTCAAGACGCCGTCTTCGGCGACCCGGTTTAATACCCCGTTCGCGCCGATAATTGAGGTGTTCTGCGCGCCCGCCAGTATCAGCACGCCCACTAGCACTACAAAACCGTGAAAGAGCAGCTTCAGCGGTGTCGGCCCCCACAAGTAAATCGTGATGCCCCCAATCAGGTTGGAAAAATAGCGCGGCCTCACGTCGTCGGGAATCAACATGGTGGCGAAAAACGAGATCAGTCCGGTAAAAAACAGACTGTAAAGAAAAATCACCACCGAAGCCTTTTTAAGGTTCTTCAGCTTGGGGTGCTCGATTTCACGGTTGACCTGAGCCAATGTCTCCATCCCGCTCATGGCCAAGACCGAGTGCCCGAAACCAATGAACAGCAGCACCGCGGTTATTTTGGTGAACACAGTGCCGGAAAGCCAGCCGAAGGTCTCCTTGCTTTGCGGAAAGGGCGCCTGTGCGGGGCCCGGCGGTAGGGGCGCTGGATGGTGTAGCAGTGTAATCAGACACCAGCCGATCAGGATTATCACCATCACGGTGGTGATAATCATGATCTGCAGCGCTCGCCCGCTCGATTCGTGCAGCCCCTCGGTGTTCTTCCACCAGAAATACAGAACAATCAGGACGGCAAAACCCGCCGCGAAGTAATTGTCATTGAAGCGCAACTGGACGTGGCTGTAGTCGCCGATTTCCTTGATAAATCCGGCGAGGTACAGCCCCGCCGAAACCGCACTAATCGGCCCGGTCAGCACGTAATCAAACAGCAAGGCCGAGACGGAGAACTTGGCCAGCGTCCCACCCATGGCCTCTTTCACCACACGGTAGACGCCGCCCCGGACGAACATGCTGCTTGATTCGATGTACAGGGCGCAGACCGCATAGCTGAACAGCATGACTGCCAGCACAAACCAGGGCGCGCTTTTCCCCAGCACATTTTCCACATCGCCGCCGACGTAGTAAGCTGAGGAAGCGAGATCGGCCAGTACAATCGCGGCCGCCCGCCAGAAGGAAATAAAAGCCAACATCACCGTGGTGGCGACGAAGACCTTGACTGCCGGCTTGGTTCCTTCCGTGGGTGTTGCCATGTTGAAGCGGCTGGGTACTGGCGTTAAGCGGTAAGCCTAGAAGATAGCACAGACAAAGCGCGCATCGTGGGCCGGGCCCGAGATTTCAATCACTTGCCAGCCTATTTGCCGTTCTGTTCTCCGATCCATTTGTCTGTGCGGGCCTCTAGCATATCCAACGGGAGGCTGCCGCCGTCGAGCATTTCATCGTGGAATTTGCGGATATCAAACTTCGGTCCCAGTTCTTTCTGAGCACGGTCGCGGAGTTCACGAATCTTCAGCTGTCCTAACTTGTAGCTGAGAGCCTGAGCCGGCCAGGAGATGTAGCGGTCGGTCTCGCTTTGGATCGTTGGCTCATCCACAGCACCGGACTTGCGGAAGAACTCAACCACCTGATCGCGGCTCCATCCCTTGGCATGAATCCCGGTGTCGACGACCAATCGCACCGCGCGGAATAGTTCGGAGGAAAGCCGGCCATAATCGGAGACGGGATCCTGATAGAATCCGACTTCCTTCCCGAGTTGCTCTGCATAAAGGGCCCAACCTTCCACGTAGGCGTTAAATCCCAGTCCGTGTTGCCGGAACTTGGGCAAACCCTCGAGCTGCTGCTGGATGGAAAGCTGCATATGATGGCCTGGAACACCTTCATGGTAGGCAATCGCCTCATCATCGATTAGTGAGCGATGGGCAAAGTCGGAAGTGGCGACCACCACGCGACCGGGCCGCTTGCCATCGGGGGTTCCGGTCATGTAATGAGTCGCGGCAGAAGCCTGGAACTCTGGAATAGCCTCGACAGTAACCGGCGATCGGGGAAGCAACGTAAACAGGTCCGGCAGCCTCGCCTGCATTTGCGCGATGTAGCGCCTGTAGTCGTTCAGGATGTGCTCGGCCGAAGTAGGAATGTACTTGGGGTTCGTTTTCAATGATGCCCGGAACGCTGCCAGGTCCGCGAACCCCTCTTTTTTGGCGATGGCGGTCATCTCGGCCTCAATGCGATCGATCTCCCTCAACCCGAGCTGGTGGATTTCCTCTGGCGACATATGAGTCGTTGTGCGCGCGTATATGTCGTGTTCGTAGCGTTTCTCTCCCTCCGCCAGGGACATAACCGACAGCGTGCTCCGGCCTTGCGGCGCATATTCGGTGCGTATGAACTCGGCGAACCTCCTGTAGGCAGGAACGACGTCGCGGTTAATCGCTTCCGTGATCTCCGTCGTAAGCCGCTTTTGATCTTCGGAGGAAATCTCGGCGGGGTACTTGGTGGTGGGCTTCAGAAAAGGATTGGCTTTGATAATGCCTTCGCATTGATCGGGGATCTTCTCCGCCAGAAAGCGCACTGGCATAAGCCTGTCCTTCATACCCGCGCGCAGGACCTCTGTGATCTGGTCCATCGCGCGAGGGATCCGGCGCAGTCGGTCGATGTAGTCCTCATAATGCTTAACGGAGTCCAGCGGGACCGAGAGCGGCAGGTCGGCGAGGCTGGTATGGATGCCGCTCTGCTGGTTGATCGGCATCTCGTACTCTTTCAGGTCGAAATCACCAACCCGAATTTCCAAGGCACGGATGAGCAGGTCGTGTGAGATCTGATCCTGGTCCGAGAAGCCAGCGCTAGGAATCGCCTTCAGCCGGGTGAGGAAGTCTACATCGGTCTGATGTCGCTGTTGGATCGCAGCCTGGGAGTGGTCGGTGAGCTTATCGTTGTAGCGATAATCGCCAAAAGCCGTCGCGCGCTCGGGGAAATTCCGAAGGTCAGTTTCATACTGCTGGTCAAAGAGTGCGTTTTGAGCTGCAACGCGTTCGGCAACTGGCTTGAGATCTTGGGCGAAGCTCAACACGGAAATGAGGAAGGGGAAGAAGCTGCAGAGGCGCATGGTGCAGGTAAGGGTATCAGAGGAGGACAAGCTACGTCAGAACCGGCGTGAGTTTCTCAGCGCCTCCGCGGACGTTCTCGGCGAACTCGGCGGTTAAAGGTTTCGCCGCAGCGATCTCAGAGGAATTCGCGGGGCAGCCCTAAACATCTTAGGTTTTTCTTCGAGGCCCCAGGTATGTATGAGTGATCCGGTCGTGCCAGCAGAGATTATCTTCATCAAGGAAAAGCCAGATGTAGCCCATACCCAGCGAAGCCGCGGAAAGGTAGGAAGCCAGTACCCGCCAGCGCCGCAGAGAGCGCTTGGCCGGAGTGCCGTCAAAGCGGCTTAGCTGCAGGCCAGCCAGATGAAGCCCGGGGGTCGCGCCGGCATACACAATCAGCAGATAGTGATAAGCCGCCCAAAACAGACAAGGGATTCCGGCGGCCAGAGTCAGCGCCTGGATATGTGGTGGGCGCACCAGGGCGATTTTCCAGAAGATCAGCCCGAATATGCCGGCCGCTGCCGCGATGATGATGCCGTCGATCAACGCCGCCGCCAGCCGGCGGCGGAATGGAGCGCGGTGGAGAGGAACATCGACTCCCAGCCTCCGCTCGGGTTCCGCGGCGCGGGCTGGCTCAATCGTGATTCCACCCAGCGCCGGTGCAGGCGGAGCAAGCTCGGGAACTTCGAGGATCCGGGGCCGATCGATCACGGGCTCGGCTAACTGATCAGGCGGGGGCGGCGGAGGCCCCCATGCAAACCTGGGGAACTCGATAATTTTGGCCCCGGCGTGTGGAACATGAGGAGGCGGAGGTGGGGCCGGTGGCAATTGTTGCGGCTCGGTGCTAGAGAAGTCGTTCTCCGGCTCGGGCACAGTTAACGAAAGGGGTGAAGATTCGCACGCGTGAGAAGTCGTGTATTCCGGAACCGGAGACGTAAGCGCGGGGGCGGCAGGACCGAAGGACAATTGAAGTGAGGGATACCGTGGTGGCGGAGCCTTACGCCGCGATCGATATCGGTTTAGGCGGGCCGAGAGTTCATCACGCCAAGCCTCGGCATCCCCCTCATTGGAGGATTCTCTTGCGAGCTCAACTGTCCCCGGCGCAGTTATGCGATCGGGAGCTGAGGACTGGCTGGGAAGGGGCTCCATAGGACATTGGCAGAAATCGCCGCACTTCAAACAAATCATCGAAAACGTGACCCGGTGAATCACCACTCACGAGCAACCGGGAAGAAACCAACGACAATCCTAGCCTTCGTCGGCACTTTTCGGCACATGCGGCGCCGTGCTAAGTTCACGATGCCGCACTCGGCAAGCGAAAAGACACACGATAATCCGAGAATGGTCTTCCGTTGATTCTCCTGCGATGACTCTGCGCACTAGATTCCTTATCACGGCGCTGTTTCTTTGTCATCAGCTTCCGGGTTCATGCCTAGTAACCAGGCAGTTGCCGTCTGAAACCGACGACCAGTCCCGCACTTCTACCCCGAGTGAGCAGGCAAACGAGGTTGGTTCCACAATCAATCCATGTGCCGCGCAAGCAGCGTTACAGGATACCGACACTGCCACGGTCTGCGCCGACCACCAGGAAATGATCGGGCGCACGGCCAGGCTGTCCGGCAACGCCGAGATTCATTACCGAACGTACATCTTGCGGGCCGACGAACTGACCTACAACTCAGATAGCGGAGAAGCGACGGCGACGGGACACTTCAGGATTGATGGCGGGCCGAACGATGACCATATCCGGGCCAGCCATGGAACTTACAATGTGACAACGGAGACGGGGCGCTTTTATGACGTCACCGCGACGACCGGGTTGAAGTTTACGAGCGGCCGTACAATCCTCACCTCGACAGCTCCGTTCGCGTTCACTGGTAAGGTAGTGGAAAAGACGGGCTCGGACCACTACGTCGTTTACGACGGCACCATCACCACCTGCGAGTTGCCGCATCCGAAGTGGAAATTTCAGGCACGCAAAGTTGTCGTCGACGCGGGAGGCAACGCAAGTATTTATCACAGCGATTTCCTTCTGCATGGATTTCCTATTTTCTACTTCCCCTACGCGACACACCCCGTCGCCCGTGAGGCGCGGCATTCCGGATTCCTTATACCTACGGCAGGCCGCTCGTCGTCGAAAGGAAACGTTGTCGGAGACTCCTTCTATTGGGCCATCAACCGCAGCATGGACGGAACGATCGGGGGGGAGTACTTCTCGAAGAGAGGCTCGTCACAGCGGGGAGAATTCCGAGCCCGCCCGAGCGAAACTTCCTATGTGGATCTGAATTATTTCGGTGTAGTGGACCGCGGCATCGAAACCAACACCAGCACGGGTCCGCAGATCTTGCGCGAGGGCGGGCAGGAAGCCCGTCTGGCTGCCGACGGAAATTTTCATGGGTTCCGAGCGGTCTCCAATGTCGACTACTTGAGTTCGTTTCTGTTTCGCCTGGCCTTCAACGAAGTCTTTTCGCAGGCCATCAACTCCGAGGTAAAGTCGCAGCTCTTTCTCTCGAAGGCCTACAAGGGATTTCTGTTTGGCGGAATGGTGGAGCGCTATCAAAACTTTTTCCAGACCACGGACGACAATGGCAATCTGTCTAACCCACCGGTCTTCAACTCGATTCGTATCCTCCATACTCCGAGTCTGGATTTTTCCAGTGTGGAACGCCCGCTTGTGCACCTGCCCCTGTTCTGGTCTCTTGATGCCTCGGCAGGAGGTCTTTCACGCAGTGAACCCGGGTTTCAAACCAGCAACCTGTTAGGGCGTTTCGACCTAAACCCTGAGGTTTCTCTCCCGCTGCAATGGCGAGGTTGGGATTTTCGGCCGGCTCTCACCTTGCATGAGACCTATTACTCCGAACGCTTCGTAAACGGTGGCACCCAGGAGAAAGCCACCAACCGCGAAGCCCTCGAGGGAACCGTGGAACTGCGCCCGCCCACTCTGGAACGAATTTTCGATCGGGAGTTCCTGGGACGCAAGTGGAAACACGTCATTGAACCCCGCGTCGTATACCGATATGTCACGGGCGTGAAGGACTTCGCAAGTGTTCTGCACTTTGACGAGCGCGATATTCTCAGCGACACGCACGAAGTTCAGTACGGACTGGTCACGCGCCTGTATGCCAAACGGCATCCATCCTCAGTTCAAGAATGCGAGACACCGATGACCGGGCTCGCCGTGGGCGCCGCCGCTCCGGAACAAACCGTGCCCTGGGACCGGCCGCGTTCCTTGGACAGTCGACATTGCGTGGTCGCCCCCAGTGTGAAGGAGGTGCTGAGTTGGGAAATCGCGCAAAAGTACTTCTTGGACCCCACGTTCGGAGGAGCCTTGATCGCCGGCCAGCGCAATGTTCTGACAACCACCGAGGAACTCACAGGCATCGCCTTCCTCACGGAACCGCGGCATCTATCTCCGCTCATCTCGCGACTCCGAGTCGCAACCGGCAGCCACACCGACACCGAATGGGACTCTGATTACGATTTTCAGCTAACCCGCATCAACGCCAGCACGTTGCTGCTGAACTATAACGCCGGGCCGTTCACCTTTGGAGCCGGCGACGCCTTTCTGCAGATTCCCCAAACCACACCACCAAGCATCACCGAGGGCAAGTGCGCGCCAGCGAACGGCTCCACCCAGATTACCTGCAAGTTCCAGCAGTTTCGTATTGCGCTCGGATATGGAGGTCTGACCCGACGGGGCTTTAGCGCGGCGACCAGCTTCGGCGTTGATGCCGAAACAGGACAACTGCAGTTCGCGACAGCCCAGACGACGTACAACTGGGATTGTTGCGGCATTACCCTGGAATATCGGCGGTACTCCATTGCAAACGTGCGCAATGAGAATCTGTTCCGGTTCACCTTCAGCTTGGCGAATATCGTGTCCTTTGGCAACCTACGGCGCCAAGAGAGGCTCTACTAGACGCAGCGGCGTGTTGGGCTGATACGATAGTCACATGGACTCCTCGGACAGTGCGCAGGCCAAGGCTCGGAAGCTAGAGGCCGTTCTACACGAGTTGGGCCGCGTGCTGGTCGCTTACTCCGGAGGGGTCGACTCCGCCTATCTTGCCTGGTTTGCATATCGTGTCCTTCGGCATGACATGCTGGCGGTCATCGCGGACTCTGCCAGCCTCTCGCGGACACATTTAGCCGATGCCCTGGCCTTCACCAAAGAGCAGGCGATCCCGCTTGCAGTTATTTCCACATCCGAACTTGATCGCCCCGAATATACCCGCAACGATGGGCAACGCTGCTTTCAATGTAAAGACGAGTTGTTTACGGCGATGGAGAGCTTGCGGGCTGAAAAAGGCTTCGACACGATCGCCTATGGTGTGAACGTGGACGACCAGGGAGATTTCCGTCCCGGTCAGCAAGCGGCCAAGCTGCACCACGTTGCAGCCCCCCTTTTGAAAGCCGGATTGAGGAAGGAAGACATTCGCGAATTGGCTCGCGAGGCTGGACTTCGCATCTGGGATAAGCCGGCATCCGCGTGTCTCTCCTCTCGCATCGAATACGGACGACCGGTAACGCGAGAAGCTCTGGAAGTTGTGGGAAGGGGCGAGGACGCCATTCGTGCTCTAGGTTTCCGGCAATTCAGGGTGCGCCATCACGGCGACATTGTCCGCATCGAGATCGCTCGCGAGGAGTTTGAGCAAGCGCTAAATCCAGCAATGGCATCCCAGTTCACCGCCATCTTCAAACAGCTTGGGTTCAAGTTTGTCACGCTTGATCTGGAAGGATTCCGCTCGGGATCGATGAACGCCTTGCTGCCCGTCGATCAACTGGCAAATCAGAAGATCGGCTGATACCTCTCCTTGCGCCGCTTGGTGGGTATCGCTTTTGCCTGGCTCGACCTCAAGGTTGGCCGATTCCACTGTGAGATAATCAAAGTTGACAACGAATGCAATTTAGGCGGCTTTTATTGACTCTTTTTCGACGTTCCCTTCTCCTTTTGCTTTTGATTTGTCTGGGCTGTGTGGCACAGTCGGCGCCTCCTGATTTGACACGCAAGATCGAGCACCAGGTACGCTCGTTTTACAGTCTCCCTCCCGAGGTCAAGGTCACTGTGGGAGCAATTACTCCCACGAGCGAGGTCCCGGGTTATGACAGCGTCACGGTAAAACTCGACCAGGGGGAAGGCAAGCAGAAAGACTATTCCTTTCTCATTTCGAAAGATCGCAACACGATGCTCCGCATGACGAAATTCGACCTGAGCAAAGACGCGTATGCGGACCTTATGAGCAAGATCGACGTGACTGGACGGCCTTCGCGCGGGGCCAAAGGGGCCAAGGTTGTAGTGGTAAATTTCGACGATTTCGAGTGCCCCTTCTGCTCGCGCATGCATCAGACGCTCTTCCCGGAGATTTTCAAGGAATATGGCGACCGGGTCACGTTTTACTACAAGGACTATCCTCTGGCGGAGATCCATCCGTGGGCCATCCACGCCGCGGTGGACGCCGGCTGCCTCGCAACGCAGAACACCGATGCTTATTGGGATTTTGCCGATTACATCCATGCCAACAAGCAGGTCGTCGACAACGAAAGGACTCCGGCCAGCCGCTTGGATGCAGTCGACAAGATGGCCTTGTTGCAGGGGCAACGACATAATATCGATCTACCGAAGTTACAGGCTTGCCTGAAAGCGCAGAATGAGGATGCCGTGCGAGCGTCGATGAAAGAAGCCGATTCACTCGGAGTAGATGCGACGCCCACTCTGTTCATCAATGGCCAGAAGATCGATGGCGCAGTCCCTATTGATGAAGTTCGGGCGGCATTGGATACGGCTCTGCGCGATGCTGGCCAGCCGGTACCCCTGCATAACCCCTCGTCCCCGACGCCCGCATCCAAGTAGAATAGCCGTTTCAATGAGGGGCGGCCTCGATCCGGATGTCTGCTGTGCGTGCGTTTTCGGAACGGAGAAATCGTGCTGAAAAAGAATGCAGTTTCTGCCCACGCCATCGGTGGGCTGTGTGTGATTTTTCTATTCGCGCTGTTAACAGCTTGTAGCTCGAAGGTGGGTGGTGACGTCATGGCCACCGTAGATGGCCGCAAGATCTTCCGCAGCGATGTGGACAAGTACTATGACAACCAGGTCGCTTCCGCGCAGCAAACGCCGAGCGGAGAACAGGCAACCGCCCTTCGGCTCAACATCCTCCGGCAGATGATTGACGACGAGATCCTGATGCGGCGCGCAGAGAAGCTCGGCTTACTGGCTACCGACGATGAAGTCGACCGGAAATTCAATGACATCAAAGCGCCATTTACCCAAGAAGAATTCGACAAGCGGATGCAGGAAAGAAAGATCACAATCGCAGACTTCAAGCGTGACATCCGGAGATCTATTACCGTCGACAAGGTCATCAAGAAGGAAGTTTCATCGAAGATCAATGTCACCGACCAGGATGTCACCGATTACTACAAAGGGCACAAAGCCGAATTTAATCTGATCGAGCCTCAATACCATCTGGCACAGATCATGGTGACGCCCGCGCCCAACCCTCAGGTCCAAAACCAGAATGACAAAGCTCAGAATGAAGGGGATGCGCGGAAGAAGATCCAGATGATCGAAAACCGACTCGACAGTGGGGATGATTTCGCCACTCTAGCCATGAAGTATTCCGAAGATCCGGAAACCGCCGGCAATGGCGGCGACCTCGGCACCGTGCCTGAGTCTGGATTGAAAGGAACGGATCCGGCGACTCGCGACAGCGTGATGAAACTCAAGCCGGGCCAGTACAGCCCCATCATCGGCGTTGTGAATCCGGCCACGAGACAGGCTGTCGGCTTCCGTATCGTGAAGCTCGTTTCCAAAGAACCGGCCGGACAGCGCGATCTCTCTGACCCGCGCGTGCAGCAGGCAATCCATAGCCAACTTTTCGATCGTCGCGAGCAGTTGCTTAAGGCAGCCTATTACGAAGTTCTGCGGGACTCGGCGAAGGTCGAAAACTATTACGCCAAAAAGGTTCTGGACAGCAACGGGCTTGAGAAGTAGCAAGCTGTTCTACCCGGTATCCAAACCTGAAGCCGACTCCCCCGAGCGGCTGAGGGCCGGTTATTCGACAATTGCCAGCACATCTCCGGCATTTACCGCGGCACCTTCGGTGACCAGGATCTTCTGAACTGTTCCCTTCTTTGGCGACTTCACTTCGTTCTGCATCTTCATCGCCTCGACAACAACAACGCCGCCACCAGCATCCACGGCAGACCCTTGCCTGAGCAAAAGTCTAACAACTTTGCCCGGCATGGGCGCAGTGAGCTTCTTCGGACCCTCATCATCGCCCGCCCTGACTCGCCCCCGCAGCGACCGCGGATCGCGGATCTCCGCTGCAAAGCGCTGGCTGCCCACCCAAATATGAATGTCTGCGCCCACACGCTCGCATTTCACTTCAAACACTGCATTGCCCAGGCGCAGAGAAAGCACGTTGGGGCGTGCGAGTACTGCATCAACCTCAACCTCGCGCCCATCCACCCGGCAGGACCAGACATCGTCGATATGGTCCAGGTCCAGTCGGTAGCTTTTGCCGTCGATCGCGACGTCGTAGGTCATAAAACCGTCCCCCGTCGCCCGTTCTCGCCGCCCGTCTTCGGGGTCACCGAAGTGCCTCACGCTCAGCGGCTGCTTTCCACTTGGAACCGGCAGCAGGTTGTGCGGTCGACCCGTTGACAACGTGTACGCCCGCGCTAGCTCCAGCCGTGCCCAAGACTGCGAACATCCCCGCCGCAATCACCGCAACCTCCGTGGTTTGTGGGCCGGGCTTGGAATCTCCGGATCTCTCCTTTTGCTTGAGCAAACGATCCAGAAATCCGGTATCGATTTTCGCCGCGCGAAAATCCGGGCTGCTCAGAATCCGTCGAAACAACGAGATGTTCGTTTTGATACCGCCCACGAAGTACTCATTCAGCGCTCGGGCCAATCGGCCAATCGTCTGGTCCCGATCCGTCCCATAGCCGATCAGTTTCGCCAGCAGCGGATCGTATTCCATCGGCACAGTCCAGCCTTCGTACATGCCGCTGTCCCGGCGAATCCCGGGGCCGGACGGCAACAGCAACAAAGTGATCTTGCCGGGGCTGGGGAAGTAGTTATTGTCGGGGTCCTCGGCATAGATGCGGCACTCGATAGCATGTCCCCGGATCTGGATGTCTTGCTGTCGAAATGGGAGTGGTTCGCCATTCGCGATATGAATTTGCAGATGAACGAGATCAAGGCCGGTAACCAGTTCCGTGACCGGATGCTCCACCTGCAGCCGTGTATTCATTTCAAGAAAATAAAAATCCTGGTTCTGGTCAACGAGGAACTCTACGGTCCCCGCGTTGCTATAGCCGGCAGCCTGCGCCACACGTACTGCTACCTCGCCCATTCGGCGCCGCATTTCGACATCGACGATGGGAGAAGGGGCTTCCTCGACCACCTTCTGATGCCGGCGCTGAACAGAACACTCGCGCTCGCCAAGGTAGACGGTATTCCCGTGTTCATCCGCGATGATTTGAATCTCGATGTGGCGAGGGTTCAAGATCGCCTTCTCCATATAGACCTCGCTGTCGCCAAATGCGCGCTCAGCCTCGCTTTGCGCGGATTCCAACGCAGACCTGAGTTCCCCGGGGACGTGGACCAGACGCATCCCTTTCCCGCCTCCGCCAGCAGCAGCCTTCAACATCACCGGATAGCCGATCTGGACAGCCATCTGCTCAGCCTGTTCAAGTGAGGTCAGACCACTGGACGTCCCCGGAACCATGGGAACGTCGAAACGCTCTACCGCTTGCCGCGCCCGCGTCTTCGATCCCATCGCCTCCATCGCCGCCGCCGTGGGACCGATAAATTTCACCCCCGCATCCGCGCAGGCGCGCGCAAATCTTGGGTTTTCCGAGAGGAATCCATAGCCGGGGTGAATGGCCTCCGCCCCTGATCGTGCGGCGACGTCCAGGACCTTCGGGATATTCAGATAAGATTCGGCAGCCGGCGCGGAACCGATCGGATAGGCCTCATCGGCTTTGCGGACATGGAGTGAGGCGCGGTCCACATCGGAGTAAACCGCAACGGCAGCGATGCCCATCTCATGACAGGCGCGAACCACGCGCACAGCGATTTCGCCACGATTCGCGATGAGTATCTTCTTGAACATCTAAGTGTCCTGGCCTGGCGGCATAGCGGCAATGAAAGGAACATTCTACTGGACCGGAGGATCCTTCTTATTCGGAGGCCACAGGCATCCACCGCGAACGACAGCGTGGTGTAAAAGAGATGCGGGATCCCGATCTCGTGACGCTGATTTCCCACCCCCACAGCGTAGTATGATCGCACAGCATGCAGGCCCATGCGGTGAACGATCGCCCGTCCGTCAGCTCACCGCATTCCCGGTCCGCAAACTGGCCCCACGGGGTCACCCTTGTACTGCTGCTCGGCGCGGCGATATTAATGCGCGTCCTCTGCCTGGCCTGCAAACCTTTCTGGTTTGACGAGTGCTTCAGCGTGGAAATCTCCCGGATGGACTGGCACAACTTCGTGCGTGTTTTGTGGTGGCGCGAAGCGAACATGTCTCTGTACTACGCCCTACTGAGGATCTGGCTGCACCACGGCTCGACTGAGTTTTTTATCCGCAGCTTATCAGTTCTCTTCGCTGCAATTAGCATTCCTGCAATCTATTGGTTGACGACGCTGATGTTCGAGCGGGAAGTCGCCACTATCGCTACGGCTCTGCTTGCATTGAACGATTTCCATATCCGGTATTCCCAGGAAGCCAGAAGTTATGCCCTGTTCCTCCTGCTGAGTACGCTTTCGGGCGGCTTTCTAATTCTCTTTTTGCGCCAACCCACCAGGCGCTGGCAGACCGCGTATACGCTCGCCAGCATCCTGGCGGTGTACGCGCACCTCTATGCTTTGTTACTGCTGGTTGCGCATGGACTCGTTCTACAGCGGGCTGGAATTCCCATCGACGGTCAATCCCGGCCCAAAGTTATGTTCGACTTACGACGGGCCTGGATCACAATCGGCATCGCCGTATCGCCTCTGATCGTATTTGTCGCGAAAACCGGAGCCGGACCGATCCGTTGGATTCACCGCCCGGGAATCACCGATGTCTGGAACTTCTGGCGGTATTTTGCCGGTGGCGTGCCACTGCTGGCGGCCGCTTCTCTTGTACTGATCGTCGCACGACTGGGAGGGCGATTGTGGGCCAAAGATCAGGGCTGGGAGGCGTGGCGCGTGCAATTCCTTGCTGTTTGGCTGCTGTTTCCGATCCTGATCACGCTGTTATTGTCCGTTGCCAAACCGGTTTTTTATCCCCGATATATGATCTTCTGTCTGCCTCCGTTGCTGATCCTGTTTGCCTTCGCACTGGCAAGCTTGCCCTCCCGCTGGATCCGCGCAACCGCGGTCTGCGCGGTGCTCGTTCTCAGCGCTCGGATGATTCCATTCGTTTACGCTCACGATTTTGAGGATGAACGCGATGGCGCCGGGGATGCCACCAATTTCATCCTCGACAAAGCCAAGACCGGAGACGGCGTCATCTTTCACATCCCGCAAGCTCGTGTGCCGTACCAGTTCTTTTGCTCCCTGCGCGCCGGAGGGCCAGTCGGAAGCGAGGGCTTTGGGCCCGATGTTCTCTATCCTCGGCACGGTGCGCACTTGGAGTATTTAGACTTCAAAAGCAAACTCTCACCTGATTTATTGCGCTCGATCATCGCAGGGCGGCCGCGCATCTGGGTGGTGCTGATGTACAACGGCCCGAAACTCCCCGATCCCACCGCGGTATTGCTCAAAGAGAGCCTTCCTCAGTCCTATTCGCGGGTTGAGAAATGGGACTCCCCGAAGGTTGAAATCCTGCTGTACAGCGGGGAGTCGAATACGCGCAAATAGAAAAGCCTCTCACCTTTGGGATGTGAGAGGCAGAAGGCCTAAGGAGTAGGTTATTTCGGCTGGTCCATTGTGATCTGACCACCTTGCGCAGCGGCGGCCTTTGCGGCCCGGGCCTGTTTCGCCTGCATGGCCTTGTCGACCCACTGGTCGGCCGTTTTTAGGTCGGCAGCGCGGGCGGCCTCGTCATCGCATTCGACGTCGGCGCGCTCGCGGTACATCAGGTTCATGTACGCCATCGCGTCATCATAATCTTCGCGTAGCTTGATTGCCTTATCCAAGCTGTCGATGCCTTCCTGAATGACGGCGCTGTTCTTTGTCTTCAGTTCTTCGCAAAGCTTCTTCTGGTCCTTGTTCTTGGCGCTGAGATGCTCATCCGGCTTCATGCCGAGCTTGGCACGTTCTTCCATGCGCGGCTGATAGCTTTGCGACCAATCGATCACTCCGATCGAGTAATATGGCTCCGCATCGTTGGGGTCGAGATCCGAGGCCATGCGGTAGTACTTCTTGGCCTGGTCCCACTTCTTCTCGTTCAGATACAGGTAGGCAATCCCCTTCGCGCTGTTGACCTTCTGATCGCGCGACGGATTGGCATCGATGACCTTCAGGTACTCGTCGATTGCACTCTGCGCCGTCTGTAGATTCTCCGGTGAGTCTATACCGGGAACGTATTGCGAGACATAAGCGGTCGCGAGATACATTCGCGCGTTGATCAGAGCAGGATCCAGATTGACGGCGTTCTGAAAGTGGGTGATCGCCTGCTCGTAATGATTATCTTTGTATGCCTTCACCCCCTTGTTCAATTGGTCGCGAGCCTTCAGCTTGTCGCAGCCCAGGGAAGGGAAGAGCGCCAGCGCAACTGCCGCCAGCGTCATTAGTCGTAGATATTTATTCATTGCGGTATTAGTCTCCCTCGCCACAGCATCCTAGGCCTAGAGACATCGCTTTGACAAGCGGCCCTCTCAGCACGGAGGCCAATTCGGCTCCGTGCAGAGGACCGAGTAGGAATCGTACAACTCCAGGCCGTAAAGCGGTTTTTTAGCTGCCCGCTTCGATCTTCGCGGTGATCAGACCGACCTTATCCACACCCGCCGCGTGCGCGAGATCGATCACGTTCGCGACGTTGGCAAAGGGGATCGCATCATCTCCCTTCACGAACATCACCTTCTCGGCGCGTTGCTTGTAGATGTCGGTTAGCCGCCCCTGGAGGTTATCCCAGGTCGCGTCTTCGTTGTTGATCTTGACGCCGGGTTCCTGACCCGGGCCACGATCCACCAGTTGCACGACGATTGTGCGGTCCGGTTGCGTGTTCTTGGGTGCGTTCGGCGGTGGTGGCTGCGGAACCAACGCATCCAGACCTTTCGGAGTCACCGGCGAGATCACCATGAAGATGATCAGCAACACCAGAAGCACGTCGATGAGCGGCGTAACGTTGATGTTCGCGTTCTGCCCACCGTGCGTGCCAACGTTCATACCCATGGCAGTTCTCCTCTATTGCCCGGCCTGCGCAGGAGCGGGCGGGGGTGTACTCGTTTTCTTCTGATCGGTAAGCAGTCCCAGATCGTCGACCCCGGCGGCACGCACCGAATCCACGACCAATACCACGCTACCGAACCGAGCGCGCATATCTGCCTTGACGTACACGCGCTTGTCCATTTTGTTCGCAAGGCGATCCTTGACCTTGGTCGTCAGATTGTCGATCGTGGTCTGCTCGCTGCCAAAATAGACTTTGCCATCGCGCGTGACCGAAACCAATAGCGCGTCTTCTTTATCTGCGTCCGGCATCTGCTCCGGATTGTTTACCTTGGCCATGTCCACGCTGATGCCTTTCTGCAACATGGGCGTGACCACCATGAAGATGATCAGCAACACCAGCATCACGTCCACCATGGGCGTGACGTTGATCTCTGAACTGACCTTTGATCCTTCGTCTCTCTTTGCTAATGCCATATTTTGAAATCTCCCGGGCTTCCCGCAGCGCCTTGTAGGACCAGCACGCTTAAGTTGGGTACGTCCGGCGCCGGATTGTTCCAGCGCCGGACAAGCAACTCACTGCGGAAAGCGGATCGAGCCGCTATCGACGAACTTCGCCGCGCTTCTTCAGGAAGTAGTCGATCAGTTCGCTTGACGAGTTATCCATCTCGACGTCGAAGGCTTCGACGCGGCCGGTCAGATAATTGAACATCATGACGGCCGGGATCGCGACGAGCAACCCGATGGCTGTGGTGACCAGCGCCTCAGCGATACCGCCGGCGACTGCCGCTAGACCGGTGGCCTTCGAGTTGTTAATGCCGATGAAGGCGTTCAGAATGCCCATCACCGTGCCGAACAGTCCCACGAAGGGGGCAGTCGAACCGATAGTGGCCAAGCCGCCCAATCCGCGCTTCAGTTCAGCGTGGACGATAGCTTCGGTGCGCTCCAGAGCGCGCTTCGACGCTTCGATGGTTTCGCCAGGGATTGCGCCCGGGCTGTCCTGGTGAGCCTTGAATTCCATCAGACCGGCGGTGACGACCTTGGCCAGATGGCTCTTCTTGTTGCGTTCTGCCACCTTGATGGCTTCGTCGATGCGACCGTCGCGGAGAGCTCCCGCTACCGCGGGCGCGAAGGCGCGAGATTGTTTGCGCGCCGCGCTATAGGCCATCCAGCGATCGATCATCACGCCAATCGACCATCCTGACATGATGAACAGGATGATGACGACGGTTCGAGCGACCCAACCCATTGCCTTCCACAGGCCAAGCGGATCGGTCGCCATGGCGCCGCCGCCTTCCTGGACAATCCAGGCGGCTGCGGTATGGACGTGACTGAGAACAGCTCCTACGTGAAGTGCTAACATGAGTTGCTTTTCCCTCCTCGGAAAACTTCCTATCTCTATCGGACCCTTTGATGCACTTAACTGTTCCAACCGCTGGCTTGGATTATGACCGGCGGAAGCGCGGCTCATGCCGCTGGCCCGGGCACCGCAGCAATAGAAGTACCAGGCGGCAGTCCGGGCTCTCGGGAAAAGCCCTTCCCAGCCGCCTTGAATAGGTGGGAGGGGAGGGCTAATCGCGCAGACACCTGCAAATCCTGAAACGCACCAAAACTGGCGGTTTAGCTGCCAGCCAGCGAGAAATTCACCTGCACGGTGGTTTCGACCTCAACCGGCTCGCCGTTCAGCAGGTACGGCTTGTACTTCCACTGCTTCACAGCTTCAATCGCAGCCGGCGCCAGCATCGGATGGCCGCTGACCAACTGCAGGTTCTCGATATCCCCAGTTTTGCTGATCTGGGCCTGCAACACGACCTGACCCTGGATGCGTGCCTGCCGGGCCAAAGGCGGATAAACCGGATTCACCTTGCGGACCAGCATGCCCGTGCTCACGCCAGACGACACTCGCACGCGCTGCGGTGTGGCAACCTTCGGCAATGCCGCTACAGAGCCCGCACTTGCAATACTGCCCAGCACGCCGCCCATCGAGCCGCCGGGAACTCCACCCGGAACGCCGCCCACAACACCTGTGGTCGCCATGACCGGAGGTGGCGCCTCGTCTTCCTTGATGATCTCAACCTTTTTGGGAATCTTGGTGGGCGTGCGCAACTGCCCGTTCACGATATCGGTCTGGATCTGTTTTACAACTTTGACCGGTGCCGCCGCTGGCGGTGGCGGAGGTGGCGGTGGCGGAGGTGCCACCAGGAACGTCATCAATTGTGTCTTCGGCAGCGCTTCGGTAAAGATCAGCGGAATCAACACCATCACGCCAACGATCACTACCTGGAGCGCAAATGAAACTAACGAGGTCCATCCTCGCTTCGTTTTCAGCTTGCCGCCTGATTCGATAAGGCTGTCTTCAAACATGGAAACTCTCCCCAAACTTTGTCAGACCCCTACGGATAGTTAGACACCGACTACTTCTCCTTTGCTCCCAGAATCTGCATCCCCGTCCAGCGGGTCTGGATTCGACTGAAGGGCGCGTCGAGCAAACCTTGTAAACGCTTACATAACAAGGCCTAAACCAATGATTCCAAAGATGCCATCCGGTAACTTACCTAGCTTTGGCCACCGGCATAGCTGCGGTCGGTCGTTTACCCTTTTCGATCCGCCAATCCTGGTAAGCCACCAAGATCGGCGCCGCAATCGCGATCGACGAATAGGTCCCGATCAAAATGCCAATGACCAGGGCGAGGCTGAATCCACGAAGCACCTCGCCTCCGAAAAGGAAGAGAGCAAGTACAGTAAGAAAGGTTAAGCCCGCTGTCAAGATGGTTCTGCTAAGGGTCTGATTGATGCTCCGGTTGACGATGTCGGAGAGCTTCTCGCGCCGCATCAGTTTAATGTTTTCCCGGATGCGGTCGAATACCACAATCGTGTCGTTATTGGAGTAACCAATCAAAGTGAGGAGAGCCGCAATCACGGTTAGGGAGATATCCGTATTTGTGAGGGAAAATACGCCTACGGTGATCAGGGTATCGTGAAAAACAGTGACCACGGCTGCAATCCCATAGATCCACTCGAATCGGAATCCTAAATAAACCAGCATGCCCAGAAGCGAGTAAAGAGTCGCTAGCCCGGCCTGGGTGCGCAATTGCCCACCAACTTGTGGTCCCACAATCTCGACGTTCTCGACATGAAAGTCTGAAAGGAAGAACCCGTCCGGAATCGAAGCTGCGACGGCTGGGTCGACGCCGGGCGCTGCTTTCAACTGGTCAAGTGCACTCAGGACGCCGCCGTGCACTTTGTCGCGAAAATCCGCGATCGCCTGTGCCTGGGCGGAATATTTCGTGTCCGCATCCGTGCCGAGGTGCATCGGATCTTTGTCCATCAGGAAGTTCTTAACGGTTAACAGCGCGGTGTTGTTGAGATCCTGCTTCCCGGCAGGGACATCCTTTTCCAAAGCTTGGGTGATCTTGGTCTTACCCTGATCCAGCGCCGCCTCACTGGTCTCGCGCACGCCAAGATCAATGAGAACCTTATTCAAAGACGGCACATCGTATGGCTGAATTTTCGGATCTTTCAACCCGGCGCGATCCATATCGGCACGAATCGCCTTGAGGTCCGGCGCATGGGAGAACTTCACGTAGACCAGCGTGCCCCCGCGAAAGTCAACGCCCCAGGGCAGCGGAGTTCCGCTTCTCACCCATCGAACTCCCATCGAAATTACGCCGGCGACGCTGAAGATCAGCGAAAAAGCAAGGAAGTACCACTTCTTGCCTAAGAAATCGATATTAACGTTGCGAAAGAACTCCAAGTGAAGCTCCAGATTCTAAGTTTCAAAGTCTAAAGTTTCAAAGTCCTGGAACACTTCGGTTCGCGACTTTGAAACGTTGCAACCTGTTTTCTCTAAATGCTCAGCGCCTCACCGCGCTGCTTGCGGCTGAGCACCCAATCAAAAATCACACGCGATACGAATACGGCAGTGAACAGGTTCGCCAGCAGACCGAAGGTCAGGGTGGTCGCGAAACCCTTCACCGGACCGGTTCCGAAGATAAACAGGATCGCCGCCGAGACGATGGTGGTTACGTGGGTATCGACGATCGTGATCCATGCGTGACTGAACCCCTGATCCACGGCCGACGGCGGCGTCTTGCCGTTCCGCAACTCCTCGCGGATGCGCTCAAATATCAGAACGTTGGAATCCACACCCATACCAACGGTCAGGATCACTCCGGCAATTCCCGGCAAGGTGAGCGCCACATTGACTCCGGCGATGGTAGACCATCCCAGAAATCCAAGGAGAATGATCAAGTTCATGATCAGCGCCACGTCAGCATTGACTCCGGCGCCGCGGTAATAGATCAGCATAAACAGCAGCACCGCGACCATGCCGATCACAGCTGCGGTTACACCGGATCGAATCGAATCCGCGCCCAACGAGGGTCCCACGGTCCGCTCTTCGAGGTAATGAATGCTGGCCGGAAGCGCGCCGGAGTTCAAGATCATGGCCAGATCCTTGGCAGCCTGCGAATCCATGTGGCCGCGGATCTGCACCTGATCACGAATGGGCTCGTCGATGGTTGCCACTTCCCGGACCTTGCCATCAAGCACAACCCCAAGGCTATCCTTCACGTGCGCTGATGTGAAATTGAAGAAACGCTGGCCGCCGTCTCGGGTCAGTTGGAAGTTTACGTCAGGTTGACTGTTCTGATCGGTGCTGGGATCTGCGTGCCGCAAATCCTTGCCGCTGATGGCCGAAACACGAGAAACCAGGTACCACTGCTCGCCCTCGGAACGACCGCCCAGTGTATTTCCCGGGAGGAGCAACTGGTCGGCAGGGATAACACCGTTGTTGGCCTGAATTGCCGCCGCCTGGCTCGGATACGGCCCGCCGGTCACCTGCTTGATCTCAAGCATGGCCGTGTTCTGCATGATCTCTTTCACGCGCTCCGGGTCGTCCACACCCGGCAACTGGACCAGGATCTGGTATTGCCCCAGTCCATGCTCTTGGATTGTGGGCTCGCTTACGCCAAGAGCATCAATCCGGTTGCGGATGGTTTCGATCGCCTGGGTCACTGCCCGATTTTTCAGGTCAGAGAGGTTCGAAGGCTTCATCGCCATATTCCAGGTATCGGTCGCACCGCTGCTAATGTCGTACTCCGGAAGGCGCTCCTGCACGATGCTGCGCAGATCACTGCGCGCCGCCGCCGGCACTCCTTTGATGGCAATGTGGTCCGGACTGTTCTGGGGATCCGGCTGGGAGATGTCCGTGTAGTCGATCTTATGGTTGCGCAGCTGCTCCTTCAGGACTTCCATCGCTTGCTGTGCATCCACGTTGACGGCATCATTGACCTGCACCTGCAGGATCAAGTGCGTCCCACCTTTCAGATCGAGGCCAAGGTGAATGTGGTCACCCAGAGCTGCAACCAGAGCGTCCCCGCCCAATCCCTTTGGGATTCCGAAGATCCCGAACAGGAAAAACAGCATCGTGCCGACGATGAATACCAATCTCCAGAGAAGATTCTTGTTCATAAAAAGTCAGTCCCGAGTCCTTTGTCCCGAGCACATTGGTCACGCCCTTTCTCGCGACTCGGGGCTCGCGGCTGGCGATTATTTTGTTTTCGGTTCTTCTTCGGTCGTGCTCACCTGCACCACCGAAGCCTTCGTCACTTCAAGTACAAGGTTATTCGGTGGCACCCGGAGGTGAACCGAGTCATCCTTCAGTGCCATCACCGTTCCTTTCAGCCCGCCGCTGGTGGTTACCTTGTCCCCAGCCTTGAGCTGATCAAGCATGCCCTGCCATTTCTTCTGTTTCCGCTGCTGGGAGTAAAACATGTAGACAATCAGGAGCAGCAGCGGCAAGAACAGCACCATGCCACCGAATGCTCCTCCGCTCGGCGCCTGCAGGATTAAAAATAATGGCATCATCGAATCGAAGTGCACGTACAAGACACACCGCCTGCGCTCACGAGCGCTGCGGTCCTGTCTCTCACAAACGGGATTTGGATCAACTTCGGCCGGGTTGCTCGGCCTCAGGCTTGAATCCGGGGAGGTCTTTCCTTAGAGTTCAAGGTTCCGGTCGTGACCAGCACCAGAAAGGAAGCGGTACTCTTCCCCAAGTGAAATAGAATGCCGCACGCGCTGCATAGTGTCAAGGTAGAAGCTCAAGTTGTGAATCGTGTTCAGGACCTGCGCCAATACTTCATTGGATGCATATAGATGCCGTAAGTAGGCCCGGGAATAACGCCGGCAAACCTGGCACCCGCAGGTGGGATCAAGCGGCCCAGAATCCTGGGCATATCGCGCCTGCTTGATAGAAACTTTCCCCTCCGATGTGAATAGCAGCCCGTGTCTGGCGGCGCGAGTTGGGAGCACACAATCCATCATGTCGACGCCGAGATTGGCATACCCGACAATCTCTTCCGGAGTCCCTACCCCCATCAGATACCGGGGCTTGTCCGCCGGAAGGTGTTCGAGCGTGGATTCGACGATCTCCCGAGTAAGATCGCGAGGCTCCCCCACGCTTAGGCCTCCGATGGCGTAACCGGGAAAGCCGATCTCGATGGTCCGTTCGGCCGACTCCTTGCGGAGAGCCCGATCCATCCCGCCCTGCACAATGCCGAATAGGCATTGCGTCCGCCTTGCGTGGGCAGGGACGGACGCAGCCTGCCCTGAGCGCAGTCGAAGGGTCCGACCCGAGGGACGAAGCCCCGAGTTGTCGGCGGCATCGACTGATTGTGAACTTGTGCCCCTTCCCGCGACACCAGGTGCCGAGCTTCGCGCCGCGGGGCCGACGAATGCGTCCGCCCCGACACGAGCCCACGGTACTTCGTGCTTATGCTCCTCAAAATACTTCTTACTTCGCGCCGCCCACCGCCCCGTCATCTCCATCGACTTCCGCATGCGCGCCTGATCCGCGGGATACTCGGTACATTCGTCGAACGCCATGATGATATCGGCGCCCAGCCCGATCTGCGCCTCCATCGCGCTTTCCGGACCGAAAAAGTGGGAAGATCCATCCAGATGGGAGCGGAACCTAACACCGTCTTCGGTCACCTTCCGCAACTCACTCAGACTAAAGACTTGGAAGCCGCCCGAGTCGGTGAGAATCGCCCGCCGCCACGACATAAACCCGTGCAGCCCGCCCATTTTCCGCACAGTCTCGATCCCGGGCCGCAAGTACAGGTGATAGGTGTTGCCGAGGATGATCTGTGCCCCGAGTTCTTCCAGCAGATCCTGCCCGACGCCCTTGACGGACGCAACCGTGCCCACCGGCATGAAGACGGGCGTTGCAATCTCAGCGTGTGGCGTGACGAGGCACCCGGCGCGAGCCTTCCCATATGTTTTATGGATCGAGAACTCGAGCGACATGAATGAACAATTCTAACCTTGGGGTCGAGCCGTAAGCCGTCACGAGTCAACGCGATCACGCAAGGACAGCAGCCTGCTGTCCGCCGCGCGAAAGCGCTGCGGCGAGAATCGAGGCCCGGTCCGGCTACAGAATCGAGACTATCTCCGGCCCCACCTTGTCGTTCCTCACGACTAACCTGCCGACTGTCACAGGAAGCCTGAATCGACGCGGACCGGCGCTCCCGGGATTAAAGTAGAGCACACCGTTGCGAATCTCTTGCTTCGGCACGTGGCTGTGCCCGTAGACCACAACTTTAAATCCTGCCGCTTCGGGTTTCAGATCGAGCAGCGTCAAGTCATGAAGAACGTAGAGCGAAACGGGGCCGAGTTCGACCACGTCGGTCTCCGGCAGCTTGCGCGCCCACGCACCTTTGTCGATGTTGCCGCGTACGGCCGTGACCGGCGCAATGGAGGCGAGTTCATCGAGAATCTCAGCAGCGCCAACGTCGCCGGCATGGATGATGCGTTGGGACCCGCGCAACGCCGCCACCGCCTCTGGACGGAGCAGTCCGTGTGTATCCGAGATGACGCCAATGTGGAAGGCGGTTGACAGTTCTCAGTCCCTGCTTCCCGATCTTTCGTTCATCATTCGATTCATCTCGGCATGAGACGGTGCGCCTTCCATCTGTTGATAGGTGCCCGCGGTCTTCAATTCCTCTGCCACTCTGCGCAGCAGCCCCATAGCTGCCCGCATCGGCCCTGAACCAAGGCTGATTCTTTTCACACCAAGTGCCACCAATTCACGAACCGAGGGTGAGCCGGGTACAGCAAGAATGTTCACGGGGCAGTTGAGATCGGCAACGACGCGCTTGATGGTTTCCGCATCCCGAATTCCTGGAACAAAGACGCAGTCGGCGCCTGCGTCCCGAAAGGCAGCCAGCCGCCGCAATACCTCGTCATAGCGCTTGTCAGGCTCGCCCCCCTGCAGAAGGTACACATCTGTTCGGGCATTCAGCACGAGCGGTACAGCCAGCGTTGCGGCAGTCTCCCGGATAGCGTGAATTCTGTCCAATTGCAAGGACAAATCGGTCAAAGGATGCTCAGGGTCGCCGGTGGCATCCTCGAAATTCATTCCGATGGCTCCGGCTTGAATCACATTCGCGGCCGTCCGGCCCGCCTCCTCCGGCTGGTAGCCATAGCCTGCTTCGACGTCGGCCGTTACCGGCACGCTCACCGCCTCCACGATTCGTCGGATCGCAGCGAACATCTCTCCCGCACTAATCTTCTGACCGTCAGGATATCCGCAGGCAAAAGCAATCCCTGCGCTGGTTGTTGCGATCGCGGGCAGTCCTGCGTCTTCAACGATCCGGGCACTGGCCGCGTCCCAGGCATTGGCCAGCAGCAGCGGAACGTCTCCCCGATGCATGGCGCCAAAAGCCTCCGCTTGCTTCCTCTGATCGAGATTCGACATACCCGCATTGGATGCGCTAACGGCCGTTGCTCTTCATCTTTTCGAGGAACTTGTTGATGCTCACGACGGCCCGGCCTACCGTGCCACGTCCAATCTCTTGCACGTTGTCTCGAGCGGTGACGCGCATGCTGTAGAACCGTCCGTCGAATGATTCAAGTACCGCCTCAGCGCTCACATGCGCGCCGATGCCGCTCGCCGCCCGATGCTCGATGTTGATCGACGTCCCTACGGTGATCTCGTCGCCCTCGCAGTAGGTTTGCAGCGCATGAAAAGCCGCCGTCTCCATCAAGCGAATCATGTCAGGCGTGGAATACACGGGCGGCAACTCGGGATGATGTGATGCAAGCGTGTGCTTGAATTCGACGGTTTCGCCAGCCTGCCCTCGCGCTCCCACAGGAATTTGTTTCGCCATCGTGGCTCTCCCAAAACGAAGAGCCAATGATTCTAAGGAATCATTGGCCCGAATTCGAGTGCATGAAGGCCTAGGCAATCGCCATCGCGGTGCGCCGTGCGTCAATCCCGTCGAGGGCAAGCCACAGCAAGCGGGCGGCATTTTCCGCCGCGTCCAAAGCTGCATCCGCAGCTTCGGGGTGCTCGGTAATCTGCTTTTCGAGAAGGCTCCGCCACACGCGCGCGTGGTGAATATCGGCCTCGGCGTGCACAGAAAAATAGCCGCAGGTCTTGTCGTCAGCCCCGTACATAGCCCGCAGCCCGCGTTCTTTCTCGCCTGCGATGCGAGGAACCTGCGACTCATAGGCGTACAAAGCAGCCAAGGCCTCCACCGGAAGTGCCTCATTGGCGAGACGCTGGAAATAGCGGATCAACTGCCGGACCTCGGGCACCGGATTATGCCACTCGAGGTTGCGGGACGATCCCATCCCTTCCGCGAAATCCAGCCACAGATCAGAATGCGGAACAGCCTGACTGCCTTTACTGCCCTCGACGCCCTTCTCGTCGCACATATTGGCCAGAACCGAGCGGCGCAGTTCGCCGTCCTCCAGCCGTAACCCAAGGGCAGCCAGGTAAGAGGGAAACGCCTCCACGTGGTGATAGTAGTCCTGCGCATAGGCGCGCAGATCCTCACGCGTCAGACGCCCCGCGGACCACGCCGAATAAAACGGATGGCAGAGCAGGTCATAGGGAGACACACGAGCGTCGAGTTGCTGAAAGAATTCGGTGGTGTTCATAACTCTCCTGACAAGGTGGGACTGCCCAATATACGGGCCGAGTGGCTTTCCCGCAAGTGATCGAGATCACCGAGTTTCGTCCAAGTTGCTAGAATGAAAGAAACCTCAGGTTTCAAAGTCTCAAGGTTTCAAGGTTTCGACCACCGCGAACCGTGAGACGTTGGCATTTGAAACCTTGAAATTCTGAAAGCTTGCAGTTCAGCGAACATTTCGACGTAGTCGTTGTCGGCGCCGGCCACGCCGGATGCGAGGCCGCGGTGGCCGCCGCACGCATGGGCCTGAAGGCAGCTCTCTATACGCTGAATCTCGACCTGATCGCACAGATGTCGTGCAATCCGGCTGTCGGCGGAATCGCCAAGGGACATCTCGTCCGCGAGGTCGACGCCCTCGGCGGCATCATGGGCGAAGTGACCGACGCGGTCGGCATCCAGTTCCGGCTTCTGAACACATCCCGCGGCCCTGCTGTGTGGTCGCCGCGTGCCCAATGCGACAAGCAGGCATACCGCGTGAAAATGCGCGAAGTCCTCGAGTCGCAACCGAATCTCAAAATCAAGCAGGCCGAAGTTGCGGATCTGATAGTCGGGCCGGCTTCCGGAACTCCAATACTCGTCGGACACGAGTCCGAAAGCCGAATGCCGGAAGCCGAATGCCGGGTCCTCGGCATCAAGCTGCGCGACGGACGTACGGTCGGCGCGAAGGCCGTGATCATCACGACAGGGACGTTCCTCAACGGCCTGATCCACTGCGGCGAAGAACAATATCCCGCAGGACGCTCAGGAGAGCCACCTGCCGTGTTGTTGGGCGAGGCTCTGAAGAGACTTGGCCTTCGCGGCTGCCGCCTCAAGACGGGCACTCCTCCACGTCTCGACGGACGCACCATCGATTGGTCGAAGTTCCCGGTGCAACCCGGCGACGAGGATCCGACACCTTTCAGCTTTCGTACAAAGCGCGTCGCCCATCGCGATTCCCAGGTGCCCTGCTACATCGCTTGGACGACGCCCGAGACGCATCGCATCATTCGCGAGAATGTTCACCGCTCCCCGATGTATAGCGGCCAGATTCAATCCATCGGTCCCCGGTACTGCCCTTCGATCGAAGACAAGATCGTCAAGTTCCCCGACAAGGAGATGCACCAGCTGTTCCTGGAGCCAGAGGGCCTGAATACGTACGAGATTTACGTCAACGGGATGAGCACATCGCTGCCGGTAGAAGTCCAGTTGTTGATGCTGAAGTCGATCCCCGGCCTCGAAAATGCCGAGATGCTGCGTCCCGGCTACGCGATTGAATACGACTCGATCGATCCCACAGAACTGGAACGCACGCTGGAAACGCGCAAGATCCAGGGCTTATTCCTCGGCGGCCAGATCAACGGAACCTCCGGCTACGAAGAGGCAGCCTGTCAGGGCCTCATGGCGGGGATCAACGCCGCACTGCAGGTGAAGCAAGACGCGCCGCTCATCCTCGACCGTACCGAGGCCTACACCGCGATCCTGATCGACGACCTGATTTCTAAGGGCACCAACGAACCGTACCGCATGTTCACTTCGCGGGCGGAGTTCCGCCTGCACCTGCGCATCGACAACGCCGACCGCCGCCTGACGCCTCACGGCCGCCGCGTGGGGCTCATCTCCGACCAGGCGTGGGCCGATTTCAACGCCAAGCAGCAACGGCTAAGCCACCTAAAGAAGCTGATGGAGTCGGCTCGAGTTACGCCAGAAATGCTGCTTATGCTGACCGAAGCTCCAATCCCCTGCCATCCCGAGCGCAGTGAGGCGAAACCGAACGGAGTCGAGGAACCTTGGGTTGCGGCGGGTTCAAAGGAAGCTGTCGATCTGTCCTCATCCATAGGCCAAACCCTGGCCCAACTACTCAAACGTCCTGAAGTCACCATTGAGCAACTGTCACCGACCATTGCCAAGCTGGCGCCCGAGTTTTTCCAAAGAGAACCCTCTATTCCCCCTGTGCTGAGCGTTTCCTCGGGAGTCCGCAACGAACTGAAGTCCCTCGAAACCGAGATCAAGTACGAAGGCTACTTGCTGCAGCAACGGCGCGCCATGGATCGCATGAAGAAGGCCGAGCAGCACTCCATTCCCGACTGGTTCGACTACAAGTCAGTCAGCGGCCTCTCACGCGAAATGCAAGAGAAGTTGTCGAAGCTCCGCCCACGCACGATCGGCCAGGCGTCGCGTATTCCCGGCGTGACTCCAGCCGCGGTCTCGCTGGTGAATGTTTACATCGAGATCCAGGCCCGCCGTCGTGAACAGGCCGCCGCGCTTTAGTGGTTACTCCGGTTTCGCAACTCCTCGGCAACCTTCAATTCGTTCTCCGCTTCTTCTTTTCGTCCCATGTCGCGGTAAGTCTGTCCTAGCAGATGATGCGTGGTCGCATTATTCGGGTCCATGGTAACGGCGCGCTGCAGCGCGCGCACAGCGAGGTCGAAATCGCCCTTCTTCTCGAGCACCTTTCCCATCAGAATGTAAGGCCCGGTAGCCGTGGAATCCAGCCAGATGGAGCGCTGCAGAAGCCGCTCCGCCTCATCATATTTCTGCACGCGGGAATACGCGTCGGCCAATTTGTAGTAGGTGGCCGCGTTCGCGGGGTTGATCACCAACTCCTTCTGAAATTCCGCAAGTGCCTCTGGTATTCGCGATTTGTAGGTGTAAAGTTCGCCCAGCAGAAAGTGGACCAGGGGCAGCTTCGGATCAAGTGCGGCCGCCTTCTGCGCGTACTCTTCCGCGATTGGGTCGTATTCCTGCCGGAATAGCATCCGCGCGGTAAAAAGATAGGCCGCGGCGGAATCTCCGGGAACATCGAACATCTTTCCAAAAGCCTTGCGCGCTTGGTCGTAGTTCTTTAGCTGGATGTAACAGATTCCGAGAATGTAGGCTGCGTCGACGTTCGCCCTCGGATACCACCCCTGCACCTTCTCCAGGATCGGTATGGCATCCGCAGGGTGTCCCATCAGGTAATACGACAGTCCCAAAAGTTGAGTGGCCTCGTTATTCGTGGGGTCGGCCGCTGTTGCTTTTTTGAGGTATTCGACCGCCTTGGGATAGTCACTTTTCCTGTAGTAAGCCGTGCCAATCTCGAACGCGAGTCCCTTTGCACCCGGGTTGCGGGCTTCCATTGTTTGCAGCGCGGCGATCGCTTCATCGGACTTGCCCTGCTGCATCAGCTGGCGAGCATTGGAGAAGTCTGGAGCAGTCGCGCCTGAGTTTGCGGGAGTTTCAGGGGGCCCCGCTTGCTGGGAAACACCCATGGAGCAAAGTGCAACAAGAAGTCCAGCGCCGCAGCCCAGGCGCCACAAAACAAACCGCCGTTTCATACCGAAATTAGAGCACAAAGCGCGGTTACAATGTCCTCGAATGATTGCCCACTTGCGCGGAAAGCTCTTGGCCAAGCATCCCAATCAGGCCATCGTTGAGACTGCTGGCGTCGGCTACGACGTCACCATCAGCGTGCCCACCTTCTCCGAACTTTCGGCCGTGGGAGCCGAAGTCTCCTTGCATATCCACACGCACGTCCGGGAAGATGCAATCGCACTCTACGGATTTTTGCGCTCGGCAGAGAAACTGCTTTTCGAGAAACTGATAACCGTCAGCGGCATTGGCCCGAAATTGGCGATCACGATCCTGAGCGGTATGCCCGCCGACGAAATGGTGGGCGCGATCCGCGGCAACGACGTGGCGCGCCTTACCCGCATCCCCGGCATTGGAAGGAAAACCGCAGAGCGCATGGTGCTGGAACTGCGCGATAAGCTTCCGCAAGCGCCCCCGACGACCCCCGCCGCCACCGCGCCGATGAGCGCGACAGAAGAAGACGTTGTTTCCGCACTCGTAAATCTCGGATATCAGCGCCTCGCCGCTGAAAAGGCATTAGAAGCCAGCATGAAGAATGGCAAGGGCGGCTCGTTCGATGCGCTCTTTCGAGCGACTCTGGGCGCGCTATCGAAATAGAGGAAATTTCACTTCTTGGGCTGGTCAGCGCCTTCCGGGGTGAGCTGCAGATTTCCGACTACCAGTTGCGAAATCGGATGTGGCCACGATTCCAGCCCGCTTTTTCCTGGCTTGACGGGAAGAATGCTGGTCTTGAACACATCCTTCTTGCCGGGGATGCTCATCAGCGCTTCCATGCTCACACTCCGCTTCATCTTGTTGTCGATCGTAAGCGCCATCCCGATCCCATCCTGCAATTCTTTTGGCTGTTCGAAGCCAAACCAAACGTCAGCTTTAGTCGCGTCAGGTTGATAGCGAACTCCCACCACGCGGCCATCTTTCACGACGAGGTTCACTCCAAACTTATCGCCCGAGAACAGGTAAACCTCGTTTTCTTTAACGTAAGGTTGGCGGTCATAGTGGATATCGGAAAAGTGCTCCTTGTCGATCTTGAGGCGCAATGTGAAGGCCTCGCGCATCGGCAGAGGTTTCGGCTTTGAAACCGCCTTCTGCGCCGAAAGCGAGCTCAGGCCCGATAGGCAGAAAAGGATTGAAACGAGGAACAAATTGGCAACTCTCATCCCGGGAAGCTTACTACGAGTTACGGGTCTCCAGCGTGCTGAGGATCAAATTCGGCATGGCGACCAGAAACTGTGGCCGCAGCGGTAAGCGCTGGTTGCCGCCCAGCCGAAGGCCGATTTTCACTCGACCAGACTCTCCGCCTGGGATTTAATCCTGCACATGCAAACGCTAGGCTCGTCGGATTCGACCACAGTAGCGCGAGCCGCCTGTTCTGGCCCTCCATCCAGAGCGGAGCCGATGTTGATGATCTGGCAGTACAAGGTTTCTGGGCGTGCACGATTGTGGGCCGGATGTCATTCATGTTTGCGGGAGTTCTTGCAGGTCAACCCATCATCGGCTTTCTAATGTTGCTTCTCGTTCACCTCGGGGGCGTCGGAGTTCGCGAGCACAACCCCTACGCTGCGGCAATCGTATTGATTTATTACGTGATTGATTTTCTCGCGTCGCTCGTTTTGCTATTTGCCACTTCTCCCGGAATTGGCGTAGTGAAGGTAATCGTTATCGCGCTGTTGTTATCAAATCTCCGTGCAACGTGGATTGCGTCCGGATGGAAGCCCGACTCTGAAGCGGCCGCCCTGCCCCCTCGGTTAGGAGACACCTTCTTCGCCAAACTGGCAGATAAGTGGCCGGCGTTCATCGGGCCAAAGGTAAAGTGGTTGTATTGCATCTCTTCTTTTTTTCTTTGGGATATCTCGCGCTCCCCGTTACGACACTGATCGTGATGGCGATCCGCGGACGAGTCTAATGATGGCAACGCTCGTCCACGCCTGTATTGAAGGATGAAATCGTCACGGTTCTGAGTTCTCTACTTCCCGATACAGAAGGTGCTGAAGATCAAATTCAGAATGTCATCAGTGGTGGTCGCTCCTGTGATCGAGTCCAGCGGGCTTAGCGCATGGTAGAGGTCGAGCAGCAGCATCTCGTGCGGAACTCGGTTGGAGACCGCTGTGTGCGCCGCGTCGAAAGCAGCCAGCGAATCCTTGATCAACCCCGCATGTCGGACATTCGTCAGAAATCCTGCTTCCTGAGCACCGGTATTGCCGCCCAGGTGCTTAAGTATTTCTGTGCGAAGTTCTGTTAACCCTTCGCCGGTCACCGCCGAAGTAAAGATTGGGGTGCCCCACTTCTGGCCGAATTTGCCAGAAGTGGGAACTTTGGGCCGTCCCTTCATCAGATCGCATTTGTTTTCCACCACAATCGCAGGCCGTTGTGTGGCTTGCTCCAGCAGTTCATCGTCTTCGCTTGATCGCTCAGCCGAAGCATCCACAACCCCTAGCACCAGATCGGCATCGGCCAGTACTTCCATTGATTTCCGAATCCCGATAGATTCGGCCTCGTCTAGTGCCTGACGAATTCCGGCCGTGTCAACGAGCCGTACCGGAATGCCGCCGACTGCGACCGTCTCGGTAACCAGATCTCGCGTGGTGCCCGGACTCGCGGTCACGATGGCCCGTTCCCGTTCCACCAGTCGGTTAAACAACGAAGACTTCCCCACATTTGGCCTGCCGACAATGGCCAGCGTTAAGCCTTCATGAACGATCTTCCCGTAAGCAAAACTAGCATGGAGTTGCTCCAGCGGGGCACAAACTGCCGCGATATGTTCGAGAATCTTCGAATCCGGAAGGACGGAAACGTCGTCTTCCGCAAAGTCGATCCCCGCCTCGAGCAGAGCTATAAGTTCCACCAGTTTCTGCTTGATAGGATGCAGACGGCGCGATAGCGCTCCCTCAAGCTGCTGTGCCGCCACTTTCGCCTGATACAGAGTCTGCGATTCAATCAGGTCGCGCACCGCCTCGGCCTGCGTCAAGTCGATCCGCCCATTGAGGAATGCGCGCATCGTAAATTCGCCAGGCTCCGCCAGCCGAGCCCCAGCCGCCACGCACAACTCGACAATGTGCCGCAGCACAACGGGAGAGCCATGCGCAGAAATCTCCACGATGTCGTCGGTCGTGTAGGAATGAGGTTTCGCGAAGTAAGTTACGACAACTTCGTCGATGCGCCCCGCTTCCTGGAAAGAAGGATCCAGAAGGTGCCCCATCCTAAATGTTGCGCCTTTTGCGACGTTTAGGCCTGCCCTGAGCGCAGCCGAAGGGGCGGGGGTGTTGCCTTCGCTCGACGAATCCGGCTCGACCAATTCGCCCAATATCGCGCGGCCCGATTCCATTGCATGCTTCAAGCGCAGCATCGGAGCCGCAATCCGCCTCGCGTCGGGTCCCGCGATCCGGATTACCCCAATTCCTCCGTGCCCCGGCGGAGTCGCGATCGCGACGATGGTGTCATCCAGATTCACGCGCCGATTGTAAACTGGCTGGTGTAATCGTCGTTGGTCGTTTGTCGCCGGAAGTTGGCCAAAATCAGCTAGCCTTCGCGAACGACTAACGACGGGAGCCAAACATTGTCCGTAGCCGACGAACTCTTAGCCGCCAACGAAATTTTCGCGCGCCACTTCAACCTGGGCGATCTCGCCGTGCGACCGCGCCGCCATGCCGCCGTGCTCGCCTGCATGGACTCCCGCATCCTCTTCGAGCATTGCCTGGGACTCCGCCCCGGCGACGCCCACATGATCCGGAACGCCGGCGGCATCGCAACCGATGACGCGATTCGCTCGCTCATCGTCTCCCATCACCTGCTCGATACTAAGGAGTTCATCATCATCAACCACACCGATTGCGGACTGCTGAAAGTGAAGGAATATGAATTACGCTCGAAATTAGCCGAAAAGATGGGCACCGTCGCCGCGGAACCGGCCCACTTCTACGCATTCGACGACCTCGAAGAAAATGTACGCGAGCAGGTGCGTAAAGTGAAATCACACCCCTGGATCCCGAAGAACATTCCGGTGCGCGGATTCATTTACGACGTGAAAACAGGAAGACTCAAAGAAGTGAATTAACGGGTACAGATCTTAAGGAATGCGAGTCTGCGGCAACCCTTCACGATTACCTTGCTGCCGGCGGAAAACCTCATTTGATATTTGGGAAAGAGGCTGAGCACCCAAGGCGCTATTTCTGTTTTGACTTCAATTGCTTTTCGTGGAGTGTGAAAGGTCGGCATAATGGCCGATTGTCATGGAATCCTGCCCTCGTGGAAGGCCTCCCCAAAGAACAAAGAACAGGGTCTTGGCAGTTGGTCACGAATGCGAAGTTCAGCATCATCGATGTGGCCAATACCCGAATAATAGCGGTGCGCGCTGTCATTGCACCTTTTTATGAGTCTATTCCCGGAGAGTGGGGCGATCGCTTCATTGTTTTATCTGAGATTGGAGCCTTGGTGTTTGACCAGTCAGCAAGGGAATCAAACGCTTGTGCTTCGAAGCGAATACGACAGTACAGACGCGGTGATAAACATCGGTGCCGGCACCTTTGTCAGGCAAAAATTGAGTTACCGCACCACCTTCTCAATCTCCCCCCGCAATTCCCCATAGGGCACGGCGCCCGGATGGTACCAAGCTACCTTCCCCGCGCGATCCAGCAATACGAGCGTAGGCGTAGTTGAAGCCCCATACATTTCGAAGTTGTACTTGCTGATCGGCACCGGCATGTCGAGCAGTCCGCTGTAGAACCGATGCCTTACTGCGTCGATGTACGGCAACTCGTCACTCGGCCGCGCATGCTCGATCTGGGCCGTATATCCGTAGTAGCGGGTCGGACCAACAACCTTCAGCCCCTTCGCCGCGTACTCCGAGCGTAGCTGCGTAATGATTGGCGCCTCGGCCTTGCAGTCTGCACACCAATGCGCCCAGAAGAACAGCAACACCGGAGATCCTTTGCTCGAAGCTGCCGCCGGTAGTGGCGCGCCTAAGTACTGATCCGACTTCAAGGCCGGAGCGATCTTCCCCTGAAACGAGAGCAGGTTCAGGTTCTTTTGAATTCGATCATGAATGGAGGTGTTGCCATAGGTCCGCAGCGCCGACTGCAGCAGCGCAATGGCCTGCGCCTTCTGGCCTTGAGCCGCCAGAACCTGCGACTGCACTTCCACAGCAGCCCCGAGTGCCAAGGGCAAATGAGGTTCTGCATCAAGGGCGCGGACCTTCAATTGCTCAACCGCCAGGGACTTCGTCTCTTTGGCATACGCGGCGGCCTGATCGTATTGCCGCTGATCGAGCGCCGCGCGCCCAAGCCATGAGTATGCCTCGAGATATTCCGCGTCCGTCCCGCGCTGGCTCCGGTAAGAATTCAGCTGGGCTTCGGCGGCTGCGAAGTTATTCTGCGCCAGCGCGTAGCGGACCGACTCCACGATCCCTGCCCACGACCCACGCGCGCACAACAAGACGGAGATAAGCACAATTCGCGAACGCATGTCCTTCATATGATGAGCAATTTGGGCGAAGGTGGCAAATGGGGCAGCAGGGTTACGCTACAAACTTCTATGGCTCAAATCCCGCGTCGGTGAACCGTCTTTCCCTGAAAGTTGCTAGTGCGGATGCCCGACATGATAAGTCTAAGCGCTTGGTAATCAGCTGTTTAAGCCTGGCATCTCACGAATTTTGTAGCCTTTTCTGTGCACTCTAACGTACAATGGTATTGCGTTTGACTTTAGAGTTCCTCGCAGTACAAGCATCTCCGCTTAACCCAGCGTTGACCTGCCTGCAGAAGAATCCGAAAGTTTCAGCGCTATATCAAGAACAAAGGAACAAGCAACACATGGAAACAGGAACAGTGAAGTGGTTTAACGACGCCAAGGGCTACGGCTTTATCAGCCGCCAGAACGGCGAGGATGTCTTCGTGCATTTCTCCGCCATTCAGGCCAGCGGCTTCCGCAGCCTTCAGGAAGGTCAGCAAGTGCAGTTTGACGTTGTGAAGGGCCCCAAGGGCTGGCAGGCAGAGAACGTCAAGAGCGTCTAAAACCGCTTCGCAAACAATCCGCATGAGGGCGGCCAGCAATGGCCGCCCTTAGTGTTTTTGGCGCCGACTTGCGGTGTGATGGGGTAACGGAAGACAGGTTCAATGATCAGAGGCTCGGACAAAAACAAGCGGAGAGGTTCTTCTTAGGCCGGGCCAAGCACACATAGCCTCACATCGTCTCGCGCCGAACAATCGGCGCTGTTTTGCGTTGAAACGAATCCGCAACTTCAATCACGATTCATCGTGGGCGGGGAGGAGCCGATGTGGGCAAAAACAATGTTCTGTTTCCTCATCGTTGCCGCCGTTGCGTGCTTGGTGGGCTGCCCACCGCCTCATCCGCCGAACTATCCCACCAAGCCAATCGAGCTGAAATACTACGCGACAGGATCGTGGGCAGTCAGCGTCGGCGCTGGTGGCTACTGCTGCGATTCCGCGAATCACAAGTTTGACGTTTACTACCCCACAAATCTGGGCGCCAATGGATTCATGCATCCGATTCTTACGTGGGGCAACGGGACCCTTGGATCGACAGCCCAGGTGGATTTCTTTCTCCGGCATATGGCTTCATGGGGCTTTGTCGTCGTTGCTACCCAAGACCAGTTCACCGGTACGGGTCAAACCATTCTCGACGCCGCCCAATTCATGGTGCACGCCAACGGTGATCCAGCCAGCCCTTTCTTTCACAAACTCAAGGTCAGTCAGATTGGAGCCATTGGTCATTCCCAAGGAGCCGGTGGCGCAGGTCAAGCCTTGATTAAGTCGGCTGGCCTGATCAAGACTGTCATGCCGATCGAACTTCCGGCACGGGCATGGTGCACGCTCGGGCCCAATTGCTTCGAACCTGCCAACCTGACCGGCGGATCCGTGTTCTTCATCGATGGTTCTGCGGATATTCCGATCTCACCGCCAACCCAGTCGCAGCCGCCCGCAGTCATTGGAGAACAATCCGTTCAAGCCTACTATGACGCGACGCCGAGCGGTGTGCGCAAAGTGAAAGGGACATTACTCGGCCCAACCCACAATGACATCACCGGCCAGCCGGACTGTTCGCATGCTCAGTTCCCGTGCGTCCATGGCGTGTATGGGTATCTTGGGTACCCGACGGCATGGTTCATGGATCAATTGCAAGGCGACAGTTACGCGCATGGAGCCTTTGTAAGCGGTACCGGCGAGATGTTTTCCGAGACCACAAACTGGGAGTACGTGGCCAGCAATATTCCGTAGGCGGGAACTCAGTTCGCCGGCGAGGCCGCGTTCTGTTCTTTCTCCAAACGCTCGACCATCCCTTGCGGAAGCCCCTGCAGCAGTTCCAGAAATGCGGCATTCGTCCAGCCGAACCCGACGACGTTCATGTGATAGCCGAGTTCGGCGTGGGCTTCCGAGGAGCGTGTCACCACGTTGTACTTCTCCCGGATCTCGCCATCGCGCCGGAAATTCTCGGCCACCGTAGAAAGAAATTCGTAGGACACTCGGTCTGCATCTTCTTTGTCGCTGTAACGACGCAACGCCGCGACCACGATCATCTCGATATTCCCCCAGCCATAGGGCAGATCCCACTGCGCTCCGCTTTCCACGTTGCTCATGGCAACGCCGCCGGGATGATCGAGTAATTTCAAATTTGCCGCCACCGCCTTGGCCTGCTCCGGGGTGGCCAATCCCACCCACAGGGGATAAAACGCACTGGCGTAGTTGTACTCCGACATTTTTTGGGCGACGAAGTCGTAATCGAAGAACAGCCCCTTCTCGTCATTCCAGAAATATTTCGTGATCAGCGCTTTGCGCGCGTCAGCGCGCTTGCTCCATGCATTCACCTCGTCGTTTCGCCCCAACCACCGACTGATCTGCTCCATGTCCTTCTCCATTTTGTAGAGCAGACTGTTGAGGCACACGGCGGCGTAATGATGCGTGGCCGAACCGAAAGCTCCGAAGCGGAAGCTCACGTCGAATCCCGACTCCCGCATCGAGCGATCGCCCTTGTAGTAATCCCGGCTGAGCTTGAATTCTCGCAGCGGCTCGCACTCGGGACGCGACATCGTCGTCTGCGAATCACAGACCTGCAGCGTATAAGCCGTACCCGCCACGCGGTCTGTCGGCCCCTGTCCCTTCGCCACCAAATGTCCATCTCCTTGTGCGGGATGAAAGAAGAAATACTCCGCAACTTTGCGATAGAAACCGCTTTCATCTTTGACGGCTTCCTGCGGCGGACCGTCGCCGAAATCAAAATAACGCGACAACCCGGTATCACCGGCCAGATGCGGCTCGTGGGTCCACATCTCATAGTCCTTGCTCAGGTCCGCGTAAGCGCGTTCCAGCCAGGCTCTGTCATCTTGTGTAGCGACGGACGCATTCGTCCGTCCGGGTTGCTTCCGGATCGCCTCGTACACATCGACGAACATAGAACTCACAAAGGGTGGCTGTGATCGAGTCAGGTAATAAGTCCGGTTGGCGTTGAGCATGGCGCCGTAATGTTCGATTTCAAACAGAAAGTTGTCGACCATCCCCCGCGCCAGGTCCACGCGTCCGGCGCGCAAGAGGCCTCGAACGATGAAATAGCTGTCCCAGCCATACATCTCGTTGAAGCGCCCGCCAGGCACCACATATTTGTTCGGAAGGTAGAGCAAGCCAGGAGGGTCGATGTTGCTGGTCGAAATCTGACCGAGCTTTTGGATCTGCTCCGGCAGATGCTGGCTGCGGACGTTGCAGTTTCCGACCAGCGTCTTTACGCTGGCAGGCGCCGCCATCTCCTTCGGCAGATAAAGCACGGATTGCGCCGTAATCTTCGGATCAACAATGCTCTTGCAGTCTGTCATGGAGCGCGTCAGCGTATCCCACGCGGTCGAAATGTAGTCGAGGATGGGCTTTAGACCATGTCCGGTGGAGTCGACCGAAGGCGCGCCCTGCGCCTTCCCGGCGACAGGCATGCCTACGAATAAGGAAAAGAGCAGGATCGGACCGACCAGCCATTTCATGCACCGGCGGGGGAATGAAATTGCGATTGTCATTGTGCTTTTGGAAAGCGTGGCCATCATAAACGCCGCTCTAGGAGTCGCAAAACTAATTTGCGTGCCAAGCCGAGAAGCCAGTGGTATAAAGCCCGTCCCGACGCCGCAGTTTGATTTATTCTATGTACCTTTGTCAGGTACTAAGGGGGTCTCCGGTGAAGCCATTGCACGCCGTTGTGCGTTTATGTGTTTTTTCCGCAGTCATCCTCGCAACACTCCTATCTTGCGCCCAGGTTCCTGAAACTCTTTACGGCGATCTTCACTGGCGCATGGTCGGCCCGTATCGCGGCGGGCGTACCCGCGCCGCCACCGGTGTGCCGAGTCAGCCCAACATCTTTTACATGGGCCAAGTCAACGGTGGGGTGTGGAAGTCCGACGACTATGGCCGCACCTGGAATCCGATCTTCGATCACGAGTCCACACAGTCGATCGGTGCCATCGCTGTCGCTCACTCTGATCCGAATGTTATTTATGTCGCCAGCGGCGAGGGCCTGCACCGACCCGATCTCTCGGTGGGCGATGGCATTTACAAGTCCAACGATGCGGGCCAGAGCTGGACGCATCTCCCCGGTCTGCGCGATGGCCAGCAGATCCCTGCAATTGCCGTCGATCCTCGTGATCCCAATAAAGTGATCGCGGCGGTCCTCGGACATCCCTATGGCCCAAGCGAAGAACGAGGAATCTATCGCTCGAGCGACGGTGGCCAGACGTGGCAGAAGGTCATTTCCAAAGACGAGAACACCGGCGGCTCTGATGTTGAAATTGATCCTTCAAATCCCGACGTGATCTACGCCTCCATGTGGGAGGCGCGCGAAGGCCCATGGGAAGACGGCAACGTTTTCAACGGTCCGGGTGGTGGAGTGTTCAAGTCTACGGACGGCGGCAGCACGTGGCATCCACTGAAGAATGGACTGCCCGACGATCTCTCGCAAATCTATGTAGCGATCGCCCCCAGCGATTCTAAACGTCTCTACGCGACACTCGCCACCGCGTCCGGAAAGCTAGGCGTCTACCGTTCCGATGACGCCGGAGATTCGTGGGCGAAGATTACGGACGATCCGCGGCCTTCAGGACGCATCGGAGGGGGAGATCTGGCGATCCCGAGGGTCGATCCCAAGAATCCCGACGTCGTTTATGTCGTCAGCACCGTAACGATGAAATCGACTGACGGTGGCAAGACATGGTTCGGCTTCCGCGGTGCACCCGGCGGCGATGATTACCAGAACCTCTGGATCAATCCCCACAACGGCAACGTCATTCTGCTGGTGAGCGATCAGGGAGCCATCGTCACAGTCAACGGCGGCCAAAGTTGGAGTTCCTGGTACAACCAGCCCACGGCGCAGCTTTATCACGCGATCGCTGACAACTCCTTCCCCTACCGGGTTTGTGCTGGTCAGCAGGAGAGTGGCTCGGTCTGCATTCGTAGCCGTGGCAACGATGGTGCGATCAACTTCCGCGACTGGCGTCCGGTCGGAGTGATTGAATATGGATACGTCGCTCCTGACCCGCTCGATCCCGATCTTGTCTATGGTGCTGGCAGAACGGAAGTCACCAAATTTCACTGGTCAACGGGTCAGGTGCAGAACATTACACCGATTCCGCTGCGCACCCCGCAGTCCCGCGCGAACCGTACTGAACCCCTGATCTTTTCCCCCGTGGATCCGCACACCCTCTACTACGCCGCCAATGTCCTGTTCAAGACCACTGACAGCGGGACTTCCTGGCAGATCATCAGTAAGGACCTGACCCGCGAAAATCCGGGCGCGCCCGCCAGCGTTGGAGCCTTAATGAACAAAGGTGCCGACAAACAACGCGGCGTGATCTACGCGTTGGCCCCATCCTTTAGAGCCGTGAACACGCTTTGGGCGGGAACTGACGACGGCCTGATCTGGATCACTCGCGACGGCGGCAAGACCTGGAACGACATCACCCCGAAAGAACTCACGGCCTGGAGCAAGGTCACACAAATTTCGGCGTCGCACTTCGACGAACAAACAGCCTTCGCCTCAGTGAGTTGCTTCCGCATCCACGACACACACCCGTATCTCTACCGCACGCGCGATGGCGGCAAGACCTGGCAACTCGTTACCAACGGTCTGCCGGAGTTTGGTCCGGTCGATACCGTGCGCGAAGATCCAGTCCGCAAAGGCCTGCTGTATGCCGGGACGGAAAATTCAGCGTGGGTCTCGTTCGACGATGGCGACCACTGGCAATCTCTGCAACTTAACCTGCCGCACACCTCGATGCGCGATCTCTGGATTCATGAAGACGATCTGATCGTCGCAACTCACGGTCGCGGTTTCTGGATTTTAGATGACGTCACGCCACTTCGCGAGGCTGCCCCGGGGCTTGTAAATTCAGCTCACCTGTATGCGCCCGCGCAGGTTTACCGCATTCAGCGCAATACCAACACTGACACTCCGCTCCCCCCGGATGAACCGATGGCGGCCAATCCTCCCGATGGCGCGACCATCGACTATTATTTGCCCACCGCCGCAAGTTCCGTAACGCTCGAGATCCTTGATGGCAAGGGACAAGTTGTCCGCAAGTTCTCCAATAGCGACAAACCTGACATCAGCCAGGAAGAGCTGCAGAAGCAGCTGATCCCCCTCTATTGGGTTCGCACGCTTCGTCCTCTCTCAACCGAAGCCGGTATGCATCGCTGGGTGTGGGATCTGCATGCTCCTCCGCCCGCAAGCATGCGACACGATTACCCGATTGCTGCGATTGCGCACGATACTCCGCGCGGACCGCTCGGTCCCACGGCGCTGCCCGGAACATATCAGGTTCGGCTGACTGTCGACGGAAAGTCTTTCACCGCGCCGCTCACGGTGAAAATGGATCCACGCGTCAAAACCTCACTCTCAGGTTTACAGAAGAAAGCCCACGCGGAGGCCCGACTCGCTTCCGGAATGACAGAGACAACAGAGGCGATCCTGCAAGCCAACTCCATCAACTCACAACTCGGGAAGCTGACACAGTCCAACGACGCAACCAGAGCCGCAGTTGCAGACTTTCAAAAGAAACTTACGACTCTTGTGGGCGCGCCCGGTGGATTCTTCTCGCCGCCCACATCCGACGTCACACTCAACCGGGTGAACGGTCAAGCCAGCACTCTTTACCAGCAAATCTGGCAGGTGGACGCCGAGCCGACTTCGTCGCAGATGACGGCGTTGGATGCCGCCGAGCACGCACGCGATGAAGTCTTGAAGCGTTGGGCCGATTTCAAGAGCAAGGCGGTACCGGAACTGAATCGCCGGTTGCGCGAATCACATGCTCCCGAAGTACATTTTGAAGATCATCCGACTCAAATTGAGAGCTCAGTCGATGAAGAATAGTGAGCAAGTGACCACGAAGGGAAATTCTAACCGGGGTGTCCCAGGTCGCGCCGCATTTGCGAGACGTGGGAATTCGGACCGCTAGGGTCGCCGTTCGCCAGCCATGCCAGCGGTCCCATCACAGGTTTGCGACTTTTTGCTGTAACTCGGCGGCCACCGCCCCAGCATCCGTACCTGCCGAGAACCTGACCGGAGTTCCGATACGCACACTGATCTTCCACGGCGGCGCGAATTTCTTTCCTGCTTGCTTGTATGCAAACAATCCGTCAATCCGCATGGGCAGGACTGCAATCCCAAGATTCTGTGCCAGCAGCCCAATTCCTGAGCGGAACGGAAGCAGCTGTCCGTCAGTCGTGTGCCGTCCTTCGGGAAATACGAGGATGCTGTAACCTTGATCCACAGCTTCTCCCGCATACTCGAAGCTCCGACGGAATCCGGCCTCGCGTGGCAAGGGAAACAAGTTCAGCAGCGCCACTCCCAGAGCCCACTTCCCACGGTCATACGCTCGCAGAAACCAGTTGCGATTCGGAGATGGTGAACGCAGCGCCTCCAGCGCCTCTCCACCGGTAGCAATCGCCAGTCTGTGCCGGAAGCGCGCCGGCAGCGCCGTCAGAATGAAACCCGCATCCACATCTCCGAGATGATTCGAAATCACCAGCAGCGGACCGTTCACGCCTCCCAGGTTCTCGCGCCCGACAATCCGAGGCCAGCCAAGAAGCATGATCGCCGGCCTCATCAGCAAATAATGTGTGAGCAGCCGCATCCAGGTTACAGGCCAGCGCAACACCCCTCGCGGATAGTGGTATCCCTCACCCGGTGGGGCCTCACCGCGCATCATCTGCTCGAGGTCACCGACGGTTCTCACGGAGCTGAATCGTGCTTCGCTGAGGTCCACTTGATAGCGATCTTCCAGCGCACTCAGCAACTCAACTCGATCAAGCGAGCTGAGGCCGAGATCGGAATCGAGTTTCGCGTCCGGTCGCAGTGCCGGCACACTGCGGCCCGTTACCCGTGCGATCAGGGGGCCCAGTGGACTGTTTGGAACCGCTTGGGTCGAGCCCGAACCTGCCATCCCGGCCCTCACGAAATCTTCGATTGCCTGCCGTTTGGGCTTGTGTGTGTTGGTTCGTGGAAAATCTTCCTCCGGCCATTCCATCGACATCGGCATGCGCTGGTATTCCGATAGAGATTCGTTCGCCCGCCGCATCACCGACTCCAGGTCGCTATGATCGCGCAAGATCACGACCGCACAGGGCTCCGCATTGCCATCCCTTTCGATTCCAATCACGACGCAGTCCTTCACCGCAGGCTGCCGGAGCAGGGCGGCCTCCAGATCGCCAGGGTAAACGTTCGTTCCAGCGGAAGTGATGATGACTTCTTTCTTGCGTCCCCTAAAATACAAATTGCCCGCGGCATCCAGCGCCCCGATATCTCCCGTGCGATACCAACCCTGCTCATCGGACACGGTGTGCGTACCTGCTGAATCCCAATAGCCGGAAGCCACGCCCCCGCCCTTGACGAGAATCTCTCCGTCCTCCGCCAGTTTCACGTCGCGACCCGGCAAAATTTTCCCGATCGACCCCTTTCCCAACCGGAACGGATGATTCACGCTAATCAATGATGTGGTTTCCGTGAGCCCGTAGCCTTGAATCACCGCATATCCCAACCGTCCCCAGAACTCTTCTGTGTCGCCGTCGAGTGCCGCGCCGCCGGAGATGAACGCCCAGAATTTCCAGCCGAACTGCCGTCGGATACCACGGAAGATCCACCACCGCTGCAGAAAGTGCTTGTCCTTCGCGGCAACAAAATGCCGGTGGAAGGTCTCCGTTAGTCCGCGCTCTTCAATGTCCCGCTCCACTTTGTGCTTCAGGGTCTGCAGCACACGCGGCACGGTTACCAGCACCGATACGTGCTCTCGGCGGATCGTATTCAACACTTCTGACGGCTTAAGTTCGCTTTGAAAGATCCCCGTTCCGCCCATCAATGGCGGCAGGAACAGCCCCATGAACTGCCCGAACACATGGCTGAGCGGAAGCAGATTTAAGAAGCGCACCGGATGTGCGAAACGCTCATATTTCAAGTACCCACGAATCTCTTTTTCGAGTGGAGCGAGATTCGCCAACACATTCCCGTGGGTAATGACAACACCCTTGGGCTCGGCCGTTGTTCCCGAGGTAAAGACAATTTCCAGGATGTCGTCGCGACCGGGCAAGTGAGCGCCGGTTGTGCGCTCAGGAGAGCCGGTCGCCCCTGAAAGATCCTCGATAGCAAGTGCAGGCGCAGGGGCATTACCAATGGCGGCTCGGTTCCGATGCGAAGCAACCACAAGCTTGGCTCCAACCTGTGCACACACCCGTCGCACGAAATCGGGCGATGCTCCATCGTCCATCGGAACCACCACAATGCCCTGAAGCGCGCAGCTGAAAAACACCGACGCCCATTTCGCGGAATTCTCCGCCCAGAGCATGATGCGATCGCTCTTTGCAATGTCGCGCCGCTCCAGTTCGTCAGCGAAGCGTAGTGCGTCGTTGAGGACTTCCCCGTACGTAACTTTTGCTGTGCGGTATCCGCGCCGCTGGGTGTAGGCATACTCTCGCGCGTGTTCGCGAAAGTGCTTCAGGAAGAACTCAGCGATCGATTCAGCCATGATCAGGGCGCGTGAGATGACAGCCCACTAGCTCCGTACCAGTCTAGTGGACTGACTGTCTTTTGTACCGATTCGGACGTACCAGCCTCAGGGCCATCCTTGGTGTAGCCCCGGACGCATTCGTCCGGGCGCTCGCAGGCATTTCGATGGGGTTTCCCCGATCGTTCCTCAAATTACGAAAGTGGAACAAGAATCACAAAGAGGTTGCCGAACCGGATGAACTATGCGACATACATAGAGGATGACACAAAGCAAAACCTTCGTCCTACTCGCTGGCCTGATCGTTGCATGGGGCACCAACGCCGTGGCTCAGAACAAATCTGACGCGGCCACCGTCCACGCGCTCGAACTGAAATGGACCGAATCCTACAAGCAGCGCAGCATCGACATCCTTTCGTCCTTGCTGGCCGAGGAGTTTGTCATCACCGTGGAGGACGGCAACGTATACAGCAAGGCGGGATACATCAGCCATACTGCGGATTCAAAGGTGCACGTCGACGTTGCCGAAATGTCCGATCTCAAGGTACGCGTCCATGGGGACACCGCCGTTGTAACCGGCTCTTACCACGAGAAGGGAATGTCGGAAGGCAAAACCTATGAGTATCGCGATCGCCTAACCGACGTGTGGGTAAAGACCGGCGGAAAGTGGCAGGTGGTGGCATCGCATTACAGCGTGCCGTTCCAACCATAGCGTTCTTGTTGTCGAAGGGTCCTTACTGCGTCCTGGCCCGAGTCAGAGTCACTTTGGCATTCCTGCTCTGGGTTGTGCTTTCAAGCTTCAACTCTCCCGATAGCGAATCCTTCTCAGCAGTCAGATTGTAGGTAAACTTCCATTCGCCTGTGGTTACCTGGAAGCGGACTTTGTTTCCGTCCACTCGCCCGTTCTCAACTGGGTACTGTTCGCTCGCATCCGGTCCTGCACTCCCGGAAAGCATGCTGCCTTGCTGCTTGAGGATGATCACCTGGGAAACGCTGTGATCGGCGCCCTCAGCCTTGAAGCTGCCCGACCAACTTCCCGTCAGATCCGCAGCCAGCGCAAGGGCACAAAGCAGGAACAGAGCCAAGGATTGTTTCATACAGTGACTACCTCGTGCTTAGAATCCTTTTGCGACGCAGCCAAATGAGCAAACCGCTGAGCGCCTGAATGGGCAAAAGAATACTCGCGAGCGCCGCCACGACCCTGCTCGGCATTCCCCAAATCGAGCCGTCATGAATCGCGCCGGTCGCGGCCAGCAGTCGTACGCGAAAGCTCAGCTGGGATGAGAGATGGGCAGAAACAATCCTGCCACTGGTGGGATCAAGCGAAATGAAGTTCTGTTCTCCGGCGATGCGCTTCTGGGGATACGCGAAAGCCACGACGTAGAAGCCCCCGTATCCAGGCATTTGGACACGGTAGGGTATCGCGCCCGGAAGTTGCGCGGTCGCGAATGCCACTGCCTGGTCAGGACCGAGCAGCGGAACTGCATCTGGTTTTGCCACAGGCCTTACCCGGTCGTGCTCACTGGCCCCAGGGGGACTCATCTTGTCCATAAACCGAGTGACCTGTTCCTCGAAGCCAATCATAGTGCCGGTGGCAGCGAGCGCCAGCACGGAAAGCAATGAAAAGAACCCTATGGAACTATGCAGGTCGTAGCAAAATCTAGCGCTCCACCAGCGTCCGCCGACTCGCATTCGCTTGACCGGCCACCAGAGATACAGACCAGAGAACAACGATAGCACTCCCGCAAGTGACGACCATTTCAAGATAAAAGGTCCCTCGCTTCCCATCGCCAGTCGTACGTGCAGCGCTCGAACCGTACCCAGAAAGGATTGTCCCCGGGTGCGCACGCCTAGAATTTGTCCGGTGTATTGGTTCACTGAAATGATCCCTCGGGACAGAATCACGCGCGCAGGGAAGCGTGGGTTTGTCGAAGGCAGGTACGCAACAATCTCTTCGCCAGGATATTTCCGCGAGATCGCATTTCCGATCTCGGCGAGAGAGAGCGCTCGGCCGCCAGGCTCTACATAGGAAATATTGTGGTGCGAAAGGCGCTCGAGTTCCGGCTCAAATGCAAGAATGCCACCCGTCACGCCAAGCAACGCGACGAAAGCTCCTGCAACAATCCCAAGGGCAAGGTGAATGTTGAGAATCCACTTGCGCATAGGGGAGCATCTTACGGCGATTGTGGCAGGGTGACTACTCTCTTCCTATCCCCAGCGAGTCCGCAACCCGATTGATGTAGTTGAACCATGAAGCAATCAGCGTGATCTGCAGAATGCCGCGATCATCAAATCCCACAGCGCGCAGCCGCTCAATGTCATCCTTCCAGACTTTGGTCGCGTCTTTCGTCAGCTTGACCACGTAGTCGACCATCACCCGCTCTTGCGGCGTAATCGGCGCGGTTGTGTAGTCCTTCTGCAGCGCCTCGATCAATTCTTTATCCAACGTCACACGACGCAGAAACTCTGCGTGCGACTCGATTCAATACACACACCGGTTCGTGACCGAAACCATCGTGGCGATCATCTCGTGCTGCCGCCGGCTCAGGGGAAGTTCCGGTGACATAAGCGCACCAAACGTGGCAAACGCGTGATACAGCGCATCGGGAATGAGCGTGTGCGATCCCACAATGGACGACGCCCCTGAAGCATCGGGATGCACCGGCTCGGCATACTCCCTGGGATAAAACGCCTTCTCCCCTTCAATCGCCTGACGCAATTTCTCATCAGCTTGATCCACCGAAAGTGTTCGAATCCAAGCCATCGTTTCCGTCTCCTAAGTACGCCGGGGTGCCCCACTTCTGGCCGGGTTTGCCAGAAGTGGGATACGGCAGTCTCGGAAAAATACACTGCGCGCCCGCCCATGCCCCATAGCACATTCATATTAGAGCCCGGTATACCATGAGGAAATGAACCTTCCGGTGAACCCGACGCTGCTGCCCATGCTGGCCAAGCGCATGGACGAATTGCCGACCGGTGAAGATTGGATCTTCGAACCCAAGTGGGATGGATTTCGCGCGCTGGTATTTCGCGATGGAGACGAAATCTTCCTTCAGAGCCGGGATGAAAAGCCGTTGAACCGCTACTTTCCTGAGTTGCTGCAGCCGTTGCGATCGACGTTGCCGCCTCGCTGTGTTGTGGACGGCGAGATCGTAATCGTGAAGGACGGCGAACTGGATTTCGGCCTGTTGCAGTTGCGGCTGCACCCGGCGGCTTCGCGGGTGAATCTGCTTTCCAAGCAAACACCAGCCTCATTCGTATCTTTCGACGTGCTTTGCGAGGGTGATCTCGACCTGCGCAACCAACCCTTCGAGATCCGGCGCAAGCGACTCGAATCGCTGCTCTCGTCCGCCAAGCCCCCAGTCCACCTGACGCCGGCGACTTCCGATCGTGCGCTCGCCGAGGACTGGTTCCGTCGTTTTGAAGGGGCTGGCTTCGACGGCGTTGTCGCCAAGCACAATTCACTCGTATACGAACCCAACAAGCGAGTCATGCTGAAAGTGAAGCATGAGCGCGAGTGCGATTGTGTTGTGGCCGGATTCCGCTGGCATAAGAAAGGCGATCGCACTCTGGTCGGCTCCTTGCTTCTGGGACTGTTTGACAACGGCGGAGCCTTACAACACGTGGGCGTCTGCGCGAGTTTCAGCACGGCCAAGCGCAAGGAGTTGGTTGAGTTTCTCGACCGTTACCGACAAGACGCGCTCGCGTCCCATCCCTGGAAGCATTGGGCTGATGCCATGGCCGAGGGCGCCAAGCGCATGCCAGGCGGGCAAAGCCGCTGGAGTCAGGGCAAAGACCTTTCGTGGGAACCCCTGCGCCCGGAACTGGTCGTCCAAGTCGCGTATGACCACATGCAGGGAGACCGGTTTCGCCACACAGCGCAGTTCCGCCGCTGGCGGCCCGACAAGAAGACCGCCGACTGCACCTATGCCCAACTGGACGTGGTTCCGCCGCAGGAGTTAGCCGCAATTTTCCCGAGTGGCCGATAAGACCGCTACTCGTTCTTCTGTTTCCTCTTCCGGTTCCACTCACGCCATTCCCGCGTCGGATCATCGTCGGGATCCGGTGTTTCCTGTGCTGGCCGGAGTTCCTCGGGCACGTGCTGCAGATTGATGCGGATTCGGGTCCACGTGGATGAGCGCCCCCGCATCGAGTCGACCAGTACATCCTCAGGTGCCAGATGCGCCGTTGCCGGCGGGTGTTTAGCCTTCCACCGCTCCAACCCGGCCAAGGCCGCAGCTTTGTCCGGCGAGTTGGCTACCACCAAGAGCGGCATCTTGACTCGCAGCGTCTTCGCGGCCTTCTTGGAAGATGATTTCGCACGAGACGGCGCCACTCGTGGCGCTTCTGACTTCATCTTGCGGAAATGCGGCGGCCAGGGCGCATCCGCAAGCCCCGCAGCTTCATCTTTGTCGGCCAGTTCAAGCAATTGGTCCAGCGAGCCTGCCGACGCATCCATCTCCGCATGCCGATCACCAACCTTCGCGAATCGATCCGGCACCGTGAACATCGTGAAGTCAGCCGGATCGCATTCTGGGACTTCGTTCCAGTCGAGAGGCGTCGACACGCGCGCATCCGGCAACGGACGCACGGAGTATGCCGAACACGTAGTTCGGTCCTTTGCGTTCTGGTTGTAATCGAGGAACACTCCGTGCCGCTCTTCCTTCCACCACTTCGATGTTGCCAGCGCAGGCGCACGCCGTTCCACGGCACGCGAAAGCGCGACCGCCGCACGGCGCACCTGCTGAAACGTCCAGCGAGGTTCGATGCGCACATTGACGTGCATGCCGCGCGACCCGCTGGTCTTCGGCCACCCACGGAGTCCTAGTTCCTCCAGCAGATTCTTTACCTCGAGCGCAACATCGCGAACGTCGTCCCAGGCGACGCCGGGAACCGGATCCAGATCGATGCGCAATTCATCGGGATGGTCAAGATCGCGGGAGCGAACCGGATGCGGGTGTAGCTCGATGCAGCCCAGATTCACAATCCAGGCAAGACCGGCGACATCATCGACGACAATTTCCTCCGCAGTCCGCCCCGAAGGAAAGGAAAGCGTGACCGTTCGCAGCCATGACGGCGTCTGCCCGGGCGCACGCTTCTGATAGAAGGCCTCCCCCTCGGCGCCATTCACGAACCGCTTGAGAACGATAGGCCGATCCTTGATTCCGTTCAGCGCTCCCGGAGCCACCGAGAGGTAATAGCGCACGAGCTCCAGCTTGGTAATCCGGACCTGCTTGGAGAAGTAGAGCTTCTCGGGATGCGTGACCTGCACTTCACGCCCACCAAGTGACAACAGCTCGCTGGCCTCGTTCCCCACCGGGACAGGCTATCGCAGGAAGATTGCGCTTGACAATTTATGCCAATTTGGCTATATAGCCATATAGCAATATAGCCAATGAGCCATAAAAAAACTACTGATCCTCTCGACATCACGTTTTCTGCGCTGGCCGACGCGACCCGGCGAGCGATCCTAGGACGGCTGGCACTAGGAGAAGCTTCCGTGAATGAACTGGCAGCACCGTTCCGGCTAAGCCAGCCCACGGTTTCAAAGCACCTTAAGGTTTTGGAGCGCGCCGGGTTGATCTCGCAGGAGCGGTCGGCACAACGACGCCCGCGCCGCCTGGTCGCCAAGCCGCTTGAGGATGCCACGGACTGGCTCAATGGCTACAGGAACCCTGGAACTCTGAAACTGGCGACACCAACGGATCGCGAAATCACATTTCGACGTGTCTTTGCCGCACCGCGCCGTCTCGTTTTTGATGCTTTCACGCAACCCGATCTTCTGCGGCAATGGTTCTTTGGAGTTCCCGGTGGCTCGTTAGCCGTCTGCGAAGCAGCTTTGAAGGCCGGCGACCCCTTCCGATACGTCTGGCGCAGCCCGGAAGGATTCGAGATGGGCATGAGCGGCCAATGTTTGGAGTTTGTTAAGCCCGCGAAGATCGTCGCTACTGAAAAATTCGACCAGCCCTGGTATCCGGGTGACGCTGTGGGGACCATTACATTCGACGAACAGGGTGGTGTCACCACGCTCACGCAAACCATTCGTTACGAATCGCAAACCGCCAGAGACACGGTCCTGACCACACAAGTCGAGCACGGCGTGGCTCTGGGCTATGACCGGCTGGCGAAGTTGCTGGAGTCGCTGCTGGCCAGGAAGGGAAAAAAATGACTTCTGGCATATCAGAGAAAAGTCCCTCGAGTCACATCGGGAGAAGCATTCTCGCTCTCGTCGCCGGCATGCTGACGGCAATCGTTCTGTCAATCGGAACCGACCTAGGCCTGCATGCAGTCGGACTGACTCCGTCTCTCGGCCAGCCGATGTCTGATCGGTGGCTGATGCTGGCAACCACATATCGCACTATCTATGGAGTAATCGCCAGCTACATCGTTGCTCGACTCGCACCGAATCGCCCAATGCAACACGCCCTCAGCGGCGGCTTCATGGGTCTGGTCGCGAGCGTTGCTGGCGCTGTTGCCACATGGAACAGCGGTCTCGGCCCACACTGGTATCCGCTCTCATTGATCGTTCTTTCGCTTCCGCCCGCCTGGGTTGGCGGAAAACTGCGCGAAATGCAATCACGCTCACATACTGCAGCCAGCACCATGTCCTAAGTTCCGTATTTGATCAGACAATGTGTATGACGAAAAAGCAACCACTCCTGACCAAGCCTTCCGAGCCCGACAAGGTCGACGCCTACATGCAGAACCTCAAGCACCCGCTGGCGGACGTGGTCGCGGCTCTGAGGCAAATCATTCTGGGCACAGACGGCGAGATTGGCGAAGAGATCAAATGGAACGCACCGACTTTTTTTTTACCTGGGGGAGATGGCGCCCTCAGATCCAAAGAAGTACAAGCGCTACATCGTCGTGTTCAATCTCTATCAGAAAGATTGCATCCGCCTGGTATTTCCGAGGGGTGCGAAAAGCAACGACAGTTCAGGATTCTTGCAAGGCGATTACGCCGACGGAAGAAGGCTGGCATTCTTCCACAACCTCGAAGAGGTGCAATCGCAAACCAAGCCACTGCAGCAAGCCATAAGAAGGTGGCTGACGCTACTGGATAAGAAGTGAGACTCATCAGGTCTCGCTAGCGATTCCTCAATCCCGACAGTCGGGACTTTTTAAGTGAACCCAGATTACGAATGATTGACAAGCATCGGCCCCGCAATATGGACCATCTTCCGCTCCGGCGTCGCCGTGATCGGAAACTCTGCCAGGGTGCACACTTCAGGGCCACCCGCCCAGTCATCGTAGCCGTTACGCTGGCTTGACAAGAGCCATTCCGCCTCCCTGGTCCTGCGTGCGGTCTACTGCACTGGGAGGGTCACAACTCCGGAGGTTGCTCCGCTGGGAAGGTTCAGGCAAGTCGCCGAAAATGTCGCTTTGCCGAGGAAGGCAGCGTCGCCGCATAGCTCGCCGACGAGTCGCGGCTCACGGAGGCCGAGCTTGTTGCGAAGTTCGGTGGTGTGTTTGAACCGGCAGAATCGATCTCGAACATCAATGCATTCGAGCGACCAACGTTTGGCATCTGCACCATCAGTGTGGCTGTTCCCGCATTCGCCATCGCCGAGGCGGGAACTTGGGTGGTGAGTTCAGTTCCGCTTACATATAGTGTGGAGAGAGCTGTAGAGCCCCAGTTCACCGTCGAGGAGGCTGTGAAGCCCACGCCTTTAACCGTCAATGGAAGGCCGATGAGCCGGCTGGTTTGAGGGCCGGCGAGTGAGCGCTGATAACCCCCAGGCAGATTGATCGTATAGGTTTCAGGTATGGAGTAGCTTTCCGGATATCCGGTCTCCGTAGCGCAGGCCGTGATCGATGCGACTCCGTTCTCTGTAAGCGGAATAGGCGACGTGTACGGCACGAAGCCATTCGTGTTGACGATTCCACAGGCTCCGTAATAGAGGGTTGATCCGGGAATAGATTCGCCGAGCGTGATCGTTCGCGGGGTGGTGTAAATCCCGGCTGCGCGCGTGAATACAATTGGCGCTTGTCCTGCAGTGGTTTCTGGATTCCCGCCCTGGAGCACGGACAAAACAAGAATCATTGGCCAGAAGTCGGTTGAAGCTTACCCCGGCGAGACTAATTTGCTCCGCTGTCACCTGAAAGGCGAGCCTGCAGCGCGCGCTCGACCGTGATCCGTCGGTAGCCGAAATCCTCGTTGTCGAAGAGCTTCGAACGGTCTATGGCCCCGGCAGACCCCGGTTCCCAAGGTAACCCTTCGGTACACTCCCTTTTGGTAACCCTCGGTAACCATGCCTTCTATGACGTCCAGACGTACAATTGGCCTTGTCCGGTCGGCCATCTAACGATATTGCAGATGACGCCGCGACCTGTACCCGGGAGCAGCCCCCAGCATCCATCGGGTTCTGTTCTCAGTTTGGTTGGCGATACCAGGGTCTGGAGTTCGACGCTCTTATGGCATTGTTCGGCTTCAATAAACAGAAAGTTCTCGCCAATGCGGAGAAGTATGTCCAGCAGGGCAAGCTTCAGAATGCCATCTCCGAGTACGAAAAGATCCTCAAGAACGACCCCAAAGACCTGACCGTCACCAATACGGTCGGTGACCTCTACTCGCGAATCGGCGAAGGGGACAAGGCCACCGACTGCTTCAAGAATGTCGGCGATGCCTATGCCAGCCAGGGTTTCACGGTCAAGGCCATCGCGATGTACAAGAAGATCTGCAAGCTCAAACCATCGCTCGAGAGCTTGCTGAAGCTGGCCGAACTCTACACCCAGCAGGGATTGTTCAACGACGCCCGCGCGCAGTATCTGCAGGTCGCAGAAGAGTTCATGAAGGCTGGCGAGCTGGAGAACGCGGTTCGCATTTTCCAGAAGATCCTGGAAATGGATCCGGAAAACAGCCAGATGCGGGTGAAGCTGGCCGAAGTCTACATTCGCCTCGGAAAAAAGCAGGAAGCCTGGCAAATCTTCTCGGCCGCAGTCGAGACTATGCGCTCCAAGGGATCGCTCAGCGGTGCTGACGAAGTCCTGCAGCGCATGCTGACGCTCGATCCCGGCAACACCTATGCCTTGCAGATGCAAGGCAAGACTCTGCTCGAATCCGGCGATGGCGCGGGCGCCGTTGGCGCTCTGCGGAAAATTCCTGACATCGATTCCAATCCCGAAGGCCTCCGCGACCTGCTCAAGGCTTACCTGCTGACGGGACAACTGTCGGAAGCCGGAAGCATCGCGAACAAACTGCTCACCGTGCATAACGATCTCTCGGCGATCGCGAGTTTTGCTGATGCGCTGATGCAGGCGGGACAGTACGAAAATGCCCTGCAGGTGTACGACCAGCACGCCGAGCGCTTGTTGGCCGAGAACTCTGACAAGGTTCTGAAAAACCTGCATCAAATCATTGGCCACGTCCGCGACAATTCCGATTCGTTGCAGAAGCTTCTCGACCTTTTCAACAAGGCGGGCGAGACCACTCATATCAGCGAAGTGACGGAGTTGCTGGCCCACGCCAGCGTTCAGTCCGGAGAGCTTACCCAAGCCCGCGATCTTTATCAGAAACTGGCCCAGGTCGAGCCACAAAACCCCCTGCATATGCAGAATTACCAGCAGGTGGTCAGCCAGTTGGGAGGCTCTTCTGGAGCCAAATTGATCACGCCGGAAGAGGCCGTGGTTCTGATCGACGATCTTGAAGCCACCGCGCCCGCGATTCACCAGCACTACTCCGACGAAATCGCCCTCGCGGTACGCTCGGCCCTCACTGACGCAGAACTATTCATCTCTTACAACATGCCCGCCAAGGCTCTCGGACCGTTGCTCGGAGCCTTGCCCATGGCGCCGAACGATCTCCGTCTGAATCAACGCCTCGCCGCACTGCACACGCGGGCCGGACGTTTTGCCGAAGCCGCCGTCTGTTGCCGCACACTGCAGAATATCTACTCCCGGGTCGACCATCCCGACGAAGCCTCGCGCTATGCAGAACTGGCTGAACGTTACGAAGACCGGTCGTCCACACGTGCCACTCACGATTCCGGCGAAGAAGCCCCCATTTTCCTCGATGCACCCGCACCGGAAGCTCCGGTAGCCGAGCCGGATCTCAACGAATTCGCCATCGAGGAAGCTCCAGCGGAAATCTCGATCGCAGCGCCCGCAGCAGCTGGGGCTCCGGAGCAGCCGGAAGAAGCTGCCGTCGAGCCGGCTTCGCCTTGGCCTGCGGCCCCGCCGGCAGCAGAGATCAGTTCAGAACCTGAATTTGCCGTGGTCGATGAATCCACCGCGGCCACGCCCGTGGAAGCTGCTCCTGCCGCGGAAGAGATCGACCTGTCCTCGGAGTGGGACGACGCGATCACTATCGAAGCCGACGATGCCCCACCGGCTGCGAGCGAAGAACCTGCCGCCGTCGAGCCAGCCGATCCGCGGGTTGACGAGACCGTCGAAGAAATTCGCTTCTATGTCGGCCACGGCATGCCCGAACAGGCGCTGGCCGCTCTCGCCAAGCTGCAGACCCTGACCCACGATCAGGCCAAGATCGATGAACTCCGCGCCGAGGTCGACGCCGCCATGCAGCCGGCAGAAGAAATTGCCGTCGAAGCTGAGGCGGCCCTCGAAGAGCGCACGGCTGATGACATGCCCTCGGCCGGGATGGCCCAAGAAGTTCCGGTTGCAGTGGAACCAGAACCGACGCCAGAACCTGCCGTCGAAGAAATCCCGGTGGTCGCAGAAGCGGCGCCCGAACCGGAGCCCGTGCATCAGGCAATGCCTGTCGTACCCGAGTCAGAACCCGAATCTCAACCCGGAGTTCTCAAGGAATTCGTCAGCGACCTGGAATCATCGCTTGGCGACAGCTTCCTGCCGGGTGCGGTACCGCATGAACCGCCTGCGCCCGCTCCCGTAGCCCAAGCCCAGCCGACGGCGGTTCCAACCCAGCCAGCTCCGGTCCTGGGCAAGTTTGTTGCTGATATCGAGGCATCGCTCGGCGAAGATTTCCTGAAGGCAGCTCCCGTACCCGAGGCTCAGCGGCCCGCGCCTGTCGCAGCCGCAAAGCCTGTACCCGTTCCACCAGCGGCGGTTCCGGTCGAAACCAGGAAGATCGCTCCGATGGCCGCGAGCGCCGCCGCCTCGGCTGCCCCGTCGTCCGCAGCCCCGCCTGTCGCCGCGCCGGTAGTGAAAGCTCCGCCAGTGCCGGTCGCCTCAGTGACCCCGGTTGCTCCGGCAGCTCTGAAGCCGCAAGCGCCCGCCGCATCCGTTCTTCCTCCGCCAGCCGGAGCGCCTGCCGGCAAGTCCCCGTTTGGCGAGGACGCCGGTATCGACCTCGCCGACATGTTCGGCGAACTGAAAAAAGATCTCGAGGCCGATGTCGCCTCCGCCGACGAGGATCCCGAGACGCACTACAATCTCGGAATCGCCTTCCGCGAAATGGGCCTGCTCGACGAGGCCATTGGAGAACTCCAGAAGGCCTGCCAGTCGTTCGACCGCGGGCACCCGTTCCCACAGATCATGCAAACCTACACCTGGCTCGCGCAATGCTTCCTCGAAAAAGGCGTCCCCGAAGCCGCTGTTCGCTGGTACGACCGGGCTCTCCAGGTTCCCACGATTGACGGGGAAACGCGCGTGGCCCTGAATTATGAACTCGCCTCCGCCTACGAAACTGCCGGAGATAAAGCTTCCGCACTCAAGCATTTCATGGACGTTTACGGAAGCAACATCGATTACCGTGATGTCGCCGAGCGCATTAAGGCCCTGAAGTCGTAAAATAGGTCGGATGGCTTTTGAAGTCTCTTTGAACGGGCCCAACGCCCCCGAATCTGCCCCGCGGAGCCGGAGCTGCCCTGAATGAGTGATCCCATATTCTCCGGCGCTCCCGGCAAGGCGCCCGAGCCTCCCGGTTCCTCAGCCGATACGCCCACGATTCTCCTGGACCCGGCCGAGAATCGACCACGGCTCATCCAGTTATGGATGCACCGCATCTCTGTCTTCCTGTTTGTCTTAATCAGCGCGGTGGCAGGGGTACTGCTGATCATTTTGCCTTGGACGCCGGAGTGGACCGACAACTACTTGCTGCTTTCTTTTCCGGCGCTGCGGACCCTCGTAGGGAATGGATTTTTCCGCGGTTTCTGTAGCGGGCTGGGCCTGCTCGACATTTGGATCGGCTTCTGGGAGGCACTCCACTACCACGAACACCCGTAGTCCGGCCGAGCCGCATCGAGTCCCATAACAAAAGTTTGAGTAAGCGCATGAACGAACATCTGAAATCTGCACCGGTAGCCTACGATAACGAACCTTTCCTTAACAGTCCCGACGGTCGCGTTCTGCGCATATTGTCGGAATACCAGGAACCGCTCGCCCGCTTTCGCCGCGAGCAGATCCAGGACACGGTTGTGTTCTTCGGCTCCGCGCGGTTCCAGGGACACAAGGCCGCTACCGAAGGCCTGGCCGCCATTGGTGAAAAAAACGCCCCGCCGGCGCAGTTGCAGGAGGACCGGAAGCGTGCCCAGGCGACGATTGACACTGCCCGCTATTACGAGGACGCGCGCAAACTCGCACACATGTTGACCAAATGGTCGATCAATATCCCGGCACGTCGCCACCGTTTCGTCGTCACCACCGGCGGAGGCCCAGGCATCATGGAGGCTGCGAACCTTGGCGCGCATGAAGCGGGCGGCAAAAGCATCGGCTTGAACATCCAGCTTCCCTTCGAGCAGCACCCCAACCAGTTCGTCACGCCTTCGCTGAATTTCCAGTTTCACTACTTCTTCATGCGCAAGTTCTGGTTCGCGTATCTGGCCAAGGGACTGGTCATCTTTCCCGGCGGTTTCGGCACCATGGACGAACTCTTCGAGATCCTGACCCTGGCGCAGACGGAAAAACTGGCCAAGAAAATCCTCGTGATCATCTATGGCAGCGAGTACTGGAACAAGATCATCAATTTCCAGGCATTTGTCGATTCCGGCACAGTTTCGCCGCAGGATCTCGACTTATTCAAGATTGTCGACAATCCGGAAGAAGCCTTCCAATTCCTGCGCGACGGTCTGACCAAATATCACCTCGGCGGTACACCAAAGGTAAAGGGCGACGTAGTGCCGGAAATCGCGAAGACCAGGCCGTAGGATTCCTTCGTATACAAGTGCTCTCTCTCCATAAAGGACGAGAGTTTACACAATGTCATCCCGAGCGCAGTGCGTCGGAGAGCGAATCGAACCGGTGCGCGCAGTCGAGGGACCTTGTGTCTCACGATAAAAGCTGATGCCCAAGCGCTGCCTTCTGTACTACATCACCGACCGCACAGCTTTCGCCCCAGACGAAGCAACACGCAGACGGTGTCTGCTGGAAAAAATCTCTGAAGCCGCCCGCGTCGGAGTTGACTACATCCAGCTCCGCGAGAAAGACCTTGCGACCCGTTCAGTGGAGTCTCTCGCTCGAGAAGCCGTCGCCCTTCTGGGCCAGTTACGAGTTCAGCTCCCGCAACTGATAACCAAGCTGTTGATCAACTCACGGACTGATGTTGCGCTGGCAGCAGGAGCCGATGGCGTCCACCTTCGTTCCGACGATATCTCGCCTATAGATTTGCTGAAGATCTGGGAACACACCGCCGTTTCCAGACAACAGGCCCCGATCATCGGAGTCTCGTGCCATAGCGCAATGGAAGTAGGGCAAGCCGAGGCGGATCGAGCGACATTCGCCGTCTTGGCTCCAGTGTTCGAAAAGAAAAATGCCTCTTCATCCCGTCCTGTAGGTCTGAGTGAGCTGCGCAAAGCCTGCAAAGCAAAAATACCCGTGCTCGCGCTCGGGGGCGTCACTCTCGAAAATGCGCAGTCCTGCCTTGAAGCGGGTGCCGCCGGTATCGCTGCCATCCGGCTCTTTCAGGAAAACGAAATCGCCGGAGTTGTCGCTCGACTCAGGCCTTTTCTGTGATCCTCTGTGTCCAAGTGGTAATCTCTCGAGTTGCTACACTAATCGGGAATGCAGTTGCCGGTTCAAGTCGAGCCCGCCGTTGTCCAGATTCCGGCATGCAACTTCTTGATGGGCTGCGAGAAAGGCCAAGACTGCGAACGCCCCGTTCACCGAGTCGGTGTCGATTCCTTCTTGCTGGCTGCAACCCAAGTCACGAACGAAGAATACGGACGCTTCCTCCGCGCGACGTCGTCGACACCGCCGCCGTTCTGGAACGACCCCAATTTTAATGATCCACGGCAGCCGGTAGTCGGAGTCTCGTGGCACGAAGTCCTTCGGTACTGCGAATGGCTCTCCTGGCAAACAAGACGCCGCTTTCGGCTCCCCACCGAAGCCGAGTGGGAATGCGCAACCCGGGGCGGCCTGGAGCAGAAGCAATTTCCCTGGGGAGACGAACCGCCACAATCGCTGCCGAACTACTCGGCGCGTTGGCAGACGGGCCCGGAACCGGTGGCGCAGTACGCACCTAACGCGTTCGGTTTATACGATATCGCCGACAACATCCACGAATGGTGCAGTGACTGGTACGACCCAAACTATTATGCAATCTCGCCCGAGAGCAACCCGCAAGGCCCCGAGCAAAGTCCTCTGAAGCCGCCCCGCAAGTCCTCTCGCGGAGGCTCCTGGCGTCACCACATCAAAGTGGCCCGCTGCTCTGCTCGCTCCAGTATCCCGCCCGAATTCCGGTATGCCGACTACGGATTTCGGGTCGCTTGCGATCTGCGGTAGTGTGCTCACGGCCGCCGATCAGTGTGCCCCTGCTCGCGGACGCACTCCGATTACGTTCGGCACCGGCCACGCCGCCGAGTTCTCGTCGTTTTCTTTGAACGAAGTCTCGTAGCTTCCAAACATTTCCAGTTCGGTATCACCGGCATGCACATAGAGCTGCGCTTCCGGACCACCCTCCATGTGCTGCGCCGCGACCAATCCGATTCCGGCCCCAAGTAATTCCTGGTTCAAATCGTGCATCGAAAACGGAGATCGCGAATAGATGAAAAGAACCCGCCCGTCACGGTCTTCACCGACCGCCGCCTCGCTCCATTCCCGGCTCTGTTGGGCCCACTGATTCAGTCCGGGATGCTTGATGAGTCTCAGGTTTTGCACCGCCGATGCGTAGTCTGCAAGAATCGCTTGCAAATTCACGCCCGGGGAATCGAGGTCGAAGATCCGGAACGCGGGGGCTTTTTGCGGTTCGTGTGGATCGAATGCCAACACCGACTGATAGTTATTCAGGCGGCGGTTGTAAACCTGATCCCGGCTTCGTAAATAGCCCAAGTGTGTCTTGCCGTCGGTTAGAAACATTCCTGCATTGATGGCGGCGGCGTATTTATGCTTTTGTGACCACTCGCGGGCTGTGTGACCACCCGACTCTCCCGTTTGAAAGGCCCCCATCAATTCCAGTTCCCAGCGACTGGGATCAATGCGCAGCACAGTAATCTTCGAATCCCCCACAACCTTTGGCGCGCGGCTCTGGACAAACCGGATCTCCATTCCGGCGGCAACAGTCCGCCACTCCGAGGCTGATTGCGCGGGAGATTCCCGTTGTGCGCCGACCAGAACTAGAACAACTCCGGCCGCACATAGCTGTCGCCAGCGCGGGCATTCCATATATTCTGTCCTTTCCAAAGCCCAGCCCAACGCGGCTGGGGGAACGGAGAATATGTTCCACAAAGACCTCCTGCTGCACAAGCGAATCCTCATCACCGGCGGTGGCACTGGACTCGGTAAAGGCATGGCCAGCCGATTCCTCGAACTGGGAGCCACCGTCTACATCTGCGGACGTCGGCAAGAAGTGCTGAACGCCACGGCGAACGAGCTGAACCCGAAGGGGCCAATCCATGCGATCCCATGCGACGTTCGCAATGTCGAAAGTGTCGAGCAGACGATCCAAACAATTTGGAGCGACGGTCCGCTCGATGTCCTCGTCAATAACGCGGCCGGGAACTTCATTGCCCGTACTGAAGAGCTGTCCCCGAACGCCTGGCAGTCCGTGATCAACATTGTGCTCATGGGCACCCTCAACTGCACCATGGCGTGTGGGCGCCGGTGGCTGGGCGCAAGGCATTCGGGGACGGTCCTGAGCATTTCCGCGACCTACGCCCCAGTGGGCTCAGCATATGTCGTTCCCTCCGCCGTCTCGAAAGCGGGAGTCGAAGCCCTGACCCACAGTCTGGCCGTGGAATGGGGCGATCGTGGCATTCGCATGAACGCCATCGCTCCCGGCCCGATCCCGACGCAAGGGGCGTTCTCTCGGGTTCTTCCGCGCCCCGATCTCGAGCAAGTCGCCCTTGAGCGCAATCCCTTGCACCGCTTCGGCACCATCGAGGAACTCGCCAACCTTGCGGCTTTCCTGGTAAGTGACGGTTCCGGCTACATTAATGGCGAGGTCATCCGGATGGACGGGGGCGAGTTCCTGCAAGGTGCTGGAGAGTTCAGCAGCCTGGGACGCATCCTGAAAGAACAAGACTGGCAGGCGCTCAAACCCAGCAAGCAATAATTGGACGCTTAGGCAGAGCGCCTAACTGCGCTCTTCCTTCGGCCTCACGATCGCTCTCAACAACATGTTGACCAGGCTCAGCACGATCGCGCCAATAAAGGCTGCAAGAAACCCATGTACCTGAAATCCCGGTGATAGCAGCGCCGACGCCAGTTCCAACATCAAGGCATTGATGATCAGCCAGAACACTCCCAGGGTGACGACGGTCAGCGGGAATGTGATGATCTTGAGAACGAACCCGATTGTTGCATTGATAAAACCGATGACTAACGCCGCGATCAGCGCGCTCTTCCACCCGCTCACATAAACTCCGGTGACGAGTTGGGCCACTACCCAAACAGCGACCGCGCTCAGAATCCAGTTCAAGAGCAGCCGTAGCATAACGTTCTCCGCTTGGCATCATAGGCCCGGAGAGACGATTTGTCATCGACGGAGAGATTTTCGATTGTCGATTGAGTCATCAATCCTCAGTCGGCAAGTCGGCATTCGAAAATCGGCCATCGACGATTTTTCTGTCCCCCGGTCACACCCCGAAAAATTTACATCGCATTCTCCAGCTTCGGGCGCGGCGTACGGTACACTACGCAATTCGCGTCCCCGGAGGAAAACTGATGTCAGACACCGCACTCAGCGGATCGGAGTTCAAGAAGCAATTGCGTGCCGGACAGCCCAAGATGGGTCTGTTCCTCAACGCGCACAGTCCCACCGTAGCCGAGCAGCTCGCCTTCAGCGGATACGATTGGTTGCTCGTCGACACGCAACACGGTCCCATGGGCTACGAACGCCTCTCGGCCATGCTCAGTGGTATCTCCAATGGAGGCGCGAAGTCTCTGGCCCGCGTGGGTGGATACGATGATCGCCCCGGCATTCAGCAAGCGCTCGACATGGGCGCGGATGGCGTTCTTGTGCCCTACATCAACACGGCGGACGAAGCCCGGCAGGCAGTGAGCTGCACCCGGTATCCCACGGCTGGCACGCGTTCGGTCTACTTCCCGCAACGCAGCATGAACCGCGCCGGACTTCTAGGCTATGCCGGCAACTGGAACAACGAAGCCATCGTCGCCCTGCAGGTCGAAACTGCCTCATGCATCAAAAACATCGCCGAGATCGCTGCGGTTCCCGGCGTCGACATCCTCTTTCTAGGCCAGAACGATCTCTGCATGTCCATGGGTCTTTATGAAAAATACAAGTTTCCCGACATGTACACCTCGCCCGAACTCGATGCCGCAACGAAGAGCCTCATCGAAAACGCCGGCAAAAATAACGTGATCCTCGGTCTATTTCTGTTCGGCACCGCCCGCGTAGGCGAGTTCCTGGAAAAAGGATTCACCTTCATCAGCATCGGCAACGACCTGCACCACGTCTTGACGCAAGCCGGAGCCTACGTCGCCGACATGGAAAAGATCGCCCAGGACAAAGGAAAGTCCTGGAAGCGTCGCCCAACCGCATTGTTCTAGCAATCACGAGAGGGTGCCCCACTTCTGGCCGATTTTGCGAGAAGTGGGGTTTTCGATTTTCTTCGGTGGTCCCCCCGCCTGCCTGAGCGAAGCCGAAGGGTGACCTCTGTGGTGACTTCTTTCCTTTCAAGTAAAATCAAAATCCGCATGCACATCCTGAATGAAATCGAAGCCCGAGTTCTTGGCTCGCTAATCGAGAAAGACATCACCACCCCTGACTACTATCCGCTCTCACTCAACGCCCTGGTCAATGCGTGCAACCAGAAAAATAATCGCGATCCGGTGATGACCCTGGCGGAGAACGCAATCCGCAATGCCCTCACCACGCTTCAGGAAAAGCGGATGGCCGGCCCTGCGAGTGGCGCCGACAGCCGGGTCACAAAATACGAGCACCGCCTGCAGGAAGTTTTTAACTTCGACCGACGGGAAATCGCGGTCGTCTGCGTGCTCCTTCTTCGCGGCGCCCAAACTCCCGGCGAACTCCGCGGACGCACCGAGCGCATGTATCACTTCGACACGCTTGAAGACGTAGTCTCGACCCTCGACCGCCTCGCCCAGCGCGAGTCCCCTCTGGTCTGCATCCTCGCTCGGCAGCCGGGCACAAAAGAGTACCGATACATGCATTTGTTCTCAGGAGAACCGCTGGAACCCACCGTTTCACGCGCAACGCTTGAGCGAGAGTCGGCCTCTGCAGCCGCAGTGGAAACCTCCTTTCAGGCCGTCCCTGCGCCCGCACAACGTCTCGCTCGCCTTGAGGAGGAAGTTGCAAGCCTCCGCCGGGAACTGACTGACATGCAGCAGCAACTTGCAGAATTCCGCAAGCAGTTTGAATAGCTTTGCGTAGGGACCGCCGCCTCGGCTGTCCGCCGTGCGACGCGCGGCCGCGCCGGAACTTTCCCGCGATCGACGACGTACAATCACTTAGAGCCGGAGGTCTCACCAATGTTCACATTCCTACTGTGGTGCATTCTGTTCATTCTGTGCTGGCCTGTGGCGCTGCTAGCTCTTGTCGCATACCCGTTTATCTGGCTACTCCTGCTTCCATTCCGCGTCGTCGGGGTAGCGGTCCATGGTGTCCTCGAAGTCATTTACCTCGCGATCACCCTCCCATTTCGTCTCTTGGCGGCGCCATTCCGTATCTAAAGAATTGTCATTTGTCATCCCGAGCGAGGATTGGTTTTTGTAGCGAAGCACAAACCCTAACCGCAGACGAAGGATGCCTACTTTCTCATTCGTTGCGCCTCGTGCCTTAGTTCCCGCTTTCGCCGCTCCCCGGTTTGATGTAGCCTCAAATGGACGCCAGCCTGACAGGGAGAACCTCATGCGTCGTCGCGAATTCCTCGTCCGTACCGCCACGGCCGCTGGAGCAGCCTGGCTCTCGTGCAAATCGATCCTTAGCGCACTCGCTGATCAGACCCTCGGCCAAAAGTTCTCCGCGTCCGATACAGTCAGTCTGGGCAGCACCGGCATCAAAACCAGCCGCCTCGCCATGGGCACGGGAACGGTGGGCTCGGGCCATCATTCGCATCAGACCGCCCTCGGTATTGAAGGACTCTCTGATCTCCTCCGCAACGGATACGACCACGGCCTGCGCTTCTTCGATTCCGCCGATTCCTACGGCAGTCATCCGCACGTCGCCGAAGCCCTCAAGCATGTGCCGCGCGACAAAGTCACGGTCCTGACGAAATCCTGGGCACGCGACGCCGCCGGCATGCGTGCCGACCTCGACCGCTTCCGCAAGGAACTCGGCACGGACTATCTGGACATCTGCCTGATGCACTGCGTCACCGAAGCCGATTGGACGACGCAATTCCGCGGCGCTATGGATGTTTTGTCCGAAGCCAAGCAGAAGGGCATCCTCCGCGCTCATGGTTGCTCCTGCCACAGCATTGATGCTCTCCGCGCCGCGGCCAAGAGCCCCTGGGTGGAAATTGACCTCGCCCGTTTCAATCCGATTGGCGCCTACATGGACTCCGATCCCGCAACGGTTCTAAGTGTGCTGAAAGAAATGAAAGCAGCAGGCAAAGCAGTCGTGGGGATGAAGATCCTGGGACAGGGCCAACTCACCAAGCGTCAGGACGAAGCCATTAAATATGCCCTGTCGTCAGGCGTTCTAGACGCCTTCACCATCGGCGCGGAGAGCAAGCAAGAACAGGAGGACTTGATCCGCCGAATTGCCGCCGCGTAATTCTGAATCAAGGTCAACGACGAAGGGCTGCGCCACTTCTGGCCGACGTTGCCAGAAGTCGGGATTACTTCTTCATAGTAGTAGGATTCAACGCGTTCACCGAGGGACAGCCGCGCAGCGGCGAAGGAAATCGCCGCCGGCGAAAGTAGTCCCTGCTCTTCCCCGGAACAAAGTGCACTCTATCGTTCCCCGTCATCGAGCCGGAGCTCTGCCCGCTCGCACCACAGACCTCCGTCGAAACCACCAGGCTCGCACGCATTGCCCGGGGATGAATGCCTTATCGAAATACCATGATCGACTGCCAACTTCGTGGTGCAAGCTCAGATCGCCTCCTGCGGCAAACTCGAGTTCTTCCGGCAAAGCTTCGATCTGTAGAGTTGCACCCAGTGTAGCTTCGGTAAGCTCCGTCAGGTCACAATACTGCTCCGGCACTGTGATGCAATATCTCCAGGTGACCTGGCATGGTGCCTTCTCGCCCGCTTTGACCGGTTTCAGGCTTATCGCCGGCAAAGCGCTTCTGGGCACGTGCGTCACACCGCGCCCATTTTCGGCTTCCGCTTTGCACCCAAGGTCTCGGTCAGAAAAGGTGTAGATCTTCCTTCCAGCAATTCCATACTCCAGGAATCGAAACTCCGGCTGAAAGAAAGTCTCGGCAGCCATCTCCGGCGCGTAGTCCCGCACCGCTTCTGAGTAGTTCCTGACCTCAAACCGAACTTCTATATGCACCTGCACACTCCCATCCTCGGGAGCAGAAAAGGCATAAGACTTCACGTAGTGATCCCGCACTAAGTCGGTGGAAACAACGTCGCGTATGGGACCCTGCATGTCAACCGGCAAACCTCGGCCGACGAGTCGTTGTGCGAGCCCATCGGAGATTCGCTCCACCAGCAGCTTGGCAGAAAAAATGTCGATGGCCACGCCCAGCACCAGGGCAACAATAAAGGCGTCGGCCAAAAAATAGACGAGTTCATTGCCGGGCCAATCGTAGGGATACTTAAGTCTGGCAACGACGCCCAAGGCGCCCGCGACCACAAAGGGCAGCAGCAATCGCACATGATCTCTGAGGGATAGCGCGTAAAACCGCCGCGGCTTGCTCCTGGGTTCTTTCACCGGGGGAGGGCTGGGGGCCTCTTTTTCGGTTGCTTCCTCTACCGTGAGAATCTCAATGGGCGGCATAACACTACCTCAGTGATGATTGGCGGAACCGCAGCGTCTCGGCTGCCAAGTGTTTTGCTGAAACAGAATCTCTGCGCATCCGGGCGTCCCTAGTATCGCCGGTCTGGCCAGAGTGATGACACAGCGTCGTGGATTAGTGGTGTCGTCGTAGAGTATACAACCGCAAGCCTTACCGGCTAAGTTCCGATGGTGCAATCATGAGTGGAATGTTGACCTGGTCAGATAGTGTCCATGCGCTGCGATGTTGGGGTTCCGATGTGGCGACCGTCGGCTCGGCTGCCCAACCGCGAAGCGGCCGAAGCATGAAGCTCCCGAATTACCTTACGCCGCGAAATTCGCGCACCAATTGGATTGTTCCTTCGATATTTCGGTTCAGCTCTTGTAGGTCTGTCGCTGGAATCCATGGGGGAAACGCGGTGGAAATGCACGAAATCCGCTATCACGAATCAGTCCCAATTCTTTCCGTCCGGCCGGACGATATAAAGTAGTAAACTCGTCGGGCATGCCTCGCCCTTAACTCTCCATCACCTTCAACCTGGGACTCACAATCAGCCGCGCCTCGGTTGCCTTCTGCACATCCTCAGCTGTCAACCCCGGCGCAATCTCTTCAAGCACTAGGCCGTCCTTGGTTACGCGGATGTAAGCCATCTCCGTTGCGATGGTGTCCACCACCCGTACACCCGTCAGCGGCAACGTGCATTTCTTCAAGATCTTCGGAGCTCCCTCTCGTGTCGTATGCTCCATCGCCACTACCACGCGCCGAGCCCCCGCCACCAGATCCATCGCTCCGCCCATGCCCTTAACCATTTTTCCCGGAATCATCCAGTTGGCGATACTACCAGTCTCGTCGACTTCCATCGCCCCGAGCACGCTCAAATCAATGTGTCCACCACGAATCATCGCGAACGAATCCGCACTCGAGAAGTATGACGTTCCTGGCATCTCGCTCACCGTCTCCTTACCGGCGTTGATCAGATCCGGATCTTCCGTCCCTTCGATCGGATACGGCCCAATCCCCAACATCCCGTTCTCCGATTGCAGCGTAACCGTGATGCCGGCAGGCACATGATTTGCAATGAGCGTGGGCATCCCGATCCCCAGATTCACATAGAACCCATCCCGCAACTCGCGGGCGATCCGCTGCACAATCCGCTCGCGCTTATCCACGTCTTTGGGTGCCTTGTTCATCATTACTCGCGAATCATTGGTCGTTCGTCGTCAGTCGTTGATGTAGCCCACCGCTCCACCTGTCATCCTGAGCGGAGTGGCGGCAAGCCGTGCGGCCGCCACGGAGTGGAGGGATCCCTACCATCTTCACCGTTTCCACTCGCGCAAATGATTCCCTGCACTGGGTAGCGGGTACTAGGTAGTGGCTCCTGCCTTCCTCACCGTCCTTCTCTCAATCCTCCGCTCATACAACTCACCTTGAAAAATCCTCTTCACGAAAATCGACGGGGTATGAATCGCGCCACCGTCCAACTCGCCAACCTCGACCAGATGCTCCACCTCAGCGATCGTGATCTTCGCCGCGGTCGCCATCATCGGGTTAAAATTCCGCGCCGTCTTGCGATAGATCAGGTTTCCTGATTTATCGCCTTTCCAAGCCTTCACAAAGGCGAAGTCCGCAGTGAGCCCACGTTCCATCACATACAAACGCCCATCGAACTCCCGCGTCTCTTTTCCCTCGGCGACGATCGTTCCCACTCCGGTCGGCGTGTAGAACGCCGGAATCCCTGCCCCACCTGCGCGAATCCGCTCCGAAAATGTCCCTTGCGGAACTAAATCGAGCTTGATCTGGCCCTGCAGCACCATCTCTTCCAGCAGTTTGTTCTCCCCGACGTACGTGCCAATGTGATACACAATCTGTCCAGCCGCGAGCAACAACCCGTTGCCCACTCCGTCAATTCCCACATTGTTGCTGATGGTCCGAAGATTCTTCGTCCCCTTGCGCTGCAGCGCCCGAATCAGATTCTCCGGCATGCCACACAGGCCGAAGCCGCCAATCATAATGGTCGCGCCGTCAAACACGTCGCGGATGGCCTCATCCGCGTTGGCCACAACTTTGTTCATCGCCTGAGCATTCTATCTGAATCTTCGGATCGGACGCACTTGCTCTTGATCTGTGCCGTTGCGAACTCATGACTACCATTTGACATTCTAGAGACATCTTGGCGCATCCCGATGACGCCAATGCGCGTCCAATCTCTCAAACGGAACGAAGCACAAGCAAGAGACGTTGTCAGCTCTGTTCTTTACCAAGCGGTGACAAACGCAGAGCACACGGAAGCGAACCTGCTCCCGTGTAATGCGGCAGCCCCGGTTGCAAGCCCGGGCCCGAAAGTGGGCATGGAATGTCTCTGCAAGAACTCGATCATCAGTTGGAGCAGATCATTCGCGAATTTACCCTTCGCATCGTAGTGCCGCGCTGGAACGAGTTTGACACTTTGTGGGAAGCCGCACTCCGAGTCTGCGAGCGATATGAATTGGGAAAGGCTCGGCGTGAGGTCTCCGGAATAGCTTGCGACTCAAATGAAAACCCGACGCAGCCTATGATTTCTTCAGCGGAGCCTTCCGCAGTTGATGCGCCTGTTCAAACTCATCCGCCAATTGCCGCGTAGCCAGATTCTCCCGGATGTGCGCCAACCGCTGTTCCACTTTCCAGAGCGCGTTCTCGAGATTTTTCTTGTTGCTGATGGCAACGTCTCGCCACATCGAATAGGGGCTCGCCGAAATCCGGGTCATCTCCTGCAACGCACGGCCGCCGGCGGGAAGCAGTGGCGCCTCCGCTCCAAATTCCTCGACCAGCGCTGCGGCCAGTGCCGTCGAAATCATCTGGGGCACATGGCTGATCCAGGCACAAAGACGGTCATGCTCTTCGGCAGGAAGCATGGCGATGCGGGCACCGATCGCGTCAATCCATGCCGCAAACTCGGCGAACAATCCCTCATTCAGATTCTGCTCGGGCAAGGGGGAAAGGAACCACACCGCCTTGTGAAACAAATCCGCGTCGGCAAAATCGACGCCGCTCATTTCCTTGCCCGCCATAGGATGCCCCGCAAGAAACCTCTTCCCGGCGCCTTCGCCAAACACTTTCGAGGCCCGTTCCACCACAGCGGTCTTCGTACTGCCAACATCAGTCAAAAGTGTTTTGGAGGGAAGCACCGGCCCAAGTCGGTCGATGAGATCACAAATCGCGAGCACGGGAGTGGCCAGGACCACGACCTGACTCCCACGCACCGCGTCGCCGGGATCAGCAACTCCGGCGTCAATGGCCCCGCGCAGCCGCGCGCGTTCCAACGTCCCTTCGCGATCGCACCCGACAATTCGCCCGGAAAATTTCCTCTTCCGCAGAGCCAGAGCGAGCGATCCGCCGATCAGCCCGGTGCCAATGATCGTGATTTGCCGAATCGCCATAAAGAGACTGAAAAGCGCAGAGGACGCTGAGTACGCAGAGGACATTGAAGCCGTAGTGCCCCAGGACCCTCGGCGCGCCCTGCGCGTCCTCTGCGGTATTAATTCCCGATCTTCCGCCCCACTGCCGGCGCAATAATCCGCAACTCGTCCATCAACTTCGAAAACTGTTCAGGAAACAGCGACTGCGCTCCATCCGACCAGGCCTTGTCCGGAGTACAGTGCACCTCGATCAGCAATGCATCCGCACCCGCCGCAACCGAAGCTCGTGCCATAGGCGACACCTTGTCCCGACGCCCAGTCCCATGCGATGGATCCGCCGTCATCGGCAGGTGCGACAACTTGTGAATGATCGGAATCGCCGAAATGTCCATCGTATTGCGCGTATATGTTTCAAAAGTCCGGATGCCGCGCTCGCACAAGATCACGTCATAGTTGCCGCCAGCCATGATGTATTCGGCAGAGAGCAGCAGTTCTTCCAATGTGGCCGCGATGCCTCGCTTCAGAAGTACCGGTTTGCGGACCTTGCCCAACTCGCGCAGCAGGTTGAAATTCTGCATATTCCGCGCGCCCACTTGCAGGATGTCCACGTAGGGCAGCATCAGCGGAATCTGCGAAATCTCCATGACTTCGCTGATGATCAGCATTCCGAATTTTTCTCCAGCCTCGCGCAGGAGTTTCAGTGCCTCTTCCCCATGCCCTTGAAACGAATACGGAGAACTCCGCGGCTTGAACGCTCCTCCCCGCAGCACTTTCGCGCCGGCTTTGGCAACCGTTTCCGCGGTCGAAAAAAGTTGCTCGCGCGTCTCCACCGAACAGGGCCCGGCCATCACAATGACCTCATTACCGCCAACGCCAATTCCGCTCCGCAATTGGACAATCGTCCCCTCCGGGCGAAAGCTCCGGCCCGCAAGCTTGTAGGGAGAACTGATCCGATGAACTTCCTGCACCCCAGGAAGCAATTCGACATTCCGGATATCGAAGTCGATACCGGCCCCAACCGCTCCCAGCACGGTCATCCGAGCGCCAGTCGACCGGTGCACCTCAAACCCCAGTTTCACAAGGTGCTCGATCACCTGCTGTATCAGCGCCTCATCGGCGCCTTCCTGCATGGCAACAATCATAAAAAGCTCTCAGCCTTCAGCTCTCAGCTTTCAGCCCAATCAGCTCTCCGAAGGCTGAAAGCTGACAGCTGACAGCTTGTTTCAGTCATTCACTTCGGAATCCAATTCCGACTCCGCCTCCGTAGTTTCGGGCGTGGCCGTAATCTCTTCCTTCTGAATATTCCGCATCACGTCGATGATGCGCTCGTAAATCCGCACCAAATCTCGCCCCGGCAACGGCCCGGGGTTCGCATTCTGCACGTTTTCGAAAACTACCCGCTCCCGGTCCGGCTCGTAGATCGGCAACGAGGTATCGCGCTTCAATTTCCCGATCGCAATCGCCGCCTTCGCGCGATCGCTGATCAGCGCCACCAGCTGGCAATCCAATTCGTCGATTTTCTTTCGCCAGTCTTCGATATCCATAAGTCAGCCGTCAGCTTTCAGCCATCAGCTGTCAGCAAAATTCTGATAAAAGTACCCCGGAACCTGCGACGAATTGAAAGCCGGCGCGCTCAACCCGACGCTCACTTAGCCAAAGCTGAAAGCTGAGAGCTGACAGCTGACAGCTTCCTCACAAACTCTCCAACAGCCGCTGCCTCTCGCCCCCGATTCCGCTCGATGGTCTCCACAATCGCGCTGCCGACAACGACCGCGTCAGCGAATTCTCCGACTTCGGCGAACTGCTCCGCGGTCGAAATCCCGAATCCCAGCGCGATCGGCAACTTCGTGACTCCACGAAGCCGTTTCACCAGCTTCCGCGCATCTTCCGCCAACTCCTGGCGCTGCCCGGTAACCCCAGTCCGAGAGACCGCGTAAACGAAACCGCGCGACGCACCGGCGATCCTCCGCAGCCTCTCGTCCGGACTGGTCGGCGCCGCCAGGAATATGGGCGACAGATCATGCTCATGCATCGCTCGCAGATACTCGCCTGCCTCTTCCACGGGCAAATCCGTCACCAGCGCTCCGTCCACACCCGCGGCACGCGCCACCTTACAAAATTTTTCCAGCCCCATCCGAAGAATCGGGTTCAAATAGGAAAATATAATCAGCCCGGTCGACTGCGCCTGTTGCCGAATCTCCGCCGCCAGCGTCAATACCTGCGCGAGTGAGGTCCGATGCTTCAAAGCCCGCTCACTTGCCCGTTGAATGACCGGCCCATCCGCCACCGGATCACTGAACGGCACGCCCAATTCAATCACATCCGCGCCAGCCTCAATCGCCGCCAGCACAATCTCGCGCGAGGTGGCGACAGCGGGATCCCCACAAGTTACATAAGCCACAAAGGCCGGCTTTTTGTAAAAGGTTAGCGGCATCAGCTTCCCTAATTGCGTTCCCAAGCGATCGTCCAATGCTCATCCGGGCGGGACGATTTCAAGATCAGCTGTTTTCCCTCAAAGCGATAGACCCGCGTCAGATTCTTTCCGATCAGACTGCGCACCAACGCACCTTCGACGTGGTGGGTTACAGTGTGCGCCGCTTCGTCCACTTCATAGGGTCCGTAGTACGCCTCGTAATGAGCCTGATCGTATTTGACCGGATTGCTCCCCGGTGCATCCTGTCCCTCGGGCAGCATGATCTGCACCGACATGTGGCCATCACGGGTGTAAACAATCGTACCCACGCGGTCGGTGGACCTCTTCATCGTGCCGTCTGCCAGTTGTTCCTCCACCCACAACAGCCGCCAGCTACCGACCAACTTGTCGCGCACGGCTTCTTTTCCGCCAGTTTGCGTAAAACCGGGAGTCACAGCTGCGATCAGAATGCAAACGGCCGCGAACAGCGCTTTCCTCATGAGGCACTCCTTGCGCAACTTGAACTCGCCGAATCGGCATTTCACCCGATCTTCAAATTCTCTCGCAATATCCCGATGTCCTTATCGCCCCGCCCCGACACATTAACGATGACCACCTCGGATTTCCTCATCCTCGGCGCCCGCTTGATAACCTCTGCAACCGCATGCGCCGACTCCAATGCCGGAATGATTCCCTCGGTCCGCGCCAGCAGCGTCGTTGCCTCCAGCGTCTCCGCGTCTGTCGCGGCAACGTACTCAGCCCGGCTCGTGTCGTGCAACCAGGCATGCTCCGGCCCGATCGAGGGATAATCCAATCCCGCCGAGATCGAGTGCGTCATGGCAATCTGCCCCGCACCATCCTGCAACACGTAAGAGTGCGTACCTTGCAAGACCCCCGGCGATCCACCCCAGAAACGCGCTGCGTGTTCTCCTAACTGATTCCCGCGCCCAGCGGCTTCGACGCCGATAAGCCGGACTGTTTTATCGCCGAGAAAGTCGTAGAAGATTCCGATCGAGTTCGATCCACCACCCACGCAAGCGATAACCGTGGTCGGCAACTTCCCTTCGGCCTTCAGAATCTGCGCCCGCGCCTCACGCCCAATCACCCGATGAAAATCCCGCACCATCGTCGGATATGGGTGCGCGCCGAGCACGCTCCCCAACAAATAATGGGTCGTGCGCACGTTGGTGACCCAGTCCCGCATCGCTTCGTTGATTGCGTCTTTGAGTGTTCGCGAGCCGGAATTCACGCCGCGCACCTCGGCCCCGAGCAGCCGCATGCGGAACACATTCAATTCTTGCCGCCGCATGTCCTCGGTCCCCATGTACACGACACATTCAAATCCCATCAGCGCGCAAACGGTTGCAGTAGCCACTCCGTGCTGCCCCGCGCCAGTTTCGGCGATCACGCGACGCTTTCCCATCCGCTCAACCAGCAGCGCCTGCCCCAGGCAGTTGTTGATCTTGTGCGCCCCGGTATGCAGCAGGTCCTCGCGCTTCAGATAAATCCGTGCCCCGCCCAGCTTCTCGGTAAGCCGCCGTGCAAAAAACAAAGCCGTAGGCCGCCCCGCATAAGTTTTCAGCAGCCCCTCCAGGCGAGCCCGAAACCGCGGATCTTTCTTCGCCCTCTCATACGCGCGCTCGAGCTCATCAAGCGCAGCCATCAAAGTCTCAGGAACATACCGTCCACCATAGATGCCAAAGCGCCCCGGCTCCATCACACGGGACCCCTCGCGAGAAGACGAACCCCGAGGCTGCCCCACTCTCGGGGTGCCCGACTTCTGGCCGGTTTTGCCAGAAGTGGGGATTTTTATCTTCGATATTTTGGAAGCCGTAGCCATACTCAACCAACTCTCCGCACGGCACGCACAAACGCCCTCACCTTCTCCGGATCTTTCTTCCCCGGCGAAGCCTCGACACCAGAAACCACATCGACCCCCCAAGGCTTCAAAACTTCCGCCGCCCTTCCGACATTTTCCGAAGTCAATCCACCGGCGGCCACGATCTTGCCGAGCCTCTTAATATCGTTCACCAGCGGAACAGCTCCGTCCCAGTCAAACCTATTCCCCGTGCCACCGTGCTTGGACGAGTTTCCAGAGTCCACCAAAAATGCTCGAACCGAGTCGGGACGCCACTTCCTTGCCGAGCCTCCGGGATCTGGACGATTCATCGAGATTGCCGCCAGCACTTTAACCTGGGGCCGTTGCGCGACAACCAGATCAGCGACGTGAGGATCCTCCCTGTGGCCGTGCATCTGCACTCCAGTAATTCCGACTGCATCGACGACTGAACAAATCAGGTCCTCGCGCTCGTTCACAAATACTCCCACCCTCTCCACACTCTCGGGCAATTTCGAGCAAATCTCCCGCGCCCTCTCCACCGTCACGCACCGGTGACTCTTCTCATAAAACACAAACCCCACCGCATCCGCCCCTGCATCCACGGCAACGAGCGCATCTTCCAGATTCGTCATCCCGCAAATCTTGACCCAAGTCATAAACCAGTTGGCAGTGGCCAGCCGTCAGTAGCCAGCAAATTAACCCCCATCAATCTGTCATCCTGAACGAGGATTTTGCTTCGCTGTAAGCGAAGCAAAACCGCAGTCGAAGGACCTCGAGTCCACCCCACTACCACTCCCCGGAGCGCAGTACTGGATGTAGTTGTCTTCAACGAGCGCTCGGGACTCGGGACTCACGACTCGGGACTTCCATCAGTTCCCGCAACGCCTCCCCCGGCCGCTCCGCCCGCATCAGCGACTCACCTACCAGGAACGCGTGATACCCCGCCGCCCGCAAGCGCGCCACATCCTCCGCAGAATGAATCCCGCTCTCCGCCACGCGCACCACACCCGCGGGAAACTCCGAAGCCAGGTGCAACGCCGTCTGCAAATCGACTTTGAACGTCCGCAGATCCCGGGTATTCACCCCAATCAAACCGCACCCGGCGTCCAGCGCTCGCCGCAATTCTTCCCGGTCATGCACCTCGCATAGAACATCCAGCCCATGCGACCGTGCCCCGCGAGCCAGTGTTTCTAATTCCGCCTGCGATAACGCCGCCACAATCAGCAGCACGGCATCTGCACCATTCGCTCGCGCTTCGACCAATTGGAAATCGTCAACGATAAAATCTTTGCGTAAGCAGGGAATCGACACGCTCGCGGAAGCCTTCCGCAGGTTCTCCAACGATCCCTGAAAGAACTCCTCGTCGGTCAAAATTGAAAGGCACGCCGCTCCCGCCGCCTCCAACTCCCGCGCCAACTCCTGCGGATCAAAAGAAGCCCGAATCAGCCCCTTCGAAGGCGAAGCTTTTTTCAACTCCCCGATTACAGCGATCCCTGCCTGGCCTTTGGCCGCCAGCGCAGCCCGAAACCCGCGTGGCACGTGGGATTCCGCCCGACGCTGCAGCCCGCGCAAATCCGCCCCGCGCCTGGACTGCGTCACCCGCGCCCGCGTAGCCGCCACAATCCGATCAAGAATCGCAGCCATAGAGAATCTCTCGATTATAAGGGACAGACCAGGAAAACCCGCGCAGAGACCGAACTTTAACCTTGTCACATCACACTTGAGCGGACTTGATATGAAGAAATAAGCCGGGGTGCCCCCCTTCTCGCCGCAGTTGCGAGACGGGGGATTCTAAGCTCCCAAGGCGAATAGAGTTTTGCTTGCAAATCTCGCCCAGTTCCTTGTACGGCTTCTCCATCACCGCCGGAAACTTGGTCTTCTTCGCCTCCATCCACAATCCAGCAACCACCCGCCATACTTCGATCCCACATCCGGATCGCCCTCATAGACAGGATCGCTCTCCCCGTCCTCCAGCGAAACGAAGGTGAACCCCTCTGCATCAGATCGAGCGCATCCGGCACAATCGTGCCAGCGAACGCTCCTAAGTGAAGCAGGAGCACATGATGGATGTCATGCCCGTACACGGTCTTGGCGAGATCCTACTCCATCCCCAAGGACGCCTTTACCGACTTCCCGTACTCTCGCGCCTTCTCGAGGACCTTGTGCTCATCTACGGTCAACAAAAGATGATTCTGCATCACCGCTTTTCCGCCGATGATCACCGTCGCTACATCGCTCCCCTTCAACGAATAAGCAATCTGCGCATAGATGTCATACATCGGCACAGCATGGGGCCGGTTCAAGCCGATTAAGGTAATGTCCGCCTTCTTCCCCGCCTCAATGGATCCGACCTCCTTGTCCATATGAATCGCCCGGGCACCGTCGATGGTCGCCATCTCGACAACGGATTTCGCATTCAGCGCCAACGGATCCATCTTCGAAATCTTCGCCAGCTTCGCCGCCAGATCAATTTCCTCCATCAGGTCGAGATCGTTATTGCTTCCCGCGGGCCCGTCGGTCCCGAGACCCACCGCCACTCCTGCGGTTCGCATCGCCACCACAGGAGCCACGCCGCTGGCAATCATCATGTTGCTCGACGGATTATGGACGCACCCCGCGCCGCGTTCGACCAGTAACTTACGATCAGCCTCGTCCACAAAGATGCAATGCGCCGCCACCACATCCGGCCCGAGCACATCAATTTTGTCCAGATACGCCACTGGAGACATCCCGTTCGCCTTCTCCGAGTCCTCCCACTCCTTCTTCATCTCAGCCACATGGATCAAAATCGGCGCGTGATATTTCCGCGCCAGCGCAGCCGCATCCTGCAGAGTTTTCTTCGAGCACGTATAGATGGAATGCGGCGCCGCCGCAGCATGAATGAGCGAATCTCCCTGCCACCGCCGCAAGAACCTCTCGGTATACGCGAGCATCTCGGCTTTCGACTTGTTATCCGGTGCGGGGAAATCAATGAATGTCTCACCAAGAACCCCTCGCATTCCCGCCGCCTTCGTCTCCTCTGCAATCGCATCTTCGAAGTAGTACATGTCCGCGAACGTAGTCACGCCCGCGCGAATCTGTTCTGCCGCCGCCAGCCGCGTCCCCCAGCGCACGAATTCTTCATTCACATTCTTGGCTTCCGCTGGAAAGATGTACTTGTACAACCAGTCATTCAAGGTGACGTCATCATGCAGCCCACGAAACAGAGTCATCGGGACATGTGTGTGCCCATTGATAAATCCCGGCAGCACCAAATCGCCGCGCGCGTCGATCACCTGCACACTCTGAAACCGCGCCTCAATGTCCGCTCGCGGCCCGACGGCCACAATGGAATCCCCGCGCACCGCCACGCTCCCATCCTGATAAATGTTTCGCGGCGCATCCATGGTGACCACAATCCCGCCACTGATGATCAGATCGACGGATTGCTTCGACTGTGCCGATGCCGCAGCACAAATCAAGACCACCGCTGCCCAAACTTCCATACGCTCTATCGTTCTCATTAACCCCCGCATACTTGTCATTCTGAGCGAAGAAAAGAATCCCTACACCACCATGCTGCTTGCGTCGAATGGTCCCGGAAGCCTTATCGGGGTACGGGTTACTGACCACGAGCCACTCACCGCTGAAGTCAAATATCCTTCTTCTCCGCGACCGCCAATTCCGCATCCCGCACCGGCCGGCTCCGGTATACGGCGAAGTCGCGAGCATTCGACAAACGAAAAGTGGGGACACCTTCCCTGACAGGCACTTTGATCCTTCCAAACTCCGCTCCCTGCACATCTTCCAGCGTGAAGACCGGTCGCTCGTCCGCACTCGGGCATTCAATCTTCACACTCTGCATCTCGAGTCCCTGGACATGCCGTATGAAGAACCCGTACGCTGGAGTCGTCCCAAACATATTCGGCTCCGGATACTGCTTCTCCTGCTCCGCAATTTGAAGCTCCCCGTCGCTCTTCGACCCGCCTCCGCGGCTCACCATAATGACCTCACTAATTTTCACGTCGTCGATAGAATGCCCTGGTATTCCGGCCAGGATGCATGCGATCTTGGGTGAGCCCTCCGCCTGCAGACAAGTAATCCCGCTCAAAATCAGTCGGCGGATCGTCCCCACGGCAACGCCCTCAGGCCCGCGCATTCGCGCTGCTAGCCTCACAAAAATCGGCGCCTCGTACACATTTCGCATCGTGACGTTAGTGCAGGCCACGTCTTCGATCACAGCCCCATCCACGCTCTCGATCGTCAGTCCGCGACAACCATCGAACACGCAGTTCGAGACTGTGATGTTCTTGAACCCTCCATTCGATTCCGTCCCGAACTTGATCCGCCCGGTGCGCGGAACTTTCTCCTCCGCAGGAAACTTCTTCCAGGTACCATCGAGCATCGCGCCCTCCTGATAGCTTCCCGCCAAAAAACAGTTGCTGATAGTCACGATCTCGGTCGCGCGCGCATACCCCAGCGCAAACGAACTCTTCAGGCAGATCCCATCGTCCCAAGGCGAGTTCACCGAGCAATTCGACACGCGCACATTCCGGCAGCAATCAATGTCCATGCCATCGCGGTTCGTGTCGATCTTGAGGTTGTCGATGGTGAGATTGTCAACACCGGTCGCGAGGATTCCGAAATGTCCACCATGCAAGATCGAGAAATCGCGCAGCAGCACGTTCCGGCAGTTCTTGAGGGCGATGGCTTTGTTCGCAACGCCCGGATTTTCCGCAATTGGTCCCGAATCCCGCCCCGCTGGCCATCCGCGGCTCAGTCCCTTTCCCCAAATCAATCCCGGCCCAAGAATTGCCATGTCGCTGAGGCCCTCAGCCCAAATCAAACTGTTGTGCCAGTGATTGTGTCCGTAATCCTGATAGTTCTCCCAAGACTTGTTCGATTCCGCCCCATCGTAACTTTGCGCCGGATCTGCGGCCGGATCCGCCGCCACGATGGTTGCGCCCTGCTCCATATAGAGGGCTACCTTGCTCTTCAGATGAATCGAGTAGCAAAGATAATTCCCAGCCGGAAAGTACACCGTCCCGCCGGCCACAGCGGCCGCTTCGATCGCGCGATTGATCGCGGGGGTATCCGGCGTCTTTCCGTCGCCTAAAGCCCCAAACGCGCGAACGTCATAAAAATCGTTTCGCCCCGTTTGCCGCGTGTCTTGTGCGCGAGACGCGGCGCCGTGCGCAACAATCGCAAGACCACTGACTCCGGCCAGCCCTGCCGTCTTTAGAAATCCTCTCCGGCCACTCCGTTTCGATCGCATCATCTCCGGCATCTCCCACTGCGTAATCCTGTTGGGCATCTCAGCGGCGATGTCATCCTGAGCGAGACGAGTTTGTCTCGCGAAGGACCAGACTTGCTGCCCGAAGTGTTCGCGATGTTGCGAGCACAAAAATCGCCGTTTGCATCTTCCTCACCTTTCCCCCACCCGCCTCAGATAAAACTGAAAAAAATCCTCCGGATTCGACTCCAGGCAAACCTGCGCATTCGGCGTCCCCGGCTCCTCCCGCGTAAATCCCTTCTCGTCAACGCGAATGTGCAACGGGGTCACAGGACACAATTCCGGCTTCACCGCAAATGCCACCGCCATCGGATCAAACAAAGTCGGCGTCTCCAGCGCCCACATCTCATAAAGAATTGTCAGCTGATCCGTTACCGCCGTTCCCCGAGTGAACAGAAAGGCCCGTTTCACCTCATCCAGCTTCAGCTGAGTCGAATCCAGCGGCATTACAAATAGCGGGACACCCGACGCAAAAAGTTTCTGTGCTGACGCCACATCGTTCAAAATATTCCACTCAGGCATCGCAGCAACGGGCTCGTTATACCCGTAATCTCCATATCCCTTTCGAATCGACCCACCCATGATCACCACGCGCTTCAGCTTGCGAAACGTGGCCGCGTCACGGTCAATTGCCGCGCCCACATTCATCAGCGGCCCAATCGCAATGAGGGTGATCTCCCCCGGGTTGTTCCGTACCTGATCAAGCAAGAACTCAGCCGCATCGCCATGTGAGGACTTTGCAAAGTGTCCGCCCTCTGCATAACGCCTCTGCGACATGGGAGTTGGAGGCGTCGACTTTCCTGCCATGACCGGAATATCCGACCTGCCCACCTCTCCCAAAAACCGGTCCACCAGCTTAGCCCGCAACTCCGTGTCGCGGAATGTAGTCGACACCCCGAGAATCTGAAGCTCCGGACTCTGCACCGCCAACGCCAACGCAAACGCATCATCCACGTCATCGCCAATGTCCGTATCAATGATGACCTTTTCCCGCGCACCCTGCGCCCAACCTCCCACCGAGGCCACACACCAAAGCAAACACACCAAAAGTAACCACACCCGATTCATAAGACCTGTCCCCTCCCGAGCCGATAACAATAGCTGAAATCAGAGAAGGAAAGGAACCCAGGGTGCCCCATCCTTGTCTCGCGTTTTGGGCGAGACAGGGTGGTGGGGATTTTGACTTTAAGTTGTTTCCGCGTGTTCCCCCGCCCACAACGTGTCTCTTCCCCCACGTCTCCAGATCTCCAAACGATCCGTAACTGGCGCCAAATCAACATCGCTCCACAAGGCCCCTTTCATGCATTTCTCCGAGTGCCGCTAGTCGGCAGGAGGCAACCACCATGACCCGCATCAACGTTCGCAAAGCAGAGAATCGTTCCCTGGCCTGGGATACAAGAGCCAGCGCCCTAGTCTTCGCTGCCGTACTGATCATCGTGTCAGTGACGGTCGGATGTTCCGGCGAAAAGCCGAAACCCGTCAGCTCCAACAATCAGATCCCGGTCACACAGCCGCAACCACAAATGCAACCTATGCCCGCCCCCGTCACCCAGGCGGAGAGCAAGCCGGCCCCCCGAAAACCTGTGGTCCACAAGAAGCCGGCGACCGTGAACTATACCGACAAGACCTATGGCGTGACCTTTGAATATGCCCGCCGCTATGCCATCGAGACCGGCGACGCTGCATCGGAGCTGATTCAGACCAACCCCGTCCCGATGAACTTTGTCGCCCCCGGCGGAGTCGCGCTCGCCGCAGTGGAACTCCCCGAAACGGGATTCCTCAACACCGACTTCTCGTCCGCATTCTTCAATGTGAGTGTCCACAAGACCCTCACTGCCGATCAATGCCGCGAGTTCGCGGTGCCGCAGTCGAAGGAAGCAGTCAAACCCGAGACCGCAGCGCCGTCGACCGAAGTTGGGAAGGACGTTGCGAAGCAGGACTCCGCTCCGAAGGCTGACGCGCAACCAGCGCCTAATACTGAGACGAAGGCTTCGTCGGAACCGGCTTCGAACGCCAAGCTGATGGTGGGCGACATGGAACTCCGCGCCACCGAAGCCGTCACCGGTGAAGGCACGCGCCAGAGCGACTCCAAGTACTTCCACGTCTATCAGAATGGATCCTGCTACGAGTTCGCTCTGAACGTAACGACCGACGCCTCGTCTGAAGGCTTAGTCAAACACATCGACCGCGACAAGGTCTTCAATCGCCTCGAGCAGATCCTGGCAACGGTAAAGATCAACCCCGTCACCCCGGAAGTGACGGCCGAAGCCCCCTCTCCGGCCCCAACGCAACCCCCCGCGCAGTAACCAAATCGGGTGCCCCATGTCTCGCCGCAGTTGCGAGACATGGGGATTTGGTTTTTGGAACTTTGAAACCTTGAAACTTCCCGCAGTGACCTTGCCCCGCACGGCTCTACGCAGCCGCTAACGATCCGCTGTAAGGCCCGTCGATTAAAGGGGCGTAGATGAGGCTAGTCAGCAAGTCAGAACTCGTCATCGGCAGTTTGATAGTAGCGCTGGCCTTTCCTACAGCCGCCCAAAATTCAGCTCCCGCACAGATCCGAGCCGAAATCGCCGGTCTCGAACAGTCCCTTGACGACAAGCCAATCTCAGACCCGGATCTCAAGAACCTCGCACCAATGATTCCCGACGCGCTCAAGTCCGCGCGCCAAGCGGTCAACGCTGGGAAGCTGTACCTCAGCCTGGAAAAGCTGGGTCAGGCAGAAGACTTGCTGCAAGCTGCTCGTTCCGCCAGCGAAAAGGCCGAGGTCGAAAAGGGTGGCTTGACTGCCTTCGAATCGCGCTGGGGAAAAGCCAGCCTGCGTCTCACCGCTCTCGACAAAGACGCGCACACCCGCGACTGGAAGGATTCGCCGCTAGCCATCCGCGCTTTGGCGGAAGCTGCCCAAGGTCGTGCGATCCCCCTTTTAGAAGGCGGCCGCGGATTCGCCACCGCCACCAGCCCCAAAGATGGCCTCTTGTATGTAGGACAAGCCGAAGGCGAGGCCGAGTTCGCAACTTTCTGTGCGTCATTGCAAACCGAGGGAAAACGTTCCACCTTCGTACTGAGGTCGTTGCTGCCCGAGTTACAAGCCTTGCAGCAGAAGACGAACGCGGCGTTCCAGCCGCCGAAGTCGATTGACCTTCACCCGAGATTCATCGCGCTGAATTCCCAGATCAAACTGGCCCAGGAACTTGACGCCTCGCGATTCTATGCCGGCGCCCTCTACGCCTATCTCGATGCGGTGCGCCACTACGGCATGCTCGACGCTCCACCGCTGGATGCCTCCGCCCAGGACCGGGTAAAAAAAGACGTCGCCGAATTGACCAAGAAGCTCGTCGCATCGTCAGCAGATGATTCGATCCTTCAGCTCTTTCTGGAGCGCGCTTCCTCCTACACAACGCACCCCGACGGCTCCGGCCCCTCCGCCGACGAGTGGAGAGGCGCTCGCGTCATCCTGGACCAGGTAGTTCCCGCGTACTACGCCGCACAAAAGCCCGCTTCGCCACTCGCCACACCGTCGGGCAAGACTGTCGACATCACCCTGATCCGCTGGCCTTACACGTGAAACATCTCCGACCCGGCAAGTTTGCTGGTCCAGGAAGTCGCAGCCAAATATCCCGGCAGAGTCACCTTCGTCAGCGAAAACTTCGGCGGCTCCAAACTCGCCGACCTCTACGGCGTCAAAGGATATCCCGCGGTCTTCGTCGACGACGTGCTCGTCGCCGTCCCCCGCGATTTCGGATACTTTGGTGAAGTCGAAGGCACGGGCCGCTACGCCCCATGGCGCAACGCCGACAATCAAGCCAAGTTCAAAGCCGACCTAATCCGCATGATCGACCTGATCCTAGCCGGCAAGAAAAACGTCGTAAGTCAGGAGCACGCCAGCACAACATCCACGGAAGAAATTGCAACTCTGCCGAATCTCAAACTCACCGATCTCGCAGGACATCCTCTGACCCGCGACCAACTCAGCGGACGCGTAGTGCTGGTAGAGTTCTGGGCTACGTGGTGTCCCCCATGCCGTGCCACGCTGCAGTGGTTAGGCGATTTGCAGCACCAATACGGCGACAAACTGGCGGTCGTAGCGCTAGCGGTAGAATCCCCCGAAGACCAGATCCGCCAGACGGTCAACACCCTCAGCCCCGAGCTGCACTGGGCCATCGCAGAGGCCCCCACTGCCGCCGCGTTTGGCGACATCACCTCAGTCCCAACCATGTTCCTTTTCGATCCCACAGGGAAAACGGCCAAGGTCCTCTACGGTGCTCCTCCAGATCTCCACAGCGAAGCCGAAAAGACGCTAGCCAACCTGTTGAAGTGACGCCAACTTTCAGGGCGTTCAAGAAACATCCTTAAAATCGCGCATTTTGCGATTTAGGGTGGGGATTTTGACTCTCTCTGTTAGCTCCAATACGTCCACCCAACAGTACAATGTCCACCCGACCGTTGTCCTTCAGTGATACGGAACCTCGCCCGTCCCAGCGTATCCTTGACAAAACTAGGAGGGTGAGGGCCTCCATATCGATGGAATGTCCGCATTGCCACAGCCAAGTCAGTTCGCACGCCAAACACTGCAAGCGTTGCGGTGGTGTCATCCCCGCCAGCCAACATCTTCTTGAAGACTGCGGACTGACAGAACCCGTACGCACAGCCGCCCCAGTCGCCGCTTCTGCTCCCTCTCGTAGCCCCGCCGCCCGCTACCGCTTCGCCAGACTAGGCGACCGTTTCATAGCCTTTGGAATCGACCTCACAATTCTCTTCGGACTCTTCGCCATCGCAGACGCGTGGACCTTCATGCGCTGGAGCACGTTCGAAGCGTCCGAACTACAACTCACCGCCGCCTCGCTGCTGATCGCCATAACGCTAAACAGCGCCATACTTTTCCTTTACAGCTGCCTGATGGAGGCGGCCTGCGGCGCCACACTAGGCAAGATCCTGGTAGGAATCCGTGTAGTGCGCACCACACGACGTGGCGCTTTGGCAGCCTGTGCGGTACGCAATATCCTCAAGATTGTCGATGGCCTGGCTTTCTACCTGGTGGGCACAGCTGTGGCCGCGTGCTCTGAAGCGAGGCAGCGAATCGGCGACATCTGCGCCCATACCGCGGTCATCGAAGAGTCCTTCGGGTTCGCCGCCCGGGCCGGCGCAATCGTGCTCTGGATCGGTATCTTGTCCGGGTCGATCTGGTCCGTCCCACGGATATGCACCACCAGCAACCCCGTCCCCACGCGATATCTAAACCGAGTGCTCATCCGAATCGGCGCCACTGGAAATTCCGCCTATCTCCGCATAGCCGGCTTCACGCTGGATTTTCACTCGTAACCTGCGGCCAATCAGCTCCCTTGGATAGTGTCGTCCCTCCGTGATGTCCGTCACCGCAAGCCTGCTCCGTAGTTATTCTCGCTAGTCCGTCGGAGGATCCTGTGCCTTATTCCGCAGAACCTTTCTGGAAACCACACTAACCGCCGGCACCGCCCTAGCCGGAGCGCGCCATCTCTCCGCGGGTGCCCCACTCAGCCGGATTTTGGGCTTGAGTGGGGATTTTGATCTTCTGGACTCCCCAACGGAACCCAGCCCAGCGAACGCCCCCCGCAAGCCCCCATTCCCAATCACCGACTATCACGTCCATCCAAGCAACACGCTCTCCGTCGAGCAAGCCCTCCAACTCGCCAAAGACCGCGGAGTCCAAATCGGCATCCTGGAGCACCCCGGCCCCGGATTCCCCCTAAACACCGACTCCGACCTCCAAAGCTACATCGACAAACTCCGCAAATATCCGGCCCGCGTAGGCGTACAACCGGTCTCTGGCGGGATCTTTTCCCAGATTCACATGACGCCCAAAGACATCCTTCATCGTGGCGTTGCAGAACCGTCGCCTTTTGGAATGTCGTACTGCAAAAGAATTCCAAAGCAAATATTCATCTTGGCTCCGTCGGCTCTTTGCCATGTCGAACCTCATGATGAGGTTGATGGCCCAATTACGCATGCGCGGAGGATTCTATGGGAACAAGTTCAGATGAACCTATAATTCGACTCGATGTTCCAAAAGCCGGATTACCCGCGAGGTCCCAGGGAAAACGTGCGCCGGCTGCGACATCGACTTGATCGAGGACGCCATGATGCGGCACAGCCGCTACGACGTCAAATCCGGGCGCGTATCCGCTGTCCGTGGCAACAAGTTATTAGCACCCAATGTCGAACAAGCAAACAACACCACGCTCGTTCATGAGCGAGTTTGTTTTTCATCCGACGCCATTTAAAAAGAAGAAATCCGCGAGTACATCGCTCCCGATGATCTCGATTGATTGACCTCCAACCCCGAGTCCCACACCCACCCTCCTGCATCCAACCCGGGCATGGAGGTAAATATGTACGTAGTATTGGGAGCAAGCGGCCACACCGGCCATGTAGTGGCGACCAACCTTCTGACTCGCGGACAGAAAGTTCGTGTCGTCGGCAGAAACTCACTTCATCTACAGCCTCTTGCGTCGAAAGGTGCAGAACCCTTCATCGCTGACGTCTCCGACGCCAGCGCTCTTGTCCAAGCTTTCGAACCCGCCGATTCCGCCTACATCATGATTCCGCCCAACCTCACCAGCAAAGATCCGCTCGGATACGCGGACCGGGTGAGCGACGCGATCTTTGCCGCCGTGCAAAAATCGGGCGTCAAGAACGTAGTCGTTCTCAGCAGCGTGGGAGCCGCATTATCCAGCGGAACCGGCCCAGTTGTCACCCTGCATAACCTGGAACAAAAACTCAACCAGATCGCTCAAGCGAATATTCTTTTTCTGCGCGCCGCATACTTCATGGAAAACACTCTCCCACAGGCAAACGCAATTCGCGCCATGGGCAATGCCGCCGGGCCTCTTCGCCCGGATCTAAGCATTCCGATGATCGCCACCCGCGACATTGGAAACGTGGCCGCCGACGTGCTCCTGCATCCCACGATTCACGGAAAGCAAATCTGTGAATTGCATGGACAACGCGATCTCACCTACACCGAAGTTGCCGGGACGATCGGCAAGACGATCGGTAAGCCCGACCTCAAATACGTCCATATAACCGGCGATCAGTTTCGCGATGTCCTGGTTCAAACCGGCATGTCGCCACAAGTCGCCAATCTATTAAGGGAAATGACGGACGCGCTCAACGCGGGAAGAATGCATCCCGCAGAGCCGCGCACGCCCCAAAACACCACACCAACAAGTTACGAAACTTTCGTAAACGAGTCCTTCGTCCCGGCCTATCAAGAACAAGCCGCAGCTTGAGAAATGGGGATTGTGTAGGGACGGACGCATTCGTCCGTCCCCCCGACCCTGCCCCTGAGCAAAGCGAAGCGGAAGGGGAGGCGAAGCGTCTGCAGCGTGCCCCATCCGTTCGCGCTGTTAGTGTCCAGTCACAACCGGCTTTAAGAAATGCACTGGGGCATGTTTGTAAAACATGTCATTCTACTGGACACTTTTTTTGCAAAAGAGCGGGAACCACGGACCTCTTCCAGACTCACCACCTCTTCCCCAGTACTTCCGTAATCCGAGCTTCCCGAATTTCCTAGGCACCCCGATTTCCGAAGCAAATACTTGTATGATGAGGAACTTTTCCATCTTCGCCGCGCTGCTCTGCGCCGTCGCCACCGTTTCGTCGGCGCAAGACAATCGCGTTTTCGACTGGACCCCCGCCAACAACGTGACCATTCCCCTGGAGCCCGCCAGCCTGCACGCCGGCCGCGTTTACCATCCCGCTGCCGGAGGCGGCAACATGCACGTGCAGATCGACTCCAGATATCCAGTCACCGTGGCCATGGCCTACGAGGATGAATGGAACGCCGCGACGCAGAATCCGAACGCTCCTCCGAATTTCAGCCTCATGTGCGTGAAGGAGCACGTCACCAGCTCGATTTACGAATGCCATCTTCCTTCCGAGCGCCCGATGATCATCACTTTCCACGACGAGCGCAAGCCCCCAAAACCGGTCGTAGCTACCATCGGCGTAGTCCTCGGACCGGGAGCCCGGCCATTCATGTCCCCCAACGATCTCCACATCCAGTACTACAGCTGGTCTTGTGTGAACAATTGCGTTCTGCCCTGTTTCGAATGGCGTCGCATCCTCGACGAAAAATACCAGATTACATCAGTGCTCAAGGTCTACAGCCTGATGACTCCCGATCACGACGGTCAGGAACTCAACGTGAAGATCAAGTCGCCCATTCCGTTGACGGTCGCTCTGCTTCCATCACATCTCGCGGACCAGGTCGACGACAAAACCGTATCGCTCACGGATGCTCTCGACCAAACCGGCTGCAAGGAACGAGGCGTCCAATCGATGAGCTTCCACTGCACCTTCAACGTTGCCAACGGCAGCCAAACACTTCTAATCCGCCCCGACATCGATGTCTCAGGCAACAAGAAAGCCAACGTAGAAGTAAAAACCATAAAGTGCGTGGACCACTGCGACCTATTGCCTCCCGCCGAGCCCATAAATGAGAAGTGAGTGGCGCAGTGTTGCGAGCGCACCCGCCCGCATCTAGCTACGAGCAATTCCCCCGATTGCTCCCGATGCCCACTGTCAAGAACTCTGCCCGAGGCTCTCCGCATTCGAAAAAATCCAGAGTGGTTGCGCCACTCAAGCGCGTTTTGGCTTGCGCGAAAATATCGACGTTTCCTTTCGAACCACGACTTCGCTACCGCAGTTTCAGAACTGCGTTATTCCTTTCGGATAATCAAGTGCGTAGCATTCTCTCCCTCGATCTTCCGCTGTACCCGAAACCCCATCCGATGCAGATCAATCCCGGCAAATAAATTCTCGCCTTCCCCCAGCAGAACAGGCGACATAGCCAGATGCATCTCATCGATCGTACCAGCCACAAGATACTGCCGAATCGTAGCCACACCACCGCCGATGCGAACATCCTTACTACCCGCCGCATCTCTGGCCCGCTTCAAAGCTGAGTCGATCCCGTCCGTAACGAAGGAAAACGTAGTCCCGCCCTTCATCTCCAGCGGAGCCCGCGCATGATGCGTCAGCACAAACACGGGCACATGATAAGGAGGCTCTTCGCCCCACCATCCCTTCCAGGACTCATCAGGCCAACGCCCCCTCACCGGACCAAACATGTTGCGCCCCAGAATCCAAGCTCCCACATTCTCGAATGACTTCTGAGCCATATCGTTGTCAACGCCACGGCCCCCGCCTTCCGGCCCATACATTTTCTTAAACACATCAGTCTGAAAGAACCATGAGAAAATCTCAGGCCCGCGAACCCCGAGAGGATGGTTGAGGTCTTGCCGCGGCCCAGCCCCGAATCCATCAAGAGAAATAGAAAAAGAAGCAACGCGAACTTTACGCATACCAATATTCTATCGGTGCGACTCTAGGAGTGGCGCAGGCGCCCCCGCCCGCGTCTAGCCACAAGAAATTCAGCCGATTGCACCCACTTCCGGTTCTCGAAGCTCTGCACCGGCCGCTTCCCCCATTCGGGAAATCTACAGCACCCGATGTTCATCTCTCACAGACATACCAAGCAATGGCCGCGTACGATAGCACCCATGTCGATCCCACCTCCCCAGAAACTGATCTATGTTTCGACTGCCACAAGTTGGAGTCCGAGCTTCGCCGCTCTTTTCTGGAGTAAGTGAACCTGTTGATTGCGGTATCTCTGCTCGTAATATTCCATGCCCTTA